>Ga0102587_1000208_pt1 | contig 77806 bp, 71 predicted proteins | sample AraplaF_Col_mTSA_FD_76853 | JGI IMG/M metagenome (GOLD analysis project Ga0102587, IMG submission 76853) | Arabidopsis root microbial communities from the University of North Carolina, USA - plate scrape MF_Col_mTSA (SPADES assembly) (version 2) | ecosystem: Host-associated > Plants > Roots >...
CCTTCCTGGACATGCAGGATGCCGTGCAGCCAGGCGCCCAGTTGGGATTCATCGCTTTGCGCCAGGGTGTGCGCCTCGTCCCAGCGTCCCGCGCGTGCGCAAAGCAGGGCCTCGCGAAGAATGTCCATGTTGAATACTCCTTGAATTGAAGGCAGCTAGGGCTGCGAAATCTTTCCCGGCCTGCGCGGGCGTGGGGCTGGCGCCGCCCGCTCTTTGCGGTCACGCGGGCCGCCGACGGGCGCGTGTTGCGCCATCAGCCCGGCCACCCATTCGATAAACACCCGCAGCTTGGCGCTGACATGGCGGTTCGGCGGAAAGGCCACATACAGCGGCATGGGGTCCAGGCGCCAGTCCTGGAACAGCGGCAGCAGCTCGCCGCTGCTTACATGCACCCCGGCCATATAGTCCGGCAGCCACAGCACGCCCAGGCCCGCCAGGCCGGCCGCGAGGTAGGCATTGCCGTCGTCAAAAGCGAACAGGTGGCGGCCCTGCACCTTGAGGCTCTCCTCGCCGCGGTGCATGGCATAAGGAAAGGCCTTGCCGGTGCGCGCCCACAGAAAACCGACGATGTGGTGCAACGTTCCCTCCAGTTCCCGCGGGTGCGAAGGCGTGCCGATGCGGTCCAGGTAGCCGGGCGCGGCATACACGCCGAGCTGCAGGTCGGCCACGCGGCGAGCCACCAGCGACTGGTCGGTGAGCTCGCCGCCGCGCACCACGCAGTCCACGTTGTCGCCTATCACGTCGACCACGCGGTCGCTGACGCCCATGTCGAGCTGGATCTCAGGGTAACGCGCATGAAAGTCCGGCAAGGCCGGCACCAGGATCATGCGGGCCAGCGGGCTGGGCACATCGACCCGCAGCCGGCCCCGGGGCGAGGCCGAGGCGCTGGAGAGGCTGGTCTCCGCATCGTCCACATCGGCCAGCACGCGCAGCACCCGTTCGTAATAGGCCGCGCCGTCGGCCGTGAGCTTGACCTGGCGTGTGGTGCGGTTCAGCAGCCGCACGCGCAGCCGCGCCTCAAGTTGCTGCACCAGCTGGGTCACGCTGGTCTTGCTCATGTGCAGCGTCTCTGCCGCCCTGGTGAAGCTGCCCGCTTCCACCACGCGCGCGAAGGCCTGCATTGCGTCGAAACGGTCCATCTGTGCTTTCCCGTGCTTTCCCGGCCTGGGTGATTGTTTGGATTCTACGAACAGTGATGGACAGGCTTGCCTGTTTATCGGGAAGGCACTGCGCCCTACAGTGTCTTCATCGTCAACTACAGGCCGGCTTCGGCCTATTTGCAAGGAGAAAGATGAATGGCACAACGTGAAGTTGTTTTCCCGCCCGTGCGCCGGGCGCTTTATGACCGCAACCGGTATTCACCGGCGGTGAAGTCCAACGGCTTCCTGTTTGTATCGGGCCAGGTCGGCAGCCGCGAGGACGGCTCCCCCGAGCCCGACCTGCAGGCGCAGGTGAGGCTCGCCTTTGACAACCTGAACGCCATCCTGAAGGCCGCGGGCAGCAGCTTTGAGGACGTGGTGGACGTGACCGTCTTTATGGTGGATCCGCAATCGACCTTCGAGACCATCTGGAAGGTGGTGCCCGAGTACTGGGGCGAGGCGCCCCACCCCACGCTGACGGCGGTCGGCGTAACCTGGCTGTATGGCTTTCAGTTCGAGATCAAGGTGATTGCGAAGCTTCCATAAGCGCCAGGAGGGTGCGCCTGGCTGGAATCAAGCACGCGTTTTTAGATGAAGCATGGGGTGGTGCTCATAGTGGCCCACACCGTTCTTGATGATGGGATCCTCCGACGTAAGCGCGGAGATATCCTGGCTATCGGGAATCTGAAAGAGCGACACGCCGTAGCCGCCGGCGGGATCCATCACGGGACCGTGGGCAACGATCAGGCCCTGGCCCAGCAGCTTGTCCAGATAAGCGCCATGCTGTTTCATCCATTCTTTTTCATCGGCCGACATGGTGGCCAGGAAGCCCGCGCGCGGCGGGATAAATTTGCAGAGATAGGCTTTCATGTTCATGCCTTGGCTGTTTGCACGCTTTTGAGGATGGACCCCTCAAACATCTTCGGTGCATAACTCTGCAGGAAAAGAATCATCCCGGTCATTTTTCCGACGGGGTTGCTGAACTTCGGCTCTTTCGCACCAATCAGCCTGGTGATGGTGTTGACAACCGCGTCGGGCGCCTCCGCTTCGTCGATGCCTTTTTGCGTCGCGGCGTTGACCAACTTGCGGTACGGGTTGTAGTCCGCGATGCGCCCATGGCCTGCGGAGACGGCATGGGCGCCAAGGTTGGTTTTGAACCAGACGGGCTCCACCATGCTGACTTTGATGTTGAACTGGTCCAACTCGAAGCGCAAGGACTTGAAGTAGCCTTGAACGGCGTGTTTTGAGGCGGTGTAGTAAGAGAGGTTCGGAGGGCCGATCAGGCCCACGATGGAACTCACCGTGATGATCTGCCCATGCTTTTGCGCCCTGAAATGCGGCAGCAAGGCGTTGGTCACCTTGACCGTGCCCCAGAAGTTGGTTTCAAACTGCTGCCTGCCCAGGTCCATGGGCGTTTCTTCGGCGATGCCGGTGACCATATAGCCCGCGTTATTGACCAGCACGTCCAGCTGCTGGGTGTGCCGGAACAGCTCCTCCGTAAACGACCTGATGGAATTGTCGTCATCAACATCCAGACGCAGCAGCTTGAACTGGACCTTGCCCGCGTACCTCTCAGGTTCACGGCTGGTGCCGATGACGTTAAAGCCCTGCTGGTGAAGCTTGTTGGCAAGCATCAAGCCGAAACCCGATGATGCACCCGTAATTAGCACTGTCTTCTTCATCTCACTACCTCTATTGGTCTGTTGGAACCATGACTGTGCCTGCACAACAGGCGATTGGCACTCGCGCAACGCGCCAAGCTGACAGCCGAACGCGCCATCGTGATCCGGCTCATCTGGCGCCATCGGCTAGTGCGCTGGCGTGATCCGCACCCTAGAATTCCGCCATGAATCCAGAAAGCACTCCTGTATCAGTTGGCCGGCGCAATCCGGCCATGGCCTATTCGGTGTGGCCGGGCTGGCGGGTGCTGATGCAGGACGCCGGCTTGCAAACGCCGCCCATCCTGCGCCGCGCGCAGCTGCCGGGCGACTTGTTTACCCGCCAGAACGTTCGTCTTGACTCCACTGAGTTCTTCAAGCTCTGGACGGCGATTGACGCCGAAGCGGAATCCCTGGACCCGGACTTGCCTGCGCCGCTACGGATCGCCCGGGCGATGTCCTCCGACTGGTTCGAGCCGGAACTTTTCGCTGCACTGTGCAGCGCCAACCTCGACAGTGCGCTGGACCGGCTTTCCAAATATGTGAAGCTGATCGCGCCTATGCTGATCAAGGTCGAGCGTACGGCCGAGCACACCACAGTCACCCTGGAGTTCCTGGACGCCATCAAGCCACCCACCGTGTTCCTGGTGTTCAAGCTGGTGTTTTTTGTTCAACTCGCGAGGCTGGCCACACGCAGCCCCGTGCGGCCATTGCAAGTGGGCTGGCCGTCACCTCCAGGGCCGGGCCTTGAGGCTGAAGCGCTCGCTTACCAATCCCTCTTCAGCGTTCCTGTGTCCAACACGGCTTTGGCCACCCTGGTATTCGCCAAGGCGGATGCCCAGCGCCCCTTCCTGACCGAGAACCACAGGATGTGGGAGTTCTTTGAGCCCTCCTTGCGCCAGCGACTGAGCGACCTGAACCGGACCGCCGGCATGACCGACCGGGTTCGCAGCACCCTGCTGGAAGCCCTGCCGGCGGGAGAGGTCTCCATGCAGGCGGTGAGCCGAAAGCTCGCGGTCAGCAGCCGCACGCTGCAGCGCAAACTGCGGGATGAAGGCACGACCTTCCAGGCCACACTGGACACGCTGCGCCACTCGCTGGCGCACCACTACCTGCGCGCCACCGAAATGACGGGCGCGGAAATATCGTTCCTGCTGGGCTTCGAGGATGCGAACTCCTTCGCCCGGGCGTTTCAGGCCTGGACGGGGAAAACGCCCCAAACCGTGCGGTCCGAGATCCGTTTTCAGAACAGTGACCCGCTCCTTCTGTAGAGCGGAGGAGTTAACGCCGGCAAGGCAAGCGCAATGACAGCAGCCGGACGCTCATTCGGCAGCCACCCGGCGGTAGCTGCTGGGCGTGACACCCGTCGTGGCCCGAAAGACGGCCGAAAAATGCGCGTGGCTCGCAAAGCCGGTGTCCAGCGCGATCGTGGTGAGCGGCGCGTCGGTGCGGCGAAGCAGCTCACGCGCCTGCTTCAAGCGCCGCGCCTGGATGTATTGGTGCGGTGTCGCCGAGAAAGTGGCCTTGAACGCGCGGGAAAACCTGACCACGCCCATGCCCAGCGCGGCGGCCATGGCCGCCGCCGCCGGCGGGTGCTGCAGGTTGGCATCGACAAGCCTTTGCAGCCATTCGCGTGCCTGCGGATCAAGGCTGGCACTGTCCGGGTGCCACGCTTCGGCCGCCAGTTGCAGCCGTACTATCCTGTCGACCAGCGTGCGCGAAATCGCTTCGGAATACTCGGAGCCCAGCGGCTCGCCGCTTCGGTGGCAGGCCGCCAGGCGCCGGACCAGGCGCCTGAGCTCGGTGTCCGCAAACTGGTACAGCGAGCGCACGCCAAAGCGCCCCGCCGCGCCCTCATCATCAGCCGGCAACCATTCGGGCGGCAAGGCGACAACAAGGCTCAGGGTCGCGACCCGGTCGCTCACCGCGTTCATGCGCACACCCTGCGCGAACAGGTCGAAGCGCAGCGGGGCCTGGCGAAACTCCACAGAGCGCCCTCCACCGTCGGCGGTTTCCACCCGGGAGCCGACATCGTCGCGAAACACCAGCATGGGCGTGTGCACATACAGCTCGTAGAGGCCGGGGTCCATATTGCATTGCAACAGCGGCAAGCCGGGCCAGGTCTCGTCGGTCAAGGGTGATGCGGGCATCGGCGCATCTGGAAACCAGCCACTGACTCCAGCCTTACAAAGGCCATGGCGCGTGGCGAGAGTTTTCCTGATGGAGGGGCATCGCGATTTTGAAAGACGGCGCCGGCAACTTCACGCCAAATCCCACGCTGAACCGCGGCGAAGCGCACCCTCCCGGATGCGAACGCGCAGCGCGGCCACCTGGAGACAAGAGCATGCTGCACAACAACTTTTTTGCCGGCCGCGCCGCGGCCCGCGCCATCACCACCTCATTCCTGCTGGCTGCGGTGCTGGCGCTGGGATTGGGTGCCTGCGCCACGGCGCCCGTGGCGCAGCAGGCGCCGCCGGCCCAGGTCGATGCTGCGCGCCTGGGCAAGGTGGTGAACTGGCTCAAGGCCGACGTCGCGGCCAACCGCCTTCCCGGCGCCGTGGTGCTGGTGATGCAGGACGGCAAGGTATTGCTCCACGAGGCCGTCGGCTGGGCCGACAAGGACCGCGGGGTGGCCATGGCCACCAACAGCCTCCACCCGATCGCGTCGTCGACCAAGCTGGTCACCACTGTCGCCGCCCTGCGGCTGTTCGAGGAAAACCGGCTGAAGGTGATGGCACCCATCGCGACCTACCTCCCGGAACTGGCCAACCTGCGCGTGGCGCGCCGCGACCCGGCCGGCAACCCCACGGGCGAGCTTGTCATGGCGGCGCGCCAGCCCACGGTGCACGACCTGATGACGCACCGCGCCGGTTTCACCTACTTCTTCTTTCCCAAAAACCCCTTGCGCGACCGCTACCGGGAACTGGGCATAGACCGCATCGACGCGGACGATGCGCCCGAGATGATGCGCAAGCTGGCGGGGCTGCCGCTGGCCTTCGAACCCGGTTCGTCCTTTGAATATTCAATCGCCACGGACCTGCTGGGACACATCATTGAACGTGTCACGGGCCAGCCGCTGGACAAGGCCTTGCGCGAGCTGGTGCTCGAACCCTTGAAGATGCGCGACACCAGCTTCCAGGTCAGCGGCGCGGCACTGCCGCGGCTGGCGCGCCCGTTTGCGAACGATCCCGACAAGTGGGTCTTCGACTGGCTGGACGTGAGCAAGCCGCCCAAACGTTTTTCGGGCGGAGCGGGGCTGGCCTCCACGGCCAGCGACTACGCACGGCTGCTGCAGATGGTGCTCAATGAAGGCGAGCTTGACGGCACCCGGCTGCTCTCGCCGGCCACGGTGCGCTGGGCGATGGCGGACCAGATCGGCAGCACGCGCGGCGTGGCCCACCCCGGCGATGGCTATTCCTGGAACCTGTTCAACCCGGTGCGCACCCAGGCCGGCGGCCCGGTGTTTCCGGGGAGCGTGGGCGACATCTTCTGGGGCGGTATCACCGGCCCGCGCTACTTCATGGACCCCAAGCAGCGCCTCGTCGGTGTGCTGTTTTTGCTGCGCCCGTCCGAGCGGGCAGCGGTGCATGCCGAATTCCGGGCCATGGTTTACGGCGCGATGAAATAGGCCGCGCTTGCCCTCCGTCAAAGCTGAGCGCCGTCTCGATACTTCGCCGCCTCGGCTTCCACCCAGGCCCTGAACAAGGCCAGCATGCTGTTGCCCAGCTTCTGTTCGGGGCAGACCAGGTAGTAGCGGCGATCGCTGAGGAACTCGTGCCGGGTCAGTTGCACCAGGCGGCCCTGCGCCAGGTCGTCTTCGATCAGGAAGCGCGGGATCAGCGCCAGGCCTTGTCCGTGAATGGCCGCCTGTGCGGCCATCGAAAAAAGCTCCATGCGCGCACCGGCCATATCGCCGGCGACTTCGAGCCCCAGGGACGCGAACCACTGGCGCCAGGCATAGGGCCGTGTGCTCATCTGCAGCAGCGGCAGGCCCTCTACATCGTCGGCCTTGAGCACGCGCCGGGATGTCACCAGCGCCGGGCTGCCGACGGCCACCATGCTTTCATCCATCAGGAAGGACGACTGCGTGCCGGGCCAGCCCGCCTCGCCGGCGCAGATGGCGGCGTCCAGCGTGGTTTCGGCAAACAGGAAGGGCCGTGTGCGGGACGACAGGTGCACCGTGATCTCGGGGTGCTGGCGCTGGAAGCCCCCGAGCCTGGGCAGCAGCCACTTGGCCGCGAAGGTGGGCACCACGCCCAGTTCCAGCACGCCGCCCGTGCCGCCCCTGGCCATCATCTCCAGCGTGTCGCGCTCCACGTCGTCCAGCCGCGCGCGCACCCGGCGGGCGTAGTGAATGCCCGCGTCCGTCAGCAGCACGCCGCGTTTGGTGCGCCTGAAGAGCTTGACGTCCAGGAAATCCTCCAGCCCCGCGACCTGCCGGCAGACGGCGCTCTGGGTCACCGAATGCTCTTGCGCCGCGTGGGTGAAGCTCTGGTGGCGCGCCGCGGATTCAAACAGGGCGAGCGCGGTGGTGGAGGGAATTTTTCGGCGCATGGGGGCGGGCTTTCCTGCGGGCAAGGTTGTCGGAATTCTTTTTGGGCACACACCGGTGCCGAATCATCGTTTGTGAAGGGCGGCTTGCGCCTTTAAGCTTTTCCCATTGACTGCTTCTTTCCTGGAGATTTCCACCCCATGGCTTCCCCTTCTTCCGCGCTGCGCCCGCCGCCGCTCAGCGGCATCCGCGTGCTGGACTTGTCGCGCGTGCTGGCCGGCCCCTGGGCCGGGCAATTGCTGGCCGACCTGGGCGCGGACGTCGTCAAGGTCGAGAAGCCGCAGGGCGGCGACGACACCCGCGCCTGGGGGCCGCCCTACCTCAAGGACGCCTCGGGCCGGGACACCGGCGAGGCCAGCTACTTTCTGTGCGCCAACCGCAACAAGCGCTCGGTCGCCATCGACATCGCCACGCCCGAAGGCCAGGCGCAGGTGCGGGCGCTGGCCGGCCAGGCCGATGTGCTGCTGGAGAACTTCAAGGTGGGCGGCCTCAAGCGCTACGGGCTGGACTACGCCAGCCTGAAGGAGGGCCACCCGCGCCTGGTGTATTGCTCCATCACCGGCTTCGGGCAGACCGGGCCTTATGCGGCGCGCGCGGGCTACGACTTCCTGATCCAGGGCATGGGCGGCCTGATGAGCGTGACCGGCGGCGCGGACGGCGAGCCGGGCGCCGGCCCGCAAAAAGTCGGCGTGGCGCTGACGGACATCATGACCGGCCTGTACGCGACGGTGGCGGTGCAGGCCGCGCTGGCGGAACGCGAACGCTCCGGCCTGGGCCAGCACATCGACCTGGCGTTGCTGGACGTGCAGATCGCCTGCCTGGCCAACCAGGCCTCCAACTACCTGGCCGGCGGGCAGCTGCCGCGCCGCATGGGCAATGCGCATCCCAACATCGTGCCCTACCAGGACTTCCCGACCGCGGACGGCGACATCATCCTGGCGGTCGGCAACGACGAGCAGTTCGCCCGCTTCTGCGCCGTCGCGGGCCATGCCGAATGGGCGCAGGACCCGCGCTTTGCGAGCAATGCGCAGCGCGTGGCCCACCGGGCCGTGCTGCTGCCCTTGCTGAGGCAAGCCACGGTGATGCGCAGCTCGGCGGACTGGATCGCCGCGCTGGAAGCCGCCGGTGTGCCCTGCGGCCCCATCAACCGCATCGACGAGGTGTTTGCCGACCCGCAGGTGCAAGCCCGCGGCCTGCGCATGGCCCTGCCCCACCCGCTGGCGGGCGAGGTGCCGCTGGTGGCCAATCCCATACGCCTTTCGGGCTCGCCCGTCAGCTACCACAGGCCGCCCCCGCTGCTGGGCCAGCACACGGCCGAAGTGCTGGCGCAGTGGCTGGCCGGTGGCGCCGCGAGCCAGCACACCTAGGGTCTGTTAACACTGTGATTCCAAATGCGAACGGCTAGTGCTCGCCCGGCGCGGCGCGAAGGCGAGCCACCGTGGCGGGCAGGCCCTGCCAGGCGGGTTCGGCCGGCGCATAACGGCTGCGCATATAACTGGCCAGCGCAGCGACCTGGGTGTCGTCCAGGCTGTGGCGGAAGGCCGGCATAAAGCCGACGTCCTTGCCGGCGGGCGCGCTGATGCCTTGCAAAATTGTGCGCAGCAGGTTGTCGGGCCGCGCGCTGTGCAAATTGCTGTTGAGCGCCAGCGGCACGTTCACGCCAAGCAGGCGAGGGCCGTCACCGTCGTGGTGGCAGGAGGCGCAGGCGCCGTTGAACAGGCGCTGGCCCGGACCCAACAGGCTGGTGGCGGACTGCTGGGCTGACAGCACCGCCTGCCGCGCGCGTTCGGCGCTTTCGGTCTCTGAAACCGGTTCATTAAAGGACACCAGATAGGCGGCCATGGCGCGAATGTCTTCATCGGGCAGCGCGGCCAGCTCTTTCACCACGGGCGCCATGGGGCCGGCGGCGATGCCGTGCTGCGGCGCATACCCTTGGCGCAGGTAGGCGTAGAGCTGCGAGGAGGTCCAGGGCACGGGCGCGCGTGACAGCGCCGTGAGCGCGGGCGCCTCCCAGCCGTCGACCATGGCGCCGCCCAGGAAAGCCTGGCCGCCGCGCTCAGCGCCCAGGGCGTTGCGCGGTGTATGGCAGGCGCCGCAATGCCCCAGGCCGTTGACCAGGTAAGCGCCGCGGTTCCATTCAGCGCTGCGCGCCGGGTCGGCGCTGTAGGGCGAAGGGTCATGGAACATCCCGTTCCAGACGGCCATCAGGGGGCGCACATTAAAAGGAAAATCCAGCCGGGTCGCGGGCGTGGCGGAGCGCACGGCAGGCTGGGCCATCAGGTAGGCATACAGCGCGGTCAGGTCTTCATCACTGGTCCTGGCGAAGGCGGTATAGGGAAAGGCCGGGTACAGGTAATGGCCGTCGCGCGAAATGCCTTCGCGCATCGCGCGCTGGAAGGCGCTGAAGGACCAGCTCCCTATGCCTGTTTCCACGTCGGGCGTGAGGTTGGTTGTGATGATCTTGCCGAAGGGCGTGTCCATGGCCCGCCCGCCGGCATTGGGAATACCGCCCGGCGCGGTGTGGCAGACCACGCAGTCGCCGGCGGCCGCGAGCTGGCGGCCGCGCTCCAGCGTCGCGGCGGTGTAGATGGAGGCGCCGGATGGCGTCACCGGTGCCATGGGCGCAATCACCGCCCGCCCGCCCAGCAAGGCCCAGGCGACACCGGCCACGCCCGCCAGCAAGGCGCCGGCGCGTGACCATGCGCCCAATCCCTTGGGCCATGCCGCACCTCCGGGCATGCGCACGGCCCGGCGCTCGGGCAAGGGCAAGGCGGCCGGTGGGCTTTGCGGCTCGGGGTTGAGCGCGGCGCGCACCACCTCAGGCGTGAACGGCGGCTGGCGAAAGCGCACACCGGTGGCGTCAAAAATCGCGTTGGCGATGGCCGCCGTGCCCGGCACCGACGACGACTCGCCCGCGCCCAGCGGCGGCTCGCCGGGGCGCGCCATGGTGACGACTTCAATCACCGGCACGTCGCGGAAATTCAGGATGGGGTAGCTGCCCCACTCGAGGCCGACCACGGTGTTTTTTTGCGGCTCCACCGTGACCTGCTCTGTCAGGGCGCGGCTGGTGGCCTGCACCACATTGCCGTGGATCTGGTGCTGCACGCCGGCCGGGTTGATCAGCGTGCCGGCGTCATGCCCGACGACCACTCGCCTGACATGCACCTCGCCGGTCTTGCGGTTGACCTCGACGTCGGCCACCCAGGCGGCCCAGGCGGCGCCGAAGCCCGGCCACTTGCTGTGCACGTAGCGGGCATAAGCGAAGCCCTGCCCGTGCAGGATGTCTGTCGCCTCGCCGGCCTGCCCTTGTTGCGGCCCGGTGTGCGCCACCCAGCCGGCGCGGTCGGCTGTGGCGCGCACCAACTCGGCGGCGCGCGGCTCCTTGAGGTAGCGCAGGCGAAACTCGACCGGGTCCACACCGGCGGCGGTGGCGAGCTCGTCGATATAGGACTCGTGCGCGAAGGAATTGGGCAGCGCCGACACCCCGCGCAGCCAGGAGGCGCGCAGCATGGGCGGCATGTCGTTGACGGCCACGCGCAGGTTGCCGTAGTCATAAGGCGGGCGCGCGGTGCGGTCGCCCATCTCGAAGGCCTGCGCGACCGGCTCCACGGTACGCGTCAGCAGCAGCGCCAGCGTGGGCGCGCCGTTGGACGGGTAGGAAGTCTGGAAGTCATAGGCCGCGACCGAGCCGTCTTCGTTGAGCCCGCCGTTGACCTGCATGAGCTGCGCGGCGCCCTTGGGCTCCCAGGCGTGTTCCTGCTCGCGGGTCAGCTGCACGCGCACCGGGCCGCCGGCGGCGCGCGACAGCAGGGCCGCGTCCGCCGCCACGTCGTCGGCGCAGTTGCGGCCGTAGCAGCCGGCGGCCTCCATGCGGATCACGTCGATGTCGACATCGGCCAGGCCGGTCAGGCGCGAGAGGTCGGCGCGCAGCACATGGGGGTTCTGGGTCCCGGCCCAGACCGTCAGGCGCTCCGCCCGCCAGTCGGCCACCGCGCACGAAGGGCCTATGGAACCATGCATCTGGTAGGGCCAGACATAGTTGCGCGCCAGCGCCTGCGCGGCACCCGCCATGGCGGCATCGACGTCGCCCTCGTCGACCAGCTTGCGCTGCGTGGACGGGTTGTTGCGTATCGCCTGCTCGAGGTCGTCCAGCCTGGGCAGCCCGGGCCAGGATTTCCACTGGACGCGCAGCTCGCGCAGGGCCTGCTCGGCCTGCTCCTCGCGCTCGGCCACCACGCCGACAAAATCGCGTATCACCACCACCGCGCGTATGCCCGGGATGTGCGCGATCGAGGATTCATCGACCGACTCCAGCGTGTTGCCGATGAAGTCGCCATGGTCGGCCCCGGCATAGGGCGGGCGCACCACGCGGCCGTGCAGCATGCCGGGCACGCGCATGTCGTGCACAAAGGTCAGCGCGCCGGTGGCCTTGGCCGGGATGTCGACGCGCGGCGTGCTGGTGCCCACGACGCGGTAGTCGGCCGCCACCTTGACGGGCGTGTCCGGCGCCAGTAGGAGCTGGGTGTGCTGCCCGGCCAGCAAAGCGCCGTAGTCCACAGCGCGGCTTTCCTGCCCGATGACGCACACCCGCCCGTCCCGCACCGACAGCAGCGAGGCGTCCACCTGCAGCACGGCGGCGGCGCGCGCCAGCAGCCAGGCCCGCGCCTGCGCCGCGGCAGTGCGCAAGGGAATGGCGTGCACTTGGATGGAAGCGCTGGCGATGGTCGCGCCCTGGTTGGGCGCGCGTGTGGTGTCGCCCAGCACCATGTTGACCTGCTCCAGCGCGACATCCAGTTCCTCGGCCACGATCTGGGCCAGCGCCGTGCGCAGGCCGGTGCCAAGGTCCACATGGCCGTTGAGTGCCGTCACGCTGCCGTCGTCCCAGACGGCGACCAGGATTTCAAGGCCTTCGCGCGGGTTGCCGCTGACCAGCGCCGGCTGGCCCTTGGCCGGCGGCGGCGGCGGGGGCGGCTCGCGGCCCACCAGCAGCACGCCGGCGGCCGCGTGGAAATCCGCGCGCGTGCGCGGCGTGTCGGCGCGGCGCGTCATGCCGCCTTCCCCTGGGCCATGTTTTGCCGCGTCAGTTCGGCCGCACGCAGCACGGCCTGCATGATCTCCAGGTGGGTGCCGCAGCGGCAGAGGTTGCCCGACAGCTCGCGGCGTATCTCGTCCTCGCTGGGCGAAGGGTTGCGCGCCAGCAAGGCCACCGTCATCATGATCATGCCGTTCAGGCAGTAGCCGCATTGGGCGGCCTGCGCCTCGATGAAAGCCTGCTGGACCGGGTGCAGCGCCTCAGGCGTGGCCAGGCCTTCCAGCGTGGTGATCTCGCGGCCGGCCACGCCGCCCACCGGGATCACGCAGGCACGCGCGGCAATACCGTCCACCAGCACGGTGCAGGCGCCGCATTCGCCGAGGCCGCAGCCGTATTTCGGGCTGTTCAATTCAAGGTCGTTGCGCAGCACCGTCAGCAGGCAGGTACCGGGCGGCACCGGCAGCGCGTGCTCCACCCGATTGACGGACAGTGTGACGGCATTCAAACTCATCGGATCAGGCTGCCCGCCGCGGTGTACATCTCAAGCTCCACAAAGCTGGAGCCGTTGTGGTTGCCGGGGCCGTATTCCACGCGGAAGTCGCCCACATCGAGCGTGCCCACGCCTTCCAGGGCCGCGATGAAGTTCTCGCGCGTCAGGTTGCGCCCGGCGCGGCGCAGGCCTTCGCTGAACACCTTGGCCGCGATATAACCTTCGAGCACGGTGTAATTGTCGCCTTCCCCGGCCGACGCGCCCACCGCCTTGCGGTATTCCTTGACGATGCCGTAGCGCTCCAGCGCCGGCGAAGGCACGATGCTGGCGGTGATGACGCCGCGCAGTGCGCCGTTCAGGCGCGCGGCCGAGGCCTTGGCGTCGGCCAGGCCCACCGAGATGGTGTACAGCGGCGTGCCCAGGCCGGCGCCGCGCACGTCGCGGATCAGCACCTCGGACATGGTGCCGGCCATGATCATGATGATGACGTTGGGCGAGGCCTGCTTGAGTTGGGCCGCGATGTCGGCGGCGCTTTGCGCCGTGATCGCCATGGGCAGGGTCTTCACCACCTGCAGCTTCTCGGTCTTGATGAGTTCCAGCAGGGTGTCCAGGTTGGACTTGCCGAACACACTGTCCTGGTAGACCACTGCCACCTTGTCATTGCCCACCACCGCGAGCTGCTGCGTGATGCGGGCCAGTTCGGCCTTGTAGCTGGCCCTGACATGGAACAGGTAGCGGTTGTGCTTCAGCCGTATGGAGGTGGTTCCGACCAGCGGCGCGAACAGCGGGACCTTGGCCTCTTCGGCAATCGGCATGGCCGCGATCAGGTTGGCCGTGGCCACATAACCGATGAGCGCGAACACCTTGTTCTGCTCGACCAGCGCCTTGGTGTTTTCGGCGGTGCGTTTGGGGTCGTAGCCGTCGTCGAGGGCCGTCAGCTGCAGCTTGCGCCCGAACAGGCCGCCGGCCTTGTTGACCTGCTCGAAATACAGCTCGATGCCCCGCCGGTAGTTGTTGCCGGTCGCGGCAACGGGGCCGCTGAACACGGCGGACTGGCCGATGGAGATGGCCGTGTCCGTGACGCCGGTCTCCGCGCGGGCGAATCCCGCGGCGGCCAGTGTCAGGGCCAGCAAGGCCGGGGCCAGGCGGCGTGCATTCAGGATCAGCTTCATAAAATTCCCGGTATTAGAGCGAGGCTAGACACTCAGGTAGGCGCGGCGCACTTCGTCATTGGCCGCCAGGTCGGCCATGGAGCCTTCATAGCGGATCTGCCCTTTCTCCAGCACATAGGCGCGGTCGGACACCAGTTCGGCAAAGTGCATGTTCTGTTCCGACAAAAGAATGCTGACCCCCTGGGCCTTGAGCTCCAGAATCATGTGGGCCATCTGCTCGACGATGACGGGCGCGACGCCCTCGGAGGGTTCGTCGAGCAGCACCAGGTAAGGATTGCCCATGAGGGTGCGCGCCACGGTGAGCATCTGCTGCTCGCCGCCGCTCATGCGGCCGCCGGCGCGGCCCGGCATTTCACCGAGGTTGGGAAACAGGGTGAAGAGGCGCTGCGGCGTCCACAGCGGCGCTTCGCTGCCATCGGGCCAGCGCCGCGCGGGCTGGCGCCCGACCTCGAGGTTTTCCGTCACCGTCAGGTCGGTGAAGATGCGCCTGTCTTCCGGCACAAAACCCAGGCCCATGCGGGCCGCATGGTGGGGCTCGCTTTTTGAGATGTCCTTGCCCAGGAAGGACACGCTGCCGCGCCGCTTGTCGAGCATGCCGATCAGGGTCTTGAGCGTGGTCGATTTTCCGGCGCCGTTGCGCCCCATCAGGGCCACGACCTCGCCGCGCCGCACATTGAGGCCGACGTCGAACAATATCTGGGCCGCGCCATACCAGGCCGACAGGCCGGTGGCCTGCAACAGGACTTCCTTCGCGGTGCTCATCAGGCTGCTTCCTTTACCAGGGCTTTTTTCTCGAAGGTCTTGCCGCTGCCGAAATAGACTTCCTGGACCTTGGGGTGGTCGCGGATCTCCAGCGGCTTGCCTTCGGCGATCAACCGGCCGCGCGCCAGCACGATCATGCGATCGGCATAGGCGAAGACCACGTCCATGCTGTGTTCGGTGAACAGCACCGCCATGCCGCGGTCCAGCACCAGCTGCTTGGTCAGGGCCATCAGCTCGTTGCGCTCGCGCGGCGCCATGCCCGCGGTGGGCTCATCCATGAGCAGCAGCTTGGGGTTGTTGGCCATGGCCATGGCCAGCTCCACGCGCTTGACGTCGCCGTAGGCCAGCACGCTGCAGGGCCGGTCGGCCTGGGCTTTCATGTTGACCTGCTCGAGCAGGGCCAGCGCCTCGTCGCGCTTGTGGTCCGCCGCGCGGCGCCACATGGAGAACATCTTGTGGTCCGCCGACAGCAGCGTCATCTGCACGTTCTCCACCACCGTGAGCGAGGAAAAGGTCTCGGCGATCTGGAAGGTCCGGCTGACGCCGCGCCGCCAGATGTCGCGCGGCGCCAGGCCGACGAGCTCCTGGGAGTCGAGCTGGATGGAGCCGCTGTCCGCGCGCAGCTGGCCGTTGACCATGTTGAAGGTGGTCGACTTGCCGGCGCCGTTGGGGCCTATCAGGGCCAGCAGTTCGCCGGCGGCGAGTTCGAAGTTGATGCCGTCCACCGCGCGCACGCCGCCGAACGATTTCCCCAGGCCCGTGACCTTGAGCAAGCTCATGATTTTTCTCCCGCCGCGCCGCGCCGGTTGGCCAGCAGCTGTTTGGCAAAGCCCGCGATCCCCTGCGGAAACAGCAAAACCAGGATCAGGATGATGGCGCCCAGCATGGCGCGCCAGTAGTCGGTGTTGCGCGCCACGGTGTCGTGCAGCCAGGTGAAGGTGACCGCGCCCACCACCGGCCCGACCAGGGTCTGGATGCCGCCCAGCAGCACCATCACCAGCCCGTCGATGGATTTGCCCACATGCAGGCTCTCCGGCGAAATGCTGCCCTTGGAAAAGGCGTAGAGCGCGCCGGCCAGGCCCGCGAACGCGCCCGCGATCACAAAAGCCGCCCATTGCATGCGCTTGACGTTCATGCCGATGGCGTCCGAGCGCAGCACCGAATCGCGCGCCGCGCGCATGCCGTAGCCGAAGGGTGAATACAGCATGCGGTGCATGAACAGCACCGCGCCCACCACCAGGACCAGGGTCAGGTAGTAGTAGACGCGCTTGTCGGCCAGCCAAGCGGCCGGCCAGACGCCGGTCAGCCCGTTGCTGCCGCCGGTGAAGGCATCCCACTGGTAGCAGATGGCCCAGGTGATTTGCGCAAAGGCCAGCGTCAGCATCGCGAGGTAGACCCCCGACAGGCGCACGCAGAACCAGCCGTAGACAAACGCCCCCAGCGCCGCCACCAGGGGCGCCACGACCAGCGCCAGCTCCATGGGCAGGTTCAGGCTGCGCACCAGCAGGGCGGCGCCATAAGCGCCCAGCCCGAAATACGCCGCGTGGCCGAAGGAGTGCATGCCGGCCGGGCCCATGATGAAGTGCAGGCTGGCCGCGAACAGCACCGCCACCAGCAGGTCGATCAGCAGCACGGTGACGTAAGGCGATTGCGCCGCGAGCGCGGGCACCAGGGCCAGCAACAGCAGCAAGGCCGCGCCGCCGATCTTATAAAGACGCTGCGGACGGCGCAGGGGTTCCTCCGCCGCGCCCGCATGGCGGCTGGGCGCCTGGGGCCGGCCGAACAAGCCCCAGGGCCTGGCCACCAGCACCACGGCCATGACCAGGAATTCCACCACCAGGGTCAGCTTGGAAAAAGAAATGCTGATGCCGGCGATCTCGACCAGGCCCAGCCAGATGCAGATCGCTTTGAGCTCGGCGATCAGCAGCGCCGCCACATAGGCGCCGGGAATCGAGCCCATGCCGCCCACCACGACCACCACAAAGGCGGCGCCAATGATGTTGAGGTCCATCTCGAGGTTGGCGGGCTCGCGCGGCAGCTGCAGCGCGCCGCCCAGGCCGGCCAACAAGGCGCCCAGTGCGAACACGGCCGTGAACAGCCAGGCCTGGTTGACGCCGAGCGCGCTCACCATCTCGCGGTCCTGGGTGGCGGCCCTCACCAGCGTGCCCCAGCGCGTGCGGGTCAGCAGCAGCCAGAGCAGGCCCAGCACGACGGGGCCGGCCACGATCAGGAAGATGTCGTAAGAGGGAAACTGCCGCCCGAGGATGGACACCGAACCCGTCAGGCCGGGCGCGCGCGGGCCCAGCAGCTCTTCAGCGCCCCAGAACCAGAGCACACCGTCCTTGATCACCAGGCCCAGCGCAAAGGTGGCCAGCAGCTGGAACAGTTCCGGCGCGCGGTAGATGCGGCGCAGCAGCAGGATTTCCACCAGGGCGCCCAGCACGCCGACGGCCAGCGCCGCGAGCAGCAGGGCCGGCCAGAAACCCAGGGTGCTGCCCAGCGCGGCCACCAGGGAATAGGCGACATAAATGCCGACCATGAAAAAAGAGCCGTGCGCGAAGTTGACGATGCGCGTGACGCCGAAGATCAGCGACAGCCCCGCCGCCACCAGGAACAGCGAAGACGCACCGGCCAGGCCGTTGAGCAGCTGCACGATAAAGCCTGAAAAGCTCATGAATAAACCTTTTTTGCGGGAAACCGGCAGCCCGCGGCGCGGCGGCCTATCCGCCGCGCCCGGGGCTCCTGCGCACCGGGCAGGCCGGCGCGCCCGTGCTGTCAGTCGGCGGCGCGCATCTTCTTGACTTCGGCGGCGCTGGGCTGGACCTTGGCGCCGTCGATGTAGCGGTAGTCGACCATCACGCCCTTGCCGCCTTCATTCTTGGTGCGGCCCACATAAGCACCCATGGTGGACTGGTGGTCTTCCGGGCGGAACACCACGGGGCCGAAAGGCGTGCTCACATGCAGGCCGCGGAAAGCCGTGATCAGCTTCTCGGTGTCGGTGGACTTGGCTTTTTTCATGCCTTCGGCCAGGGACTTGATGGCGCTGTAACCGACCACCGAGCCCAGGCGCGGATAGTCCTTGTATTTGCCGTGGTAGGCCAGGAAGAAGGCCTTGTGCTCGGGCGTCTGGATGCCGTACCAGGGATAACCGGTCACCACCCAGCCGTTGGGCGTTTCTTCCTTGAGCGGGTCCAGGTACTCGGGTTCGCCGGTCAGCAGGCTCACGACTTCACGGCCCTGGAACAGGCCGCGGGTGTTGCCCTCGCGCACGAACTTGGAGAGGTCGGCCCCGAACAGCACGTTGAAGATGGCGTCCGGCTTGGCGTCGGCCATGGCCTGCACCACGCTGCCGGAGTCGACCTTGCCCAGGGGCGGGGCCTGCTCGGCCACGAACTCCACGTCGGGCTGGGCTGCCTTGAGCAGGGTCTTGAAGGTGGCGGCGGCGGACTGCCCGTATTCATAGTTGGGATACACCACCGCCCAGCGTTTTTTCTTCATCGCGGCGGCTTCCGGCACCAGCATGGCGACCTGCATATAGGTCGAGGTGCGCAGGCGGAAGGTGTAGCGGTTTCCGTTCTGCCAGACGATCTTGTCCGTCAGCGGCTCGGCCGCCAGGAAGAAGAATTTTTTCTGCTTGGCGAAGTCGGTCAGCGCCAGGCCGATGTTGGAGAGGAAGGAACCCGTCAGCACGTCGACCTTCTCGCGCGAGACCAGTTCCTCGGCGGCGCGCACCGCGTCACCGGGATTGGCGTTGTCGTCGCGGATGAACAGCTGCACCTTCTTGCCGTTGATGCCGCCCGCGGCATTGAGTTCTTCGACGGCCAGCTCCATGCCCTTTTTGTAGGGCTCCAGGAAGGCGGGCTGGGCCTTGTAGCTGTTGACCTCACCGATCTTGATGACGTCCTGCGCATGCGCCGTCATCATCGAAGCCATCAGACCCAGCAAGGTCACGGCGCTCAGCATCATCTTGTGGTGCGTCTTCATAAATACTCCTGTTTGTCGTGGATCGAATTGATGGCTGGCAGGCCCCGCGTCAGCGCAGCCCGTCCTCGCCCTTGATTTCGTGGACCTGCAATCCGCCCACGCGCGGTAGTGGCCGGCCACTGTCCGTGACGACGACAGCAACCACAATTTCGTTGGCGCGCGGCGCATCGGCCACGCGCGCTTCCATGGCGTCGAAGTGGCTGCGCACAAAGGCCGCATCCTTGTGCCCCAGCGGCACGTCGATGGCCGTGCCCAGGCCGCCGCGCTTTTTGCTGGACGGCACCAGGGCCGCGCCTTTTTCGACCGCCAGCCGCAGGGGCGCGCCGAGCTTGGGGTGCAGGATGGCCGCGGCGTGCTCGAGCTCGCCGGCCTCGCCCACAATCGCGGCCTTGCCGTAGCTGTGCGCCTGGCCCGGCGCGATGCCCAGGGCCTGCACGCATTTCTGGCCGAGCAGGCCGCCGAGTTCTTCGCCGATGGCGATCAGTTCGTCGAGCTTTTCCACGTAGGCGCCGGCAAAGGGGTTTTCAATCACGGCCATGGCCAGCGCCCGGCGTGTGGGCGGTGTGACGGTTTTTCCCATTTCGATCAGCGTCTCATCGACCTGGACAATGATTTTTCGGATCTTCGCGCTCATGGTGTTTCCTTGTCTCAATGTATGTGGGTGCTGCTCATGCCGGGCTCAGCGCAGGCCGTCCCATTTGGCGATCGCGCTGGCGGCCAGGCCGCCGACGCGCGCGTGGATGCGCGGGCCCGTGCTCATCGCGAGGATGAAGACGATTTCGTCGGGCAGCGGCGCGCCCGGCACGCGCACCTCGATGGCGTCGAAGTGGCTGCGCACATAGCTGGCGTTGACGTGTGTCATCGGCACATCGAGCGCCGTCCCCGGCCCGCCCACTTTTTTGGTGGAAGGCACGATGGACAGCGCGTTGCCGGGCTGCCCGGTTTTTTCCTCGGCCTTGCCTTTGGCATAGGCATTGCGGTCGCCCTTCCAGCCCAGCAGTTCCCGCATGGCATAGCCGCCCGGCACATGCCACAGCGCGCCGTGCTCAAGCTCCCCGGCCGCGCCCACGATGGCGCCCTTGCCATAACCCTCGATGCGCTCCGCCGGGACATCCATCGCGGCGCGCAGGCGCTGGGCCATGTCAATGCCGACCGGTTGCAGCGCGTCCATCATCGGCAGGATGTCGGGCTCGTAGCGGCCGGCAAAGGGGTTGGCCAGCACTGCGGCAATCGCGCCGCGCAGCAGCGGCGTGGGCGCCTCGGGGCCGAACTCGTGCCGTATTTGCTCCACGTGCGTAAAGATGCGCCTGATTTCGATCATGGTTGAAGGTCCATTCATTTCATTAAGCAAATACCGAACCAGCTTGCCGTGCGCCGCGATGGTTGTCCAGGCTTTGCACCGAAGCGCCGGCGGCGGTGGTCATGAACTGGCCCTGGCACACCAGCACCGCCGACCAGATTAGGCCGGCCGCGCGCAAGGTCTGGGCGCGCCTGAGGCCCGCGTGCAGCGCGCGGCTCACCAGCTCGGGCTCCAGCGGCGGCACCTGCACCGTGACGGGAATCGCGCCGAGGTCGCTGTCGTCCTTTAATTCGCAAGCCGGCCGGCGCTGGATGCGCGCATCGGCGACATCCACCGCGTTGGCGATCACCGTCGCGGCCGCGTCGGCTTCGGCGGCGGTGCGCGCCAGCACGGTCACGCTGTCGGCAATGCCCAGTGAAAAGCTGCGGCCGCGCCATCCGCTGGTGGCCACGCCGCGCACCGGCAGGGCGCTGTCGACCTCGAACTGCCCGTCGGTCTGCACGCCGCCCAGGATTTCATCGACGCCCAGGCGCTCGATGTCCGCATACAGGCCTATGCGCACCGACTGCGAAGGCGCAAGATGCAGCGCGATGTCGCCGCCGTTGTTGATCCAGACCCGCGTGATGTCGCTTGCCGTGTAGCAGGCAACCAGCTCTTGCGCCACCGCACCGGCCACCGCGGCCATGGGGGTGATAAAGCCGCTCCTGTAAGGCCGGCAGGCATGCCACATGCGCCGCGCCACCGGGCCGCTCAGCGGACACGGCCCTTGCACGGGCTGCCGCAGCACGGGCAGCTCGCGCACCAGCTCGCCAAGGATGCCGCCAAAGCGCTGCCAGGCCTGCTCATGCGCCGCCGCCACCGCCTGCGGGCTGCCGTTGGCGCCTATGACGATGTCCATGGGTCCATGCTGGAAATGCCAGCGGCCGTCGGGCAGTTGCGTGCGTTGGGCGTTCATGGCAAGCAGGCCTCAGCCCAGCAGCGGTGGACGCGCCAGCGGCCAGGGATTGGCGGCTGGCAGCGCGGCCCAGGCCAGGGCCGTGGGCGCGCCTTCGTTGTGCCAGGCGCCGCGGTGCAGCGCCTGCTCCAGCGTACGCACATGGTCCATGTGGCCGCCCAGCGCGCGGTAGTCGTCCAGCTTCATGCTGAATTCAATCGGCGCGACGATGGCCGGCGTGGGCACGGTCCCGAAGCTGTTGTCCGGCATGCGCATGACGTCGGCCATCACCGTGATCCCGCCGCCCGGCCAGACATAGGCCGGCGCGCCGCCGCAGGTGACGTTCACCAGCGCGTCCTTGATGGCGCGCGTCAGCAGGACGGGGTTCTCCGTGACGCCGGCGCGCAGGCTGCCGCCGGCCCCGCCGAGGAAAAGCACGGTGGACAGCGAGGGTTCGCAGTTCTCGCCGATGCGCTCCACGATGCGGCGCACTTCGGGCGGCATCTCCTGCTCGACCGGATTCAGCGCCTCATCGAGCACATACCAGCTCGCATGCTCGCCGGTGGTGGAGGTCATCAGCAGGCGCAGGCCAGGCCAGGCCACGGACGCATCCCAGGTTTCGATGATGGACAGCGGGTCGGCGATGTCGGTGCCGCCCCAGCCCACACCGGGATTGGCGACCTGGAAATAGCGCCCCGGCGTGGACTTGCGCCCGCGCATCTTGATACCGGAAGGCGGCATGTCCAGGCAGCGGCCGGCCTGGTGTTCGGTCAGCACGCCGGTGATGTGGTCGTCGACCACGACGACCTCATCGAGCTTACCGAACAGCTGCTTGGCAAAGATGCCGACCGTGGCCGAACCGCAGCCCACGCGCATACGTTTTTCCTCCACGCCGTTCACCACAGGCGCGCGGCCCGCCTGGATCAGGATTTGCGAGCCGCCGTCGATGGTGAACTCCACGGCCTGCTTGTTGCCCAGCGCCTGCATCATCTCGACCGTCACACGGCCTTCTTTCTTGCTGCCGCCGGTCAGGTGGTGCACGCCGCCCAGCGACAGCATCTGGGAGCCGTATTCGGCCGTCGTCACGTGGCCGACCACTTCGCCCTTGCAGCGCACATTGGCCTGCTCCGCGCCCAGGAAGCGGTCGGTGTCTATCTTCACCTTGAAGCTGCAGTAGCTGAAGATCCCTTCGGTGACCACGGTGACCAGGTCCACGCCGGCCGCCTTCGACGACACGATGAAAGGCGCGGGTTTGTAGTCGGGGTAAGTCGTCGAGGAGCCGACGCCGGTGACAAACACCTCGTCGGCCAGCAACAGGTCGCCGCTCCAGGCCGGCGCCGCCGCGGGCAGGCCGTCCGCAGTGCCGTCCTTGGTCGCAGGCGGCGCTACAACCTCACGCCCCGCAAAGGAGACCAGCTGCGGCTCCGAGCCGGACAGGGTGCGGCGCAGCAGCAGCACGGGGTCCACACGCACCAGGGTGCCGCCGTGGTTGGCATAGCGATCGCAGGCGCCGCTGCGGCCGTCGGAAATCTGGCACAACACCGGGCAGGCGTTGCACTCGATCTTCTCGCTGTTCATGCGCTCATTGCGCGGCCTGGCCTTTTCCAGCACCTGGGGTAAGCCGTCCATGCCCGGCAGGCCGTCCGTTTTTGTGTGTTCGGTCATCGTGTTCACCTTGTTCGCACCGGCCCCATCCCGGGGCGCCATTCCGGGGCGCAATCCCCAATGTAGTGCGCACTTAATTTACATGTTGCATTTGCTACATTTAAATTCAATGTAGCGGATACGGAATTGCCGCGCAATAGGATTTGCACCGCGGTCTCCAATTTATTTTTAAAAATGTTGCGGGCACTTAACTTAAATGTTGCGTTCACTACATTAATGTGGCACATTGCCTGCATCGACGATCGCCGGCCCGAACCGCCGCGCAAAGGAGTTCCTGTGACGCACGTAGTGACCGACGCCTGCATCAAATGCAAATACACCGACTGTGTGGACGTGTGCCCGGTGGATTGCTTCAAGCAGGGCCCGGACTTTCTGGTCATAGACCCGGACGAATGCATAGACTGTGCCGTCTGCATCCCGGAATGCCCGGTGAACGCGATTTACGCGGACACCGACACCCCCGAGCAGTTCAAGCCCTTCCTGGAAATCAATGCAAGGCTGGCCAAGCTGTGGCCCACCATCTCCAAGCGCACCGCGCCCCTGCCGGACGCCGAGCTGTGGAAGGACAAGACCCACAAGCTGGCGGACCTGGATCTCGGCTGAAGGCCCAAGCCCGGCCCGCGACTCTTTCACACCGACTCTCTACACCCACACCACCATGAGCGCCTTCAACGAAGAAACCGTCCTGTCCGTCCACCACTGGACCAACCGCCTGTTCACCTTCACCACCACCCGCGACACCTCGCTGCGTTTCAGCAACGGGCACTTCACCATGATCGGCCTGAGGGTCAACGACAAGCCCCTGCTGCGCGCCTACAGCATCGTGAGCCCCAACCATGAGGAGCACCTGGAGTTCCTCAGCATCAAGGTGGAAGACGGCCCGCTGACCTCGCGCCTGCAGCACATCCAGGTTGGCGACAAGATCATCGTCGGGCGCAAACCCACCGGCACGCTGGTCATCGACTACCTGCTGCCGGGCAAGCGGCTGTACCTGCTCTCGACCGGCACCGGCCTGGCGCCCTTCATGAGCATCATCCGCGACCCGGCGACCTACGAGCAGTTCGAGCAGGTCGTGCTGGTCCACGGCGTGCGCCAGGCCGACGAGCTGGCCTACCACGACCTGGTCGTCGAGCACCTGCCCCAGCATGAATTCCTCGGCGAGCTGATCTCCAAACAACTGCTGTACTACCCCACCGTCACGCGGGAGGCCTACCGCAACATGGGGCGCGTCACCGACCTGATCGAAACCGGAAAGATGCAGGCGGACCTGGGCCTGCCGCCGCTGGATGCGGCGCACGACAGGGTCATGATCTGCGGCAGCCCCGGCATGCTCAAGGACCTCAAGCACATGCTCGAGGGCAAGGGCTTCACGGAAGGCAACACCTCCAGGCCGGGCGACTTCGTGATTGAACGCGCCTTCGCCGAGCAGTGAGGAAGAAGATGGCCCGGCGTTTGCTTCCGCCCTACACTACCCGGGAAATTTCTTCCCCGGCGGCCTCAGGCCCGCCCCTTTGCCAACCGCGACCGGACACCCATCCATGACAGTGAAGACCGCCAGAACCACCACGCCACGCGCCGCGACACCCAAACGCGCGGCAGCCAAACGGCCGGGCGTGCGGGAGCAGGCCGCGCAGACCACGCGCGACAACATCCTGCGCGCGGCCACAAAAGTCTTCGCGCGTTACGGCTACGACGGCGGCAGCGTGGAGAAAATCTCCAAGTCGGCCAAGTCCTTCGACCGCATGATTTATTACTACTTCGGCAGCAAGGAAGGCTTGTTCATCGAAGTTCTCGAAGACATGTACCGCCGCATGAACGATGCGGAGCTCGAGCTGTCGCTGGACATCGAGCATCCCGTCGAATCCCTGACGGACGTGATCTGCTTCGTGGTCTCCTACTACAGCAAGAACCCCGAGTTCATCACCCTGCTCAACACCGAGAACCTGCACCGCGGCAAGCACATCGCCAAGTCGCAGCGCGCGCGAGATTACTCGTCGCCCGCCATCGCCATCATCCGGCAGCTGCTGGAAAGCGGGGTGCGCAAGAAAATCTTCCGCTCAGATGTCTCCGCCCGCAACGTCTACCTGCTGATCGCGGCGACGGGTTACTTTTACATCTCCAACCGCCACACGCTGTCGGCCTTCCTCGGCGAAGACCTGCAGTCGCCCGAAGCGCTGGCCCAGTGGCAGGCCTTCATCATCAGCACCGTGCTGCGCACCGTCATGCTGAACCCCTGATTCCCCCCAAACACATCACTGAAAAGAGGCCATCCATGGCAGAAGCAGCATCGACCGGCAAGTCCGGAAAAGTCGTCATCAAAAACATCGGCTTGCTGCTGTCCGGCGACATAGACCGCCCCATCCTGGACGCCGACACCATCGTCGTGAACGACGGCCTGATCGTGGCCGTCGGCAAGGCCAAAGACTGCGACACCGCGCACGCGCAGACCGTGATCGACGCGCAGCAGACCTGCGTGGCGCCCGGCTTGATCGACAGCCATGTGCACCCGGTCTTCGGCGACTGGACGCCGCGCCAGAACCAGATCGGCTGGATAGACTCGACCATGCACGGCGGGGTCACCACCATGATCTCGGCCGGCGAAGTCCACCTGCCGGGGCGGCCCAAGGACATCGTGGGCCTGAAGGCGCTGGCCATCACCGCGCAGCGCGCTTTTGACAACTTCCGGCCGGGCGGCGTCAAGGTGCTGGCCGGCGCGCCCATCATCGAAAAAGGCATGACCGAGCAGGACTTCAAGGACCTGGCCGAGGCCGGCGTCACGCTGCTCGGCGAAGTGGGCCTGGGCTCCGTCAAGGCGGGCTACGAGGCCAAGGAGATGGTCGGCTGGGCGCGCAAATACGGCATCCAGAGCACCATCCACACCGGCGGCCCGTCGATTCCGGGCTCCGGCCTGATCGACAAGGACGTGGTGCTGGAGGCCGATGCGGACGTGATAGGCCACATCAACGGCGGGCACACGGCGCTGTCCGAGACGCATGTCTGCGAACTCTGCGAGAAGTCCTCGCGCGCGATCGAGATCGTTCACAACGGCAATGAAAAAGTCGCGATCGCCGCCGCCCAGGCGGCGCTGCAGCTCAAGTGCCCACACCGCGTCATCCTGGGCACCGACGGCCCTGCCGGCTCGGGTGTCCAGCCGCTGGGCATGTTGCGCCTGATCTCCCTGCTTTGCAGCCTGGGCAACATCCCCCCGGAGCTGGCCTTTTGTTTTGCCACCGGCAACACGGCACGCATCCGCAAACTCAACTGCGGCCTGGTAGAAGCCGGCCGCGACGCCGACTTTGTCTTTATGGACAAGGCCCAGCACTCCGCCGGGCGCGACATCCTCGACAGCATCCAGCGCGGCGACATCCCCGGCGTCGGCATGGTGATGATTGACGGCCTGGTGCGCTGCGGCCGCAGCCGCAACACGCCGCCGGCCACGCAGATCCCCCAGATCGTCGCGGCCTGAGGCTGCCTCCATTTTTCCCGCGCGCGGGGATAGCCCTGCGCGCCATTTATTCATCCAGCATCAAGGAATTGGTCAATGAAGGTCTTGGTCCCCGTCAAACGTGTAGTCGACTACAACGTGAAAGTCCGCGTCAAATCCGATGGCAGCGGTGTCGACATCGCCAACGTCAAGATGAGCATGAACCCGTTTGACGAGATCGCCGTCGAAGAAGCCACGCGCCTGAAAGAAAAGGGCGTAGTCACCGAAGTCATCGCCGTCAGCTGCGGCGTCGCACAATGCCAGGAAACCCTGCGCACCGCCATGGCCATAGGCGCCGACCGCGCCATCCTGGTCGAAACCGCCGAGGAACTGCAGCCCCTGGCCGTGGCCAAGCTGCTCAAGGCCCTGGTCGAGAAAGAACAACCCCAGCTCGTCATCCTGGGCAAACAAGCGATTGACGACGACTGCAACCAGACCGGCCAGATGCTGGCCGCGCTGCTGGGCTGGCCCCAGGCCACCTTTGCCTCCAAGGTCGAGGTCGAAGGCGGCAAAGCCAAGGTCACGCGCGAAGTCGACGGCGGGCTGGAAACCCTCTCGCTCACGCTGCCGGCCATCATCACCACCGACCTGCGCCTGAACGAGCCGCGCTACGTCACCCTGCCCAACATCATGAAGGCCAAGAAAAAGCAGCTCGACAGCCTCAAGCCCGAAGACCTGGGCGTCGACGTCAAGCCGCGCATCAAGACCCTGAAGGTCAGCGAGCCGCCCAAGCGCAGCGCCGGCGTCAAGGTGGCCGACGTGGCCGCCCTGGTGGACAAGCTCAAGAACGAAGCCAAAGTCATCTAAGGAGTTGATTGAAATGACCGCACTCGTAATCGCAGAACACGACAACAATTCCATCAAGCCAGCGACCCTGAACACCGTGACCGCTGCCGCCCAGTGCGGCGGCGAAGTCCACGTACTGGTGGCCGGCAAGGGCGCCGAAGCCGCCGCCAAGGCCGCCGCCGCGATTGCCGGCGTGGCCAAGGTCATCCATGTCGAAGGCGAGCACTTCGCCCACGGCCTGGCCGAGAACATGGCCGCCCAGGTGGTGGCTATTGCCTCCGCTTATTCGCACATCCTGTTCCCGGCCACCGCCTCGGGCAAAAACATCGCCCCGCGCGTGGCCGCGACGCTGGACGTGGGCCAGATCTCGGACATCACCAAGGTTGATGCTGCCGACACCTTCGAGCGCCCGATTTACGCCGGCAACGCGATCGCCATCGTGCAAAGCCTGGACGCCACCAAAGTCATCACCGTGCGCACCACGGGCTTTGACGCGGCAGCCGCCAGCGGCGGCTCGGCCGCCATCGAAACGCAGGCCGGTGTGGCCGACAGCGGCAAGTCGAGCTTCCTGGGCTCGGAGATCGCCAAGAGCGACCGCCCCGAGCTGACGGCGGCCAAGATCATTGTTTCGGGCGGACGCGCGCTGGGCTCCAGCGAGAAGTTCAGCGAAGTGCTGACGCCGCTGGCCGACAAGCTGGGCGCGGCCTTGGGCGCGAGCCGGGCCGCCGTCGATGCGGGTTATGCGCCCAACGACTGGCAGGTGGGCCAGACCGGCAAGATCGTGGCGCCCCAGCTCTACATCGCCGCTGGTATTTCCGGCGCGATCCAGCACCTGGCCGGCATGAAGGACAGCAAGGTCATTGTGGCAATCAACAAGGACCCCGAAGCGCCCATCTTCAGCGTGGCTGACTACGGCCTGGAAGCCGACCTGTTCACGGCCGTGCCTGAGCTGGTTGCGGCACTGTAAGTACTGAACTCCCTCCCCTCTGGGGGCAGGCCGCTTGCGAAGCTGCTTGCGCTCAGGCAGCGTCGGCCTGGACCCCAGGCGCGGCGCGTAAAAAGGCCTCCAGCCGCATGCAGGCCTCTCCGACGCGGCGCAGGTTCGGGTAAGCGTCCAGCGCGACACCGAAGCGCTCGGCGTTGTAGATCTGCGGCACCAGGCAGCAATCGGCCAGCGTGGGCGCATCACCGTGGCAATACCGCCCGAGGCTCGCGGTCTCACGCAGCATGGCTTCGACCACCTTGAAGCCTTGCGCGACCCAATGGGCATACCAGGCGCTTTTGGCCTGCGCATCCGCACCGAGCGTGCCTTCCAGGCGCTGCAGCACACGCAGGTTGTTCAGCGGATGTATCTCGCAGGCGATGGTCTGGGCCATGGCCCGCACCCTGGCGCGGCCGGTGGCATCCGGGGGCAGCAGGGCCGGCGCCGGGTGCCGCTCGTCAAGGTACTCCATGATGGCAAGCGACTGCGTGAGGGTAACCGGGCCGTCGACCAGCACCGGCACCAGCTCGGCCGGGTTGAGCGCGGCGAAGGCCGCCGAATGCTGCTCACCGCCGCCGCGCACCAGGTGCACCGGGACGGACCGGTAAGCCAGCCCCTTGAGTTCCAGTGCAATGCGCACGCGGTAGGCGGCGGAGCTGCGAAAGTAGGTGTGGAGAATCAGCATGGCGTGGATGACAAGCCCCCTGCGGAAAACCGCTGTGTCGCCGGCGGCTTCATGCTTTGGCCGATGCGCGCCCATCCAGGCTCCATGGCCCGGCGCCCACCGCGCCAAGGCAAAGCAGCCCACCCATGATGGCGATGTTCTTCAGGAAGTGGTTCAGCTGGTTCTGGTAGGCGGGCGCTTCCGCCGCCCAGAAGGCATGAAAGATCACCGCGGCCAGGCCGGTGAATGCCAGCAAGGCCCAGGCCGCATACCGGACACGCCAGCCCGCGATCAGGGCCAGGCCGCCGGCCACCTCCAGCGCGATGGTGGCCACCAGCAAGATGTCGGCGGCAGGCAGGCCCTTGGAGGCCATAAAGCCGGCGACACCGGCGAAGCGCCCGATCTTGGCGAGGCCGGAGATCAGGAACAAGGCGCCTAGCAGGGTGCGCCCAAGCATGAGGCTGAATGCGGAATTTGGCTGTGTCATGGATGTCTCCGTAGCGTTTCTTGAACAGGCAGGGCTGCTTACTGGTCCAGGCTGATGCCGCGCTCGCGGATCAGCGCATGCCACTTCTTCGTTTCGACGACGGTGTAGGCCGACATGACCACCGCATCCCCTGGCACGGCTTCCCAGGAAGCGTCTTCGAGTTTTTTGCGCACGCCCGGGTTGTTGACGGCGGCCTGCATTTCCAGCGAAAGCTTCTGGCGGATGTCGGCGGGCGTGCTGGCGGGAACCACCAGGCCTTGCCAGGCATAGGCTTCCACATCTTTGTAGCCAAGCTCGACCATGGTGGGCACCTCGGGCAGCTGTGCCACACGCTTGGCTGAAAACGCCACCAGCGGCACCAGCTTGCCGGCCTTGATCGCGCTCATGCCGGTCGAGGTATCCACCACCATCAGCGGTATCTGGCCGCCCATGGCATCCTGCATGGCGGGTGCGGCCCCCCGGTAGGGAACGTGCACCACAAAAGACGCGGTCCGGTTCTTGAAGAGTTCCATGGCCAGGTGATGGGGGCTGCCGTTTCCGGGCGAGCCGTAGCTCAGCTTTCCGGGATTTTTCTTCAGCGCATCCAGCAGTTCCCGGGCATTGCGAATGCCGGCATTGGGCGCGGCCACGATCAGCAGCGGTGTGCGCGCCATCAGGCCCAGGGGCGCGAAATCTCGCGCCGGGTCATAAGGCAGCTTTTTGTAAAGCGCCGGGTTGTAGACCAGCACGCCGTTGTCGGCGGTGAACAGGGTGTAGCCGTCAGCCGGAGACCTGGCCGCCGCCTCGGCGCCCACAATGGCACCGGCGCCCGCACGGTTGTCGATCATGACCGGCTGGCCCAGTTGCGCCGACATCTGGGCCGCGACGGTGCGCGCCAGAAAATCCGACCCGCCACCGGCGGGATAACCCACGATCCATTTCATGGGCTTGTTGGGAAAGCCCGGGGCCTGGGCCTGGGCGCCGGCGGACACCGCGATGGCGGCCAGTAGCATGGCGAGGCGGGCCCCGAGGTTGAAGTAAGGCATGTTGTCTCCTGATAGTTGGAATATTGCGCGAGGCGTTTCGTGGCCGATGGGAGTAGAAATCAATCTGGCTTATTATTCAATCAACTTTTTCATATCAACTTATTGGTTAATCTGATGAATGTGACTTTGCGCCAGCTGCGTGCTTTTGTGGCCGTGGCCAGATCCGCCAGCTTTACCGAAGCGGCCAGCCAGCTGCACATCACGCAGTCGGCACTGAGCGGCTTGATCAAGGAACTGGAACAGGTGTTGGGCGTGCAGGTGATTTACCGCAGCACACGCAAAGTCCAGGTGTCCGAGGTCGGCAGCGAGTTCCTGCCCCTGGCGGTTCGCATCCTGCAAGACCTTGACGAAGCCTTCCACACCATCCATGACCTCAAGGCTTTGAAGAGCGGCGTGGTCCGGGTCGCGGCGCCGCAGCTGATGGCTTGTACGCTGATGCCCGAGGTCATCGCCGCGTTCAACAAGCAGCACCCGGGCGTGCAGATCCGCCTTTCCGACTGCGCGCTGGAGGCGGTGCAGCCCAAGGTGCACAGCGGCGAAGTCGATTTCGCCATTGGGCCGGAACGCGCGGCGTCCTATGAAATCGCGGCGCACAGCCTGTTCGACATACCGTTTGTCGCGGTATTTCCGACTGGACATCCGCTGGGCAAACTGAAGCGCGTGACCTGGGCGGATATCTCCCGCTACCCGCTGATTTCCCTGCAAGGGGAGTACACACAGATGCTGAGCACGGATTTGCAGGCCGCATCCGGCAGCCCGGCGCTGAACCCCGATATCGAGGTCACCTTCATGACCACCGCCCTCAGCATGGTGAATGCCGGCCTGGGTGTGACGACCTGCCTGCCATATGCCGCCTCGCTGCTGGATCTTTATGGCCTGCAAACCCGTTTGCTGCTGGCCCCCAAGCTCAGCCGCAAGTTTTACCTGCTGACCAAGAAGGAGCGCCCCTTGTCGCCGGCAGCCCAGGCGGTCGCCGACTTTATGCGAGGCTATGTGGCCCGGCAGAAGTGGAGTGGCAAAGGCTAAGGCGCCCTGTTGGATGTCATGAAAATCTGAACCGGTGACGCACAAGCAGTTCCACGCTGCTAGGGCTGCGCGCGGCCTCCCAGCGCCCGCTGCGCATCATTCTCCAGCGCAATCGCCTCCTCAAAGCGGCGAAGCCCGGTCTCGTTGAGCACCCGCTTGAAGCTGGCCGCGACCTCCGGCAAAAGCGCCGCCAGCTTCACACCTGTCTGCCGCGAAGCCGATTCGAGTTCGGTATCGGCAACCACTTTCCAGACCAGCCCCCAGGCCTGCGCCTGCGCGGGCGAGAACTCCTCGCCCAGCAGCATCAACGCCTTGGCGCGCGCAAGGCCCGCGTAGGCGGGCAGCGTTGCCGTCAATCCGCCGGTCACAAAAACCCCTAACGACGCCTCGGGCAGCTTGAAGCGCGCGCTTTCCGCCGCGAGCACGATGTCCGCATTGAGCATCCATTCGAAGCCGGCGCCCACGGTCCAGCCATGGACAGCAGCGACAACCGGCTTGGGCAAGGACACCAGCGCTTGGGCCACGGCCTGCACCAGGACCAGGTCGTCCTCCGTGGGTGGCGCGCCGACGTCCCTGCCCGCACAAAACGCCCGCCCATTGCCGCGCAGCAGCAGCACCCTGACTTTGTCGTCGCGCGCGGCCTGTTCAATCGCGGCAAGCAGCGCTTGCGACAGCTCGTTGTCGATGGCATTGAGTTTGTCGGGACGGTTCAAGGACAGGGCCATGATGCCGTCCGCGACCTCGATGAGCAGTTTGGGGTTTGTCATGGGTGTGATTCTGGACCAGTAAGCCATCCCTCGGGTCAGCGCCTCCATCACCCCGCTCTCGCGCCCGGCCTTGCTAGGCGTAGTTCAAAAGAATCTTCGCGAGGGCTTCAGGCGCCAGGCGCGGAACATCATGCGCGCACTCCAGCCGATGTGTGGCCCACTGAGGGTCCAACCGCAGGCGTTCATACAGCTCGACGAAGGGGCTGCCTTCCCAGCCGAAGGCCGCGACAAAGGCCTTGCCGGGAACCTGGTGCCAATCGCCGGTCAGTTTGATTGCCTGCAGAAAAGTGGCCATGGGATGGGGACGGCATCGCTTGTCCAGATGGGCCGCCGGCGCGCAATTCAAGCCGTCCGCGGCCGCGCCGGCGATAAAACGCTCCCTGTAGTTAGGGGTGGTGAGCGACCAGAGCGAGGCGCCGTTGTCGGGCACATAGGCATCGACGTAAACAAGGGCCTTGACACACGACGGCACCCGGTCCGCCGCGCCGGTGATGGCCATGCCGCCATATGAATGGCCGACAAGCACCGCGGGCGTATCGCGACCGCGCAGCGCCTGCACCACCTCCTGGGTATGGCTTTCGAGGTTCACGCCATGCGCGGGCTCATCACCCAGTCCGGATAGCGTGAGCGCCTGGACTTCATGGCCAGCACCTGCCAGCACACGGCTGACCGCTTCAAAGGCCCAGCCTCCGTGCCAGCCACCCGGCACCAACACAAATCTTGCCATCCTGTTTGTCCTCTCGCATGAAACAGCCGGGCAGGTGTTGAGCCGTAGGCCGCAGTGTGTACCCCTGTTTCTAAATCGTCGGAAATTCAATTATCAACCGGATGAATCGGTGCAACGAGCCACCGGCGCGAGTGGCCTGTCCGACCCGCGATACCGCCTATTTGGCAAGGTGTTGATCTAGGACAAGCTCTCGCGGCTCGCGGCCCGCACAGTCGGAACTGCCGAATCGGCATAAAAGACCAAGGAAAAGCCACATGAAACGGACCCTCTCCCCCAACGCCATCGCCGCCGCCATCTGCATTCTCAGTGCGGCCTTGTCCGTGCAGGCGCAACCCGCCACGCACCAGACGCACCAGACGCATGCCGCTGCCGCATCCGCCGGCAGTTCCAACGCGGCGACACCCGCCGGGACCAGGCGCTACGAGCTGCACACCAACATCGTCGACGGGAAAATGGTGTTCATCGACGGCAAGGGGCAGGTGAACCCGACCCTCACCGCCAACGCGGACGACACGGTCGAGATCGTGCTGGAAAGCGGCGAAGGCGCGGAGCACGACCTGGTGATCCCCGAGCTGAACGTCGCATCGTCCAAATTCAGCGGCAGTACCGGCAAGACCACGCTGCGCTTCAAGGTCCCGCGCTCCGGCACCTTCACCTACTACTGCTCCATCCCCGGCCACCGGCAGATCGGCATGGAAGGCCGGCTGCAGGTCAGTGCCGGCGCCCAGGCCGCCGCGCCGGCCGCCAGCGACTCCAGCCAGGCCGCGCTGGCGCTTTACACCCCGGCCCCTGTGCCGCAGCGCGCAGCCGACCCGTCCGCTGTCAGCGTGGCCGCCAACCCGGCCGCGGTGCCGGCCGCCGTGGGGGCCCGGGCGCCCAAGACCCTGAAGTACCGCATGGAAACGGTCGAGCTGCCCGGCAAGCTCGACGACGGCACGAGCTTTACCTACTGGACCTTCAACCGCCAGGTGCCCGGCCCCATGCTGCGCGCCCGCGTCGGCGACACCGTGGAGCTGACGCTGGCCAACGCCCGCGACGGCAAGATGATCCATTCGATCGACCTGCACGCGGTGACGGGCGGCCATGGCGGCGGCGAACACACGCAGGTCGCTCCGGGCCAGGAGAAAGCCATCACCTTCAAGGCGCTCAACCCGGGCCTGTACGTGTACCACTGCGCCACGCCCTTGGTGCCGCAGCACATCGCCGCCGGCATGTACGGAATGATCCTGGTCGAGCCCGAAGGCGGCTTGCCCAAAGTGGACCGCGAGTACTACGTGATGCAGGGCGAGATGTACACCGGCCGTCCGCACGGCGCAAAGGGCCACCAGGAGGCCGACCTCGAGAAGATGGCCAATGAGCTGCCCGACTACTACGTCTTCAACGGCGAAGTCGGCGCGCTGAACAAGACCCACAAGCTGCAGGCCAAGGTGGGTGAAACCGTGCGCATCTACTTCGGCGTCGGCGGCCCCAACAAGATCTCGTCTTTCCACGTCATCGGCGAGATCTTCGACAACGTGTACAGCGAAGGCTCCTTCACGGGCCTCAAGCACGACGTGCAGACCACGCTGGTGGCGCCCGGCGGCGCGACCATCGTCGAGATCAAGGTCCAGCACCCCGGAAACTACCTGCTGGTGGACCATGCCTTGTCGCGCGCAGGCAAGGGCGCGGTTGGCCTGCTCGAGGTCACCGGCGAAGCGGTGCCCGGCGTCTACAAGGCCGGCGTGCTGTAACCAAGGAGAATCTTCATGGGCTCCTACAAAAAACTCTGGTTCACGCTGATCGGCGTGCTGATCGTCACCTTCTCGCTGCTGGGCTACTACGGCACCGAGGTCTACCGCCAGGCGCCGCCGATTCCCGCGCAGGTGACCGCCCCGGACGGCAAGGTCCTGTTCGACCGCGAGGGCATCCTCGACGGCCAGACAGCCTGGCAGTCGGTGGGCGGCATGCAGCTGGGCTCCATCTGGGGCCACGGGGCCTACCAGGCACCGGACTGGACCGCCGACTGGCTGCACCGCGAACTGACAGCCTGGCTGGAGCTGGCCGCGCAGCAGCTGCACGGCAAAGCCTACGCCGCGCTCGACGGGCCGGCGCAAGCCGCGCTGCGCGAGCAGCTCAAGGCCGAGTACCGCGGCAACCGCGTCGACCCGGCGCAGGTGCTGAAACTGTCGGAACGCCGCGTCCAGGCCATCGCCCAGACGGCCGGGTACTACGACAAGCTGTTCTCCGACGCGCCCTCGCTCCAGAAAAGCCGCGAGCACTTTGCGATGAAGGAAAACACGCTGCCGAGCGCCGAGCGGCGCCGGCAGATGACGCAATTTTTCTTCTGGACCGCCTGGGCCGCCGCCACCGAGCGCCCCGGCCAGAAAGTCACCTACACCAACAACTGGCCGCACGAGCCGCTGATCGGCAATCGGCCGAGCAGCGAGAACATCGTCTGGTCCGTCGCCAGCATCGTGGTGCTGCTGGCCGGTGTGGGGTTCCTGGTCTGGGCCTGGTCCTTCCTGCGCAAGCATGACGAGCCGCTGCCGGAACCCGCCGCGCGCGACCCCTTGACCACCTTTGCGCTCACGCCCTCGCAGCGAGGGCTGGGCAAGTACCTGTTCCTGGTCGTGGCCCTGTTCATCTTCCAGGTCTTCATAGGCGGATTCACCGCGCACTACACCGTCGAAGGGCAGCAGTTCTACGGACTCGATGTCTCGCGCTGGTTTCCGTATTCCCTGACCCGCACATGGCACATCCAGGCCGCTTTGTTCTGGATCGCCACCGGCTTCCTGGCCGCGGGCCTGTTCCTCGCGCCGCTGATCAACGGCGGCAAGGACCCGAAGTTCCAGAAGGCCGGTGTGGATGTGCTGTTCTGGGCGCTGGTCGCCGTCGTTGTCGGCTCCTTCACCGGCAACTACCTCGCTATCGCGCAGGTGATGCCGCCCGAATGGAATTTCTGGCTCGGGCACCAGGGCTACGAGTACGTGGACCTGGGGCGCCTGTGGCAGATCGGCAAGTTCACCGGCATCCTGCTGTGGCTGGTGCTGATGCTGCGCGGCGTCATCCCGGCGCTGCTGAAGAAGGGCGGCGACAAGAACCTGCTCGCGCTGCTCACCGCCTCGGTGGGCGCCATCGGCCTGTTCTACGGTGCCGGCCTTTTCTACGGTGAGCGTACCCACCTGTCGGTCATGGAGTACTGGCGCTGGTGGGTGGTCCATCTCTGGGTGGAAGGCTTCTTCGAGGTCTTCGCCACCACGGCGCTGGCCTTCATCTTCTCCACGCTAGGCCTGGTCTCGCTGCGCATGGCCACGGCCGCGAGCCTGGCATCGGCATCCTTGTTCATGCTGGGCGGCATTCCCGGAACCTTTCACCACCTGTATTTCGCCGGCACCACCACGCCGGTGATGGCGGTCGGCGCAAGCTTCAGCGCCCTCGAGGTGGTGCCGCTGATCGTGCTGGGCCACGAAGCCTGGGAGAACTGGCGGCTCAAGACGCGCGCCGCCTGGATGGAAAACCTCAGGTGGCCGCTGATGTGCTTCGTCGCAGTCGCCTTCTGGAACATGCTGGGCGCCGGTGTTTTCGGCTTCATGATCAATCCGCCGATGTCGCTGTACTACATCCAGGGGCTGAACACCACGCCGGTGCACGCCCATGCTGCGCTGTTCGGGGTTTACGGATTTCTGGCGCTGGGCTTCACGCTGCTGGTGCTGCGCTACCTGCGCCCGGACTATGGCTTCAGCGCGCCCTTGATGAAAACCGCGTTCTGGGGCCTCAACGCCGGCCTGGTCTTGATGATCTTCACCAGCCTGCTGCCTATAGGGGTCATCCAGTTCCACGCCAGCGTCAGCGAAGGCCTGTGGTATGCGCGCAGCGAAGAATTCATGCAACAGCCCCTGCTGCAGAACCTGCGCTGGGTGCGCACCTTCGGCGACGTCGTGTTCATCGTTGGAGCGATTGCGATGGCGCTGCAGGTGGTGCTGGGCTTGATGAACAAGGCACCAAAACTGCCGCAGCCCGAGCCGCGTCTGAGTGGGGCACGCAGCTGAACGTGGCGCCGATCAGGGTACCTTGATCGACGCCAGCACCCGGTCGACCATCACGCCCCTCGCATGAAACAGCGGGGCCATGCCTCGCTCACACGGCAGCGCGCGCCTTGCTGGGCGGGTGGCCTATGACACGCTTGAATGCCCGGCTGAAAGAGGCCTCTGAGTCAAAACCCAGCCGATCGGCGGCCGTGGTGACACGCATGCCGTCCTGTGCGATCCAGCTGCGGGCCTGGAACATGCGGATGCGGGCCACGTAGCGGGCCGGGCTCTCGCCCACAGACTCCTTGAAGGCCTGGGCAAAGCGTGAGCGCGAGGCGCCCATGATGTTCGCCAGCTCGGGCACGCTCCAGTCCTGCTCGGGCGAGGCGTGGATGGCGGCCAGCACCTTGCCCACGCCGGGCGAGCGCAGTGCCGCGATCCAGCCCGTGGAGTTGCTGCAGGCACATTCCACCCAGGCGCGGATGATGCTCGCGGCCAGCACGTCGGCCATACGGGCCAGGATGCCGCAGGCGCCTATGCGGTTGAGCGAGGCTTCACGCTCCATCGCCTCCAGCAGCATGGGCACGCCCGGGTCACGCTGGGCCAGCTCGCCGGCGCGTATCACCTCCGGCATCATGGCCAGCAAGGGATGCAGAGGGTCGAGGTTAAAGGTCATGCTGCCGCAGAACATGGCATGGGACGGTGCTTGCGCCGCAGGCGTTGCATCGCGCAGCAAATAGATGTCGTCCGCGAGCCGCTGGCGGTCAAAACTCGCGAGGTCCAGCGGCGGCACCTCGGGTGAGCTGGCCAGGGTGTGGGCCGTACCGCGCGGCAGCAGCACCGCGTCACCGGCCTTGAGCGCCATCCAGCCGGATTGCGGCGTGTGCATCCAGCAGTCGCCGCTGACGACGAAGTGAAAGCGCGCGGCGGCTTGCGCGTCAAAAGAAATCGCCCAGGGCGCATGCACCAGGCAGCGGCCGTACTCGACACCTTCCAAGCGCAGGCCCAGCAGGACCTGGGTCAGGGGATCGGGCCCGGCAGCGGGCAGGCCCCCGTATTCCTGGGGAGGCTGAACGACGGGCGTGAAAGTTCTGGAGGAATCGTCAAGCATTTCGGCTCTTTCGCCATGGAAAGCTGTCGATGCTAGGCCTAAGCTGGCAACCCTGTCTCCAACAAGGCTTCAAGGCTTCATATCCCATGTCATCCAACTCCTGTTCTGCCTGCCTGGACCCGCTGTCCGCAGGCGCCCCTCCCGCCAACCATCCGCCTGCCGAAGCCGCCACGCGCTGGGCGGCGGTCGCATCCCTCTCCCTGGGCGTGTTCGGCCTGGTCACGGCGGAATTCCTGCCGGCCAGCCTGCTGACCGCCATGGCGGCCGACCTGCACGTCACGGCGGGCGCCGCGGGCCAGGCCGTCACGGCCACGGCGCTGGTCGGTGCGGTGGCCGCGCCCACCATCCCCCTGCTGACGGCGCGCTTTGACCGCAAGCGGGTGCTGCTGGTGCTCACCGCGCTGCTGCTGGTGTCCAACCTGCTGGCCGCGACGGCCGGCTCGCTTTCGGTGCTGCTGTTCGCGCGTGTGGTGCTGGGCGTCGCGCTCGGTGGCTTCTGGTCCATGGCGGCGGCGCTGGCCATGCGCCTGGTGCCTGAGCGGCTGTTCCCGCGCGCGATGTCGCTGGTGCTGACCGGCGTCTCCATTGCCACCGTCTGCGCGGCGCCGGTCGGCGCCTGGATGGGCAGTCTCTGGGGATGGCGCAGCGCCTTTGTCGCGGCAGGTGTTGTCGGCTTGCTGGCCTTTGTGGTGCAGCTGGCGGCCTTGCCGGCCCTGCCACCGCGCGACCAGGCCAGCCTGAAGGGCCTGCGCGACCTGCTCACGCGCGGGCCGGTGCGCATCGCGCTGCTGGCGGTGCTGCTGGTCATATCGGGCCACTTCGCGGGCTTCACCTACATCCGGCCCGTACTCGAAGACGTGACCAAACTGCCCGTGGCGGCGATTTCCGCCGTGCTGCTGGGTTACGGCATAGGCGGTTTCTTCGGCAACTTCGCGGGCGGCTGGCTGGCCGGGCACGGCGAGCGCTACGCCATCGTCGCCGGCAGCGCCATGATCGCCGTGCTGGCGGCTGCGCTGCTGGTGGGCGGCAGCTCCACCGTGGTCACCGCCGTGGCGGTGAGCTTATGGGGCTTCGCCTTCGGCGCGTTTCCGGTGGGCTTCCAGACCTGGATTGTGCGCGCCGCGCCCGACCAGGCGGAGGCCGCGGGTGGCTTGCTGGTGGCCGCCTTCCAGGTCGCGATTGCCACGGGCGCCATCGCGGGCGGCCTGATCGTCGACCGGACCGGCGCGCTGGGCGCCCCCGCATTTGCCATGGTGGCCGTGGCCCTGGGCGGCCTGCTGGCCTGGCGGCGCGGCCCCGCTCCCGTCATGGCCGGGGTGCAAAGCTGATCATGACAAGCCCGCAAACACGCGCGCCTGCAAACCGGCGCATCACATTGGCGGCGCATCCGCGCGGCCTGCCCGCTGCGTCGGACTTCCACCTGATGACCGGGCCCGTGCCACAGCCGGGCCAAGGCCAGGTGCTGCTGCGAACGCAGTTCCTTTCGCTGGACCCGTATATGCGCAACCTGATGGACAAAACCGGGCCCGGCTATGCGCCACCCGTTCCGATTGGCGGCACCATGCCGGGCGGCACGGTCAGCCGCGTCATCGAATCCAGGCATCCCGCCTATCGCGCCGGCGACCTGGTGCTCGCCAACAGCGGCTGGCAAGACTACGCCCTGAGCGACGGCAACGATCTGCAGGCCCTGGGCGACATGGCCAGGCCTTCGCTGGCGCTGGGCGCGCTCGGCATGCCGGGCTTCACGGCGCACGTCGGCCTGCTGGACATAGGCCGGCCCAAGGCTGGTGAGACCGTGGTGGTCGCAGCGGCGAACGGCGCGGTGGGCGCGATGGTCGGCCAGATCGCCAAACTCAAGGGCGCCCGCGTCGTGGGCATCGCCGGCGGGGCAGACAAGTGCCGTCAGGCCGTCAACGAGCTGGGCTTTGATGCCTGCATCGACAGGCACGAGCCCTCGTTTGCGGCGCAGCTTGCCGCCGCATGCCCCGCGGGCATAGACGTGTATTTTGAGAACGTCGGCGGTGACGTGCTGTTGGCAGTCCTTCCGCTGCTCAACGTAGGCGCCCGCATGCCCGTGTGCGGCTTTGTCGCGCACTACAACGACACGGCAGGCTCATCCGGCGCCAACCCACTGCCGCAGTTCCTGGCCGCCATCTTGCAAAAGCGGGTGCACGTTCAAGGCTTCATCATTCTTGACCACTACGGCCCGCGCTTTGATGTGTTCCGCCGTGACATGGAGCAATGGGTCGGCAGTGGGCAAATCCAGGCGCGGGAGAGTATTGTGGACGGCCTTGAGAACGCGCCCGCCGCCCTGTCAGACCTGCTGCAGGGCCGGCACGCCGGCAAGGTGGTGGTGCGCCTGGAGGCGTAGCGGCGGCACGATCATAGTACCGAAGACGGCGATCAAGAGGCCTTGATCGACGCCAGCACCCGGTCGACCATCACGCCCGCCTGGCCCAGGTTGTTCATCGGGTCGCAGAACGAGGCGAGCTGCTCGCGCGTCACGTGCTTGTTGATTTCCGGATGTTCGGCCAGCAGCTCGATCAGCGGCCGCTGCTGTTTGAGCGCGTCGCGGCAGATGTCGTAGACCAGGTCGTGCGCGTATTCGCGGCCGATGTAGGGGCCCAGGCCCATCATGACGGCCTCCGACATCACCAGGCCGTGGGTCATGTCGATGTTGCGGCGCATCTGCGCGGCATCGACTTCCAGGCCGGCAAGGATGAATTTCGTCTGCTTGAGCGCGCCCGAGATCAGGCAAAAGATCTCGGGCATGGCCACCCATTCGATCTCCCAGGGGCCGGTGGAGCGCTCATGGTCGGCGACCATCGCGTCCATCAGCGAGGCGGCCAGCTGGCGCACCACGGAGATGTTGGCATGGATGTAGAGGCAGGAGATCGGGTTGCGCTTTTGCGGCATGGTCGACGAGGAGCCGCGGCCGGGCGCGAAAGGCTCGAACACCTCCGCGACTTCGGTCTGCATCAGCAGCTTCACGTCCATCGCGATCTTGCCGAGCGAACCCCCGACGATGCCGAGGAAGGCGCCCACTTCGGCGAAGTTGTCGCGCACGGTGTGCCAGGAAATCAAAGGCTGGCCGAGCCCGAGCTCTTTCATGAGGCCGGCCTGGGTTTCCATCGCGCCCTTTTCAAGCGAAGACAGCGTGCCCGACGCCCCGCCGAACTCACCGACCAGCACCCGCGGCTTGAGCTGCGTGAGGCGCTCGCGGTGGCGCTCTATGCCGGCGAGGATGCTGGCCATCTTGTAGCCGAAGGTGATGGGCGTGGCCTGCTGCAGGTTGCTGCGGCCTATGATGGGCGTATCGCGGTGGGCGCGCGCCAGTTTGGCGAGCGAGGCCGAGATGTCGGCGAGGTCGGCCTCGACCAGCGCGAGGGCCTCGCGGATCTGCAGCACGGCGGCGGTGTCGGTGATGTCCTGCGTGGTGGCGCCCCAGTGGCAGTATTCGCCCAGGCCGTCCTTGCAATGGGCGTTGATCTGGTTGACCACGGCAATGATCGGGTAGCCGATCTGCTCGGTCTTGGCCTTGAGCTTGACCCAGTCGATCTGGCTGGGCTCGCAGTTCTTCACGATCTCTGCGGCCGCCTCTTTGGGGATGATGCCCAGGGCGCCCTGGACCTTGGCGAGCGCGCGCTCGATGTCCAGGTATTTGGCCGTGCGGTTTTCGTCCGACCAGACATGCCGCATGGCGGCATCGCTGAACATGTCGCCGAAAATTTTTGAGTCGATGATGGTTGAGGACATGGGTTCTCCGTTGGGTTGCGTATCTTGTGAAAAATCAGGGGGTGCGTGCGGCCAGGGCCATGATGCGTTCGGCTTTAAGGACGACCGGGCGGTCGACCATCTTTCCGTCGAGCTGGAGGGCGCCGCCGCCGGCCGCATGCCAGGCGGCCAGAACGCGTTGTGCCCAGGCCAGTTCCTCAGCACCGGGCCGCAGCGCGCGATGCACAGCGTCAAGCTGCGCGGGGTGTATGCACATCTTGGCGCCAAAGCCGAGGCAACGTGCCTGCGCCATGTCGGCGGCAACGCGGTCCGCGTCGATGTCGGGCGTGACGCCGGCCACGGGCGAAGGCAAGCCCGCGGCGCGTGAAGCAATGGCAAGCTTAATCGCGGCGTGCTGCAGCGCCGGGCTGTCGGCGGGAATGTCCAGATCGGCCATGTAGTCGAGCGAGCCGAAGGCCAGGCGCGCGACGCCCGGTGCGGTGGCAAGGTCCAGGGCGGCAAGCAGGCCACGCGTTGTTTCGACCAGCGGCAACGCGGTGGCACCCGCATCGAGCGGGGCAAGAACGTCGGCAAGCTGCCGCCTGCTTTCGCATTTCGGAAGCATGACGCAGGCTGCCCGTATCTGCCGCAGGAGCCGCAGGTCTTCCGCATACCATCCGGTGCTCGCGTCGTTGATACGAATCAGCAGTCTGCCGCGAATCTCTTCGCTGGCGGAGGACATCCACGCCGCGATGGCTTCGCGCGCGGCAGCCTTGTCGGCGGGCGAAACCGCGTCTTCCAGATCGATGATGACGCGGTCCGCCCCCGAGGCCAGCGCCTTCGCGAAACGCTCGGGCCGGTGGCCTGGCACAAACAGGTAGCTCAGCGGCGCGGCCGGCGATGAGCTCATACCGCACCTTCCGCGCGCAATTGGGCAAGCTGTTCGGCGCCGTAGCCGAAGTGCTGCAGGATGGCCTCGGTGTGCTGGCCCAGCGCAGGCACGGCGTCCATGCGCGGCGCGCCGTGCTGCCAGGAGCCGGGTGGCAACAGGGCGGGCACGGCACCCGCCGGTGTATCGACTTCACGCCAGCGGGCCCGGGCCTGCAGCTGCGGATGCTCCCACAGCTCGTTCATGGTGTTGACCTGCGCATTGGCGATGCCGGCCGCCTCCAGCCGCTCCACGACCTGGGCGGCGGTCAGGGTGCTGAAGGCTTCAACGATGAGCGACGAGAGCGCTTCGCGGGCGGCGCTGCGCTGTGCATTGCCGGCAAAACGCGGGTCGCTGGCGAGCGCGGGCTGCAGCAGCACCTTCTCGCAAAAGCCCTTCCACTCGCGTTCGTTCTGCAGGCCCATCATCACGGTCTTGCCGTCACCGGCCAGGAAGGGGCCGTAGGGGTAGATGGTCGCGTGGCTGGCGCCCGTGCGCTGGGGCGGCGCCGCGCCTTCGAAGGCGTAGTAAAGCGGGTAGCTCATCCATTCCGACAGCGACTCGAGCATGGAGATGTCGATGTGCTGGCCCTCGCCGGTCTGCTGGCGGTGCATGAGGGCGCCCAGGATGTTGGTGTACGCATACATGCCGGCGGCGATGTCGGCGATCGATGGGCCGGCCTTGGACGGCGTGTCGGGCGTGCCGGTCACCGAAACGAAACCAGCCTCGCTCTGGATCAGCAGGTCGTAGGCTTTTTTGTCGCGGTAGGGGCCGTCGCCGCCATAGCCCGAAATGTCGCACACGATGATGCCGGGCTTGCGCCTGGACAAGGCCTCGTAAGACAGGCCGAGCCGCGCGGCGGCGCCCGGCGCGAGGTTTTGCACCACCACGTCAGCCTCTTCGAGGATCAGGCGCATGAGGATCTTCTGCGCCTCCTCGTGCTTGACGTCCAGCGTCAGGCTTTCCTTGGAGCGGTTGGTCCAGACGAAGTGCGACGCCAGGCCCCGCACCCGGCTGTCGTAGCTGCGTGCGAAGTCGCCCACGCCGGGCCGTTCGATCTTGATGACGCGCGCGCCCATGTCGGCGAGCTGGCGCGTGGCAAACGGCGCGGCGATGGCGTGTTCCAGGGTGACGACGGTGATGCCCTTGAGCGGTTGCATGGCGTCTCCTCAGGCCAGCGCGGCGGTGGCATCCATCGTGAGCCAGCCCTCGTGGTCGCGCCCCCAGAGGTGCACGCTCTTGCCGTCGGCCGAAGGCTGGCCGTGGAGGGAGAAGGGGTTGACGTCGAAGGTGGGCCGGACCGCCTTGAATTCAAATTTGCGCACCGTGGCGTCGGGCATGTGCCGGCGCAGCAGGTCCATGAGCAGCGTGGCGATCAGCGGGCCGTGCACGATGAGGCCGGGATAGCCCTCGACCTCGGTGACGTACTTGCGGTCGTAGTGGATGCGATGCCCGTTGAAGGTCAGGGCCGAATAGCGGAACAGCAGCACGTCGTCGGCGGTGATGCGGCGCACCCAATCGAATGCGGTCGGCGCGGCCTGCGGCGGCGGGGCCACGTCGGCCGGCGCCGGTGCCGCGCGGTAAACGATGTTGTGGTGCTCAGTCAAGGCCACAGCGGTAGCGCCGTTGCGGCGAATCTCGTGGCGCACCTTCACAAACACCAGGCTGCCGGTGCGGCCGCTTTTTTCCTTCACGTCGACGATGGTCGAGGTGCGCGCCAGCGCATCGCCGACGCACAGCGCTTCGTGGAATTCGAAATCACTGCCGGCCCACATCCTGCGCGGCAGCGACACGGGCGGCAGGAAACCGCCGCGCCGCGCGTGGCCGTCCGGCCCGATCTCCGACTGCGCATGGATGGGCAGGAAATACAGCCAGTGCCACAGGCAGGGCAGCGGCGTGCCCGGCGCGGGGCGCGTGGTGTCCGGGCGGTCCAGTGTGGCCGACAGCGCCGCGTACGGCGTGGCGGTGGCGATGTCTTGCACTGTTTCGCTGCGGCCTGTCCAGTCTTGCAGGTTCATGCACTTACCCTACTTTCAAAAAAATCTTGCGCGACTCAATCGAGTTTGATTTTTGCGGTCGACACCACGCTCTTCCAGCGTGTGACTTCCTTCTGCACCAGGGTTTTGAGCTGCGCGGGCGTGCTGGTTTCAATCTCGGCCCCCTGGTCTTCAATGAGTTTTTGTACGGTTTTCTCGGCCAATACACGGTTGATCTCCTGGTTCAGCCGGTCAACCACCGCTTTGGGGGTTTTAGCGGGGGCGAACATGGCGTACCACTGCGACATGCTGACGTTGGGAATGCCCTGCTCGGCCAGCGTCGGAACGTCGGGCAAGATGGGAGATCGCTTGTCGCCGGCGATGCCGAGCGCCTTGAGCTTGCCGCCCTTGATTTGCGGGTAGGCGGTGAACAGGCTGGGAAACATGTATTGGGTGATGCCGGAGATGGTGCTCATCACGGCAGGTGCCGATCCTTTGTGGGGAATTCCGATCACGTCCAAGCCGGCGGACAGCTTGAACAGCTCGCCCGCGATATGCGGTGCGGTTCCATTCCCCGCCGTCGCGAAGCTGAAGCCGTCGGGTTTGGCCTTGATCAGTTGCACCAGTTCTTTGGCGGTCTTGGCCGGAACTTCCGGGTTGACGACCAGCACCGTCGGAGAAGCCGCCACCATGCCGATGGATTCGAAATCGGTGACCGGGTTGTAGCGCAGTTTTTGCAGGGCCGGGTTGATGCCGTGGGTGGCGATGTAGCCGAACATCAAGGTGTAACCGTCCGGCGCGGCGCGGGCCACGAACTCGCTGGCAATCGCGCCATTCGCGCCGGCCCGGTTGTCCACGATGACCGGTTTGCCAAGCCGGCTGCTGAGTCCCTGGGCCAGGACACGCGCCATCGCATCGTTGGCGCCGCCGGCGGAGGTCGGCACCACGATGGTGATGGCTTTTTCAGGCCAGTTCTGGGACGTCGCCGGACCGGTCGCCGCCATGGAGGACGTGGCCGCCAGCGGCAGCAAGCTCAGCATCAGCGCAATCCGGACGGGGTGTTTGGGCAGCATGGATGTCTCCTGTAGATGTTCTGGTGAGCGAATCATCGGTGCGCACAGACATTCCGTGAAGTGCAACTTTTGCTACTATTGGTGCATGGCACGCATCAATTTCGATTTGCAGCAACTCGAGGCCTTTGTGGCGGTGGCCGAGCGCGGGAGCTTTCGCGCGGCGGCCGACCACATTCACCTCTCGCCGCCGGCTTTGAGCCGGCGCATCGACAAGCTCGAGACCATCCTGGGCGCGAGGCTCTTCAAGCGCACCACGCGCGATGTCGAACTGACGGCCCTCGGCCAGGTGTTTCTTGATCGCGCGCGCGCCGCGCTGGACGACCTCGAGTCCGCGATGCTCGGCATCACCGACATCGCCGGCAGCCGAACCGGCCGGGTCACGGTGGCCTGCGTGCCTTCCGCGGCCATCCATTTCCTGCCCTCGGTCGTGAGTTCGTTCTCGGAGCGCTACCCGCTGATCCGCGTGCGGGTGATCGACGAGGCCGCCGGTGCGGTGATGGCCAGCGTGGTGTCGGGCGAGTCGGACTTCGGCATCAGCTTTATGGGCAACCAGGTGCCCGGCGTGGATTTCGAGCCGATACACACCGACCCCTTTGTGGTGGCCATGCCGCGCCGCCATGCGCTCGCCGGGCGCAAGACACTATCGTGGAAGAGCCTGGAAACCGAGCGCCTGATCGCGGTCGCGCGCACCAGCGGCAACCGCCAGTTGCTGGACGACGCGCTGGCCAAGGCGGGCGTCAACCCGTCGTACCGGCTCGAGGTGAGCCATATTGCGACCTTGCTCGGCATGGTCGACGCGGGGCTCGGGCTTGCGGCCGTGCCGCGCCTGGCCTTGCCGAAACGGCACCCGTCAATGGTCGGCGTCACGCTGGTGGCGCCGGCGGTGTCGCGTGTGCTGGGCCTGGCCACCTTGCGCGGCACGACCTTGCGCGCGCCGGCGAAGATGTTCTACGACTACCTGCATACGGCGCTGAAAGAGCATCGCTAAGGCGAGCGGCAAAGCCGGGGTGCCGGTGCAAACCAGCACGGGCTTCAGGTACTCAGCTCAGGTTCTGCCTGCGGTCCGGCCCATGGCCGTGACTCCGGCTGCGCATAACGCTGCACCGAAAGGTCGTCGGCGCGGATCTCGGGGGCGCGGCCGCTCATGACGTCGGCCAGCAGGCGGGCGGAGCCGCAGGCCATGGTCCAGCCCAGCGTGCCGTGGCCGGTGTTGAGGTAGAGATTGGGCAGCGGCGTGCGGCCCACCAGCGGTGTGCCGTCCGGGGTCATGGGCCGCAGGCCGGTCCAGAAGGTAGCGTCCTCGGCATGGCCCGCGCCGGGAAACAGGTCGTTCAGGCACAGTTCCAGCGTTTCGCGCCGCCGCGGGTTCAGGCGCAGGTCAAAGCCGCGCAGCTCCGCCATGCCGCCCACGCGGATGCGGCGGTCAAAGCGCGTGATGGCAATCTTGTAGCTCTCGTCCAGCACGGTCGACACCGGCGCGCGGCCCGCGTCGGCGATGGGTACGGTGATGGAATAGCCCTTGACCGGGTAGACGGGGATCTTCAAGGCCTCGCTCAGCATGGCCGTGGAATACGAGCCCAGCGCCATGACATAAGCATCGGCTTTCAGCAGGCGACCGCCCTGCAGCACACCGGCCACCTGGCCGGCACAGAGCTCCACACGGTCTATGGCCTCGCCAAAGGAAAAGCGCACACCCATGGATTGGGCCAGGTGGCCGATCCCGGTGGTAAACAGGTGGCAGTCGCCCGTCTCGTCACCAGGCAGGCGCAGGCCGCCCACCAGCGGCCCGGTGGCGATGGCCGGCTCCGCGCGCACCAGATCCTCAGGCCCCAACAGTTCGTAGGGAACACCGGCAGCACGCAACACGGCCACGTCCTTGCCGACGGCGTCTAGCTGCGCCAGGGTGCGGAAGACCTGCAGCGTGCCGCCCTCGCGGCCTTCATAGCGCAGGCCGGTGCCCTCGCGCAGCTGCGCCAGGCAGTCGCGGCTGTATTCGGCCAGCCGCACCATGCGCTCCTTGTTCACGGCGTAGCGCCGCGGGCTGCAGTTGCGCAGCATCTGCCACATCCAGCGCAGCTGGTCCATGCTGCCGTCCAGGCCTATGGCCAGCGGCGCATGCTTCTGGAACATCCAGCGCAGCGCCTTGAGCGGCACGCCGGGCGCGGCCCAGGGCGCCGCGTAACCCGGCGACACCTGGCCGGCATTGGCAAAACTTGTTTCCCGCGCGGGGCCGGGCTGGCGATCGACCACCGTGACCTCATGGCCCGCCCGGGCCAGGTAATAAGCCGTGGTGGTGCCTATCACGCCGGCGCCGAGCACCAGGACTTTCATGCCAACCCACCCTGGCAGAGGTACTTGGTATGCAGGTACTCGTCCAGGCCCCAGTGCGAACCTTCGCGGCCGTAGCCCGACTCCTTGACGCCGCCGAAGGGCGCGGCCTGCGCGGCAATGGCGCCTTCGTTGATGCCGACCATGCCGGTCTCCAGCGCCGAGGCCACGCGCCAGATGCGCTTGACGTCGTTCGAATAGAAGTAACCGGCCAGGCCGAAGGGGGTGTCGTTAGCCAGTGCGACGACTTCCTCTTCGGTTTCGAAACGGAAGATGGGTGCCACGGGGCCGAAGGTTTCCTCGCAGGACAAAGCCATCTCTTTGGTGGCACCGATCAGCACCGTGGGCGCGTAGTAATTGGGCCCGGTGGCAACGTCGCTGCGCACGCGGCGCCCGCCGACGACCGCCTTGGCGCCCTTGGCCACCGCGTCGTTCACATGGCGCTCTATCTTGTCCAGCGCGCGGGCATTGATCATGGGACCGATCTCGGCCTGCGGCCAGCTCGCGGGGCCGACCCGCAACGCGCCCACGCGGGCCGCCAGCTTGTCGACAAACCGGTCGTGCACCGCCTGGTGGACGTACACGCGATTGGGGCTCACGCAGGTCTGCCCACCGTTGCGGAATTTCGCGGCCATCAGGCCTTCGACGGCCGCGTTGATGTCGGCATCTTCGAAGACGATGAAGGGCGCGTTGCCGCCAAGCTCCAGCGAGAGCTTTTTGAGCGTGGTGGCGGACTCACGCGCCAGCAGCTTGCCCACCGGTGTGCTGCCGGTGAAGCTGATCTTGCGCACCCGCCCGTCGGCCAGCCATTCGCCAACCACTTCGGGCGTGCGTTCACGCGAGGCCGCCACGACGTTCAGCACGCCGGGCGGAACGCCCGCTTCCTCGGCCAGCTTCACAAGCGCCAGCGAAGTCAGCGGCGTGTCTTCGGCGGGTTTGGCGACCACGGTGCAGCCGGCCGCCAGCGCGGGCGCGATCTTGCGCGCGATCATCGCGGCCGGGAAATTCCAGGGCGTGACCACGGCCACGACGCCAACGGCTTCCCGCAGCACCATGTAGCGCTTGGATGTGACGGGGGCGGCGATGACTTCACCGTGGGCACGCACACCCTCTTCCGCGAACCATTCCACATAGCCGGCGGCATAGGCAATCTCGCCGCGAGATTCGGCCAGCGGCTTGCCCTGTTCGCGCGAGATCAGCGCGGCCAGGGGCTCGACCTCGCGCTCTATCAGCGCCTGCCACTTCTTGAGGATGAGGCAGCGCTCGCGCGGCGGGCGCGCCTTCCAGGCATGCAGCGCCTCGGCCGCGGCGTCGGCGGCCAGGCGCGCGTCGGCAGCGCCGCCGTCGGCGATGGTGGCGATCAGGCTGTCGTCGGCCGGGTTGCGCACCTCGAATTGGCGGCCGTCCTGGGCCGCCTGCCAGCGGCCCCCAATGCAGTTCAGTGTTTCCATGTCAGTTCAATCGGTTCAGTTCGGATGAAAAAATTCCCGCCGCCGCCCAGGGCGGCGACCTCCATACGCACGTGGCGCTCCCTGGATCAGGTCTTGCGGATCAGGCCGTGCATTCGCGCGGCTGCGCCTGGTTTTTTTGCAGCTGCAGCAACTCATCAGCGCTGCGGTGGCAGAAGACTTCCACACCGCCCTCGAGTTCATGCCGCGGCGGCGTCTTGCTGTCGCACAGACCTGCGACACGCAAAGGACATCGGTCCAGGAAGCTGCAAATGCCCGCGCGGTCCACGGGCGCCTGCACCAGCGGCAGAGCCGCGCGCTGCGCTGCCCCGACTTCTTCCAGCCATCCCTGGCGCAGCTCCGGAACGGAATTGGCCAGCAGGTTGAAGTAGGGATGGCGCGGCGCATGCGCGAAAGCCGAGCGGGTCAGCGACTCCACCTTCTGGCCGGCATACAGCACCACGATCTCGTCGCACACGGCGCGCACGGTGTTCATGTCGTGGCTGATGAACATGTACGACACCCCGAGCTCCTTGCGCAGCTGCGCCAGCAGGTCCAGGATGGCGGCGCCCACCACCGTGTCAAGCGCGGAGGTCACCTCATCGCACAGGATCAGGTCGGGGTCGGCGGCCAACGCGCGCGCCAGGTTGACGCGCTGCTTCTGCCCGCCGGACAGCCCCACGGGCAGGCGCCGGGCGCAGGCCTGCGGCAGTTGCACAAGGTCCAGCAGCTGCGCGATGCGCTTGTCCAGCGCCTCGCCCTTCAGGCCGCGGTACAGCTGCAGCGGCCGCGCGAGGATCTCGGCAATGGTGTGCGAAGGATTGAGCGCCGTGTCCGCCATCTGGAACACGATCTGGATGCGGCGCAGTTCCTCGGGCGTTCGCTGCGATACCAGGCGCGGCAGCGGCTTGCCGTCAAACATGATCTGCCCGCCGGCGGGGCCTATCAGCCCGGCGACGGCGCGTGCCAGCGTGGTCTTGCCGGAACCGGATTCACCGATGACGCCGATGGCCTGGCCGCGGTACAGGCGCAGGCTCACGTCGTCGAGCACCGGCGAAGCGGGCCGGCCGTGCTTGTCCAGCGGGCCGTAGCCGGCGACCAGGTTGCGCACCTCCAGCAGCGGCGTGGCGCCCTCGGCGTGCGCCTCACCGCTGCGCGCCTTGGGATTGGCCGCGGCGATCAGGCTGCGCGTGTAGTCGTCCTTGGGCGTGGTGATGATCTGCTGCGTGGTGCCGATTTCACGCTCGGCGCCGTCGCGCAGCACCAGGATGCGGCCGGCCATCTGGGCCACCACCGCCAGGTCGTGGGTGACATAAACCGCCGTGGTCTTGCGTTCGCGCACCACGCGGCGGAAGGCGTGCAGCACCTCGATCTGGGTGGTGACGTCCAGCGCCGTGGTGGGCTCGTCGAAGATCACCAGGTCCGGATCGCTCATCAGCGCCATCGCGGCCATCAGGCGCTGCAGCTGCCCGCCCGAGACCTGGTGCGGGTAGCGCTGGCCTATGGTGTCGGGCTGCGGCAGCGCCAGCTCGCGGAACAGCGTCACGGCTTTTTTCTCGGCCTCGGCGCGCGGCATCAGCGAGTGGATGCGCGCGGTCTCCACCACCTGGTCCATGATGGTGCGCGACGGGTTGAAGGATGCGGCGGCGCTCTGCGCGATGTAGGAAACGCGCCGGCCGCGCAGCTGGCGGCGTTCGGGCTCGGTGAGCGCCAGCACGTCGGTGTCCCCGATGTGCACGCTGCCTCCGGCGATGCGGCAGCCGTGCCGCGCGTAGCCCATGAGCGCCAGGCCTATGGTGGTCTTGCCGGAGCCGGACTCGCCGATCAGCGCCAGTACCTCGCCGGGCGCTATGCCAAAAGAGACGCCTTTGACGATCTCCGTCTCGCCGCCGCCGGCGGCCTGCGCGACGACGCGCAGCTCATTCACGCGGACAGTAGCGCCCATCAGTGTTTCTCCCTGTCGGCGTCGGTATGGCCCGGTAAGTTGTCGATCACGAGGTTGACCGCGATGGTCAGTACGGCGATGGCAAACGCCGGGGCGAGCACCGAGACGCCGCCCACCGGCAAGGCGCCCAGGTTCTCGCGCACCAGCGAGCCCCAGTCGGCCATGGGCGGCTGCACGCCCAGGCCCAGGAAGCTCAGGCTGGCCAGCAGGCGCAGGGCGTAGACGAAACGCAATCCCATGTCGGCCAGCAGCGGGCCGGTGATGTTGGGCAGGATTTCGCGGCGCATGATGTAGCCGTGGCCCTCGCCGCGGGCGCGGGCCACCAGCACGTAGTCCATGGCGTTGATGTTGATCGCCAGCGAGCGGATGATGCGGTAGGCACCCGGCGTGTAGACGATGGCGGCCACCGCAATGAGCAGCGTGACGGAAGAGCCGAAGCCGGCGATGATCACCAGCGCGAACATCTTGCTCGGGATGGAGACCAGGGTGTCGAGCAGCCGGCTCAGGGCCGAATCCACCCAGCCGCCCGTCACCGCGGCCAGCAGGCCCAGCACAGCGCCCACGCCGCAGGCGATCAGCGTCGCGACAAAGGCCACACCAATGGTGTAGGGTGTGCCCACGATGATGCGCGTGAGCATGTCGCGGCCCAGGTAGTCGGTGCCCAGCCAGTGCTGCGCGCTCATGCCCTGGAACACGCCGGCATCGGACATTTCACCGAGCGCGCTGTCCGGCACGAAGCAGGCGTAGATCGCCACGGCCACCCAGAAGGCCAGCACGGCCAGGCCGAACTTGCCGGCGCGGGACCAGCCCGCGAGCCAGGCGCGGCGCTTCGTGGCGGCTGTCGAAGGTACAAGCGTGGCGACGTTCATTGGTGCCTCAGGCGTGGGTTGGCGACGATGCCGCACACGTCGGCGAGCATCACCAGGATCAGGTAGGCGGCGCAGAAAATCATGGCGCAGGCCTGTACCAGCGGCATGTCCCGCTGGGAGACGGCGTCCACCATGAGTTTGGCGATGCCCGGGTAATTGAAGATCACCTCGATGATGATCACACCACCCAGCAGGTAGGACAGGCTCAGCGCCACCGCGTTGGCGATGGGACCGATGGCATTGGGCAGCGCGTGAAACAGCACGGTGCGCGCGGCGCTCGCGCCTTTGAGCCGCACCATCTCAATATAGGCCGCCGCCAGTTGGTCGATGACGGCCGCGCGCGTCATGCGCAGCATCTGCGCCACGATCACGCTGCCCAGGCTCAGCACCGGCAAAGCGAAGGAGCGCAGCATCTCGCCCGGCGAGGAAATGTTGACATCGTAGGAGAGCGCGGGCAGCCATTTCAGTTGCACCGCGAACACCAGCACGGCCAGCGTGGCCACCAGGAATTCCGGCACCGACACGACGGCCACCGTCGCCATGCTGGTGAAACGGTCGAAAGCCGAGCCGCGCCGCAAGGCGCACAGGATGCCCAGGCCCAGGGCCAGCGGCACGGAAAACGCCGTGGTCACCGCGGCCAACAGCAGCGAAGCAGGCAGGCGGCTGGCGACGGCGTCACCCACCGGCATGCCGGTGACCACCGACTTGCCCGCATCGCCCCTGGCCATGCCGCCCAGCCAGTCGAAGTAGCGCAGCACCGCGCTGCGGTCCAGGCCCATCTCCTTGCGCAGCGCCGCCACCGCCTCGGGCGTGGCGTCCTGCCCCAGCTTCTCCTCGGCCGCGTCGCCGGGCAGCACGGCGGTGATGGCAAACACCACCACCGACACCGCCAGCAGCGAAGCCAGGCCGGAGACGATCCGGCCGGCAACCAGTTTCAAAATAGTGAGGTTCATGCCTCAAGCCATACGTGTTCAGCGAAGCCGTAGCCCATCATCCCGCCCAGCGGGTTGGTCTGCAAGCCCTTGAGCTTCTTGTTGTGGCCGTCCAGGCTGGAGAGGAACATCGGGATGCCGATGCCTCCGTCCTGGTTGACCAGGGTCTGCATGTCGGCGTACATCTGCGCCCGCTTGGCCGTGTCGGTTTCGGCGCGCGCGCCCACCAGCAACTGGTCGAACTTCTCGCTCTTCCAGCCCGCTTCGTTCCAAGGCGCATCGGACTTGAAGAACAGCGTCAGGGCCAGGTCGGCCGTGGGGCGTGTGTTGACGTTGCCGAAGCCCACCGGGTGCTTCATCCAGTGCTGCGACCAGAACCCGTCGGCCGGCATGTTGCGCACATCCAGGTTCAGGCCGGCCCCGCGCGCGGCATGCTGCAGCACCAGGGCCATCTCCACCGAACTGGTGGCGGCAGGCGAGGCCACCATCGGGATGGCGGCGCTGCCCAGGTTGGCCTTCTTGAGGTGCCACTTGGCTTTCTCAGGGTCGTAGGGGCGCTGCGGCAGGCCCTTGGCGAAGAAGCGGTTGCCCGGCGCGATGGGCTGGTCGTTGGCCACCACGCCGCGGCCCAGCTGGATGGACTTGAGCATCTGCTCGCGGTTGAACAGCAGCTTCATGGCCATCACGAAGTCCGGGTTGGCGCCCGGGCCGCTGTCGCGCCGCATGATGAGGTCGGTGTACGACACACCCTTGGTCTCGAAGATGGCGGCCTTGCCGCTGCCGTTGATGCGGTCGATGGAGCGCGGGTTGACCGTGCCTATCAGGTCCAGCTCGCCGGCCAGCAGCGCGTTGACGCGCGCCGACTCGTCGGCGATGCCCACGTACTCGATCTCGTCCAGGTAGGGGCGGCCGGGCTTCCAGTAGTTCTCGTTGCGCACGCCGATGGAGCGCACGCCGGGCTTGAATTCCTTGACCTTGTAGGGGCCGGTGCCTATGCCGGCGTTGAAGTCGGTGGTGCCGTCCTTGACGATGTGGAAGTGGTAGGTGGCCAGGATGGCCGGCAGGTCGGCATTGGGCGCCACCAGGCGCACGGTGACTTCATTGGGCCCGGTGGCCGCCACGTCCTCGATCTGGTCGGCCAGCACCTTGGCCTTGGAACCGGTGGCCGGGTTTTTGTGCCGCATCAGCGAGAACACCACGTCGGCCGGCGCCAGCGGCTTGCCGTCGTGGAAGGTGACGCCCTTGCGCAGCTTGAAGACCCAGGTCTTGGCGTCCTTGGTGGTGAACTCCTCGGCCAGCGAGGGCTGGGGCGCGAGGCTGCTGTCCAGCCAGGTCAGCCCGTTGTAGAAGGTGAAACCGCGGGCGTAGTCGGCCTGGTTGGCCTGCTTGGCCGGGTCCAGCGTGTCGCTCACGGAAGAAACCGCGCCCGCCACCTTGATGCGGCCGCCCTTGCGCGGCGTTGGCGTTTGCGCCTGCGCGCTCGAGGCGATCCCGGCAATACCGCCGGCCAGGGTGGCCTGCATGCCGCCAGCCGCCAGCATGGCCAGTACATCGCGCCGGTTGGCGCCGCGTTGCAACGCACCAAGAATGCGCGTGCTCTCTTCAGGGCCGATCAGGCCGTCCAGCTGCTTCTTATCTGCCATGGTGTTCTCCTGGTTTCTCGTGGTGGGGTAAAGGCATTGGAGCACCGCGCGGCCGGTACTTCGGAGGCGACCGCCTTGAACATCGCGCGGGCCTTGCCCGGCGTGCCGACGCCGATGGTGTCGCCGAGCGAGACCTCGTAGCAGCCCATCGCGTGCAGCGCCTTGGCCACCCGCACCACGTCGCTGACCGGCACTTCGCCCTGATACGGGCAGCCGAGCACGGTGGAGACATACCCGCGCACCGCCACGCCGTCGGTCTTGGCCCGCGCCAGCACCGGCGCGAACCGCGCCAGCGATTCGTCGATGCTGGCGTTGATGTTGGTGCGGTTGAACGCTTCGGATGCGGCGGTGAACACCGCGATCTCTTCGACCCCGACCGCGCGCGCGCGCTCGTAGCCTTGTTCGTTGGGCACCAGCACCGGGTAATGCACGCCGGGCCGGCGCGCGATGCCGGCGAAGACTTCGGCCGCGTCGGCCAATTGCGGCACCCACTTGGGGCTGACGAAACTCGTCGCCTCGATGCTGCGCAGCCCGGTCGCCGACAGGCGGTCGATCAGCGCGATCTTGTCGGCGGTGGCGATCTGCGATTTCTCGTTCTGCAGTCCGTCGCGCGGACCGACTTCGACGATGCGTACGGAAGCGGCTTGGGTCATCTGGAATCCTTGCTTGCAGAGGCAGCGCTTGCAGAGGCGACGCGTTGCAGCACGATCGCCTCCTTCTCGGTGTCGTACAACACCGCGCCGTGTTGGGTCAGCGCGGTGCGGAGGTCCTGCGCCGATCCTTCGATCAGCGGGAATTTCTCGTCGAGTTTACGCCCGCTCAGGGTGCCGGCCGCTATCGCGTCGAGCGCGCGTTGCGGATCCGGAAGCCAGGCCCGGGCCCGGTCGTCGTCGATACGGTACAGGATCAGGAACACCGAACCGGCCGGCGAGCCCTTGATCAGCGCATCGCCCGGCGCGCCGATCGCGCGCTGGGCGACCGACGGCGGCATCACGATGTAGCGGTCGCGGCCCAGGACGAAGCCGGTCAGGTCCAGCGCCATGGTCTGCTCGCCCATGTTCGGCCAGTCTTCGGTGTGGCAGCGCGCGTCGATGTGGATGGTCTTGGCGACGCCGTCGGCCTTGAGCTGCCAGGTGCCGGGCAGGTCGGGGTCGCAGGCGATTTCGTCGACCGGCGCGCGTTCGAAGGCGACACAGCCGCTCAGCGCGGCCAGGGCCACGGCGAGCGCGGCGCGCAGCAGGTGGGTGCGTGGCCGCCCAGGTCCGCGCGGGTGTCCGGCCGGGCCGCGCTGGCCCAGGCGAGGGCCGGGCGCCGGAACGCGAGGATCGGCGAGGCCGGCAGCGGCGCTGGAGAGGCGGGGATCCGGCGGGGTCATGGCAGCCTCTCAGCGCGCAGCAGGGGATATACGTTTGAAACGATAAACCGTGTCGCCATCGGGCAGGGAAAAAAGCTGCGGATTGGCACGCAATAACTGGCGAATCTGCTTGGCGTCGCCGCTGAGCCAGTCCGGGCGATCGGCCTCGGCGAGCGGGGTCTTGGCGTTGGGTTCTTGAACGATGCGCTTGAGCTGATCCGGATTGCCCACGTCGATGCTCAGCGAGTCGGGCGCGGCCTGGTAGCGCAGCAGGCTGACCACGTTCGGGTAGTCCTTGGCGGCCTGGTGTCTGGCCGCTTCCGCCTCGCCCTTGCCGCCGGCCAGCAGCACCCAGACGTCGGCGAAGTCCAGCCCCAGATAGCGATGGCCGTCGGCTTGGTAGATGCGCAACTCGACTTGCCTGGGTTCGAATTTCGCCGGCAAGTAAGCGCGGCAGCGCGCGTCGATGCGCAGGCGGCGTTCGTCGTCGTCGCTGAATTCGGTGTCCTCGGCGGCGTGGGCGGACGAACCGAGGATGCCTTCGCCCTTGACCAGGCCCCAGTCGCCGACCAGGGCCGGATCGCAGGCCATCGCGGCCGAGGGCGGCTGTTCGACCATCAGGCAGCCGCCCAGCGAGGCGGATAGGGCGATGGCCGCGGCCAGCGCGCGCAGCCCGGTTGTCGGGTGAAAGTGAGCGGACATTCGGGAAAGTCTCCGTAAACAGATGGCGACTGGCGATGAGCATTCAAGCCGCATCGCGGTCGCGGACAGGGCCGCGGCGTTACGCGAATCGCCGCGATTCGGGGCGATTCGTGCAACGCCGGTTCGATGGACGCGCTGGATTGGCTACCGGCCCGCGCGCGGCGACGGTTTCGCCACGCCCTTGCCTGGCGGCGCCGACGGCGCCTTGCCGTCGCGTCGCAGGATGGCGCCCGGCGTGGCGAAGAACAGGTCCTTGCGCGAGGCCAGCAAGGCATCGACTTGCGCACTGCTGCCCTTCACCGATGCGGCGATCTGCGGGTCTTCGTGGTTCGCCTTCTTTTCGCGCAGCAGCGCGTCCAGTTGTCGGGCCGAGGCGATCTTGCCGTCTTCGATTCCGAACTCGGTGTTTTCGATGCTGCCGGGCAGGGTGCCCGCGGCGATCAGCCGCGCCACCCGCAAGGTGTCGACGCCGTGGATGGCGATCCGATCCGGGGCGACGACATAGCGCAGGATCGTGTAACGCCCTTGCCGCGCTGCGCTGTCGTCCGTCGTGTCGTCGTCCGGCATGCCCTGGCACGACGCCGGTTGCGTCGCGAGCGTGGCCCGGGTCGCGACGATGTACCCGCCGTCTGCATCGGGCAAGTACGAAAAACGGTAGCCGACCAGATCTTCGGGACACTCGCCGGTCTTGCGCAGGATCAATGCGCAATCCTTCGGCAGGATGCTCATGCGCTCGGTGTCTTCCTGCCCGCGCCGGGGCTCCTGCGCGTCTTGTTCGCCCCATTCGCTGCTGAGCCATTGGCCGACCAGGCGCGGATCGCAGGCGACCTGGGTGCCGCTGGGCGGCGATTCGAACGAGGTGGTGCTGCATCCGCTCAGCAGGGCCAGCGCGAGGCCGGCGGTGAAGAGCTTTCGTACCTGCGACGACAGCGCGCGAAAACGCATGGGATGTCCCTCCATAGAACACACAGACCAGGGGCCGCCGATGATTCAGCGGCCGAGGAATCCGGCGCTCCCAGCCGGGATTGAAGCGTTTGCGGCGCCATTATTCGGCGCGGATGGGGGGGGCGGTCAAGCGGGTGGGGAGTGTGGTCAAGCCGGTTGGGAGTGTGGTCAAGCGGGTGGGGGCGGCCGGTTCTGCAAGGCCTTCAGCTGCTTGTTTCGTTCAAGGCCGCCATCCCTTCGTTTCCTTCAATCCGTCATTGCCGCGAAGGCGGGCTTTGCTTTACTTCGGCGAAGTTGAGCATCCAGAGATTTCAGCGCCATCTTTCGGACCGTCATTCCCGCGAACGCGGGAATCCAGTGACCTCAGCGTCATTTTTCAGGACCTCATTCCCGCGAACGCGGGCTACGCTTTACTTCGGCGAAGCCGAACATCTCGCGACTTTGTCTTGCAAGACTTCAAGCGTTCTCGCACGAAAGGCACTGGATTCCCGCCTTCGCGGGAATGACGGTAGGAAGGGACGTGGCTACATGCCAAGTCAACTTAAGTCTTAAGCGTCATCTTCGGGTCGTCATTGCCGCGGAGTCGAGAATCCAGAGACTTCAGCGTCATTTTCAAGACGTCATTCCCGCGAACGCGGGAATCCAGTGACTTCAAACGTTCTCGCACGAAAGGCATTGGATGTTCGGCTTCGCCGAAGTAAAGCGGAGCCCGCCTTCGCGGGAATGACGGTAGGAAGGGACGTGGCTACATGCCAGGTCAACTTAAGTCTTAAGCGTCATCTTCGGGTCGTCATTCCCGCGAACGCGGGAATCCAGCGACTTCAAACGTTCTCGCACGAAAGGCACTGGGTTCCCGCCTTCGCGGGAATGACGGTAGGAAGGTACGTAGCTACCTGTCAGGTCAACTTAGATCTTCATCACCGTTTTCGGAAGGTCATTCCCGAGAAGGCGGGAATTCAGAGACTTTAGCGCCATCTTTCAGGTCGTCATTCCCGCGAAGGCGGGAATCCAGAGACTTCAGCGTCATTTTTCAGGACGTCATTCCCGCGAACGCGGGCTCCGCTTTACTTCGGCGAAGCCGAACATCCAGCGACTTTGTCTTGCAAGACTTCAAACGTTCTCGCACGAAAGGCACTGGATTCCCGCCTTCGCGGGAATGACGATAGGAAATTACGTGCAGACCTTGAAGGTTCGATCTAAACCCCTTCGTCGTGCCACCGACGGTGCAACCGCGCGCGCAGACCGCCGCAGCGATCCGCGCACATACACGCACACGTACAAACTCAAACTCAAACAGTCTCCAACGTCACCAACACCGCATCAGCCTCGACAAAATCGCCCGCCGCCGCACGCACCTCCGCGATCGTCCCCGCGCGCGGCGCCTTCAGGCTCAGCTCCATCTTCATCGCCTCGATCACCATCACTTCTTGGCCGGCCTCCACGCTGTCGCCAGGCGCGGCCTTGACCACGACCACGCGGCCGGGCATCGGTGCGTTGACGTGGTTGCCCGAACCGGCGGCCGCGCTTTGCTGGTGGTGGTACATCGGCACCGCGTCCAGGCGCAGGCGGCGTTCGCCGTCGTGCATGACCACGCGGGTGCCGTCGCCGAGCGCGCTCAGCCGGCGCGCGCGGCCGTCGATGCGCAGGCTCAGTTCGCTGCCATGCAGGCGCGCGCCGTTGACCACGTGGGCGGCCTCGGACTGCGCCGGGATGTCGATTCGGTACTCGCCGCCGCTGCCCTGCGCCTGCAGTTCCAGGCGTTCGTCGCGACGCACGAAGGCCAGGCTGCGGCGGCCGCCGTGGCCCAGGCGCCAACCGTCGGCGATCGCCCACGGCGAACTCGGGTCGTTCGACGCCGAGGCCGCTTCGCGGCTGCGCTGTTCCTGGCTCAGCAGTTCGGCCACGGTCGCGCCGATCAGCAGGTCGCGATCGCCGTTCTCGTCGTCGCCGTTCGCCGCCGGCATGAACTCGTCGAGATGACGGTCGAGATAACCGGTGTCGATCGTGCCGCCGACCACCGCCGGATGGCGAGCGAGGCGTTCGAGGAATTCGATGTTGGATTTCGGCCCGACGATCTCGCACTGCGCCAGCGCCGCGCGCAAGCGCGCCAACGCGCGCGGGCGATCGAGATCGAACACGATCAGCTTGGCGATCATCGGATCGTAGAAGATCGTCACCGTGTCGCCTTCGATCACGCCCGAATCCAGGCGCACGTGCGCGTCGGCGCGCGGCAGGCGCAGGCGCTCGAGTTTGCCCGAGCCGGGCAGGAACCCGGCTTCCGGGTCTTCGGCGTACAGCCGCACTTCGATCGCGTGGCCGCGCTGGACGATCGCGTCCTGCGGCTGCGGCAAGGGTTCGCCGGCGGCGACGCGCAACTGCCATTCGACCAGATCCAGGCCGGTGACCAGTTCGGTGACCGGATGCTCGACCTGCAGGCGCGTGTTGATCTCCATGAAATAGAAACCGCCGTCCTGGCCGACGATGAACTCGACCGTGCCGGCGTTGACGTAGTCGATCGCATGACCGGCCATCACCGCCGCCGCGCCCATCTGCGCGCGCTGCTGCGGGCTCAGGAACGGCGAGGGCGATTCCTCCAGCACCTTCTGGTAACGGCGCTGGGCCGAGCATTCGCGCTCGTTGAGGTGGATCACCTGGCCGTTGGCGTCGCCGAAGATCTGGATTTCGATGTGGCGCGGCTGTTCGACGTAGCGCTCCAGCAGCACCCGGTCGCGACCGAAGGCGTTGCGCGCTTCGCGCTGGCAGCTTTCCAGGTTGGCGAGGAATTCGCCGCTGTCGCGCACGATCCGCATGCCCTTGCCGCCGCCGCCGTGCGCGGCCTTGATCATCAGCGGATAACCGATGCGATCGGCTTCGCGGTGCAGATGCGCCGGGTCCTGGTCTTCGCCGGTGTAACCGGGCACCACCGGCACGCCGGCGGCCTGCATCAGTTCCTTGGCCCCGGCCTTGCTGCCCATCTTGCGCATCGATGCCGCTTTCGGGCCGATGAAGGCGATGCCGGCGGCTTCGACCGCGTCGGCGAAATCGGCGTTCTCGCTGAGGAAGCCGTAACCGGGATGGATCGCCTGCGCGCCGCTGCGCCGCGCCACCTCGATGATCGCGTCGCCGCGCAGGTAGCTGTCGGCCGGGCGCGGACCGCCGATCGGGTAGGCCTCGTCGGCCTGGCGCACGTGCTGGGCATCGGCGTCGGCTTCGGAATACACCGCGACGGTGCGGATGCCGAGCCTGCGGCAGGTGCGGATGACGCGACAGGCGATCTCGCCACGGTTGGCGATCAGGATCTTTTCGAACATGTCAGGTCGGGTCGCAAGTCAGTCGCGCCGGGGCGCGGTGGAAGGAGGCGCGGACCGCGGAGCGGCGCGCGATAAGCGGATTCTCGCCGAAATCAGCGGGGTTTGTAGCGCGTGGCGGTCGCGGAATGGGCATGCGGGACGGCGCGGAGCATCGTGAGTGCGTTTTTGGTGCGCATCGTTGCCGTCGTCGGGAGCGCTCTCACCCCGCCGGGCCGCGGTACACGGCTTCGACGTTGTTGCCGTCGGGATCGAGCACGAACGCGCCGAAGTAACCGGGCGCGTAGTGTTCGCGCAGGCCCGGCGCGCCGTTGTCGCGGCCGCCCGCGGCCAGTGCGGCGGCGTAGAAGGCTTCGACCTGCGCGGCGCTTTGCGCGCTCACGGCGAAGTGCAGGCCGCGCGAGACGTTCGCGCCGGTGCCGATCCAGAACGCGGGCTGCTGGCTGGGACCGAAGGCGTGGCCTTCGTAGCCGCCGGTCTGTTCCTTGGTGATCGACATCACCAGTTTGTAGCCGAGCGGGGCCAGGGCGTGCAGATAGAAATCGTGGCTGCGTTGCAGGTCGGAAACCGAGAAGCCCAGATGGTCGAACATGGCGTGCACCTTGCGAAAGCGGCGGGGCAGGGCGCGGCCCGCGCGAGCGGGCGTGGCCTGGGACGGTGATGGACGAGGGCTGTCAGCTCAGGGACACCAGTTGGCTTTGCGCTTGTCGAGGAAGGCCGTCAGACCTTCCTGGCCTTCGGCGGACACGCGCAAGCCGGCGATCAGCGCGGCGTTGTCGGCGTCCAGGCGCGCGCCGTCGCGTTCGCCGGCTACCCGGCGCACCAGCGTCTTGGCCTGCGCGGCCGCGCGTGGGCCGGCCTTGAGCAGCAGGCCGATCTGCCGGTCGATCGCGGCATCGAGCTGATCGGCGGCGACGACCTCGTGCAGCAGGCCGATGCGCAACGCGGTAGCGGCGTCGAAGATTTCCGCGGTGGCGAACCAGCGCCGCGACTCGCGCGCGCCGATCGCCTCGATCACGTACGGCGAGATCACCGCCGGCAACAGGCCGAGCTTGCTTTCGGTCAGGCCGAACTTGGCTTCGGGCGCGGCGATGGCGATGTCGCAGCAGGCGACCAGGCCGACCCCGCCGCCGAACGCCGCGCCCTGGACCCGGGCCAGGGTCGGCTTGGGCAGTTCGTTGAGGGTGCGCATCAAGCGCGCCAGTGCCAGCGCGTCCTCGCGGTTGGCGTCCTCGCCGGCCTGGGCCATGCCGCGCATCCAGTTCAGATCGGCGCCGGCCGAGAACGAGGCGCCTTCGCCCTCGATCACCACCACCCGCACGCTGTCGTCGGCGGCGACCGCGTCCAGGGCGCCGGTCAGCGCGGCGATCAGCATGGCGTCGAAGGCGTTGTGCAATTCGGGGCGATTCAGGCGCAGGCGGGCGACAGGCCCTTCGCGCAGGCTCAGCAGCGGGTGGCTCATCAGGGCGGGGGAGTTTGTGGGAGTTGGCGAATCATAACGTTGCGCCGATCGCATCCGCCCCTGTACGGCGGTCGGTGCTAGAATGAGAACAATTCCCATTTGGGACGCCACCCTTCGTGGAAGCCGCCTCTTGAAGCTGTCCGAACTGCCGCGCCGCACCGCCGCCACGGTCGAGACCGTCGATGACCACACGTCCAACGACACCATCGCAAGACGCCTGCGCGAATTGGGTTTCGTCGCCGGCGAGCGGGTCGAGGTGATGGCGGCCGGGCCGATCTCCGCCGAGCCGCTGCTGGTGCAGATCGGCTACACCCGCTTCGCCCTGCGCCGCAGCGAAGCCGCGCGCGTGCAAGTACGACTGATCGAGGAGTCCGCATGAGCGCCGCCGCCCCCGCTGTCGCCGCCCCGACGAACACCGCCGCGCAGCCGATGCGCGTGGCCCTGGTCGGCAATCCGAATTGCGGCAAGACCGCCTTGTTCAATCTGCTGACCGGCAGCCGGCAGAAGGTCGCCAATTACGCCGGCGTCACCGTCGAGCGCAAGGAAGGCCGGCTGCACGCGCCGTCGGGACGCAGCTACGCGGTGCTGGATCTGCCCGGCGCCTACAGCCTGAGCGCGGCCAGCCTGGACGAAGCGGTGACCCGCGACGTGCTGCGCGGTTTCTATCCCGGCGAACGCGCGCCCGACGTGCTGCTGTGCGTGGTCGATGCGACCAACCTGCGCCTGCACCTGCGCTTCGCCTTGGAATTGCGCGAACTCGGTCGACCGATGGTGATCGCGGTCAACATGATGGACGCGGCCAAGCGCCGCGGCATCGACATCGACCTGGCCGCGCTGGAGCGCGAACTCGGCGTGCCGGTGGTGGCGACCGTCGCGGTCAAGCGCAACGGCGCGCAGGAACTGGTGGCGATGCTTGATCGCATCGCGATCGCGCCGCGCGAACCGCACGAGCCGACCGTGCAACTGCGCGAAGGCGCCGATCTGCATGCCGAGACCCGGCGCCTGCTCGAACTCACCGTGCGCATGCCGACCCGCACCGCCAAGATCGACGACGCGCTCGATCGCTGGCTGCTGCATCCGGTGCTGGGCCTGGTGTCGCTGACGTTGGTGATGTTCCTGATCTTCCAGGCGGTGTATGCCTGGGCCACGCCGCTGATGGACGGGATCGAGGCGATCACCGCGTGGTTCGGCGGCTGGGTCGGCGCCAACATGCCCGACGGACCGCTGCGCAGCCTGATGGTCGACGGCATCATCGCCGGCCTCGGCGGGGTGGTGGTGTTCCTGCCGCAGATCCTGATCCTGTTCGCCTTCATCCTGGCGCTGGAGGAATCGGGCTATCTGCCGCGCGCGGCGTTCCTGCTGGACCGGATGATGGCCGGCGCCGGCCTGTCCGGCCGCTCGTTCATTCCGCTGCTGTCGAGTTTCGCCTGCGCGATCCCCGGGATCATGGCGACCCGCTCGATCCAGGACCCGCGCGACCGGCTGGCCACGATCATGGTCGCGCCGCTGATGACCTGTTCGGCGCGCTTGCCGGTGTATGCCTTGCTGATCGGCGCGTTCATTCCGCAGCAGAAGGTCTGGGGTTTGCTCAATCTGCAGGGCCTGGTGCTGTTCGCGCTGTACATGGCCGGCATCCTCAGCGCGCTGATGGTGTCGTGGGTGATGAAGAAGTGGCGCCGCGACAAGAGCGAGCACGCGCTGCTGCTGGAACTGCCTTCGTACCGCATCCCGCATCCGCGCGATCTGCTGATCGGCCTGTGGGAACGCGCGTGGATCTTCCTGCGCCGGGTCGGCGGCATCATCCTGGCGCTGACCGTGCTGCTGTGGTTCCTGCTGTCGTTCCCGGGCGCGCCCGAAGGCGCGACCTTGCCGGCGATCGACTACAGTTTCGCCGGCCGCATCGGCCATGCGATGACCACGGTGTTCGCGCCGATCGGCTTCAACTGGCAGATCTGCATCGCGCTGATCCCGGGCCTGGCCGCGCGCGAAGTCGCGGTGGCCTCGCTGGCGACGGTGTATGCGCTGTCGGCGGCCGACGACGAAGCCGCCGCGCAGGCGCTGACCCCGATCATCACCGACGGCTGGTCGCTGGCGACCGCGCTGTCGCTGCTGGTGTGGTTCATCTATGCGCCGCAGTGCATCTCGACCCTGGCCACGATCCGGCGCGAAACCAATTCGTGGAAGCAGGTCGGGATCAGCGCGGGCTATCTGTTCGCGCTGGCCTACCTGGCCTCGCTGCTGACCTATCAGGTCGCGGTCGCGCTGGGCGCGGGCTGATCGCCATGGACGCCGGCCTGCTCGCGCAGTACGTGGTGATCGCGATCGCGGTGCTGGTCAGCGCGGTGGTGGTCGCGCGCAAGCAGTTCCCGAGCGGCGTGCGCCGCCTGCGCATCGCCTGCGCCTTGCCGCTGGTGCGCGACGGCCGTCCGCGCTGGATGCGCGAACTGGGCAAGCGCATCGCGCCCGCGCCGCGCGCGGGCGGCCCGAATTGCGGCGGTTGCGATAATTGCGGGCCGTCGGATTGAGACGAAGTCTGGCCGCGCCAAGCCCCTGAGTTCACCGCGCGGGTCGCGTATTGCACTGTAGGAGCGGCGTGAGCCGCGACCGTCATGCATGAATTGCGTCGTAAGCACGATGCCGCGATCACCGTTGGGATTTCGTCGTAAGCGCGATGTCGCGGTCGCGGCTTACGCCGCTCCTACAGGAAGGCCGTGAAAGTGTCGGTCGATTGCGGCAAGTTCGCGGCGTAAGGCGCGTATTGCACTGTAGGGGCGGCGCGAGCCGCGACCGTCATGCTTGAGTTCGCGTCGTAGCTATGATGTTGCGATCGCGTCGTGGATTACGCCGTAAGCGCGGTGTCGCGGTCGCGGCTTACGCCGCTCCTACAGGTAGGCCATGAGAGCGCCCGCGCAGGCCGCGTATTGCACTGTAGGAGCGGCGTGAGCCGCGACCGTCATGCTTGAGTTCGCGTCGTAGCTGTGATGTTGCGATCGCGTCGTGGATTTCGCCGTAAGCGCGGTGTCGCGGTCGCGGCTTGCGCCGCTCCTACAGGTAGGCCATGAGAGCGCCCGCGCAGGCCGCGTATTGCACTGTAGGAGCGGCGCGAGCCGCGACCGTCATATCTTGGTTTGCGCCGTAAGCGCGATGTCTCAGTCGCGGCGCGCGCGCCTCAACCGCCGCGGCTTTGCATGTAATCCAGCGCTTCCTCAAGATACCCCCGCGCCTCCTGCATATGCCGCGGAGCGCACGCCTCTGCGAAACGGCTGCGCCCCTGATCGAGCAGCAGATACGCACTGATCTCGCTGTCGCCCCACAGATAATCGAAGATCAGCACGAAATCGTCGGCGCTCGCCTCGTTGAACGCGGCCGCGCCGCGCAACGGCGTGAGCAGGCGCAGCATTTCGATGTAGTTCTCCGAAGCCTGCAGCATCGCGATGCGCAAGGTGCGGCGCAGTTCGTCGTACTCGACCGGCGGGGTGCCGGTCCACGGGTCTTCGCGCCAGGCCTTGATCACGTCGGCCACGGTGGCCGCGTCGAGGTCGGCCAGCATGTCGGCGCCGACCCGGCCGTCGCCGGCCATCGAACGGCGATCGAACCAGGCCTGCCAATCGTCGAACGACGCCGGACGCGCCGGCGTGGAATTCATGAACGCTTCGTACTGCTCATGGCTGAGCGTGAATCGCGCATACAACGAAGCGGGTTCCGACATCGCGTGGGGTCCTTTCCTGGCTGGCGTCGCGGCATGGCTTCAGCGACGCAGCCGTCCTTTGTTCGCGGCCTTGTAGCCGACCGCTTCGAATGCTTCGACCGAGAGGGTGAAGGTGCGTTCGTCGCCGGGGAACAAGGCCCCGACGCCGACCACCTGGCGGGTGATTTCCTCGCCGCGTTCGTTCTTGATCGACAGCACCATCGAATATTCCCAGGCGCCGTCGCTGGGCGGATGGCGAATCGTGCCCTCCACGTGCAGCGGCGAGAATCTCGCTGCCGCGCGCGCGTTCGCGTCGGAATCGAAACGCAGATGGTGCCGGCAGGCGGGACAGACGCTCGCTGTTTCCAGGATCGTCGCCTTGCAATGCGGACAAATGCGCGTCGCCCCGGGCATGCCCTGGCGAACGGCGCTCATGAGTCGGCGCTGGTCTCCGTCTTGGCGTTCTTGTCGCCTTTGTCGGACGACTTGTCGGACTTGCCGCCGTCGTTGCGCGCGACCGCCTTGCCGCTGTCTTCCCAACCGAACTCGACCTGGCCGCGCACGCGCGCGCCGGCCGCGACGGTGACCACGCCGGCCTTGACGTCGCCGATCATCACCCCGCTTTCGAGCAGTTCGACCCGCTGCGCGGCATCGATGTTGCCTTCCAGTTCGCCCGCGATCACGACCTTGCGCGCGCGCACGCCGCCGTTGAGCTTGGCGCCGAGTTCGACGGTGAGATCGCCGTCGACCTGCACGTCGCCCTTGAAACGGCCGGCGATGCGGATGTGGCCGGAGCCGTGGATCTTGCCTTCGATGGTCAGGTCGGAGGCGATCAGCGACTCCTTGACCACCGGTTGTTCGGCCTGACGCGGAGCCGGCGTGGGCGTCGGCGCGGGCGCGGCGGCGACCGGCGCCGGCGCGGCGGGCTGGCCGAACGAGAATTCGTTGAGCGTGTCGGGTTCGCGCTTGAGCGCGGTTTCGGGTTGCGGCGGCGGGACCGGATTGTCGCGCTTGGGCGGGGCGGGCTGGTTGAAGATGGCCATGACGCGGTGTTCCTCAGGTCGGGGGATCAGGTGATGACACGCGTGAACTTTGGAGCCTAACACGCTGATACGAAGCGCCCACTGTGATGAATCTCACCATTCTGAGTTGCGGAAAAAGGCGACTCCGATTCAGTTTTCGCAGGCAATGGCGCGAATGCAAAAGCACCCGTAATGACGCGCGTTCAGCCAATCGCGAGGGCTTGCCCCATGGCGAAAATAATTCAGAAATTTTTCAGGACGATGAATGGGCGCGTTCGACTCATCCGATGTATATCGCGACGGCACGCGTGCTTCCGACGATTCAGAGCGACCAATCACCGTCGCGCCGAACACGCATCCGCCCAAGCAGACCAGCGCGCTCAGCCGCTGACGCCGGCGAACAGCAAGGCCACTGCGGCCACGCCGAACCCGCCGGCCAGGTACCACAGCCAGCCGCTGCGATCGCGGGTCCGGGCTACGCTGATCTTGTGCGCGCGCGCATAGGCGACGTCGTGCGCGATCTGCAGCGCGCCGGCCGCCACCGCGACGCACGCCAGCAGCGGATCCAGCGGGCGCCCTAGCAACGGCACGATCGCGCACAAGGCGGTCAGGCTGGCGATGTAGAAGGAGACCGCGGGCACCGAATGGACGCGCCCGCGCAACAGCATCAACACCACGGTGATCAGGCAGGCGAAGAACGCGGCTTCGACCGGCTTGAAATAACCCGCCACGAGGCAGGCGAGCAGGGCGGGCGTGGCCAGAACGATCGCCAGATCCCATCCCCAGCGGTGCTCGAGCAGCGCCTTGGCGCGCATCAGTCCGGCCCACAGCGCCGCCGCGATCAGCCATGCGGCGAACAGCCCGGCCACATTGCGGCCGGCGTGGGCGAAAGGCGCCGGGTCCAGCCCCATCAACAGCGCGGCGAGCCCGACCGCGAGCAGGTAATAGAACGCGCAGCGCGCCAGCGCGATCAGCAGCCGCCGGTAATTCAGTCCCAGGCGATCGGTGGCGCGGCGCCAGAACCCGACGCTGGCCGCGTCGAGTTGCGATTCGGCCAACGACGCGTCGGTCTGTTCGAGCCGGTCGAGCAGTTCCATCAACCGGGTCGGCAACATCGGGGCCAGGGCTATAAACAGTCGACGCCACCACGAGCGCGGGCCGAGCAGTTCGTGCATCAGCCAGCGTTCCACCGGCCGGGCATGCGGCGAGCGGCGTTGGGCGACGATGCGCTTGAACTGCGCGTTGCGTTCGGAGCGATGGTGGGCGAGTTCCCAGGCCTGACGCAGTCTTTGTTCGAGCGGATCGGTGGTGACCAGAGCGAAGAACTCGGCGATCGCGTCGATCGCATCGCCGGGCAGCGGCGGATCGGCCTGCGCCAGCGCATGCGCGATGGGAAGGCGCAGCGCATGTTTGAGATCCAGCGCATACAGCGATTCCAGCCCGCGCAGCCAGCGCAGCAGGTCGATGGGCCGGTCGGTCGCGGCGCGCGCGAACAGTTCGCGCAGGAAGCCATCGAGATCGAACTGAATTCGCGTCGGCGCGGTGCGGTCGACCGCCTGCGGCCGGTTTGCGCCCGGGTGTCTGGAGCGGACCGGCGCGGGCTGGCTGGCTGCCGGCTCGTGCTGCGTTTCATCCGCATGCGGCGAAGGCGTCGGCGGTTGCGGCGACGGCCCCACGGGCGGGCTTTGCGCGGATTCGTTCGGCGAGCCACGGTCGCGCGGCGTCTGCGGTCCATGCCCGCGATGATGCGCGGCGCTGTGGGCGATCGACAGGCACTGGCTGTAGGCATCGTGCAGCGCCTGGAACGCGACTGGATCTTCGTCCGGACGCGTTATCTTCAACTTGCGCGCATACGCACGCTTGATCTCGCGCTCGTCCGCGCCCGGCTCGATGCCCAGATGCTCGAACGGATTCATGGCGAGCGCGCCGCGCTGAACACGCGCACCAGGGCGATGGCGAACATCGCCGCGACCCAGAACCAGAACCAGCGCACTTCGCCGCTGCGATAACGCCGCTGCGCGGCCGGGGCGCGGTGTTGGCCGCGCAATTCATCGATGACCATGCCGTGGTGCAGCGATTGGCTGCGCAGCACCGCCACGTCTTCGTGCCGGCGCGGGAATCCGGGGTGGATGGCGTCGAGATCGAAGAATCGCAACAGCGTTTCGAGCGCCGCCGGAGGCAGCGGCGGTTCGTCCATCAAATGCTCGACCAATGCGTTGGCCACGGCCTGCTTGTGTTCGAGCGCGTACAAGTCCGGATGCGCATGCAGCCAGCGCTCGATCTCGCGCACCGGGCGGCGGCGGGCGAGGTCGATCAATTCGTCGAGCAGTCCGGTGGATTCGAATTCGCCTTGCCAGACGACGGCGTGGGCGTCGTCGTTGAAGGGAATGTCGAGTCGCGGCCATGCGTCGGGGCCGGGCGCGGGCGATGTCTGCTGGAACTGCCACGGCGTGGTTTGCATCGGTTCGGCGAGATCGGGATCGATCGACAACGGCGCCGTGGGCGTGGTCACTTCGATCGCGGTGTGGGTGGTTTCGTCCGCGAATTCGGTTTGCGCGATCCGGTCGAGCATGCGCCGGAATTCGTCCTCGTCGAGGTGAAAGCTCGATGCGCCTTCGTCGTCTTCCTCGTCATCGGCCTGGTCCGGCGCGCGTCGCGCCCAGGCCAGGCATTGCGAATAGGCGTCGTGCAGGGCTTGAAAGCCTTGCGGGTCTTCGTCGGGACGCGCGCGCTTGAGTTCGCGCGCGTAGGCGCGCTTGATCTCGCGTTCGTCCGCGTCCGCGGTCAGGCCGAGGCGTTCGAACGGGCTCATGAGTGGCCCGATTCGGACACGGCCTTAAGCATGCGGCCGACCAAAACCAGGCCGATCAACAGGTAGAACACCATCTGCGGCGTCATCCGGAAACCCGCCGCGCGCTTGCCCGGTCGCGGATTGGGGTCGAACTCCAGTTCGCGGAAATCCAGGCCGCGCGCACGCGCCCGTGCGCGCAGGTCGGCGATGCGCGCCTGCAGGGGCGAGGTGCGTTCGTGGACAGTGTCGAGGTCGAAGAAATGCAGCACGACATCGAGTTGCTTGAGGTAGAGCGTGGGCTGCTCGCCAAGATGAGTCACCAGCGCCGGTGCCAGCGTCTGTTTGCGCGCGACCGAATACAAGGCCGGATTCTCGCGTAGCCAGCGCTCCAGTTCTTCGGCCGGGCGGGTGTGGGCGATATCGCTCAATTCGGCCAGCAAGCGTTGGTTGTCGTAGGCCGGTTCGTGCTCGGCGTCGTGGACCGGCGCTGTCGCCGCCGCGTGCGGATGGGGCGATCGCGGGATAGGGCGCTTGGCGGTGTGCGCGGATGCGCCCGCCGCCGCGGATGGTCGGGCGAACGGATCGGGGGGCGGCGGGATCGGTATGGGACGCGGCGAGGGATCGGGCGGCGCGACGATGCGCGGTTCGTGAGCCGATTCGGGCGCCTGCACCTTTGGTTCGAACGCGATCGGGGTGAACTCGAACGCGTCGGCCGCGGCCCAGGCATCGTCGTCCTGCGCGTCGTTCTCGCCGGCGTGATCGTGGTCGAGAGCATCGACGCCGGCCTCGACCGTCGCGAGCGCGCGCTGCCGCGCCCACGCGAGGCAACGTTGATAGGCATCGTTCAACAGCTGAAAACCCGCCGGATCGTCGTCGGGCCGGGTGGTCCGCAGCAATCTGGCGTAGGCGCGCTTGATCTGCGCTTCGTCCGCGTCCGCCGACAGCCCCAGCCGGACGAACGGGTTCATGTGTAGCCCTGGGATTCGACCGCGTCGAGGAAACGCACGAATTCGCCGCGGTGCTCGCTGATCATCGCGCTGTCCTGCAGATCGAGCACGCCGCGGAACTGCACCAGCGCGGCCTGCAACTGATCGCGCGCCCACAGCAATTCCTCGTACAGGCGCTCGGCGCGCGCGATCAGGGCGATGTTCTCCTGCTGGTCGCGCGGATGCACCTTGAGCGCGGCGAGCGCGGCCAGGCGTTCGCGGATTTCCTCCTGGCTCAACACGCCCGGGTTCTTTTCCACCAGCACTTCGTGGCGCAGCCCGGTCGAGGCCAGGGTCGCCTCGACCTGCAGCAGGCCATTGATGTCGTAGGTGAAGCGCACGTCGATCGCGTTCTCGTCGCGGCGCCGCGACGGCAGGTCGATCGAGATCGCGCCCAGACGCACGTTGTTCTCGACCCGCGGGCTTTCGCCCTGGTAGATCTGGATTTCGACCTGACGCTGGCCGTCGTGGGTCGGGTAATAGCGCTCGACCCGGCTCACCGGCACGGTGCTGTTGCGATGGATGATCGGCGAGAACACCCCGGAGGTGTAGCCGCCCTGCGATTCGCGGGTGGTGTTCACGCCGAGGGTGTGCGGGCACACGTCGGTGAGGATGATTTCCTCCAGCGACTGATCGCGCGCCTTCATCCCGGCGGCGACGCAGGCGCCCAGGCCGATGGCTTCGTCGGGATTGACGTGGCGCAGCGGCAGCCGGCCGAACATGCGCGAGACCAGGCGCGCGCTGAGCTGCATGCGCGAAGCGCCGCCGACCAGCACGATTTCGTCGAGCTGGCCGGGGCTGAGCTTGGCGTCGCGCATCGCGCGTTCCAGCGGCGCGCGCAGGCGCTGCACCAGCGGTTCGCAGACCCGGGCGAAGCCGGCTTCGTCGATCCGCCACTGGCGCGGCTCGCCGGCCAACGCCAGTTCCAGCGTGGCTTCGTTGCCGCGGGCCAGATCGTGCTTGAGCGTTTCGATCCGGCGTTCCAAGGTCGCCAGTTCGCTCAAGGCGAGCTGGCTCGCCGACAGGCCGCTGTCGCCGAGGAATGCGTTGAGCAGGGCCTGGGTGAAATCCTCGCCGCCGAGGAAGTTGTCGCCGGCGCTGGCATGCACTTCCATCACGCCTTCGAACAATTCCAGGATCGATACGTCGAAGGTGCCGCCGCCCAGATCGAACACCAGGTAACGGCCGCCGCCGTCGCGCTGCTGCAGGCCGTAGGCCAGCGCCGCCGCGGTGGGTTCGTTGATCAGGCGCTCGACCTTGATTCCGGCCAGCTCGCCGGCGATACGCGTGGCCTTGCGCTGGCTGTCGGAGAAATACGCCGGCACGCTGATGACGGCTTCTTCGACCTTCTCGCCGAGTTCGGCCTCGGCGTCGGCGATCAGCGCCTTGAGGATCAGCGCCGACAGTTCCTCGGGCCGGAACCGGTGGCTGCCCAGCGCGGTGACCCGGTCGGTGCCCATCCAGCGCTTGAACGCGGCGACGCTGCGCCGCGGGTGCGAGACCAGCCGCTCGCGCGCGGCGCGGCCGACGATGACCTTGTCGTCGTCGCCGACGCTGACCACCGACGGGGTCAACAACGCGCCCAGCGCATTGGGGATCAGGCGCGGGCCGTCGGGCCCGTATACGCCGATCAGCGAGTGGGTCGTACCCAGGTCTATCCCGACGATCATGCCAAACGTCTCTTGCAGCCGGTTACAGGCGGAACATTACATCCGGAACACGCCGAAGCGGGTGCGCTCCTCGATCGGCGCGTTGAGGCTGGCCGACAGGGCCAGGCCGAGCACGCGGCGGGTATCGGCCGGATCGATGATGCCGTCGTCCCACAGCCGCGCGCTGGCGTAATAGGGGTTGCCCTGGCTTTCGTACTGCTCGCGGATCGGCGCCTTGAAGGTTTCTTCTTCGTCCGGCGTCCACACCTTGCCGGCGGCTTCGATGCCGTCGCGGCGCACGGTGGCGAGCACGGACGCGGCCTGTTCGCCGCCCATCACGCTGATCCGCGCGTTCGGCCACATCCACAGGAAGCGCGCGCCGTAAGCGCGGCCGCACATGGCGTAGTTGCCGGCGCCGAAGCTGCCGCCGATCACCACGGTGAACTTGGGCACGTGCGAGCAGGCCACCGCGGTGACCATCTTGGCCCCGTCCTTGGCGATGCCGGCGTTCTCGTACTTCTTGCCGACCATGAAGCCGGTGATGTTCTGCAGGAACACCAGCGGGATGCCGCGCTGGTTGCACAACTCGATGAAATGCGCGCCCTTGAGCGCGCTTTCGGCGAACAGGATGCCGTTGTTGGCGACGATGCCGACCGGATAGCCGTGGACGTGGGCGAAGCCGGTGATCAGGGTCTTGGCGTAGCGCGCCTTGAACTCCTGCAGGTCGCTGCCGTCGACGATGCGCGCGATCACTTCGCGAATGTCGAACGGGCGGCGCGTATCTTTCGGCACGATGCCGTACAGCTCGTTGGCCGCGTACAGCGGATCGCGCGAAGGTTGCACCGCGACCGGCAGCACTTTGCGCCGGTTGAGGTTGGCGACGATCTCGCGCGCGATCTGCAGCGCATGGCGATCGTCCTCGGCGAAATGATCGGCCACGCCGGACACGGTGGTGTGCACTTCGGCGCCGCCGAGCGCTTCGGCGTCGACCACTTCGCCGGTCGCGGCCTTCACCAGCGGCGGGCCGCCGAGGAAGATCGTGCCCTGTTCCTTGACGATGATCGATTCGTCGCACATCGCCGGCACGTAGGCGCCGCCGGCGGTGCAACTGCCCATGACCACGGCGATCTGCGGGATATTCTCCGCGCTCAGCCGGGCCTGGTTGTAGAAGATCCGGCCGAAGTGTTCCTTGTCCGGGAAGACCTCGTCCTGCAGCGGCAGGAACGCGCCGCCGGAGTCGACCAGGTAGATGCAGGGCAGGCGGTTCTCGCGGGCGATCTCCTGCGCGCGCAGGTGCTTCTTGACCGTCATCGGGAAGTAGGTGCCGCCCTTGACGGTGGCGTCGTTGGCGACGATCACCACTTCCTGGCCCTGGACCCGGCCGATGCCGGCGACCATGCCGGCGGCCGGCGCGGCGCCGTCGTACATGCCTTCGGCGGCGAGCGGGGCGATTTCCAGGAACGGCGAGCCCGGGTCGAGCAAGGCGGCGATGCGGTCGCGCGCCAGCAGCTTGCCGCGCTCGGTGTGCTTGGCGCGGGCCTTGTCGCCGCCGCCGTGCGCGGCGCGCGCGAGCCGCGCATCGAGTTCTTCGACCAGGGCCTGGTGATAGGCCACGTTGTCGCGGAAATCCTGCGAGCGCGGGTCGAGTTGGGAAGTGATCGCGGGCATTGCGTGACGGCCGGATGCTTGGACGCGGCATCAAAGCATAAAGCGCCGTCTCGGGCCAATCACTTTCGCCTCAAGTTTCGCAACGCACGCAAGCGTATGCGCACGGAACGTGCGTCTGGTGGCGGTGAGGTGGAGTGGCGTGGGGGGCGATCCGTGTTTCGCGATTGGGTGAGGGAGTTGATGAAGGCGTCGATCAGCCTGACACCCTCACCCTAGCCCTATCAGCTCTGCACTTCCTTCGGTCGCTGCAGGGAGGAGAGGGAGCGTGTCCGCTGTTTGTTGTTCGTGCGCTGGTCGGTTATCGGAATTGCCCACGCAACGACCGCGTTCCCTCTCCCGCGTGTAGGAGAGGGCTAGGGTGAAGGTTCGCAAGCGCCAGCGTCACCGCACCTGCATACCAAGCCATCCAAACAAAAACCCGCTTGCGCGGGTCCGATATCTGCAACAAACCCGTGCCCACAAAAAGAAAGACCCGCTTGCGCGGGCCTTTCAGTGAACGAAACGCAAGCCGATTAGTGCTTGGCTTCTTCCTTCTTGGCTTCAGCGGCGGCAGCGTCGGCCTTGTCGGCGACCTTGTTCGCAGCGTCGGCGGTCGCGTTGGCGGCCTTGGCGGCAGCGTCGGCGGCACCGGCGGCGGCGGAGTCGGCAGCGTTGCTGGCGGCGGCAGCGGCCGAATCGGCGGCGTTGCCCGCGGCAGCGGCGGCGTTGTCGGCGGCGGCGCCGGCATTGGCGGCGGCGTCGGACGCGGCGGCGGCGGCGGCGTTGGCGCCTTCGGCGACGGCGGTGCCGGCGGCGTCAGCGGCCTTGGCGGCGGAATCGCCCGCCTGCTCGGCGGCGGCCGAGGCTTCGGCAGCGGCGTCCTTGGCTTCTTCCGACTTCTGGGCGCAAGCCGACAGTGCCAGGACGGCGGCGGCGAGCAGGACGTAGAGATGGGTCTTCATGAGATGTCTCCTGAGGAGTTGTCTGAGATAAAACGTCTAGTGGATCTGTCAGGCAACGCCAGTGCTCGCAGCGGTCCGGCAAGCCGGCTTCGATCGTTCACTGACCTTACGGAAAAAGCCGCCGGATGACCGGCGGCTTTCCCGTTCGACGCGAGGTTTTCGCGTCGGAACTAGCAGTATCGCTTGCGCGATATTACTTCTTCGCTTCTTCCTTGGCAGCTTCCGCCGGAGCGGCAGCGTCCTTGGCAGCGTCGGCAGCCTGGCCAGCGGCGTCGGCAGCGTTCTTGGCGGCGTCGGCAGCGGCGTCGGCAGCAGCCGGGGTCGCAGCGTTGGCAGCGGCGTCGGCCGAGGTGGCGGCGGCGTCGGCAGCGGTGGCAGCGGCGTCAGCCGAAGCAGCAGCGGCGTCGGCGGTGGCGGCGTCGCCAGCGGCAGCGGCGGTGTCAGCAGCGGCCTGAGCTTCGGTCGAAGCGGCAGCGGCGTCGGCGGAAGCTTCTTCGGCCTGCTTCTGGTTCGAGCAAGCGGCCAGGGCCAGGCCCAGAGCCAGGGCGATCAGCGCCTTGTTGAAATTCATGATGTCGGATTCCTCGTCGTTTAGTTAGGCAACGCGCAGTTGCGCGCCGATAACATGATGACAAGCCGGTGACGTGTGTCAAGCGGCATGCCGGTTTTTTTTGTGCAACGCGTTTTTAACTTCTTGTTTACGGCAGTTCTCGCTTACAGCAGCTCGATCGCGATCGCGGTCGCTTCGCCGCCGCCGATGCACAGCGAGGCGACGCCGCGCTTGCCGCCGCGGATGCGCAGGGCATTGATCAGGGTGACCACCAGGCGGGCGCCGCTGGCGCCGATCGGATGGCCCAGCGCGACCGCGCCGCCGTGGACGTTGAGCTTGTCGTGGCTGATGCCCAGGTCCTTCATCGGCGCCATGGCGACCACCGAGAACGCCTCGTTGATCTCGAACAGATCGACGTCGGCGACGGTCCAGCCGGCCTTTTCGAGCACGTTGGAAATCGCTTTCACCGGCGCGGTGGTGAACCATTCCGGGGCCTGCGCATGGCCGGCGTGGGCGACGATCCGGGCCAGCGGCTTGAGCCCGCGCGCGGCGGCTTCGTCGGCCGACATCAGCAGCGTGGCGGCGGCGCCGTCGGAAATCTTCGAGGACGCGGCGGCGGTCAGCACGCCGTCCTTGCCGAACGCCGGACGCAGGGTCGGGATCTTGGCCACATCGATCTTGGCCGGCTCTTCGTCGGCGTCGACGACCACGTCGCCCTTGCGGCCCTTGACCGTGACCGGAACGATTTCGTCCTTGAAATGACCGCCATTCTGCGCGGCCTGGGCGCGCTTGACGCTCTCTTCGGAGTAGGCGTCGATCGCGGCGCGGTCGAAATCGTACTTGGCGCAGGCGGCATCGCCGAACACGCCCATGGCCTTGCCGTCGTAGGGATTGGTCAGACCGTCCCAGGCCATGTGGTCGAGCATTTCGGCGCTGCCGTAGCGGATGCCGGTGCGCGAATTGTTGAGCACGTGCGGGGCATTGGTCATCGACTCCATGCCGCCGGCGACGACCAGCTTGGCCGAGCCGGCCTTGATCAGATCGTGGCCCAGCATGATCGCTTTCATGCCCGAACCGCAGACCTTGTTGATGGTGGTGCAGCCGGCCGAAACCGGCAGGTTCGCGCCGAGCGCGGCCTGGCGCGCCGGGGCCTGGCCGAGGCCGGCCGGGAGCACGCAGCCCATGATGACTTCGTCGATCTGGTCGGCGGCCACGCCGGCCTGCTCGAGCGCGCCGTTGATCGCGGCGCTGCCCAGGGTCGGGGTCGGGACGCCGGTGAATTGGCCGAGGAAGGAACCGATGGCGGTGCGCTTGGCACCGACGATGACGACATCGCTCATGGCGGAACTCCGAAACTGTGGCGTGAGGGCCGGCCCGCGAGGGTGGTGGCCGGAACCGTTCGATTATGCGGCGCTATGCTGCGGTGCCGCAAACATCCGCTGTGGGATGGATCTGGAATAGCGAAAAGTTAACGAATCGGGGGTTTCGGCGGTCGCAAACCGGCGCCCAGCTGAATGGGGAGATTTCCCGGCGATCGTGCGAAACCGATTACAGGGTCGGGGCGTGGCGGCGAGGGTCGGATTTTGCGCGGATACCGCGGTCGGCCCCGACGCATTTGCCGCCGATTGGCATGCGCATCCGGGTTCGGCCAGCCGATTACCGCGTCCCACGCCGAGATCGAACTCGGCGCTGGCCGGGCCATCCCGCCACCTCGGCTTTTCCGCGCGCCGGCGCCCGCATCCGAATTCTCCGGGTTCTGCGTAATAAACCGACGAACGGATTGTCGGTTCGCGGTGCTTGGATTAAAACGAATGCGAGATGCGATCGATCCGCTGGGGAGCGGACGAGACGCGTCGCCAGCGGGGTGAGCCATGAACGGTTACGGATCGGCAGTGCGGCGTAGTTCGCGGTTGACGCTGTGCGTACTCAGCGTCGCCATCCTCAGCGCCTGCGGCGGTGGTGGCGGAGGTGGCGGCGACAACGTCAAACCCACGCCGCCGCCGACCACGACGCCGCCACCGCCTTCGACTCCGCCGCCGCCGATCGGCGCGCACCTGGACCTCACCAACGCGCGCTCGGCGCAGGCGTTGGGGCTGACCGGCCGGGGCGTGCGCATCGACGTGGTCGACA
>Ga0102587_1000216_pt1 | contig 76131 bp, 60 predicted proteins | sample AraplaF_Col_mTSA_FD_76853 | JGI IMG/M metagenome (GOLD analysis project Ga0102587, IMG submission 76853) | Arabidopsis root microbial communities from the University of North Carolina, USA - plate scrape MF_Col_mTSA (SPADES assembly) (version 2) | ecosystem: Host-associated > Plants > Roots >...
AGAACCGCAAGCGAGCCGAGTATGTGCAGAGACCTCATGTCACGTTTTCCTGGTTGGATAGCGCATTTACAGGGACTGAAACAGGCCTGCCCACCGCATGCTTTTCTTGCCGTTCCCGCCGCAAGGCGAGTGGTGCATGCCGGTAAGCAGTGCTCTTCCGTTGACGAACTATAGGTTTAGGAAAACAGCCAATATTGACGTAATACGACTAACATATGTCGTATTCCGTCAAACACCTGAGGGCTGCGCAAAATACCTTATAGGCTGTTTGTCAACGCATGGCGGGTCTCTATGAAGGAAGAAAACCGGGAGCGCACGTCGCCCAAAGCCACACCCGCGGCGCGCAGGGTCGGCTTGCTGCTGATCCCGCAGTTTTCCAACCTGGGCCTGGCCCTGGTGATGGAACCGCTGGTGCTGGCCAACTGGCTGATGCAGCGCAAGCTGTTCGAATGGACCACGCTTTCGGTCGACGGTGCACCGGTGATAGGGACGCACGGCATGCAGGTGCCGGTGGATGCGGAGTTGTCTGATGACATGGAGTTCTCCGCGGTTTTTGTGATTGCCAGCTTCGAGGCCAAGAAGTACGCGAAGAACCGCAAGATCAAAAACTGGCTGAGGCGGCAGGCAGCCTTCGGCGCGGAACTCGCGGGCATAGAGACCGGCGCCGAAATCCTGGCAGCCGCTGGTTTGCTCGATGGCTATAGCGCGGCGATTCATTGGGACAACCTGGAAGGCTTCCAGGAGCTGTACCCGAGCGTCAATGCGAAAGACCAGTTTTACACCATAGAAAGACGCCGCCTGACCTGTGCGGGCGCCACGTCAACGCTGGACATGATGCTGCAGTGGATAGGCGAGCGCGAAGGCGCCGACCTGGCACACGAGGTTTCGCAGCACATGCAGTACACGCAGGTCCGCTACCCAACGGACTCCTTGCTCAGCAGTGCCAACAAGCGCCCCGGCGAAGGCAGCAGGCATGTTCAGGCCGCGATCAATCTGATGCAGGAAACCGTGGGAGAGCCCGTGCCCTGCGACGAGATCGCAACCCGGGTCGGGCTGTCGCGGCGCCAGCTGGAACGCCTGTTCCAGCACTACACGTCGCTGCCGCCCCTGAAGTACTACATCAACCTGCGGCTGGCGCGCGCGCACAAGCTGCTGCAGCAAACCGACATGAGTGTGGCGCAAGTGGCTGTCGGCGCCGGCTATTCGTCGCTGGAACATTTCTCGCGCGTCTACCGGGACAAGTTCGGCTGCCCGCCCAGGGCGGACCGGCTGCAGTCCGTGCAGGCGCCGGTGATGCGGCGGGCCGTTTCACCGGCGCGCAAATGAATGCCCAGCGCTGCACACCACTTGACGGGCTTGATGGAGCCCGGAAATTTGCGCCATCGCGTGGTCGTAATACATCAAGAGCGCAGGGTGCCCTGAACCTATAGTGAGCCGTCAAGGCAATCGACCCATCGACGATTGCACGGCGAAACATCGGAACAAGGTGAGCTCGTGACGACCCCCACACTACGCAACTACATAGGCGGCGCTTACCAAGCCAGCACCGCGTCGGAAACACTGGAAAACCTGAATCCGGCCACGGGCCAGGTCCTGTGCCGCGTCGAACTGGCGCTTGCGCCGGAACTCGAGCGTGCGGTCGAGGCGGCGCAAGCCGGGCTGGCCACATGGTCGGCGATGACCGGCGCGGAGCGCGGCCGCATCCTGTACCGGGCGGCGCAACTGCTGCGCGCGCGCAACCGCGAACTGGCCGAACTGGAGGTGGCGGATTGCGGCAAGCCGATCCAGGAGGCGGAAGTGGTCGATGTCGCCAGCGGCGCCGATTGCATTGAATATTTTGCCGGCCTGGCGCCGACGATTCACGGCCACCATTACGGGCTCAAGAACGCTTTTGCGTACACGCGGCGCGAACCCCTGGGCATTTGCGTGGGCATAGGCGCCTGGAACTATCCCTTGCAGATCGCCTGCTGGAAATCGGCGCCGGCCCTGGCCTGCGGCAACGCCATGATTTTCAAGCCATCAGAATTGACGCCGCGCAGCGCCGCCAGGCTCGCGGAAATCTACACCGAGGCCGGTGTGCCGGACGGCGTGTTCAATGTGCTGCAGGGCGACGGCCGCACCGGCCGGCTGCTGGTAGCGCACCCGGCAGTGGCCAAGGTGTCGCTCACGGGTTCGGTCGGCACCGGCAAAGCCGTCATGGCGGAAGCCGCCAAAACCCTGAAGCGCGCGACCATGGAGCTGGGCGGCAAATCGGCGCTGCTGGTGTTCCCCGATGCCGACCTGAGGCAGGCGGTGTCCGCCGCGATGCTCGGCAATTTTTATACGCAGGGCGAGGTCTGCACCAACTGCACGCGGGTCTTTGTGCATGAGGACATCCACGAGGCGTTTCTGGAACAGCTGCAGGCGCGCACCCGAAAACTGCGCATCGGCGACCCGATGGATCCGGCGACGCAGGTCGGCGCGCTGATTTCGCGCCCGCATATGCAGCGTGTGCTCAGCTACATCGACAAAGGCGTGGCCGAAGGCGCGCGGCTGGTCGCCGGGGGCAAACAGCTCAAGACCGGCGCACTGGTGCAGGGAAATTTTGTTGAGCCGACCATTTTTGCCGATTGCCGGGACGACATGAGCATCGTGCGTGAAGAGATCTTCGGGCCTGTGATGTCGGTGCTGCGATTCAGTGATGAGGCGGAAGCGGTGGCGCGCGCCAACGATACGCGCTTCGGCCTGGCAGCCGGGGTGTTCACCGGCGACCTGGCGCGCGGGCACCGGGTGGCGGCGCAATTGCAGGCGGGCGTGTGCTGGATCAACAACTACAACATCACGCCCATCGAGATGCCGTTTGGCGGTATCCGTGAATCGGGCATAGGCCATGAAAACAGCATGGTGACGATTGACTACTACACGCAGTTGAAGAGCGTGTACGTCGAGCTGGGTGAAGTGGCTTGTCCTTATGAATAGGACATCACGGCAAGCCGACTCCCGATCAGGAACTCCGGAATTCACATGAGACAAGAACAATACGACTACATCATCGTCGGCGCCGGTTCAGCCGGTTGCGTCCTCGCCAACCGCCTGACCGAAGACGAAGGCGCGCGCGTCCTGCTGCTGGAAGCCGGCCCGGCGGACCACAGCATCTTCATCCACATGCCGTCGGCCTTCGCTTACCCATTGGCCAACGACAAGTACAACTGGTTCTATGACACCGAACCGGAACCTTTCATGAACCAGCGTCGCATGCACTGCCCGCGCGGCCGCGTGCTCGGCGGCTCGTCGTCGATCAACGGCATGGTCTATATCCGCGGACACGCGTTTGACTATGACGCCTGGGCCGGCATGCCCGGGCTGGCGCAGTGGTCTTACGCACACTGCCTGCCCTACTTCAAGAAATCCGAAACCCGCCTGAAAGGCGGCGACGCCTACCGCGGCAAGGACGGCCCCTTGTATGTCTCCACGGCCGCCTGCAAGAACCCGCTCTACCGCGCTTTCATCGAGGCGGGGCAACAAGCCGGCTACCCCTACACCGAGGACATGAACGGCTACCAGCAGGAGGGCCTCGGGCCTATGGACATGACGGTCTACAAGGGCCGCCGCTGGAGCACGGCGCAGGCCTACCTGCGCCCGGCGGCCAGGCGCGGCAACCTGCGCGTGGTGACGCGCGCGCGCGTCACGCGGGTCCTGTTCGAGGGCGCACGCGCGACCGGTGTCGAATACGCGCAAGGTTCGCGCCTGCATCAGGTGGGTGCGGCGCGTGAGGTGATCCTGTCCGGCGGCGCGATCAATTCGCCGCAGCTGCTGATGCTGTCCGGCATCGGCAATGCGGAGGAGCTGCGCGCCTTGGGCATCCAGCCGCGGGTCGACCTTCCGGGTGTCGGCCAAAACCTGCAAGACCATCTCGAGGTTTACGTGCAGTACGCCAGCAAGCAGCCGATTACCCTGTACAGCGCGATGAACCCCCTGGCCAAACTGAAGATCGGCGTGCAATGGCTGTTCGCCGGAAAAGGCCTGGGCGCGACCAACCATTTCGAGTCCGGCGGCTTTATCCGCAGCGCGGCGGGCGTGGTGCATCCGGACCTGCAATACCATTTTCTGCCGATGGCGGTCAGCTACGACGGCAGCGCACCGGCCACGCAGCACGGCTTTCAGGCACACGTCGGGCCGATGCGCGCGACCAGCCGCGGCCATATCACGCTGCGCTCGGCGGACCCCAAGGCGCATCCGCGCATCCTGTTCAACTATATGCAGACCGAGCAGGACCGCAAGGAAATGCGCGCGGGTGTGCGGCTGACGCGCGAGATATTTTCCCAAGCGGCATTCGAGCCTTTCCGCAACGGCGAGATCTCGCCCGGGGCCAAGGTCCAGACCGATGCCGAAATCGACGCCTTCATCCGCGACAAGGCCGAAAGCGCTTTTCATCCGTCCTGCAGTTGCCGCATGGGGACCGATCCGATGGCGGTGGTGGACGGCGCCGGCCGCGTGCACGGCATCCAGAACCTGCGCGTGGTGGACGCCTCCATCATGCCCAATGTCGTCAGCGGCAACCTGAATGCCCCGACCATCATGATCGCGGAAAAAATCGCGGACCTGATCCGGGGCAGGTCACCGTTGCCGGCGCAGGCGGCGCCGGTCTATGTGGCGGCAAACTACGCAACCCACCAGCGCTAACCAAAGCTCACCGGGCCCACCGCGCTCCCCTCAGTGCACATTCAAAATCCAGTCCGAGGGGTTCACTCCAAACTCGGGAGTTTTCAAACAGTTCCATCTCATCTATTTCCCATCTATCCCCCGTGCTTCTGGACTAGCCTGGTTAAAACTTCACCGAGTTCTATTGCTTCATATTCAGCAAGCTCAATGGAATCTTTGAATTCACTAGGGTTTCAAACAAATTGGCCCATTGGGTTCATTCCAAACTCGGTCAGACTTCAGCACAATCAACAGCCATTTCCTCCAAGCCTTTTTGCCACTTAGCCGAGCTTTACTAGAACTTTTTTTGCCTCTGTCAGGGCCTCCAGAAATTCATCCAATAAGAACGTAAACGTTTGTCTCTCTGGTGAAAATCGATACGGGATTTCTATTTCACACAGATTCGGTCCCTTATCTTGGTTTAACTGAGCAACAGGTACCCCGTTATATCGCACCTCCACGGTCATGCCCTCGTACTCAAGATCGCTAAAAGCCGCGACCTCGAATCCTGAAGAAAATTTCATAGACATTGAAGCTCCTATTCAATAAATCCAGCAAATCGACCATCCGCGTCAAATCGAATTTCGCGGCCATCGGGTGTTCGCACGCCAACACCACCTCGCCCTAAAGGTGTGAACGTCGCGTCAGGGTGAGTCAGAATATCTTCCACTTGGGCCTGTCCTACTTCGTTTTTTCTTGCCGGCCCTCCTTTTGGTGCCGGGAAAGGTGAGTTCGGGTTATTGCGCTGTCCAGCGCCGTGCTTATCTAGCGCACGTCCTGCACGCGTCAACCCATTTCTATCTGGTTCTGCGGCGGCTCTCGCCATTGCATCAACGTCATATTTGATTCTCTTCTTCGCTACGCTTTCAATGCCGCTTTTAGCGGCGCTCACGATGCCCTTTACAGAACCACCAACTATTGCCGCCACTTCTAAGACGGTCCCAATTGATCGAAACTGATTGGCTACAACATCAGCATTATCCTGAACACATTGGTCGCCAGTAGCTGCGGCAGCGTTCTTGACATACTGCCCGATCAGCTCTGCGCAGAATGCTGGATTTTGCACACAAGCCATGTCCACCGTCGTAATCAATCCTGTGGGATCTGCCGAGCCCAAGGGGTCTCCTTCCACATAAGCAAAGGTATTGATCCCGCCTTTGAGCCCAATCGGATCGGACTGCATATACCGCCCAATCCTGGGGTTGTATTCCCGGTTCCAGTTCTGGAACAGCCCGCTCTCGGCATCAAACACTTGCCCAGGCAGCCGCTGATTGAAGGTGAAGGTTCCCAGGCTTGCCGGGTTCTGATCCGGTGCCGTCGCGCCAAACGACTCGGCCGTATCCCAGCGCCAGACGATGGCTTCGTCACTCTGGCGGGTAATCATCCTGGGTGCGCCAAGCTGGTCGGTTGAAACGTTGTACAGGCTGATGGCGATATTGCTTGCGGCAGCCGTGCCCGTCTGCTTGATCACCCCGACCGGTATGCCCATGTAGATGGTTTCATGGACCGGAGCGCCATTGGCATCGTATTCGCCAAGGAGTTTGCCATCCTCGTCGTAGACATAGTAGGCGGCGCCGGTCGGAACCAGTGCCACCGGCCCCGTCTTGCTCATGCGCAGCTCCAGGGCGCTGTAGCTGTAGTTCACCGTGCCGCCGGCGTTGGTCATGGTGGCCAGCCTGCCGCGGTCGCTGTAGCCATAGGTATTGGTGCCGTCACTCATGATGTTGCCGGCTGCATCATGTTGCACCGTGGCCGTACCGGTGGTGTCCTGGGTCTGGTCCAGCCGGTTGCTAGTGGCCGAGATGGCGTTGGCGTAGCTGGTTCCGCTGATGACCTTGGCCGTTCGGTTGCCGGTGGCGTCGTAGCTGTACTGGACCGCACTGCCGCCCGGGGTGGCGCTGGTCAGGCGGTTCAGGTTGTCATAAGCAAAACTCTGGTCCAGCGCGGGAACAGGGGCTCCGTTGCTGGTGTGCGTGTAACCGGTGATACGCCCTGCGCTGTCACGAAGGACGGTACGGCGGACACCCGTGCTTGTCGGGTCTCCGAGGTTGTAGGCGCTGAGCCGGCCGTTGCTGTCGTAGGCAATCGCCTGGGTCTTGGTGCTGGCCCATGTCCAGCCGGTGAGTTGGGTCTCGGCATTGGTCGTGACACCCGACAGCAGCGGGAGACTGGATGCCGTGTTGGTGCCCGCACCGTTCGCGTTGGGCGGGTTGACCGTGATGGCATTGACCACGCCGTGGGCGTCGTAGCTGTAGTTGACACGGGTGCCGCTGGGGTAGGTGATGGCGGTCACCTTGTCCATTGCGCTCCCCGTATTGCCCCAGGTATAGCCGACGGTGAAGGTCTTGCCGCCTGTGGTCTGCGCCTTCGAGACCTTGCGCCCCAGGCTGTCATACGCATAGACGGTCTCGCCTGAGGCGTCGGTGATCCTGGTCAATTTGCCGATGGCGGCGGGGATGGGTGTTGCGCCGCCGTCGTATTCAAGCGTGCTGGCTGTACCTGTGGGGTAGCTGATGCTGGTCACGCGGTTGAGGCCGTCATACGCGTACTGGGTGAGTTTGCCCCGGGCATCGGTTTTGGTCAGGAGATTGCCGACGGCGTCGTAGGTGTACTGGCTGGCGCCGGTGTCAGGGCTGGTTTGCGCGGTGACATCGCCCACGCTGTTGGGGCTGTAGGTGGTCGCGAGGTTGCGAGGGTCGTTGACCTGGGTCAGGTCGTCGCGAGCGTTGTAGGTAAAACTGGTGGTGGTCGGGGTGGATGCGCCAATGTTTGCGGGCTGCTGGGTCTGGATCGGCCGGCCCAGGCCGTCGTAATACGTGTAGCTGGCCAGGCCATTGGGGTCAAGCACGGTGGTGCGCCGGCCCATGGCGTCATAGCCGTACTGCCAGGTCAGGGTGCCGTTGTTGATGGCGACCATCACCGTTCCGGACGTGGAAGGGTCGTTGTGGGTGTCGCCTGCGTAGTCGGCGCTCAGAGTGTGGCTGCCCAGGGCCAGGGCGTTGGTGCTGAAGGTAGCGATGCCGGCGGCCAGGCTTGCAGTACCCAGCGTGGCGGCGCCGTCCTTGAAGGTGACGTTGCCGGTGGGGGTGGCGCCTGTGACGTTGGCAGTCAGGACAATGCTCTGCCCGAGCGGGGCGACGCCGAGGCTGCTCGAAAGCCCTACGCTGGTGGGTCTGGGCGCCGGGTTCACTGCCTGGATGAGCGCATCGGATGTCGCGGCGCTGTTGAGGGCGCTGCCGGAATACACGGCCGTCATGCTGCGGCTGCCGGTGGCCAGGGTGCTGATGCTGAAGGTGGCCGTACGCGTGTCGCCGGTGCCGCCCAGCACGACCGTACCTATGGTTGCCGTGCCATCCTTGAAGGCGACATCGCCCGTGGGATTGTTGCCGGTGACGGTGGCGACAAAACTCACGGCCGCCCCGGCGGCGGACGGGTTGACGCTGGAAGCCAGCGCAATGCCGGACGTGGCTTTGTTGACCATCTGGACAAGCACATCGGATGTCGCGGCGCTGTTCAGGGAGTTGCCGGCATACACGGCCGTCATGCTGCGGCTGCCAGCGACCAGGGTGCTGATGCTGAAAGTGGCCGTACGCGTGTCGCCGGTGCCGCTCAGGGCAACCGTCCCTTTGGTCGCCGTGCCATCCTTGAAGGTGACAGTGCCCGTGGGATTGTTGCCGGTGACGGTGGCGGTGAAGGTCACAGGCTCGCCGAGGACGGATGATGCCGCGCTGGACACCAGGGTGTTCGTCGGGCTGGTTTTGTTGATGCCCTGGCTCAACACGGCTGAAGTGCTAACGAGGTTGAGAGCATCACCGCCGTACACGGCCGTGATGTTTTTGGTGCCTGCCGTGGTGAAAGTGGCGGTGTAGCCGGCCGTGCGGCTGTCACCTTCACCCGCCAGGGCGGCCGTGCCCAGGATAGCGCCGTCGGTCTTGAAGGTGACCATGCCGCCGGGGTTGCTGCCGCTGACCGTGGCGGTGAAGGTCACGGGGTCGCCCACAAGCACCGGATTGGCGCTGGCCGCCAGCGAGGTACTGGTGCTGACAGTAGGCACGGCCCAGCCGGGCGCTGCCGCCGCAAGCAGCGCCAGGGCGCATGTCCATGCGGCAAAGCGCTTGCCGAACGCCTTGCCTATCAAGCTTTTGTTTGTTGCTGTTTTCAATTGCTCGCTCCCGTACTATTCTTTTATTGCGCTGCGCCGCTGACTTGCTGCAGCCGGTTCAAGACATCAAAGCTTCTGTCGATGGAGCGTTGCAGGACGCCACCGGTGTCTTTGACGTCTTCCTTGATCCGGTTGCCCCTGTTGTCCAGGGTGTAATTGATGCTGTTTCCCAGCGTGTCCGTCACCGCAATCAGGCGCAGCGCGTTGTCGTACGTGTAGTTGGTACTGCGTCCATCGGGCTGGACCGTACTTTTCAATTGCCCGTCGGGTGTGTACGTATAGGTGGTGATCCGGGCTGCCATACCGGATGCGCTGAGGCTTGTCTGGGTAAGGCGGCCGTTCGCGTCGTAGGTCCGGGTCGTGGCCTGCCCGGTAGGCGCAGCTATCGTTGAAAGCCGGCCGGCGCTGTCGTAACCATAGGTCGTGATTTGCCCCACTGCATTCGTGTACGAGGTAACGCGCCCTTCAACGTCATACGACCAATTCTCCACTTTGCCATTGGCGTCGGTCTTGGTCTTGAGTTGGCCGCCGGGGTAGTAGCTATACCCGGTGACCTGACCCAAGGGATTGGTTTCCGAAACAAGACGCCGCAGTGCATCGTAGCTGTAGCTGGTCACCTGTCCGGCCCGATCACTGTAGCTTGCAAGGTCAAGCCTGTTCCACGTCTGGTCTTCGTGGCTGCCATCTGGATGGGTGATGCGCGTAATGCGATCCAGGTTGTCGTAAATGTAGCTACGGGTGTAGCCCACGGCATCGGTTTCGGAGGCAATGCGCCCCACTGCGTCATAGGTGTAACTCTCGGAAACGACTCCATCGGGGCGTGTGACGCTCAACAGGTAGCCATTGCTGTCATAGGCCTTGCTTGTGACGCGACCATTGGAATCCGTCTCGCTGGTGACCTGGCCTGCGCTGTTGTAGGTATAGCTAATCGTCAGGCCGGCCGCGTCGGTATAGGTTAAGGGAAGGTGCTGGCTGTTGTAGGTGTAGGTGGCTGTCACTACATCCAGGCCGGCGGGGCCGGTTTCACTTTTCTGCAGCATGTCGATCAGATTGCCGGCGTAGGTGTAGCTAACTTTTCTCCCCACCGGATCAATGATGCGGGTCACGTTGCCAAGTGCGTTATAGGTTTTTTCGGTCACCGCGGTGCTTCCATCGGGCAGACGCTGTGCAATCAGCCAGGGCAAATCCGTCCCTCCCGAGCGCAATCCACCGTCAATCAATCCTGGGTAGAGATAAAGCACGCGGTTGCCCGTCGCCGTCTTGGTGCTTTCAAGCATATTGGTGGCCGACGAATTCGATCCGTCATGCAACATGTGCTGGATACGGGCTTTGGTGTAGTCGCCCGGATACAGCGCGTGGACGGATTTATCCCAAAAATAAACATTGCGGTAGTTCTGCCAGGCGTTCTGTGGATTGAGGCCACGCGATGCGAGGCTGGGATACAGCGGATCGCCATACGGAATACCAGACACCCCCTGATTAAATTCCACCCTCTCCGTCTTCGCCAATGGATCTGTCACATTGATCCAATTGTTCGGCACTGAACCGCCATAGGAAAAGGTGGTGGTTCCATAGGGCGTGGTCATCGCCGAAATAATCCCGGAGCCGTCATAGGTGAAGGTGGACGTCATGCCGATGACATCCGTAATGCTGTTCAGCCGGGCACTCGCGTCGTATCCTATCTGCGCATGCCGCCCAAACGGGTCGTAGATGTCCGTGATGAGAAGGCTGTTGCCTGCCTTGTTGTATTGCAGGGTGGTGTTGCGCCCGATCGCATCGGTCAGCTGTACCAGGCGGTGACTGTTGTCGTAGGTCAGGCTGAGTGCATTTCCGACGGAATCCACCACCTGGGTCAGCAACACTCTGCGCGGCGAAGCTGTTGATCCGTCAGAGTGAGTAAAAATCTGCTTTGATCCATCCGCCTTCCGCAATTCATAGCGCACAGGGCTGGCCGAAGCCAGATACAGCCGGTCACGGGTCGAGCCCAGGGTGAAACCATCCGGGTCGATAGCGCCAGTGTCCGCATGGTAGGCGCCCGTGTAGGGAATTGCGCCACCTCCCATGGGTACTCTCACGACACCGCTGCCTGGCGAGAGCGGATTGTCCTGAATATAGGACACCCAATTGAGATACCAGCGCGGACCGACATTGCCGAAGTTCTGCGTTGAAGGCTGGGTGCTGTTGTCCTGCGTATAACTCAGCGTAATGGGTACGGCGGGGCCAATGGGCGAACGACAGCCGATGGGTGTATCGGTAATGCGCAGGCTTACCAATGGCGCATCAACGGTGTAGGTAGGCATGCCCACGCTGCACTTCGAGCGCTCGTTACCCCCATTGCTGGGCGAATCAGGTGTATTTGAGCCTGCTTTGCTCGGACCAGTCGGGCCTGCATTGGCTCCCGTGCCCGCGCATGCGACTACAGCCACCAGGAGTGATCGCAGCAAGACGGAGAGAGAATGCCGCATGAACCCGGCAGCAAATGAGTTCCATCGGCTAAACCGGCACTGCAAGATTTTCGAAACCATTTTTTCCACTCCCCCATCCGCATTTAAAATTTAAAGAGCACTCTTCACAGCCTTGACAGGCAAGGCAGTCATCGGATCCACCACTTTTCCGGAAGGAACCGCTTTGTCCGTGCGTACATTGATTTCAACGCCGGTGCTCTTGTTAAAAAAACCTTCCTCATAGTTCTTGAAACAAGGTCCATCCGTTGTCCGGCACAGGATGGCAATACACCCGGACAGCACACTAAAGCGCGAAGGGGCCTTCCGGCCCTCTGCGTCATGATGTGGCCGCAGCGGGACATATCGCACCAAATCACCGGGAAGAGGAGGCGCGCCGTCGTATTCGGCCTTGCTGACAATCAGGATAAAAGGCTCCCGGGCCTTCCCGACACTGATACGCAGGACCCGGTTGCGCGCCAGAAAGTCATCCAGGTCGTCATCGAAATCGCGCCAGACATTGGACGTCTTTCCCCAACGGTAGAGATTCCGCATCTCGTTGTCGTCATAGACATGCTGGAAAACACCGATCACCAGCTCCGTGTACGCGGACGATGAACGCAAACCGCAATTCCCGGTCGCACACCCTGGCGGGGACAAACTGGAGGAAGTTTTAGTGGAAGGTTCCTGTGCCGCGGACAAGTTAAATATTGCCGGAACAAGCACAAGCAGCAGCGCGAGCATCCATCTGGTGGCAACCAATCTGAACAACACGACTACCGGAGAAACCCAGGCTGAAAAGCCGGGCGAAGTCACCTGTATAGAGATGACGGGCGTATAGCCACGGAAAACCACCACCTGCATCCCCCCCCTCGAAATTCTTTGTTTGTTTGAATCGAGTGTCAGTGGACACATAAGTCTCTGTCAATCTCGTTTTGCAAAGCGCATTGCCCGGTCCATCGCAATGCACATTCAATCCAGGCAAGGCTTGCCCACTTCGAATGGCATCAGTAATCCAAACCTCCTCATTTAGGACCAAGCCGATGTGCGAATAACCATACATGTCCCTCCAAGGGGTTAACCACGTGCATGCGCTGGGCTTGTGATTAGCGCCCCCTACAAACGGGGGAGACGCTGTCGTTTTGGTGCACCTCGTATGAAGCATGCGGCCAACGGAGAAGCTGATTCACCAGGGAATCTTTGAAAATCGATCACCCTTACCCGTCAAAGCGCACGTCGCGATCTGCGCAGCGTGACGCGGCGCGTCCTCAATACGCCGCCCGCACATTCAAAAACCACCTGCGCTCCGATAAGACAGATCTGTCAAGTCATCTGGATACTGGATGATTTATAGTCCACGCCCACTTTGACGCCCTTGCCGAGGTAACAGCAGATGCCCAGCAGTGCGCCGGCTTTGGCGTCCTGGGCTTCGGTGGCGCGCAGGATCAGCAGGCCAGCCAGCGCAAACCAGCACTCGCGTAATATGGACAAGACACACGTCCCTGGATCTCAAGAAATAGCCATGAGCCCCCTTTCCCAACCCGGCGTACTGGCCACCCTGCTCGCGGCCACCCTGTTCGGCACGGGCACCCCGCTGGCCAAGCTCTTGCTGGCGCAGGCCAGCCCCTGGCTGCTGGCGGCTTTGCTTTACCTGGGTTCGGGCGTTGGCTTGTTTCTGCTGCGGCGGCTGCGCCGCTCAGCGCCTGTGCGCATGCCTCGCGCGGAATGGAAATGGCTGGCCGGTGCCGTGATTGCGGGCGGCATGGTGGGCCCGGTCCTGCTGATGGTCGGTTTATCCGGCATGCCGGCTTCGGGCGCCTCGCTGCTGCTGAATGCGGAAGGCGTGTTGACGGCCCTGATTGCCTGGTTTGTTTTTCGCGAGAACTTTGACCGCCGCATCGCGCTGGGCATGCTGGCGATTGTGGCGGGCGGCGTGATTCTTTCCTGGCCTGGTGAGGCGCGCTTTGGGGCGTTGTGGCCGGCCCTGGCCGTGGTGGGCGCCTGCCTGGCCTGGGGTGTGGACAACAACCTGACGCGCAAGGTGTCCTTGTCCGACGCTTCGTTTATCGCCATGGTCAAAGGCTTGGTGGCCGGTGCCACCAACCTGGTGCTGGCGCTGTCTCTGGGCGCCGCGTGGCCCGCGCTACCTGTGGTGCTGGCGGCGGCGCTGCTGGGTTTTGCGAGCTATGGCGCGAGCCTGGCGCTGTTTGTGCTCGGCTTGCGCCACCTTGGGACGGCGCGCACGGGCGCGTATTTTTCGATCGCGCCGTTTGTGGGTGCGGCCCTGGCGATTGCCGTCCTCGGCGAGCCCGTCACGCTGTCCCTGATCATCGCGGCCTTGCTGATGGCCTGGGGTGTCTGGCTGCACCTGACCGAAAGCCACCAGCATGCACACACCCATGAGCCGCTGGAGCACAGCCATGAACATGTGCACGGCCTGAGTGACGAGCACCACGACCATGCGCACGAAACGCACGAAGAGCCGGTGGCGCCCGGCACGCGCCACACGCATGCGCACCAGCACCTGCCCATCTCCCACAGCCATGCGCATTTCCCCGATGCCCACCACCGGCATTCGCATTAGCCAGTCTTGCGGATATTTCCTTTGCCGCGCAGCACGCGGCCGGCATCCACATTGACGCTGAGGCCGTTGCGGCAGGCGAGCCGGCCATTGACAAAGACGGCATCGATTCCCGAACTGACTTCGGTGGGGTGCTCATAGCTGGCGTTGGCGGCGACGCAGTGTTCATCAAAGATGACGACGTCCGCGGGATTTCCGGGCGCCAGGATGCCGCGGCCGGCGAGGCCGAAGCGCCTTGCGCTGAGGCCCGTCATTTTGTAAATGGCAGTCTCAAGCGAAAACAGCTTTCTCTCGCGCACGTAGTGCCCCAGCACGCGCGGAAAAGTCCCCCACAAACGCGGATGCGGGCGCACGTCATGCGCCAGGCCGTCCGAGCCGACCATGGCCATCGGGTGGCTGAGGATGCGGCCGACGTCGTCCTCGCTCATCGCGAAGTAGATGGCCCCGGCCGGCTGCAATGCCCGCGCCACCTCTTCCTCGGTCTGGTTTCTTTCGCGCGCAAGGTCTTTCAGCGAGCGGCCCGCGACACCGGGCTCGGGCTGGGACCAGGTCACCAGCACGTCGCTTGACTGCTTCACGCGGGACGGCAGCAGCATGGTGGACGACGCGTTGTAGGGATAGCAGTCAAAGCAGACCGCTTGCCCTCGCGCCGCCTGCTCCAGCATCGCCAGGGTCTGCACGGATCGGCCGTGGTTGGCGGTGCCGACCAGCTTGTGATGGGAAATAACGGTGTCCACGCCCAGTTCCCGGCCTATGTGCAGGGCCTCGCGCAAGGCCTCGTCGATGGCGTCGCCTTCGTCGCGGATGTGCATGGTCACGATGCCGCCGGCCGCCTTGAGTTGCGCGCCCACGGCGACCACCTCTTCAGCCGTGGCCGCTTTCGCGGGCGGATAGTACAGCCCGGTCGACAGGCCGATGGCGCCAGCGGCCAGCGCCGAGGCCAGCTCCGCCGCCATGGCCGCCGACTCATCCGGGGTGGCGGGCCTTCCAAGTTCGGCCATGTGCTTGACCCGCAGCGTGGAGTGGCCCACGAGGCAGGCGACATTGACGGCCAACGCGGACTGCTCCAGCGCATCCAGGTAGGCCGCAAAACTCGGGTAGATCCAGCCGTCCGTTCCCAGGATGTCCAGCGGCGGCGGCGGATGGCGGGTCTGCAGGGGAGCAAGGCTGACACCGCAGTTGCCCGACACCACCGTCGTCACGCCCTGCGACAACTTGGGATGGGCACCCGCGGTGGGCGTGAGCAGCAAACGGTCATCGTGGGTGTGCACGTCGATAAAACCCGGCGCGACAATCCGCCCGTGCGCGCTCACCCGTTCGCTGGCGGGCGCGGCCGACAGGTCGCCGATGGCAAGGATTTTTCCCTGGGACATGCCGAGGTCGGCCCGCACCCGGGCCGAACCCGTGCCGTCAACAAGCTCGCCGCCTTCAATGATGCAATCGAACATGCGCGTTCAATCCACCTGGACGCCGGCGCGCTTGACGACCTCCGTCCACATCCGCGTCTCCCGCAGGGCGCGGTCAAACAGGCGGTCGGGTGAGCCTATGGTTGTCTCGAAGGAAATGGCGGCATAGCGCTCATTGACCGCGGCGCTGCCCAGCACCTTGTTGATTTCGCCGTTGAGCCGCAGCACGACGTCGCGCGGCGTGCCGGCCGGCGCGACAATGCCGCCCCAGGCCGTGGTTTCATAACCCTTGACGAACTCCCCGATGGTCGGCACCTCGGGAAACAGCGGGCTGCGCGCCCGGCCGGAAACCCCCAGCGCCTTGATGCGCCCGTTCTTGATGTGCGGCGCAATGGACGACAGGTTGTCGAACATCAGGTCGACCTGGCCGCCCATCAGGTCCTGGATGGCCTGCGGGCTGCCGCGGTAAGGCACGTGGGTCATGAAAGTGCCGGTCATGCTCTTGAACAGCTCACCGCCCAGGTGGCCGGTGGTGCCGTTGCCGGGAGACGCCATGCTGAGTTTGCCGGGTTTCGATTTGGCCAGCGCGATCAACTCGGCCACGTTCTTCACGCCCAGGTCATTCTTGACGACGAGCGCGTTCTGCACATACCCAAGCAGCGCCACGGGGACCAGCTGTTTCTCCGGGTCATAGGGCAGCTTGGAGAACAGCGATTTGTTGATGGCCAGCGTGCCCACATTGCCGTATCCCAGCGTGTAGCCGTCCGGCGCCGCGCGCACGATCTCCTGCATGCCGATATTGCCGCTTGCGCCGGGCTTGTTGTCGATCACAAACGGCTGTCCCAGGGCTTTCATCAACTCGCTGGTCAGGATGCGGCAGATGTTGTCGGGCGAGCCGCCCGCAGCGGAGGGAACGATCAGGCGGATGGGCCGGTCGGGCCAGGCCGCGCGTGCCAGCAGGGGCGATGAGGCCATCGCCACGGCCCCCAGTTTGAGGAGATTTCGCCGCGTTGTCCGGTATTCGGTCATGGAGGTCACCTTGAGGATCAGGAAGGAGCAATGAGGAAATCGAATGATGCGTGGACAAACCTTTGGCTACAAACGACAATTTCTGCGTCTTCCATGCTTTTTTCTCATGCACCATGATGCTGCGCGCGCCCTCCACCATGTCCCTGGTATGCCTTGAAGCCAGCGCGCGCTTGCGCTCTTTCACCGCGGCCGCGCAAGAGCTGCACCTGACACAAGGCGCGGTCAGCCGCCAGATCATGGCGCTTGAAAGCCGCCTGGACCTCAAGCTGTTCGTGCGGCGCCGGGATGCGGTAGTCCTCACGGAGGCCGGCCGTTATTACCTGGATGAAGTCGGCCCAATTCTGCAGCGCCTCGAACGCGCGACCGCCAACGTGATGGCGCTCAAGGGGCGCGGAGGCACGCTGGCACTGTCGGTGGGCGCGTCGCTGGGCAGCTATTGGCTGATTCCGCGCCTGCCGGACTTCACGCGCGCGCACAGCGAGATCACCTTGAATTTCGCCACTCGCGTGGGGTCGGTCGATTTCAAGAGCATGGCGGTGGACGCCTCGCTCGAATTCGGTGACGGAAAACGTATCGGAGTTCACAACGATTTTGTTCTGCCCCTGACGATGGCGCCGTATGCCTCCACCGCATGGATCACAAAACACGGGAAGTCGCTGACGTCCCGCACGCCGGTGTCGGCACTGGTGCACCACACCACCGTGCTGGACGCCTGGCAAAAATGGTTCGACCAAGCCGGCATCCAGATCGGCACCGGACAGGAGGGGCCGCGCTACGAGCTGATGTCGATGGCCCTGAACGCCGCGATAGCAGGCCTGGGGGCGGTGCTGCTGCCCGACTTCATGGCCAGCGATGCGGTCGCAACCGGCCGTTTACGCCGGCTTTCGAAGAAACAATGGGCCTCTCCCCGGGGCTACTACCTGGTGTATCCCGAGGAGTCAGCCAAGCTTGAAGCCCTCACGGTGTTTCGCGCGTGGTTGCTCACGCAGGTAAGGGCGGGCAGCAGCCGTGTTGACCTCTAGCGCAGGAATGGTCCTGCCGGCGTACCAGGGGGTGAACTTGTGGCCGTTTGGATTCCGCTAGCGGCCCCATCCTTGCCACGGCGCAAGCCCAGGCAACTTGCAAAGCCCCTCAGAGGGCCGAATGCAGGTAATTGACCATGGTGATGAAATCAAACACCGGCAGGCCTGACTCGCGCCGGATCGCTTCCGAGTAAGGCGGCAGGTCGGTGCATTCCAGGACAAAGGCCCGGATGCCCGGATGCTGCTCAAGCGCGCGTCGCGCCGTGCCCAGGACTTCCTGCTCGATGAGCTCCAGGGCTATGTCGGCATTCGGCTCGGCGAACATCCGGTTCCACTCCGGGCATTGCTCCAGGCCCAGGATATGCAAGCCGTCCATGCTGGCGATGCCGGCAGCCGCCAGGTGCTGCGGGCCCAGGGCGCGTGCATTGGCGGTGACGATGCCGATTTCGCTCCGCGGGCCGTGCAGCAGCCTGACAAAGGGCACTTGCAGCAGGCTGGAGGTCAACACCGGCACGCCCGCGGCCTGCGCCAGTTCGCGCTGGAAGATGGCGTTGAACCCGCAGCTCGTCGTGATGGCCTTGATGCCTTGGGACACCATGGCGGCGGCGTCGGCCATCATGGTCTGCAGGACATCGGGGTCAGGGTTCTCCAGAATCGTATGGACATTGGCGCCGCGCACCGGATGGAAGCTGACCGGATAACCATAGGACGCGGGATTGGTGCTGTTGCCGGGCAAGGCCTCGAGCTGCAGCAGGCCCCTGGGCACCTGCCCGGTCTCCCAGCACAGGACGCCGATTTTTGCCGCTTCGATTACAGCTGGCATGGCGTGCTCCCACGGGTGTGTTTGTTGTTCATGACGGGGCCGCTCAAAACCTGGCAATCCGGTAGGCAGACAGGTCAAAGGGCTCAGGGTCGCCACTCAGCATTCCGGCAACCAGCTGGGCGGTCAGCGCCGACAAGGTCAGCCCGAGATGGCCGTGGCCGAAGGCGTAACACACGTTCGCGCAGCGCGGCGAGCGCCCGATCACGGGCAGGGAGTCGGGCGTGGAGGGGCGGTAGCCCATCCATTCGCGCTGGACAGCCTGGCCCGTGATGCCGGGCAGCGCGTTGCGGGCAAAAGGAATAAGTGCGCGAATCCGCCGGAAATCCGGCGGCGCGTCCAGGCCCGCCAGTTCATCGCCGCTGCTCAGGGAGATGCCATCGTGCATGGGCGAGAGCACACACTGCTTTTCAGGAAAACACACCGGCCGGCCCAGCAGGGCATCACCGGTCGAGGCAAACGAGAGGTGGTAACCCCGCTCGGTGTCCAGGCTGACCTTGTCGCCGATCTGCGCGGCAAATTGTTTGGACCAGGCGCCCGCCGCGACGACCACCGCGTCGAACTGCCGCGTGGCCTGGTCTGTCGTGATGGACACACCGCCTGCGTCAAGCGGCCGCAGCGCCAGCACATTCTCCTGGAGGTATTGCGCCTGCCGTTGCCGCGCGCACTCAAAGTAGGACTGCGCCAGCGCCCGGGGATAGTTGACGAAGCCGCTGTCGGGCTGGAACAAGCCGCGCGTGTAGGCATTCCTGTTGAGCCGGGGCTCGAGCTCGGCGACCTCCGCGGCCTTGAGGATGGAGAAATGCACGCCATGGCGCGCCATCAATTCACGCTCGAGCGCACTGGCCGAAAACCCGGCGGCCGAGGCATAAAGCTTCAGCCAGCCGCCGGGCCGGATCAGGTCGCGGGCGCCGCTCAGGGCGGCCAGGGCGAGGTGGGACTGCAGGGCGTTGGACACAAGTGGATGCAGGGCCGCCGCGATGGCCGCGACGCGCTTGGGGCGCCCCGCCGCCATAAAACGCAGAAGCCACGGGAGGCCGCGGAAAAAATGCGCGGGCCGCAGCACGGCGGCGCCGTTCGGGTCAAGCAGGTAGGAGGGAATGGACCGGATCACCCCCGGCGTGGCGCTTGGCGTGACCGCGCCCGTGACGATGGCGCCGGCGTTCCCGGAACTGGTGCCGGCGCCGACTTCGCCGCGGTCCATGACGGTGACGGCATGGCCCCGGGCCGCGAGGGCCAAGGCCGTCGCCGCGCCGACAACGCCGGCCCCCACGATGGCGATGGAACGCCCGCCCTGTGTTCCATGCGTAGCCATGTCAGTCATTCAATGTCTTTCCGGGGTTTGTGCCGTCGCCTGGGGCGGCGGTGATGGCTAGTGATGAAGGATTTTTCCGAGGAATTCGCGCGTGCGCTCGTTCGCGGGCGCGGTAAAAAAGGCCTCGGGTTTGGCCACTTCCACCATGACACCCTTGTCGATGAAGGCCACGCGGTCCGCCACCTTGCGGGCAAAACCCATCTCGTGCGTGACCACAATCATGGTCATCCCGTCTTTCGCCAAAGCAACCATCACGTCCAGCACCTCATTGATCATTTCGGGATCGAGCGCGGAGGTCGGTTCGTCGAACAGCATGACCTTGGGCTGCATGCACAGGCTGCGGGCGATGGCGACGCGTTGCTGCTGCCCGCCCGACAGCTGCTGCGGGTAGGCATCACATTTGTCCGCCAGGCCCACTTTGGCCAGGATTTCCCGGCCCCGGCTGGCGGCTTCCTTGGCGGAGAGCTTGCGCACGTGGATGGGCGCCAGCGTGACGTTTTCGAGCGCCGTCTTATGGGGATAAAGATTGAACTGCTGGAAGACAAAGCCCAGCTCCATGCGGAGCTTGCGCAGATTGGCCTCGCTGGCGACCGGCATGCCTTCAACCGTCAGCATGCCGGCCTGGAATTTTTCCAGGCCGTTGACGCAGCGGATCAGCGTGCTTTTTCCGGAGCCGCTGGGCCCGCAGACCACCACCACCTCGCCTTTTGCCACCTCAAGGTTGATGTTTTGCAGCACGTGGTGCGTGCCGTACCACTTGTTGACGTCGCTGAATTTAATCATTCCGGCTATTCCTCGCTGCCCGTGCCGGGAGGCGGCGGGCTGTTGAATGGTGCTGCTTCATCAGGTTTTTTCCAGCCGCCGGGACCAATAAAGCAGCGGGTAGCAGATCAGGAAGTAGCCCAGGCCCACCGCGCTGAAAACCAAAAGCCCATTGGGGACGGATTGCACGATCACCCAGCCGGAACGCGTCAGGTCGAGCAGCCCGATCGCGGAGACAACCGACGAATCCTTGACCAGCAGCACGTACTGCCCGACCAGGGAAGGGACGATCATTCGGGTGGCTTGCGGCAGCACCACCAGCCTCAGTTGCTGGAAGCGGCTGAGCCCCGAGGACGCGGCCGCCTCGAGCTGCCCCGCGGGCACGGCCCTGATGCCAGCGGCCACGATTTCAGAGATGAAGCAGGCCGCGAGGTTGGACAGGGCAATGGCGCCCGCGGTGAAGGAGTCGAGCTCTATGCCTGCTTCAGGGAGCACAAAAAAGACGACGAACACCTGGACCAGCACCGGCGTGCCGCGAAAGATGTCGGTGTAGGCCCCGACCAGGAAGGACAGGGCCCTGCTGGAGCTGGCGCGGCCTATGCCCAGCACAAAGCCCGCAACCGTTCCCGCGGCAATGCCGATGAAGGACAGCGCCAGCGTCACGCCGACGCCCTTCAGGACGACCGGGTAGTACTGGGCCATGCCGTGCAACTGGTCGAGGAACATATCCATGGCCATGGCTTTCAGCAGCGCCCGGGCCGCTGCGCAAGGCGGACCCATGCCGCGGCCGCCAGCTTCAGCCCGTAATAGATGAGCAGGTAGCAGGCGGCGGTGCTTGCCAGGCCTTCGACCGGCATGAAGCGGTCATTGGCCAGGGTTTGCCCCACACGCGTGAGCTCCAGCACGGAGATCAGCGACAGCAGGGACGAGTCCTTGACCAGCACGATGGCCTGCCCGATCAGCGGCGACACCATGGGCCGCAGCGCCTGCGGAAGAATGATGAGGCGCATCTGCTGCCAATAGCTCATTCCCGAACTGGCGCTCGCCTCCATCTGCCCCCGCGGAATCGAATGGATGCCGGAGCGGATGATTTCGCTGACGTAGGCGCCGCTGTTGATGGAAAGGGCGACGATGCCGATCATGATTTCCGGCATGAGCACGCCGAAATTCGGCAGCCCGAAATACAAGAAATAAAGCTGGGCCAGCAAGGGCGTCGCCCGGACCACGTCCACGTAGGCGACAGCCGGCGCCCGGACAACCCGGGAGGACTGAAGGCTCATCGCACAGGCGACAACACCGATGGCAAGGGCTCCCGCGAACGCGGCCAGCGAAATCGACAGGGTGAAAACCAGGCCTCCCCAAAAATCGGGAAGGGTTTCGGCAATCACCCTGAAGTTCAGGTTTGACAGCATGCGCAGGCCGGTGGGTGAAAGGCTTGCGGCATGGGGACAGGCGCGAAGGTCAAAAGAAGGCCGTACCCGCGCTCACATCCCGGGATCAGTGCTCTTCTTTCCACTTGGGCGTGTTGACCCAGTAGTCGAGATTTTGTTGAAGGCGCCCGTCCAGTGTGGTCTGGTCGATGAACAGGTTGATCCAGCTCAGAAGGTCCAGGGAGTCGTAGCGGGTCGCGTAGGCCAGGGGCTCCTTGGCCAGCAGCTCCGGCATGACCTTGAACGTTCCCTTGGGATAGCCGGCCGCCTGGCCCGCCACCGCGGAACTGTCATTGAGCAGGCAGTCCGCCTGGCCGTTTTTCACCGCGTCCAGCAGCAGGGTTCCGCCGCCCTTGTAGCTCTTGATCTCACCTTTGGGGAAGACGGTTTTGGCGAGCTTCTCGCCGGTGCTGCCGAACAGCACCGCGATTTTTGCGCCGGGCGCCTTGCAGGCATTCGTGGAAGTGAACTTGCTCCCCTCCTTCGCCGCCACCACAGGCCCGATGTAGATAAAGGGCTTGGTGAACGCGACTTTTGTCGCGCGGGCCAGGGTGGGCGTCATGTCGGCCGCGAGCAGGTCGGCCTTGCCGGAAATCAGGGCCGGCAACAGCCCATCCCAGTCGAGGTCGAGGAACACCACCTTGACGCCCATTTCCTGGGCCATCAGTTTGGCAAGCTCCACCGAACTGCCGGTGCGCACGCCGTTTTTGTCGATCATCGAGAACGGAGGGCCTTGTGTCTGCACGGCAATGCGCAGCTCGCCGCGTTTGAGGATGTCCTCCAGGGTGGAGGCATGGGCGGTGCCGCACAGGCCCGCAAAGCCCGCGCAGGCCAGCAGCACGGTGGCCAGGGAATTCGGGATCTTCATTGCTTTCTCCTTTAATGGTCTCCCCGGGGGAACATCCTCCGGAGACAGGCGCATTTCTCAAACATTCGCGGGCCAGGGGGCCGAGGCCAAAGGGGCCAAAGGGGTCGAAGGGGCCAAAAAGGCTAAGGGGTTGAAGGGCCGGCGCCGCCATCGGCGCCCTGCTCCCAGCAGCCGCGCGGCAGGTTGACCCATTTGTTGCGCGACTTCATGACCACAAAGGTCTCGCTGCGGCTGATGATCCCGGGCCCGGCAACCCTGGGAAGCAGCTCGCTGGTAAAACGGTAAAGGTCCTGGACGTCTCCGGCCACCAGCACTTCGACGATGAGGTCGAAGCGGCCGGTCACCACACTCACGGACGTCACGAAGGGCAGCTCCGCGAGCTTTTGCGTGAGTTCGTCAAGATGCCCCTGCGCATTGGCGCTGATGCCCACGATGGCCCCAATGAGTTCCGGCCGTTCCGACAGGTTCAGCAGCCCGACGATCTTCAAGGCGTTTTTTTCGATCAAGGCCTTCAGGCGCGTGCGGACCGTGGGAGGGCTCAGCTGCATTTTTTCCGCCAGCTGGTTCACGCCGTCCTGCGCGTCGTCGGAAAGCAGCCGGGTCAAACGGCGGTCGGTGGCGTCGAGAAATTCACGCATGACAAAAATTTACTTTGAAAATTAATTTGGTTTATTTTTTCTAAAAGAAAAATAAACGACTTATTAATTACTTTATGAGTAAATTTTTCGCAATATATTGGCGTTTACACCTAGGAGCGATGCTCCAATCATGGAAGCGGCGGCTCGCTTTTTGTCCATGCCATGCCGGTCAAGCCATACATTCCACGTCCGGCATCAATGATCGTTAAATCAATCATTAATTCCATAAGGCTTGATTTATCGAGCACGAATTGATGAAAAATCCAATCAGCGTAAAATGTTCGTTAAATCAATCGTTATCGACATATTGAGTGATTTCACGAACATGAAAGTACAACAATCCGCAGTCCTCAGCCCACAGCTCGCGCAAGAGACGGTCCATCTCGGACATCTTCTTGCGCGCCTGCGCCAGGCGCGCAAGGTCAAACAGGCCGATGCGGCACTGCGCGCGGGCTTCTCGCGCAATACCGCCTACCGCCTGGAGAAGGGTGACCCCGGACTGGCAATTGGGCAGGTGCTTCGCTACCTCGATGCCATCGCGCCCGGCACCACGCTGGCAGCTTTGTTGACGCAGGCCGACCCCGCGCTGGCGGCCCTGCAGGCGCGCGAATCAACAAAACGTGTTCGCGACCTGAGCGCGGCCGAGCTCAAGGACCTGGATTTCTGAACCCAGGCCCGCACCGGCAGTGCCTTTCATCTCCTTTATCTAGAGCGGAATTTTTATGGCGGCCAAAGACCTGAAGCTGATGACCTTCGCCTACCTGGGCGAAGCCTGGGCGCCTTGCGGGCAGCTCACGATGACCGAGCAGGGTTCCGATCTCCTGGCATCGCGCTTTGCCTACGGCCTGAAGTATCTGGCCCGCAGCGATGCCCTGGAGGTGGACCCGGTCAGCCTGGCCACTCGCGGGCCGGAGCCCGTCAAGGGCAAGCTGCTGCTGCCGGTCAACACCCTGGCGAGCTTCGGCGGCATACGCGACGCTGCGCCGGATTCCTGGGGGCGCCGGGTGATCGAGGCCAAGCTCAAGGTGCCCGCAAACAGCCTGGCCGAGTCGCAGTACCTGCTGCATGCGGGCAGCGAGCGGGTAGGCGCGCTGGACATCCGCTCGGGTATTGCTGACGGCCCCACCGGTGCCGCCGGTGGCGTTCACGCGCTCAGCTACTTGATGGAGGCCGCGGAGCGCATCGAGGCGGGAGAAGACGTTCCCGCCAGGCTTGAACACATTTTCGAAGTTGGGACGGCACTCGGCGGCGCCCGGCCCAAAGCGTCCGTGCGTGATGAGGACGGCGCCCTTTGGCTCGCGAAGTTCCAAAGCAGGAGTGACACCTTTGACATCCCCGCGGTCGAATGTGCTTCGCTGGAGCTCGCGCGGGAGGCCGGCTTGAACGTGCCCCCCGTGGCCACGCGCCTTCTGGGCGGCCGCCGCATCATGATGATCCGGCGTTTCGACCGCTACTGGCTGGCACACGGAACGCTGCCCACCGCCGCAACCGACTTGCTGCTGGCACCCGCCGACGGCCTGACCGAGCGCCGCATGGGTTTTGTGAGCGGCCTGACCCTGGTCGGATGTGACGAGACCGAGTCGCGAACAAAATCCTATGCCGACCTGGCCGCCGCCGTGCGCCGGTATTGCCATCCGGACGTGATCCGCGCGGACAACGAAGAACTCTTCAAGCGCATGGTGTTCAACATCCTCGCCAGCAACGACGACGACCACCTGCGCAACCATGGCTTCCTGTGGGATCCCCGCCTGCCCGGCTGGCGGCTCAGTCCCCTGTATGACGTGCTGCCGCGGCCGAGCCATGCGACCGAGCGCCTTCTTCACCTGGGAGTCGGGCCCCAGGGTCGCCTCGCGACACTCGACAACGCGCTGGGCGGGCACCCGGCGTTCTCCTTGAGCCAGGCCCGCGCTTGCGAATTGATCGACGAGGTCTGGCGCGTCGTGCGGGAATGGAAGGTGTCGTTCGAGCGCTCAGGCGTCCCGGGAGACGACATTGCCAGGATCGCACCCGCCTTCAGGCACCTGGACGACATCAGCACAGCGGACACACGCAAGCTATTGCCTTGACGCGCCGCCCCACCCTCAATACGCCGCCAGCACGTTCAAAAACCAGCCCCGGCTGCGGTAAGACAAATCGGTCAGGTCGTCGGAGTACTTGGTGAAGTTGTAGCCCACGCCCACTTTCACGCCCTTGCCGAGGTGACGGTACACCGCCAGCAGCGCGCCGGCTTTGGCGTCTTGCGCTTCGGTGGCGCGCAGGTTGCGCAGCTCTACCAGTGCGTCCCATTCCTTGACCAGGTGCAGGTCGGCGCGCAGGATCAACAGGTCGGCGCGGCTGGAGAACCATTCGCCGCCGGCCACCGGTGCTTTGAGTTCGCCGATGCGGAAGGCGTATTTGGCGCCTACCGACAGCCAGGGCTTGACGTCGTAAATCGTGTCGACCGAGAACACCTGGCTGCGCTGCGCGTAGTCGGCCGCCTGGCCCGAAGGCGTGAGCTGGCCGGCCGTGGGCACATTGTTCAAATTGGTGTACTTGAACAAGGTGTTCCAGCGGTCGTTGTCGACGGGACGGTAGGCGCTGCCGAGCACAAACTCGTGGTAGTTGCCGTCAACAAAGGCGCCCTGGCTGTTGCTGGAGCGCGAGACATTGAGCTTGCCGAGCAGGCGCCACGCCGGGTCCACCTGCAGGCCCACGGTGTTGCGCATCAGCCAGGTCGTGCGTTCGCCCGAGATATTGCCCTTGTCGTGGCGCCATTCGATGTTGCCGCCGTATTTGAGGCCGTCCTTCTTGTAGCCGACCGAGCCGCCGAGTGCGCGGCGCTTGAGGTCGCCGGCCAGCGGGTCGGAGACGGTGCCGAACTCGACCTTGGCGCCGAAGTTCCAGCGGTCGTTGGGCGACCAGTCGGCGCCAAAGGCCTGGGTCAGGCTTTGCGGGCCCGCGCCATTGACGGAGCGGCCTTCGCCGAAGACGCGCAGTTGATCAGAAACGCGTGTGCTCGCGCCCGAGACCAGCGTGCCCTGGCGGCCGCGCCAGGCGACGTCGGGGCTTTCGGTTTCCACGGTGTAGGCCAGGTAGGCATTGCTGCGGTCTGAGATGCGGTAGTCGGCGCCCAGCTTGCCGCCCACGCCCATGCTGCCATTGGAGGCTTCGCCGCTGAGCTTGACGCGCTCGCTGACTTGCAGCGCGCCGCCCAGGCCGACACGGTTGTTGGGGTCGCGCGTGTCGTCGCGCTCCAGCGTGCCCTGCACATAACCATAGGCTTCCCAGTTTTCTTTTTCGCCGGGCTTGCCGCCTTCGCGGTCGGGCCGGTAGTCGGCGCGCAGCTGCGCATCGGTGCGCGAGCCGGTTTGCGAGAGCAAGGCACTCGCGTTAGGTGTGACCTTGGAGCGGTCGTCGGCGCGCACGCCGGTCGCGACTTCCCATTCGCTGTTCAGGGTCTGGCGCACGGCGAGCTCTACGTTCTGGCTGTCCTGCAGGTCGCCCTCGCGCCTGTCGGCCTTGAGCAGCACGCGCGTGCCGGCGGCGACTTCCACGTCGGCCGACATGCCGGCCTGTTTGACGGCCTCGCCGCTGATGCCGATCTGCCCGGGGGCGGAATAGCCGCGGTCGCGGTTCTGCGCGTAGGCCGTGACCTTGCCCTTCATGCTGTCGGTCACCTCGGCCAGGTCCACCGAAGCTTCCAGGCGTTCGGCGCCGGCCGACTGGATACCGCCGTTGTTCAGGGTGTTGAAGCCAAAGCCGCCGTCAATCGAGGTCTGCGCGCCGTTGCCCGGGCCCTTGGAGCGGGCCGCCTCGAACTTGAGCCAGGTGCCGGGCTTGTAGCGCAGCGTGCCATCCACACCCTTGAGCGTCTGGCTGGAGCCGGTTTCGCCCTGGTGGTAGGTGCTGGCGCCCAACTGGAAGTGGTCGTTGAGCCACTGGCTGGCGCGCAGGCCGGTCGACAGGTTGTTGATGGCGGTGACGCCGGGCGCGAACTCATAGGTCGTGACCAGGTAGACCGGCTGGCCGCCGACCGCCGAGGTCATGATCAGGCCCGCGCCGCTGCCGGTGGCGGACAGCGGCGACTGCAGCAGGATGCGGCCCTGCAGGTAGTTGATCTCGTAGTCCTGCGTGGGCGCGAGCTCGCGGCGCTCTATCACCATGCCGGAGTCCTTGTCGCGCACTTCTATCCAGACGCGTTCCGAGCCCTGGGTGATGTCCAGGTGGCGCAGGTAATAAATCGAGCCGCCGGTGCCGCGGAATTCCTCGCGCGAAGCCAGGGTGCCGGGGTCGGCCGCGAAGGCGTCGATCTGGGTTTGTTTCTCGCCGTAGGCCGTGGCCTCTTCGGAGCGGTAGCGCAACTGCGCGCCGTAGAGGCCGCGCGAATACTGCATGAGTTCGGTACCGCTCCAGGAGGTCTGGAAGTTGCCCCACATGATGTGCGAATCGCCTTTTTGCAGCTTGACAAAAAACTTGCCCTGCGTGGGCGCGTCGTCCACCGTGGTGCTGTCGTCGCCGTAGACCGGGTAGTACAGGTTGGGGTCTATGCTGCGCAGCAGGTACTTGGGGTCCTTGCTCGAGAAGTTGGAGAACAAGTCCTCGATGGGGCCCTCGCGCGTGTCGGCCGAGGCCGTGAGCAGCCACTCGCCCTTGATCTTGCCCTTGAGGTAAAACGCGGCGCGGCCGTCGACGTAGACCTTGTCTTCGTAGTGGCTCAGGTCGCCGGTCACGAGCTTGGCGGGGCCGGAGACATTGTTCTTGCCGACCGTCAGGTCGCCGAGCGCCAGGTAAAACCAGTCATCGGACGCGATATTGAGGTTGCGGCGGAAGGTGCTGGCGCGGCCATCGGCCTCCTTGAGCGTGACCTCCACCGACTGCGGGCCGGCCGGCATGATCTGCTTCATCGCGAACTTGCCCTGCGCGTCTATGGGCAGCTCCAGGCCCAGGGCTTCTATGCGCTGGCCGGGCTTGAGGTTGCTGCCGTTGACCGTGACCGTGCCGCCGGTCACCGGGATGTTGCGCAAGGCCAGGCTGTTCTCGCCATAGCCCGTGAGGCGTTCGCGCTCCAGTTTGTCCTGGTCTTCATTGGCCGGCATGGCGCGTGCCAACAAGTTCAGTTGCTTGAGGCTGGTTTCGTCAAAGCGGCCTTGCGCGTCATACACACGCAGCAGGTAGAACACCTGGTCGCCCGCGGTGTTGGCCGGCACGGTCCAGCGGCTGGCGCCCGACCAGGCTATCGGCAGGATTTCGAACGGTTGTTCCTGGGTCTTCTGGCCGGGGCGGAACAGGCGCAGCTCGGCCTTTTTGATCCAGGGGATGTAGTTGGACCAGGCGCGGAATTCCACGGCTTCACCCTTGACGGCCGTGCCCGGTGTGGCCCAGGCATTCATCAGCGGCACCGCGGCCAGGCTGTCGTAGCGCACCTGGATGTCGGCCCGCTCGAGCGCGACGTCGGCGCAGCGCTGGCCGTCGGCTTCGTTGGGGATCTCGGCCGTGTTGATGGGCTCGCCGTCTATGGTGATGCGGAAAGGCACGGTCGACTGGCCAACCGATTGCGGCGTGCAGGGTGCCAGCGGGGCGGGCGCGGCCACAGGCGCCGCTGCCGCCGCCGCCGGCTGGAACCACACGCGCAACTCCACGCGGCGGTTGCGGCTCATGCCTTCGGAGGTCGCGTTCGAGGCCAGCGGTTTGTTCTCGCCCTCGCCCTGTATCGAATAGCTGATGGCGGGGTTGTTCAGCAACTGCTTCAAGTAGGCGGCCACGGCCAGCGCGCGCGCTTCGGACAAGCCCTGGTTGTCCTTGAAGAGGCGTTTGGTGTCCGGCGCCAGGCGCTGGTTGTCGGTGTGGCCGACCACGGCAATGCGCATGCCGGCGGAGGCCGCTCCCTTGCTGCGGATTTCGGCGGCCAGCGATTCAATCGCGGCTTTGGCCGAAGGTGTGAGTTCGGCCTTGCCCGAGACAAACAGGCTCAGGCCTCCGGCTTCCTGCAGCGCCTTGTCGACCGAGGCCAGCGCCTTGGGCGTCTGGGCCGCGCGGGCCTTCATGCCGGCCGCTTCCTCGCGTGTCACGCCCGAAGGCATGGGGTAGGCGATGGCGGGCTGCACTTCCGCGGGCGGCGGCACGCTGAACAGGTCGATACGGCCGTTGTCGATTCGTTTGCCGCTGACTTCGGTCGCGGTCCAGGCCGCGGAGCCGGCGCAAAGCAGGCCGGCGGCGACGGCTATCGCATGTGTACGGAAATTCATTTCGCCGTCTCCAGCTCGGTTTCAATCATCAAGGGGTGCAGGGGTTCGCTGTCGCCGGCTTCATTCCCGTCGCTCTTCTTGCGCCTTGCCTTCCACAAGGCCTGTATTCGCTCGCTGATCGCGGCCACGCGTTTTTCGGCGAGGCCGGCCGCCTCAGCGCCGCGGCGGTAGGCGATGCGCAGCACGGAAGGCCGCGCGGCGAGCTGCTCGGGAAGTTTTTCCAGGGTGGCGAGGTAGGCGGACTGCAGTTCAGTGCCGTCGCCCTTGCCGGTGAAGGCATCGCCCGAGAGCTCAAGCCGGACCACGCGGTGCACGGTGGCGCCGAAGTTGAGCTTGACCATCTTGCCGCGCGTGACGCGAACGTCGCGCGGGTTCTCGGTGGTCAGGCGGTAGCCGGAAGGCAGGGTCCGCTCGTCCACCTTCATCACGAAATTGGAGCCGCGGTCCGCGTTCGGGATGGCCGCGCAGGCCACGTGGAAGCGCCCGTCGTGGTCGCTGGTGACCAGCAGGCCGCGCGCCGTGGCGATGCGCACGTTGGCGATGCCGGGCTCGTCCTGGTCCTGGTAGCCGTTGGCGTTCTTGTCGTCAAAAACCTTGCCGATGATGTCGGAGCAGTCAAAGGTCGGGTCCGGCACCACACGCACGGCGGCCGTGGCGGTGTTGGAGATTTGCGCATTGACCAGGGCGTTGCGGGCCGCGACCTGGTTGATGTAAGTGCCTTCGGACACACCGGTGCCGACCACCAGCAGCATGCGCCAGGTCTTGCGTTCACCGGCGGCGAATACCTGGTTGGCCCAGGTCAGGTTGCGGCCGCTCACGGTGGGCTCCAGCGCCACGCCGTTGAGCGAGGCCGAGCCGGTGCGGTAACGGAAGCCCGCGGGGATCAGGTCCACCACGCTGATGTTGCCGAGCACGGCGTTCAGCGTGTTGGTGGCCGTGATGGTGTAGGGCACCAGATCGCCGCGCACCACGTTGACCAGCGGCGTGCTTTTGGTCATCACGATGGCGCCGCCCAGAATCGGGTCCAGCGGGATGTGGTTGTTCAGCACGTTGGCCGAGCCGGGAATCGCGGCAAAGGTGAACGTGAAGAAGTACTGCGTGGTGGCCGCGCCGCCCGCCAGGGTCAGCGTGTTGTTGGGGCAGGCCGCGGGGTTGTGCAGCGGCACGCCGGTGCCGGGCGCGAAGTTGCTGTTCTGCACCAGCGCCGGGTCCGGGCTGGGCGGGGCCAGGCCCACACCCAGGGTGGCCGTGCAGGCCGGGATCATGGCCGAGGGGCCCGGCAGGTAGCCGGCCGGCGAGGTCACGGTCAGCGTGTACAGCGTGCCGCCCACGGGCGCGCCGCCCAGCAGCAGGAACTGGTAAGCACCGTCCGCGCCCGTGGTCTGCGTGAGGCTGCCGCCAATCACGTCGGCCGCCGTGAGGCCGGGTGCGGAGAGCGTCACCACGGCGCCCGGCACGGGTTGCCGCGTCACGGCGTCGTAGACCACACCGCTGGGATCCAGCGGCAGGCTTTGCGCCAGCGTGGTGGTGCCGGCGACGAGGGTCAGGCCCTGCAGCGTGCCGTCGGTGTTGTTGGCGCCGGCGGGGTTGGCCGCGTTGACCGTGCCATTGGTATAGGGCATGCCGGTTTCATTGGGGACCGGGCGGCCGTAGATACGCCCGCTGGTCGGTTCGCGGAAACGGATCTGGTAGCCCGAGCCGGGCGCCACGCTGTTGAAGGCATAGGCGCCGCTCGCGTCGGAGGTGGTGGTGCCCACGACCACGCCGCCCAGCGTGAGCTCGACGATCCAGCCGGGCACCAGCGGCTCGCCGGGGTCCTTGATGCGGTCGTGGTTGAGGTCGCGCCACACCGTGCCGCGCACCGCGGCCACGTCGGAGATCACCGTGGGGTCGGTGGCGGTGTTGTTGCCGTTGAAGCCGGCGGGTTCATTGCCGCCGGAGACCACGGCCGTGTTCACCAGCACCTGGCCGGCCAGGCCCGCGGCCACCGCCACGCGCACCGTGAAGACAGGCGCCGTGCCGCCCGCGGCGATCACGCTGTTGGTGGTGCAGGTAACCGTGGTGACGGCGCTGCTGCAGGACCAGGTGGCGCCGCCGGCGACGGCGGCCACCGTCATGCCCGCGGGCAGGGTGTCGACCACCGTGATGGTGCCGGAGGTCGCGACCGTGCCGACGTTGGAGACGGTGATGGTGTAGAAGCCGGTGCTCGAGCCCTGCGCGAAGCTGACCGGTGAGTGGCTCTTGGCGATGGCCAGGTCGGGCGCGGCGCCGGGGATCTCGGCGAAATTGTTGTCGGCCGACACGGCGTTCGCCGTGGCCAGCGGAATCGCCGAGATGGACGAGACCGGGTTGGCCGGCAGCGTCGCGACGCCGCCGGTGCTGCCAGCGATGGTCTGGCCGTTGGTCGTGCCCGTTGCCTGCGGCAGCGGCTGCGTGACGGTGTAGTTGCCCTGGGCCAGGCCGGTGAAGCTGTAGCGCCCGTCGGCCGTTGTGGTGGTGGTCCTGGAGACGGCCAGGCCGTTGATGTCGGTGCCGGTCAGGTTGATGGTCTGCCCGCCTATGCCGTGGTCGCTGCCGTTGACCGCGCCGTTGTTGTCGTAGTCCAGGAAGACCCGGCCGGAAATCGTTCCGCCGTTGGGCACTTCAGCGAAGTTGTTGCCCGACGACACGGTGTTCGGCGGCAGCACGATGCTGCTGATGCGGCTGGGCGTGACGGCCGGCGTGGTGGCCGTGCCCGGCGTGCCGCCGTTGGGCACTGCGCCGGCCGTCGTGATGCCGTTGGAGGTGCCGGCGGGCTGCGTGGGCTCGACCACGGTGTAGGTGCCGGGCACCAGAGCGGCGAAGCTGTAGCCGCCCGCGGCGTCGGTCACCGTGGTCCCCATCAGCGCGTTGGTGCCGGCATCGCGCAGTTCGACGGTCACGCCGGCCAGCGGGTCGTCCGCGCCGTCCTGCACGCCGTTGTTGTTGACGTCCTTGAAGACCTTGCCGCTGATGGACGACAGCACGACTTCCGCGAAGTTGTTGCCGGCTGAGCCCGAGATCTCGCCGCCCGCGCCGTTACCGTTGAGCGTGATGTTGGTGACCTGGCTGCTGCTGATGGTCGGGTTGGACGCGGTGCCGGCCGTGCCGGTGCTGCCGTTGATGCCGCTGATGGTGCCGGCCGTGGTGATGCCGTTGATGGTGCCCGAGGGCTGGGTGGTCTGGCACACCGAATAGCTGCCGGCCGCCAGGCCGGTGAACAGGTAGTTGCCGAGCGCGTCGGTGGTGCTGTTGGCCACAAAGGCGCCACTGCAGTTCGCGCCGCTGCGCAGTTCGATGTTCACGCCGGAAATCGGCGTGTCGGTGCCGTTCTGGAAAGTGCCGTTGGGCGTGGGGTTGTTGTCCTTGAAGACCTTGCCCGAGATATAGCCCAGGGTGCTGATGGTCAGCGGTGCGTTGGCGGGTGCCTGGTTGTTGCCCAGGTTGGTCTGCAACGCGCCGGCCGGGATGTTGTTGGTGTGCACGCCGGCGGTCAGGCCGGTCACATTGACGTCAATCGTGCAGCCGCCGGCCGGAATGGTGCCGCCGCTGTTCAGGCGTACGCTGGTGGCATTGGCCGCGGCCACCACGGTGCCGCCGCAGGTGGTCGCCATGGCGGGTGTGGCGGTCAGCTGGATCTGGCCGGGCGCGGTGGGCAGCACGTCGTCAAAGTTCGCGCTCAGCGTCATCGCGCTGCTGTTGCTGTTGCCCAGCACGATGCTCAGGCGCGAGACGCCGCCCGGCGGGATCACGGCCGGCGTGAACTGCTTGCCGACGGTGGGCGGGGTGGAGACGATCAGCTGCGCGCTGGTGGGCTCCTCGTTGCTCACGCCTTCATTGGTGGTGATGCTGGCGGTGGGCACCGTGTTGGTGTAGACGCCCGAGATATTGCTGAGCACGTTCACCGTGACCGTGCAGGAACCGGCGGCCGCGAGCGTGGCACCGGTCAGGCGCACGTTGGTCGCCGAGGCGGCCGCGACGACGGTGCCGCTGGTGCAGGTGGTGGCTGCGGCCGGTGTGGGCGCGACCACCAGCCCCGAGGGCAAGGCGTCGGTCAGGGTCAGGCCCGTGAGCGGCGTGTTGTTCGGATTGTCAAAACGCAGGGTCAGCACGGCCGGCGCGCCGGGTGCCTTGCTGTCGGAGCCGGTGGTGAAGCCGACCGGGTTGCCCGCGTCCAGCGTGCGGGCACTGAAAGCCTTGTGCACCACGACCGGCGATTTGGCGCGCAGCGTGTCGCTGGTGGGCTGGGTGTTGGACAGCGGGTTGCCACCGGCGCTGGCGGTCAGCGCGTTGGTGGGAATGGTGTTGACGTAGTCGCCCTGGGCCGCAACCAGCACGTCGATCTCGGCCTGGCAGCTCGCCGGCACGTTGCCGGATGCGGCGGGGATGGTGCCGCCGGATACCTGCACGCTGTTGGCGGTCGAGGACACGGTCGCGCCCTGGCAGGTCGTCGTCGGGTTGGCGCCGCTGGGCACGGTCACGCCGGCCGGCAGATTGTCAGTCACCGCCAGCGCGCTGACGGGCTGCGACAGCGGGTTGTAGAAGGTGATGCGCAGGCGCGAACGATCGCCGGGCTTGACCACGTTGGGCGTGAACTGCTTGACCAGGCCGATGTTGGTGCTGATGGCCAGGCTGGTGGTTGCCGGGTTGTTGTTGCTGAGGTTCTGGTCGGTCGTGATGGCGCCGGCCGGAATGGTGTTGGTGTTGCCACCGGTCACGGTGGAGGTCACGTTGACGCTGAGCTGGCAGCTGGCGTTGGCCGCGAGCGCGGCGCCGGCCAGGCTGACCTGGCGCGTGTTCGCCACCGCGGTCACCACGCCGCCGGGGCAGGTGGTGCTGGGCGCGGGGTTGGGCGTGAGCACCCAGCCGTTGTTGGTGCCGCCCGCCGTGCCGCCCACGGTGAAGTAGTCGGTGAAGCTCAGGTTGCTGACAGCCTGCGTGCCGTTGGCGATATTGATGGTCAGGCGGCTGACTTCACCCGGAAAGGTCAGCGAGCTGATGGAGGTCGCCTTGCTGATGGCGATGCCGGTGGGCGGCGTGAACAGCAAGGTGGCGCTGACCGGGGCGACGTTGCGCACACCGCCATCGGCCAGGATGGAGTCGGGCGGAATGGTGTTGACCCAGTTGGCCGCGCCGGTGGCGACCACGTCGAACAGCAAGGCGCAGTTGCCGCTGCCCGCAACGCTGGCGCCCGTCATGGAAATGCTGCTGGCGCCGGCGGCGCCGGTGATGGCCGTGGCGCCGGCGCAGGTGGTATGCGCATTGGTCGGGTTGGCCAGCACCATGCCCGCGGGCAGCGGGTCGGTCACGCTGACGTTGGTCAGGGCCAGCGCGCTGGTGTTGAGCAGCTGCACCGTAACGGTGGACTTGCCGCCCGAAGACACGCTGGCCGGGTTGAAGCTCTTGCTGGCACTGAGCGCCGAGGTGTAGGTCAGCGTCGCCGTGTTGGTGGTCACGGGGGTGAGCGTTTGGGTCGTGCCGTTGCCGAAGGTCTGCGTGCCGCCCACGGTGGCGGTGTTGGGGTAGACGCCGGCCGGGCCGACCACGTCGACCTGCAGCACGCAGCTCCCGTCGGCGCCCAGGCCGTTGCCGGCGCGCGCGGGCACGGTGCCGCCGTTCAGGCCCACCGAGGTGGCGCCGGCGACCGCGGTGATGACCGGGCTGCCGCAGGTGCTGGCCGCGTTGGCCGGGTTGGCGATGCGCAGCTGCCCGCCGCCGCTGTTGGCCAGCTGCAGCGTGTCGGAGATCGACACGTTGGTCAGCGGGTTCGCCGACTTGTTCGTCAGCGTGATGGTCATGCGGACGATGGTGCCTTCGGCAAAAGTGCTGACGCCGGGGGACGATTGCGCGAAGGCCTTGGTGGCCGCCATCACGGCGGCGTTGGTCGTCACGCTGGTGGCGTTGGAAGCGCCGCCGTTGCAGGTCGCGCCGGCGTTGTAGCAGACGCCGCCGGCCGCGATGGTGTTGGCCGAGGAAGCGACCGCCGTGCTGGAGGCCATGGCCCACATCGTGATCACGCAGGCGCCGGGCACGCTGGGGCTGGCGCGGGCCGGCAGGGTGTCCATCGTGAGCACCGCCGTGCTGCTGCCGACGGCGCTCGCGGAATTGACGTTGCCGCAGGCCGCGGTGACGGTCGGCGTGTAGTTGATGCCGCCAATCGTGCCGGTCAGAAAGGTCTGGCCGTTGGTGAAGTTGTCGGTCACCGTGACGTTGTTGATCGCGGCCGCGCCGTAGTTCTGAACCGTGACCTGGTACTGGATGGGGTTGCCGGGCGCGACCGGGCTGGCCGGCAGCGCCGACTTGAGCACGCGCAGGTCGTCGGCCACCAGGATGGTGGCCGAGGCGCTCTGGCTTTTGATGGCCGCGTTGCCGACGTCGACCGCGCCTTGCGGGATGTTGTTGGTGTAGGTCACCGGAACGCCGGAAGCCTGCACAAAGCCGGTGTAGTTGACGGTGACCGTGCAGCTGCCGTTGGCGGGAATGGTGCCGCCGGTCAGTTGCACGCCCTTGTTGCTGTTGATGGCGGCGGCCGCGCCGCCGGCGCAGCTGGTGGAGGCGGAAGTCACATTCAGGCCGGTCGTCGGGTTGACGCCGCCCAGGCCGTCGATGGGGCTGTCGTCGAAAGTTGTGACGGTAAGCGGCGTATTGCCGCTGTTGGTCAGCGTGATGGTCAGGCTGCCGGCGGAGCCGCTGGACAGCGAGCCGCCGGAAAAGGCCTTGGCCACGCTGAGCGGCGACCTGACGGTGATGTTGGCCTGCGCATTGGCCTGCGCGGGAATGCCCAGCGAGTTGCTGAAGTCGCTGCTGCGATTGATCAGGTTGCTCTGGGCGTTGGTGGTGTACTGGCCGTTGGTCTGCGACGCTTCCACCGCGACCACGAAGCTGCAGCTGCCGTTGGCGGGAATGTCGCCGGTGCCGGTCACGCTGGTGGCGCCGGCCACCGGGGCCGGGTTGAAGGCGGGCGCGGGCCCGCTGGTGCAGCTGGCGCTGGCGCCGGGCACGGCCGCGACGCTGATGATGGCGCTGCCGCCCAGCTGCGGAAAGTTGTCGGTGATGCTGAAGCCTTCGATGGGCACCGGGTTCGGGTTGGTCAGCGTGATGGTCAGCGAGGTGGTCGCGCCGCCCAGCACCAGCGTGGAACTGCCGAAAGCCTTGGAGATTTGCGGCTGCTGCAGCGCGCGGATGTTGAAGGTCTGCGAGACGTCGCCGCTGTTGCTGCCGGCACTGCTGGTCACCGCGCCGTTGAGGATCTGGTAGGCGTAGGAGGTCGCGTTGCCGGTCGAGCTGCCGGCGGTGACCGGGATGTCGATCACGCACTGGCCGTCGATGCCGCCGGCGGCGGCCGCAATACTGCCGCCTGTCAGGTCCAGCGTCTGCGCTCCGAGTGCCGCGGTGAACGCACCGCCGCAACCGTTGGTGGCCGCGCCGGCCACCTTGAGGCCGTTGGGCAGGAGGCCCGGCAGGCTGTTGCTGAAAGCCACGTTGGTGGCGGGAACCGGGTCGCTGTTGGACAGCGCGATGCGCAAAGTCGCTATTTCACCCGGGTAAATACCCTGGGCTGGGATGATGGCGGTGACCGAAGCCGTCAGGGCAAAAGCGGCCGCCGGCAGCAGCCCCAGACCGAGCAGAACGGACGCCGGGCGGACCAGGGAAACCGGGTTCGGCAGCTTGCATACAAGTTTCGCGCAGCGTCGGAAATGTTCGAGCATAGTTGTGACAGGAAGTAAAAGGTACTAGCGCGGCGGATCATATGGGCCCTCCCGGAAACAAAGGGTAAATCCTTGTTTACACTTACTAATTACCAACAGTCGAGGGCTGCAGGGGTGGTCAGGGAGTTGTCAGACCACTAAACTCAGGGTCGCCCAAGATGGCACAGTCTGTAACCATAAGTAACTAAGCCTGCCAGGCTCCGGTCTTCCGAATCCGTATGCCCCACACTTCCGCCCCCCGAATCGCCTACCTGGAGGACGAGCCCGAAACCGCCGAAGCGATCTGTGGATGGATACGGGAAGCCGGTCTGGAGGTGGACCTGTTCAACCGCGGCGCCGACTGCGCGCGGGCCGTGGAGAGGGGGCAGTACGCGGCCTGCCTGCTGGACTGGCTGGTGCCGGACATGTCGGGGCCCGAGGTGCTGGCGCGGCTGCGGCTGCAGCTCAAGGAAGCCTGCCCGCCGGTGATTTTTCTGACGGCGCGCGACAGCGAGGACGACGTGGTGCAGATGCTGTCGGCCGGCGCGGTCGACTACCTGGTCAAGCCGGTGTCCCGGCCCATTCTTCTGGCGCGGCTCAATGTGGTGCTGCACCGCTCAGGCCTGAAACAGGAAACCCGGCGCAACGCCTGGGGAGGGCTGGAAGTGGATTTCGCCAACCGGCAGTTCTTTGTGGAAGGCCGGCGCGTGGAACTGACCGAGCTGGAAACCGATTTCGCGCTCTACCTGCTGCAAAACGTGGGGCGGCTGCTGACGCGCGCCCACCTGCTGTCCACGGTCTGGGGGCACAACACCGACGTGGAATCGCGCAAGGTGGACGTGCAGGCCAGCGCGCTGCGCAGAAAACTCAAGCTGTCTCCCGAATCGGGCTGGCGCCTGGTCTCGGTCTACGGCCAGGGCTACCGGCTTGAGTGGCTGCATGAGTGATCACTCACCGTTTTCTTGTTCACCCGGGCTGGAGTGGCAAGCCGCCAGGCCTGCACGTTCTGGAAAATCCCCCATGTACAAACGCATAGCCGCCGCCGGCCTCCTGTCGCTGGCCATCGCCGCGCCGGCCCAGACCCCGCCCGCGGCCGGCCTGCCCGACAAGGCCTCCGCCGTGCCGGCCTGGCTTTACAGCGTGCGCCCCGGGGACACGCTGATCAGCCTGGGCCAGCGCCACCTCATAGACCCGCAGCGCTGGGACGTGGTGCAAAAGCTCAACCGGATTGCCGACCCGCACCGCATCCCGCCCGGCACGGTGCTGCGCATTCCGGCCTCCATGCTGCGCAGCAGCCCCGGCCAGGCCCTGCTGAAAACCGTGCACGGCAGCGTGCGCTGGCGCGAAGCCGAAGGAAGCTGGAAAACCGCCGCCACAGGCCAGACCCTGCCCGTGGGCGCCGAACTCAGGACCGAGGCCCTGGCCAGCGCCACGCTGGAGCTGGCCAACGGCACGCAGCTGCGCGTGCACCCGGGCTCGACGCTGGTGCTGGACACCCTGAGCCTGTATGCCAACGGCCTGATGGCCGACACGCGGGTTCGCCTGCTGCAGGGCCAGACCGAAATCACCGACAACCCGGGACGGCGCGCGCAGCAAAACCTGCGCGTTCTGACGCCCAGCGCCCAGGCCGTGGTGCGCGGCACGATCTTCCGCGTCGGGGTGGAAGACGGCCAGACGCGCGAGGAAACCCTGGAAGGCTCCGTCGGCGTGGACGCCACCGGCAAAACCGTGGTCGTGGGGCCGGGCTTCGGCACGCTGGCGCGCGCCGGCGAAGCGCCCATGCCGCCGCGCGCCCTGCCCGCCGCGCCCAATGTGTCGGCCCTGCCGACGCGCCTTGAACAATTGCCGCTGCGCTTTTCACTGCCGTCCGCGCGCGGTGAACAAGGCGGCGTGCTGTGGGGCCAGGTGTCGCAGGACAGCAGCTTTGACGCCATCCTGGCCGAGAGGACCTCCGGCGCCGGCGTGCTGAGTTTTGCCGACCTGCCCAACGGCCGCTACATCCTGCGCGTGCGCTCCCTGGACGCGCTGGGGCTGCAGGGCCTGGAAGCACGCCACACCTTTACCGTGGCGGCACGCCCCTTCGCGCCTGCGCTGCAGGCGCCGGGCCGATCGGCCACGGTGCGCTCGCCGCGCCCTGCCCTGCGCTGGACCAGCGCCGTCGATGCCGCGCGCTACCGCGTGCAGGCCTCCACGTCGGAGAACTTCGCGCAACTGCTGCTGGACCAGCCGGTGGCGCAGACCGAGTGGCTGCCCACGGACGACCTGCCCGAGGGCAAGCTGCACTGGCGCGTGGCCAGCATCACGGCCCAGGGTGAGCAGGGGCCGTGGTCGGCCCCCGCGCCCTTTAGCTACAAACCCGCGCCGGGCCAGCCCGACCTGGGCCAGGCCGCGCTGCGCTACGAAGCCGACGCGCTGCTGCTGGAGCTGCCCGCGCCGCCGGCGGACCATCACTACCGGGTGTCGGTGTCGGCCACGGCCGGCATGGCGCCCGAGGACCAGCAGCAAGACTCCTCCGACGGCAAGGTCCGCCTGCCCCGTCCCTCGGGCGGCGCGCATTACCTCGGTGTGCGCCTGGTCGACAACCAGGACGGCACCGCGGGCCCGCCCATGCTGCAGAAGATAGACGTGCCCTCGCGCCATCCTTATATGTGGATGCTGGGCCTGCCCCTGCTGCTGCTCTAGGCCGCCATGCAAGACCAGCGCCCGCCCCGCAGCGCGCACAGCCTGCGTGAATTCCTGGGCATGGGCCTGCTGCTGGCCGCGCTGGCCGTGGGCGTGAGCGCCAGCGGCTGGCTCGCGCGCCTGGACTATTTTCTGTTCGACCTGTCGCAGCGCCTGGGCACGCAGCCCGCGCCCACCGGCGTGGTGATCGCGGCCATCGACCAGGCCAGCCTGCAGGAGCTGGGCCGCTGGCCCTGGCCGCGCCGCGTCCACGCCGATTTGCTGCAGCAGATCTGCCGGGCCTCGCCCAAAGCCGTGGCGGTGGACATCGCCTTCAACGAGGTCGGCGACGACCCGGCCGGCAACCAGGCCCTGGCCAAGGCCTTGCGCGCCTGCGGCAATGTGTCGCTGCCCGTGGTGATGGAAAGCGCCCGCCAGGGCGGCCAGTTGCTGGAGTCGCCGCCCATCCCGCTGCTGGCGCGCTCGGCGGCCGGCCTGGGGCGCGTGAGTGTGCGCCTGGACGAGGACGGCGTGGCGCGCGGCGTCGACCTCTGGGAAGGCGTGGGCAGCGCCGACTGGCCCTTGCTGGCGCAGACCGCGCTGCAGATCAGCGGCTGGCAGCCGCCGGACGGCACGGCCCCGCCGCAGCCCGGCGCTACGGCGCGGCTTGTCACCGACGAGGCGCCCACGATGGTGCGGCGCGAACCCCGGCTGCTGCGTTTTGCCGGGCCGCCCGGCACCATCCCCAGCGTCTCGGCGGCCGAGCTCATGCGTACCGGCGCACCCGCCCAGGCGCTGCGCGGCAAGATTGTGTTTGTGGGCGCCACGGCGGCCGGCATGGGCGACATCCTGTCCACGCCGGTCACCACGCATGGCGCCGCCATGCCCGGTGTGGAGGTGCTGGCCAATGTGCTGCTGAACCTGCGTGACGATCGTTTTATCGTGCCGCTGGAAAGGGCCTGGACGCTGGCACTGAGCGCCTTGCTGGCGCTGGTGCCGCTGCTGTGGGGGACGCGCTTCATGCCGCTGCCGGGCCTGCTGGCCAACGCGGCCTGGCTGGCCGTGCTGGCCGGGCTGGCCCTGGCCCTGCCCCTGGTGTCCGGCATCTGGTTCGCGCCCTCGGGCGCCCTGGTCGCCGCGATCGCGGCCTACCCCTTGTGGAGCTGGCGCCGCCTTGAAGTTGCCAGGCGCTACCTGGACTGGCAGCTCCAGCAGCTGACGGGCGCGCCCGCGGACAGCCCGTTTTACCGGCTCAGGTTCGAGCAGCGCATCGACTACGTGAAACAGGCGCAGCAGCGCTTTCACGACCTGCACAAGGAACGCGAGGAGACTTTGGCCTTTCTGTCGCACGACATCCGCGTGCCCCTGGCCGCGGCCGTGCAGCAGCTGGGCGGCGGAACGCTGGACGAGACCCACCAGCACCGGCTGTTCCAGCAGCTGCGCCGCGCGCACAAGCTCGCGCAATCGTTTTTATCGCTGGCCCGCGTGCAAAGCCTGGAACAGAAAGACCTGCGCGAAATCGACCTCGGCAGCGTCGCGCACCAGGCCGCCGACGCGGTCTATGAATCGGCCCAGGCCCGGTCGGTACGCCTGCTGCGCCACATCCCCGACGAGCCGGTGTGGATGCGCGGCGACTTCCACCTGCTGGAGCGCGCACTCGACAACCTGCTGCACAACGCCCTGCGCTTCTCGCCGGCGGGCGGCACCGTCACCTTGACGCTGACCCTCAATGGCGGCAAAGCCGAGCTCTCGGTGGCCGACCAGGGGCCCGGCGTCAGCGCGGAAATGCTGCCCCACCTGTTTGAACGCTTCAGCACGCAAAAGGCCACGCAGCGGCCCGCCCACGGCACCGGCCTGGGCCTGTACTTTGTGCACAACGTGGCGGAGCGCCACGGCGGCCAGGCGGGTTATGAAGCGCTGGTGCCTGCGGGGGCGCGTTTGTGGGTTCGCCTTCCGCTGCTCTAGCCGCGCGCTGTCGGCTCAGGCCCGCCGTCCCAGCCGCACCGTGGTGACGCCGGGCCGTAATTGCCGCAGCGAGGGCATGACCAGCACACAATCGTCATAAGGCGTTGCCACCTTGCGGCCCGCATCGGTGGCGATCACCGTGCCGGCCCTGGCGATGACCTCGCCGCCGGTATAGCTGCCGCTGAAACGGAAATCCATGGACGCGGCGACCACGCGGTCTGTCACCACCACGGGCGCGGGCGGTTCCCGGTCGGGCAGCAGCCAGCCCATGGGCGCCTCGCTGCGTGCCAGCGCGCCGGCTTGCACCAGGAAACGCATCAAGGTGTCGCGCGCGGCGCTGACCGCGCGCGGGTCCCAGTGCTGGCCGGCTTCGAGCAGCAGCGCGATGCGCCCGCCTTGCGCGTCCGAAAACTCACCGTAGTCGCGCATGCGCACGCCGTCGGCATGGCCGCTGTCGACCACCACCTGCGATGCGGTACGCAAGCCCTGGGCAAAGGCGATGTTGCGCGCCAGCGTGCCGGTGACCAGCAAGGGCGCGCAGGGCTCGTGCATGGAATGCAGGTCCAGCAAATGCGTGGCGCGGTCCACAAAAGGCCGCAGCTGGCGCGCGCGGTCCAGCTCGGCGCTGCGGCGTGGACTGTCCAGCGTTTCGGCGGCCCAGACACGGTTGAAGTCTTCATCGACAAAACGCGAATCATCGGGCCGCGCGGCATCAAAACGTTCAAACGCGGCGACATTGCAAAACGCCAGCGTGACCCGCCCGCGCGCCGGCCGCCAGCCGGCGGCCAGCAACTCGGCCAGCGCGATGGCGCCCGAAAATTCATTGCCGTGCACCAGGGCCGTCACCAGGATCTCGGGGCCGGGCGCTGCGCCGCTTCGCTCATGCACATGATCGACGCCGGTGTTGGAAGTCGACCAGCGCGCCAGGTTCGGCGCCAGGGTATGGACTGGATGGTGACCGGGCATCAGCTCGCCGCCCCGCTGCTGACGGCTTTGTTGACCACCGCGCGCACGCGCTGGGTTTCGGCGCGCACAAAGGCCGTGAGCGCCTGCGGCGTGCCGCCTTCGTTGGAGATGCCGGCCTTCTGCAGTTTTTGCCAGACGGCCTCCTCGCGCAGGATGTCGTTGAGCTCGCGGTTCAGCCGCGCGACCATGGGCGCGGGCAGCTTGGCGGGGCCGAAGAGGCCGAACCAGACGTTCATGTCATAGCCCTTGAGCTTGGGGTTCTCTGCCAGCGCGGGGATTTGCGGCGCGGCGCGCGAGCGTGTGGGCGTGGTGACGCCCAGCGGAATCATCTTGCCGGACTCGATGTGCGGCAGCGCCGAGGACAGCACCGAGACGCTGAACTCGATGTTGCCGCCCAGCAGGTCCTGCAGCTGCTGGCCCGCGCCGCGGTAGGGCACGTGGCGAAAGCTGGTGCCGGCCAGCAGGTTGATAAGTTCGCCCGAGACATGCAGCGGCGTGCCTATGCCCGAGGACGCAAAACTCAGCTGGTTGCGTTCGCGTTTGGACTTGGCGATGGCTTCCTCCATGGTCTTGACGCCGGTCTGGGTGTTGGTCACAAACACCATGGGCGTGACGCCTATCAGCCCCACCGGCGCCAGGTCGGTTTCGCCGTTGTACTTGATGGCGGCGTTGTAAAGCCTGGCGATGGACACCTCGCTGCCCGAGCCCAGCAGCAGCGTGTAGCCGTCGGGATTGGCGCTCACGACTTTCTGCGCGCCTATGGTGCCGCCGGCACCGCCCACGTTCTCGATGACGACGGGCGTGCCCAGGCGCTTGGACAGCGGCTCGGCGATGATGCGCGCGACCAGGTCCACGCTGCCGCCGGCGGGGTAGCCCACCACCAGCGAGATCGGCCTGGCCGAGGGCCAGGCCTGGGCCTGCGCGGTGGAAAGCGCCGAACAGGCGAGCAGCGCCAGCAAAGCCGACGCGGCCCCGCGCAAAGCGCGGGCCAGGGGAAACGGAAGGACGGGGGATTGTGTGGGCATGGCTGTCTCCTTGTGGTGGAGGCAGTCTAGGAACCGGCGCCCGGCAATCACATGCGCATCACGCATGGGCGCATGCGTATGTGTCTTCAGGCGCTGGAGGCCGTCCAGATTTTTTGCACCAATTCATTGCGCGGGCTGCGGTTGCGGTAAAGCCGTATCTCGAAGCGCACGGCAACGCCCTGCGGGTCGGCGGCCACCAGCCGGCCGCTGCGCAAATCATCGCCCACCAGGCCGCGCGGCAGCCAGGCCAGGCCCACGCCCTGCAGGGCCTGCTCATGCAGGGATTCGGCGAAGTCGGACTCGGTCACCGTGTGCAGGAAAAGCTCGCGCGCATCACGGCCCAGCCCGTCCTGCAGGATCTGGCTCAGCGCCAGCGTGGGCGCGTAGCCCAGCACGCGCGCCGGCTCGCGCGCGCTGCCGGGCAGGGCATGCAACGCCCGGCCGTCGGGGCGCGGCGCGCTCACGGCCACGAGTTCGTCAGTGCCAAGGGTCAGCCCTTCAAAAGCCTGGCCATCCAGCAGCATGGGCAGGCGCGGGTGCGTGAAGGACAGCAGAAAGTCGGCCGCGCCCTGCTCCAGCGCGGTGGCGCCTTCATGGATGGAGCCCGTGAGTATGCGCAGGCGGAACTCGCCAGCGCCGCGCTTGACGCGCGCCAGCCATGCGGGCACAGCGGTGCGCGACAAGGTGCGGCCGGTGGCCAGCGTGACCCAGTCCAGGCCGCCTTGCGCGTGCTGTATGCGGGCGCGCACATCGCTCAGGCCCATCACGGCGCGGCGCGCCACGGGCAGCAGCTCTTCCCCGGCGGCCGTGAGCGCCAGCGGCACAACGGCGCGGTTGACCAGGTCGGCGCCGGCCCAAAGCTCCAGCGCGCGCACGCGGCGCGAGAACTGCGGCTGGGTCACATGGCGCAGCTCTGCCGCGCGCGAAAAGCTGCGCTCGCGTGCCAGGGCAATGAAGTCTTCCAGCCATTTGTGGTCCATGGCAGCACCTTGTTGGGGAGATCAGGCGATGGTATCGCCTGCCGGGACACCCCTGCGGTAGATTGGCCGTAGCCTGATCGAATTCGCGTTTTATACGGCCAATTGGTACGGCCAGGCGGGCCGGCTCAACCCGTCCACAGCTCCCGCATGGCGCGGGCAAAGGCCTGCGCGCCCTCGGGCGAAGGCGCGGCGATGCGCTGGCCGGCCACAAACACCTCGCCAAACGCCGCGCCCGGACTGGAAAACACCAGCGCGTCCAGCAGGTGGCCGGCCGGCACACCCAGCAGCGCGGGGGATTCGAGGTCCAGGGTGACGAAGTCGGCGCGCTGGCCGGGCGCCAGGCCGGCTTGCATCTGGCCTGTGGCAGGAAGGCCCCCCGCAAGCGCGGCTTCAAACAGGCCGGCGGCACTGCTTTCGTGGCCCAGCACGCGCGCGGCGATATTGCGCTGGCGCAGCGTGAGGCGCTGGGAATATTCGAGCAGGCGCAGCTCCTCGGGCCAGCTGCGCGTGACGTGGCTGTCCGAACCTATGGCCCACTTGCCGCCCGCTGCCGCATAGGCCGGCAGGTCGAACACGCCGTCGCCCAGGTTGGCCTCGGTCGCGGGGCAGATCACGATGGCCGCACCCTTGCCCTGCACGCCTTGCAGTTCGGCCGCTGTGGCATGGGTGGCGTGCACCAGGTTCCAGCGGGCGTCGACCTCGGCGTTGTTCAGCAGCCATTCAATCGGGCGCTGGCCGGTGTGGGCGATGCAGTCCTCGACCTCCTGGGTCTGCTCGGCAATGTGGATGTGCACCGGCAAGCCGGCTTGCTTGGCCGCGGCCGTGAGTTCCTTCAAGGCGGCCGGCTCGGCGGCGCGCAGCGAGTGCACGGCCACGCCGACATGGATGCGCGCATCACCTTGTGTTTGCCGCCGCACCTGCTCGACCACGCGCATCACGCTCCCGGGCGTTGACGAAAACCGGCGCTGGTCTTCGCGCAGGCCCGCGGCCTTGAAGCCGGAGCGCATGTACAGCGTGGGCAGCAGGGTCAAACCTATGCCAGTGCGCTGCGCCGCGCGCACCAGGGCCAGCGACATCTCGGCCGGGTCGGCATAGGCCGCGCCGCTCACATCGTTATGCAGGTAGTGAAAGTCGCAAACCTCGGTGTAGCCGCCGGCCAGCAGCTCGGCATAGAGCTGGCCGGCAATCGCCTCCAGCTGCTCGGGCGTGATGCGGTTGGCCGCGCTGTACATGCGGTCGCGCCAGCTCCAGAAATCGTCGGACGCATGGGCGCCCGCGCTGCGGCGCTCGGTCAAGCCCGCCATGGCGCGCTGGAAAGCATGGCTGTGCGCATTGACCAGGCCGGGCAGCACCGGGCCGGGCAATTGCACAGCGCCTGCTTGTTGCTGGGCGGTGGCGCCGGGCTGCACGCTGTGCCAGCTGCCATTGGCGGCCACCGTGAGCAGCACGTCTTTGGCCCACGCACCCTGCACCCAGGCCTGGGGCGTGAAAAAAGTCTTGATGCCGCTGTTCATGGTCCCTCAGGCGTAAAGATGGTTGGCGGCCTGAAGCGCGCCAAGCACCATGTTCTTCAGCAGGGGCTGCACATGCCAGGCCAGGGCCTCGTCATAGGCATAGGGCGGCACTTCCTGCATGTAAAGGCTTTGGCACATCTCCAGCTGCACGGCGTGCACGTCCTCGGCGGGTCGGCCGTAGTGGCGCGTGATGTAGCCGCCCTTGAAGCGGCCGTTGACGGCGGTGCTGATGTGGGGCGAGGCATCGCAAACCTCCACCACCGCGTTGGTGATGGCCTCATGCGCGCTCGCGCCGCCGGCCGTGCCGATATTGAGGTCGGGCAGCTTGCCTTCAAACAGCCAGGGAATTTGCGACCGTATGCTGTGCGCGTCCCACAGCAGGGCAAAGCCGTGCCTGGCCTTCAGGCGCGCGAGTTCGGCGGCCAGGGCCGAATGGTAGGGCTGCCAGTAAACCTCGCGCCGCCGCGCGCGCTCGTCGGGACCGGGCTCATGGCCGGCCCGGTAAAGCGGTGTGCCGCTGAAAAAGCGCGTGGGGCACAGCTCGGTGTTGGACGCACCCGGGTACATGGGCGCATCGTCGGGCGGGCGGTTCAGGTCTATCACGTAGCGCGAGTAGCGCGGCCGCAAGACGCTGGCGCCCAGCAAGGGCAAGAAGTTGTAGAGCCGGTGCAAATGCCAGTCCGTGTCCTCGACCTGCAGCGCTTCGGCGGCGTAGCCGCTGTGCAATTCGGCCGGGATCTCTGTGCCTATGTGCGGCATGCTGACCAGCAGCGGCACGGTACCGCTCTGGAGGCTGAAAACTTCGCTGTCGTCGCTGAAGTCGCTCATGGGATTTCCTGAAAAAAGTGGGGCACGAAAGCCCGGAAGATGGCGGCGCGATCAGTTGCGGGACAACACGGCCTGGAGGAAGTCACGCGTGCGGGCCTGTGTGGGCCTGGTAAAAATGATATCGGGCGGCCCGGCTTCGATCAAGGCGCCGCCGTCCATCACCACCACGACGTCGGCGACCTCGCGCGCGAAATCCATTTCATGGGTCACGACCATCATGGTCATGCCCTCGCCGGCCAACAGCTTCATGACCTGCAGCACCTCGCCGACCAGTTCGGGGTCCAGCGCGGAAGTGGGTTCGTCAAACAGCATCAACTGGGGCTGCATGGCAAGCGCGCGGGCAATGGCCACCCGCTGCTTCTGGCCGCCCGAGAGGCTGGCCGGCATGGCATGGGCTTTTTGCCGCAGGCCCACCTTGTCGAGCAGCGCCAGGGCCTCGGCTTCGGTTTGCTGCCTGGACAGGCCGCGCACCTTGCGTGGGCCGACGGTGATGTTGTCGATGACCGACAGGTGCGGAAACAGGTTGAAGGACTGGAACACCATGCCGACGTCTTCGCGCAAATGGTTCAGCGCCTGGTCGTCCAGCATGCGGCCGGCGTCGGCCAGCAGGCGGCCGCAGATTTCAACCCGGCCGCTGTCGGGTTTCTCCAGCCCGTTGCAGCAGCGCAGAAACGTGCTTTTTCCGGAGCCGCTGGGGCCTATGACCACCACCACCTGCGAAGGCTGGACGTCAAAATCAATGCCCTGCAGCACGACGTGCTCGCCGAAGGACTTGCGCAATCCCCGGATATTGACGATGGGTTTGCCGGCGGCGGGTGTGCCGATGACGGATTGCGGCGTATTCATTGCACCATGCCTCCGGCGCGCAGTCGCTGCTCGATGCGGCGCAGCGCCAGCGTCGTCAAACCGGTCAATACAAAATACATGACGGCTATCACGAGATAGACCTCCAGTGAACGGTAGGAAACGCTGATGATTTTCTGCCCCTCATGCATCAGCTCATGGATGGTCAGCAGCGACACCAGCGCGGAGTTCTTGATCAGCGCGATGAACTCGTTGCCCAGCGGCGGGATCATGCGCACCAGGGCCTGCGGCAGGATGATGTTGCGCATGGCCGTGCCGTAAGACATGCCGATGGACCGCGCAGCCTCCATCTGGCCCTTGTCGATGGACTGGATGGCGCCGCGCACGATCTCCGACACATAGGCACCGGAATAAATGCCCAGGCCGATCACGCCGCAGACAAAGGCCGGCAGCATGATGCCGAACTGCGGCAGGCCGAAAAACAGGATGAAGAGCTGCACCAGCAGCGGTGTGCCGCGTATGGCCGCCACATAGCCGGTGCACAGCGCGTAGACCACGCGCCGGGCCGGATTGAGGCGCCCTATCCCCACCAGCAAACCCATGATGCAACCGAGCACCAGGGCCACCGCGGTGATTTCCACGGTCACCAGCGCGCCCGAAAGAAGGCTGCGCCAACCCGCGAAAGCCGGGGAGAAATCGAGTTCCATCCGATGCGCTCCCGGTCTTATTTAGCGGCGGTGGTGTTGCTGAACCACTTCTTCACGATCTGGGCATAGGTGCCGTCGGCCTTGAGCTTGGCCAGGGCGCCGTTGACGGCCTTGGTCAGCTCGGGCGTGTCCTTGCGCAGCGCCATGCCGTACTCTTCGGTGGTGAGTTGCTGCTCCAGCACGCGCTGGCCGCCGCGGGTGCGCACATACTGGAAGGCCGCCGGCTTGCCGGTCACGGCCGCGTCGGCGCGGCCTATGTCGACCAGGTTGAACATCTCCTGGTTTTTCTCGACTTCCACCAGTTGCACCTGCGGGTAGTTGGAGGCCAGGTAGCTCACGGACTTGGTCCCGACCTGCACGGTCACCTTCTTGCCGTTCAGGTCGGCCAGCGTCTTGATGGCGGTATTGCCCTCTTTCACCATGGCCACCAGGCCGCCCGCATAGTAGGAGTCGGTGAAGTCCACGACCTTCTTGCGCTCGTCGGTGATGTAAATGGCCGACACCGCCATGTCGAAGCGCTTGGAGACCAGCCCGGGAATCAGGCCCTTGAAGTCGATGTCCACCCATTCGACGCGTTTGTTCAAGGTCTTGGCGACGGCTTCCACCAGCTCGATGTCAAAGCCGGTGCGCTTGCCGCCTTCGACGAACTCCATGGGCGGGAAGGTGGCGTCGGTCCCGACGCGAAGCACGTCCTGCGCGTGCGCGCTCAGGGTAGCCAGTCCGAGGACGGCAAAGCAGGAAACAAGGAATTGGCGGCGAAAGTTCATGGGGTTTTCTCCAGGGGGTTAAATCAATTCGACGGTTCAAGGACTCGGCGGCCGGGCTGTCAGCTGCTCAAGCTTCGGGAAATGCGGGCGGCGGCCACCACCGCCATCTGGATCAGGGGCGGGTGTTTGCCCTCAATGCGCACGCTGGGCGCCATCAGGGTCAGTGCGCCGACGGCTTGCTGCCCCATGGCGAACAGCGGCACGCTCACGCCCCAGACACCGGCATCCACCTCGCTGTCGCTGACGGCGAAACCGGCCTTGCGGATCCCGGCCAGTTCAGCCAGCAATTCAGGGCTTTGGCGGTCGGGGCCGAGCACGGCACTCAGTGCCGCGGCCGGCATGTGAGCCATCAGGCATTTCGCCGAAGCGCCTTTTTCCAGGGGCACACTGCGGCCTTTTTCAAAAGAGCAGCGCAAGGCCTGTCGGCTCTCGACCATGTCGATGCAAACGGCCTGGCCGTTGACCGCGACAACCAGGCCGACGCTTTCCTGCGACTGCTGCGCCAGCGCCAGCATTTCCTCGCGCGCCTGCTGCACCAGATGGGAAGCCATGTCATAACCCAGGGCCAGTTGCAGGCTCAGGGGGCCGGGCGCATAACGGCCGTCGGTTTCAAGCACAAAACCCCAGCGCTTGAGTGAATTGAGCTGGCGGTACAACGTGCTTTGGCTCAGGCCCGTCCTGCCCAGCAGCTCCACCGCCGTCATGGGGCGGCCCTGCTGCGCCAGGGTAGCCAGCACCACCAGCGCGCGGTCGACGGCGGAAACGGCGGGGGCATCGGGCAACATCGCGTCAGTATCCGGTTCTTGCCTGTACGCGCAAAGCACTATTTCTCATTGGCTGGGAATGCTTGTTTCTTTTTTGGCGTCCGGCAGGCGAACTCCGCGCCATGGCCGCCCGCCCAAGCGAGACAGCTCAGGCGCCGGCGCGTGACGGTCCACACGCCGGCGCGGTGCACCGGCGTACGGCAACATTCATAGCAACCGGCCTTTGAAGACAGTTTGCAGGCGCGGGTTGGCGCCCAGGGCATAACTGAGTTCGGCCGGCCGCTGGACACCCCACAACACAAAGTCGGCCCGTTTGCCGGCCGCCAGCTGGCCTCGGTCGTGCAGGCCCAGGGCCGCTGCCGCATGGCGTGTGACGCCGGCCAGCGCCTCTTCGGGCGTGAGGCGAAACAGCGTGCAAGCCATGTTGAGCATCAGCAGCAAGGAGGTGCAGGGCGAGCTGCCCGGGTTGCAGTCGGTGGAAATCGCCATGGCCACGCGCTGCTCGCGCAGCAGGGCCACGGGCGGCAATTTGGTTTCGCGCAAAAAGTAGAACGCGCCGGGCAGCAGCACCGCCACCGTGCCGGCCGCCGCCATGGCCTGCGCGCCTTCGGGCGACAGCCATTCAAGGTGGTCGCAGCTGAGCGCGCCATAACGCGCCGCCAGTTGCGCGCCGCCGCTGTCGCTGAGCTGCTCGGCATGCAGCTTGACCGGAATGTTCAGGGCCTTGGCTGCGGCGAAGACGCGCTCCGTCTGCGCGGTGCTGAAGGCGATGCGTTCGCAAAAGGCATCGACCGCATCGACCAGGCCTTCGGCATGCAGCAGCGGCAGCATTTCAAGCACGGCATCGATGTAGGCGTCGCTACGGCCGGCGAATTCGGTGGGCACGGCATGCGCGCCCAGGAAGGTGGTGCGGACGTCCACCGCGTGGCTTTGCCCCAGCGCGCGCGCGACCGACAGCGTCTTGCGCTCATGCTCGAGCGCCAGGCCGTAACCGGACTTGATCTCCAGCGTGGTCACACCTTCGGCGATAAGTTGTTTGAGTCGGGTTTCACTTTGCGCCTGCAGTTGCTGCGTGCTGGCGGCGCGCGTTGCCTTGACGGTGGAGGCGATGCCGCCGCCGGCACGAGCGATCTCTTCGTAACTGACCCCGTTCAGGCGCAATTCAAATTCATAGGCGCGGTCCCCGCCATAGACCAGGTGGGTGTGGCAATCGATCAGGCCGGGCGTGATCAGCGCGCCGCCCGCATCATGCCGTGCCGTGCAGCGCGCCAGCAAATCGGCCGGCACATCCGCGCGCGGGCCTATCCAGGCGATGGACTCGCCCTCCACCACCAGCGCGGCGTCTTCAATCAAGCCATAGGGCTGGTCGGCACCGGCCTGCAGCGTGGCGGCATTGCAATGTGTCCATAGTTGCAGGCTCATGCGGGAATCTCCATCCAGAGGGCTTGCTGCGCGGCGATGCGCACCGCGGCACTGCCCGTCACCGTGCGCCAGGCCAGGCTGGCGGGGGCCAGCTGCAGTGTTTCTTCATCGAACAGCACGGTTGCGGCCGAGCTATGGGCATAGACCGCAATGGTGATGCCGGCATGCAGGGTTTCGGCAAAGCGCCCGTCCACACGCAGCATGCGCGAGGGCTTTGGGCCCCTGCGCACCATGAGGTTGAAGTCGCGCGTCTTGCCATCTACCAATTCGCAGCCCGTCGCCGCCCCACCGTCAAAAAACAGCGGCGCATCGGCAGTGGTCACACGGTGCGGCACACCCGCCACATCGAGTTGCACACCCGCGCCTTCAAGCACCGCGAACCAGCGCTCTATGCCCTCGAATTTCGAGAAAGGGCCGCTTGCGTCCACGTCGGCCACCGACATGCGCCAGGCCCAGTCGCCGGCGTCGGGCCCCATGGCCAGCTCGCGCGTGACGCCGCCGCCATTGCGCCAGGGTGTGGCAGGAATGTCTTCCAAGCGAACGATATTCCAGCTCATGCCTGGAACTTCCCGGCAAAGCTGTAGCGCGAGCCCGGGTAGACCAGGCGCGCCACACTGGCGATGTTGGCGCCGCTCACGGTGCGGCGCATCATGGCCAGGCAGGCCTCACCGGGTTTGATCTCCAGGTGTTTGGCCTCCAGCGCGGAGGGCAGGCAGGCTTCTATCGAATAGCTGGCCTCGGTCAGGGGCGCCTCGGCCAGCAGGTGGTGTGTGGGTGTGGTCTCGCTGAAATCGGTTTCCAGGTAGTGCGGTGCCGCGGCGGGGTTGACGTAGCGGTCTTCGTACTGGATGGGTACGCCGTTTTCAAGGTGGATCAGGATGGTGTGGAACACCCGCCCGCCCGGCCTGAGGCCCAGGGTGCGCGCCAGGTCGGCGCTGGCTTTTTCGGATTCGGCCAGCAGCACGCGCGAGGTGTGCACATGGCCGCGCTCCGCCACTTCCTCATGGATGTCACGAATGGTAAGCGTGGAAGAAATACGGTGCAGCTCGGCGACAAAGGTGCCGGAGCCCTGCACGCGCGTGACCAGGCCCTCGCCCATGAGCTCGCGCAATGCGCGGTTCACCGTCATGCGGCTCACGCCGAACTGCTCCATCAGCACGGCTTCGCTGGGCACCGGGTCGCCGGGCTTCCAGGTGCCGGCGCTGATGCGTTTTTTGATGAATGCCTTGACTTGGCCGTAGGCGGGCAGGGGTGTGGTGGCCATGGTTCAGCGCAATGTTCGCGGATGTAAGAAAAAAACATTGTCACGCAAAAAGCCGCCGGGCAAGCCTTGCGCGCACAAACCGTAGCTTACCCCAGTTGACACAAGTTGTATAGACAACTACGATTTATGCCAATCGCCCATTCCGCTATTTTTTTTGAACACTTCCGAGTGTTTTGTTTTTTTATTTCCGGAGCAGCCCCATGTCCGACCTTTCCCAAACCCCGTTTCTCGACAGCAAGGCCCGCCCCGTGCGCGCGCCCCGCGGCAGCACGCTGAGCTGCGCCAACTGGCAGATCGAGGCGGCCTACCGCATGATCCAGAACAACCTGGACCCGGAAGTCGCCGAAAACCCCGACGAGCTGGTGGTCTACGGCGGCATCGGCAAGGCCGCGCGCAGCTGGCCGGCCTTTGACGCCATCCTCGATTCCCTGCGCAAGCTCAAGGCCGACGAAACCCTGCTGGTGCAGTCGGGCAAGCCGGTGGGCGTGTTCCGCACCCACCCCGGCGCGCCGCGCGTGCTGATCGCCAACTCCAACCTGGTGCCCAAGTGGGCGACCTGGGAACACTTCAACGAGCTGGACCGCGCCGGCCTCATGATGTACGGCCAGATGACGGCCGGCAGCTGGATCTACATAGGCACCCAGGGCATCGTGCAGGGCACCTATGAAACCTTTGTGGAGGCGGGCCGCCAGCATTACCACGGCGATCTCGCGGGCCGCTGGGTGCTGACCGCCGGCCTGGGCGGCATGGGCGGCGCGCAGCCGCTGGCCGCCACCTTTGCCGGCGCCTGCTCGCTCAACATCGAGTGCCAGCAGTCCAGCATCGACTTCCGGCTGCGCACGCGCTACGTCGACAAGCAGGCCAAGGACCTTGACGAAGCGCTGGAGATGATCAGGCACCACACCTCGCGCAAGGAGGCCGTCTCCATCGCGCTGTGCGGCAATGCGGCCGAGATCGTGCCCGAACTGGCCAAACGCGCCAAGGCCGGCGGCATGCGCCCGGACATCGTGACCGACCAGACCTCGGCCCACGACATCATCAACGGCTACCTGCCGGCCGGCTGGACGGTCGCGCAATGGAAAGCCGCGCAAAAAGACCCGGCCCAGCATGCGGCGTTGACGAAAGCGGCCGGCGAGTCCTGCGCGGTGCACGTCAAGGCCATGCTGGCCTTCCATGAGATGGGCATTCCCACGGTGGACTACGGCAACAACCTGCGCCAGGTCGCCAAGGACTTCGGCGTGGCCCAGGCTTTTGACTACCCCGGTTTTGTGCCGGCCTACATCCGCCCGCTGTTCTGCCGCGGCGTGGGCCCCTTCCGCTGGGTGGCGCTTTCGGGCGACCCGGAAGACATCAAGAAGACCGACGCGAAGATGAAAGAGCTCTTCCCGGCCAACAAACACCTGCACCGCTGGCTGGACATGGCCGAGGAGCGCATCGCCTTCCAGGGCCTGCCGGCACGCATCTGCTGGATAGGCCTGGGCGAGCGCCACCTCGCGGGCCTGGCTTTTAACGAGATGGTCAAAAACGGCGAGCTCAAGGGCCCCATCGTCATCGGCCGCGACCACCTGGACAGCGGCTCCGTCGCCTCGCCGAACCGCGAGACCGAAGCCATGAAGGACGGCAGCGATGCGGTGAGCGACTGGCCGCTGCTCAATGCCCTGCTCAACACCGCCAGCGGCGCGACCTGGGTCAGCCTGCACCATGGCGGCGGCGTGGGCATGGGCTACTCGCAGCATTCGGGCGTGGTCATCGTCTGCGACGGCACGGCCGAGGCCTCTGAAAAATTAAGCCGCGTGCTCTTCAACGACCCGGCGACCGGCGTGATGCGCCATGCCGATGCGGGTTACGACATCGCCAAACAAAGCGCCAAAGACAACGGGCTCAACCTGCCCATGATGGGAAGCTGAACCGATATGTCCGACAGCACCGCCGAGATCCATCTCACCTACCTGAACCACCCCGACGTCCAGGCCCTGGCCCTGACCGATGCAGAGATCATCGCCGCCGTCGAGCAGGCGCTGCACGCGCAGGGCAACAAGCAGACGACGATCGAGCCGCGCATGCACCTGGTGCCGGAGAAAGACTACCCCGGCCACTTCAATGTGCTGCGTGGCTATATACGCCCGCTGGGCCTGGCCGGCGTGAAGGTGGTGGGCGACTTTTACAAGAACTATGAAATCGGCCTGCCCTCGGAGCTGGCTGTGCTCAACCTGTTCGACCCCAAGAATGGCTCGCCGATCGCCATCATCGACGCCTCGGACATCACCGACATGCGCACCGGCGCCATCACCGCGCTGGGCGCCAAGCACCTGGCGCGCAAGAACTCGAAAATCCTGGGCCACATAGGCGCGCGCGGCACCTCCTACTGGAACGTGCGCCTGCTCGATTCGATTTACAACTTCGACGAGATCCGCGTGCATTCGCGCCGGCCGGAAAGCCGTAACGCCTTTGCCGCCAAACTCGAAAAAGACCTGGGCAAAAAAATCACCGTGACCGAGGACTGGGAGTCCTGCGTGCGCGGCGCCGACATCGTGGTCGAGGCCTCGCGCCTGGAAAAACCCACGCCCATGCTCAAGACCGAGTGGATCAAAAAAGGCGCTTGTGTGATTCCCTACGGCACCATGAGCGCGGTCGAGCTTTCGCTGACCGACATCATGGACAAGATGGTGATGGACGACTGGGGCCAGGCCAAGGCCGGCCCGCTGGGCGCGCTTCGCGCCCATGTGGACGCCGGCAAGCTGTCGGAGGCCACGCTGCATGCCGAGCTCGGCCAGATCGTCGCGGGCCTCAAGCCCGGCCGCGAAAGCGATGACGAGACCAATCTGTTCTGGCACCGCGGCCTCTCGCTGTCGGACATCGCGCTCGGCGCCTTCATGCTGGAAAAAGCCAAACGCATGGGCCTGGGGCAAAAGCTGCGCTTTCGCTGAAGGGGCCGGCATGGTGCACGCCGTGAAATCCACGCAGGCGCTGGTCGCCAATGCCCGCATGTACTCGGCCACGCCGGCGGTCAAGACCGACTGGAAGGCCTTGCTGGCCTGGGTGATGGCGCGCGCGGGCCTGCCCTGGGACCTGATCGACTACGACGCGCCCGCGCCACTGTCCGTGCTGTGGGCGCGCAACGACCTGGGCCTGGCCATGATGTGCGGCCTGCCCTTCGCGCAGCGCGGCGAGCGGCCCACGCTGGTGGCCGCACCGATTCCTTCGCCGGCGCGCTACGGCGGCAAGCCGGTGTATTTCACCGACATCGTGGTGCGCGCCGATGCACCCTACCGCACACTCGAAGACACCTTCGGCGGTGTGATCGGCTACACCCTGGCCGATTCCATGTCGGGCGGCGTGGCGCTGCGCCACCACCTCGCGCCCTACCGCCAGGCCAAAGGTTCGCGCCTGTACCGCCAGGCCGTGGGCGAACTGATCAACGCGCGCGGCGTGATCGCGGCGCTGGCCGAAGGCCGCATAGACGCCGGCCCGCTGGACAGCTATTACCACGACCTGCTCAAGGCGCATGACCCGGATTTCGCCGCGCAGGTGCGCACGTTGGCCAGCACGGCGGCGCTGCCGATTCCACCGCTGGTGGCCACCGCCGCCTTGCCGGCTGAAACACTGCAAGCCTTGCGCGCTGCCTTGCTGGCCAGCACCACGGCGGCCGAACTCGCGCCGCTGATGCAGCGCCTGCTGCTCGCGGGTTTTGCCTTTCCCGACCCTAACGACTACACGCCGCTGGCGGCCATGGACGGCGGGCCCGCGCCCACACTGGATGAGATTTGATGCAGCTGTTCACACGATCCCTGTTTCTGTCATTGCTGCTTTGCGCCGCCTCATTCGGCGCCACAGCCCAGACCTATCCATCCAAGCCGCTGCATGTGATCGCACCGTTTCCGCCCGGCGGCCCGGTCGACGCGCTGGGCCGTGTGCTGGCCCAGGGCCTCTCGGACGCCATGGGCCAGCCGGCCGTGGTCGAGAACAAGGTGGGCGCGGCCGGCAACATCGGTATTGAGCAGGCCGCCAAGGCGGCGCCCGACGGCTACACCCTGGCCATCGTCCCCTTGGGCAATATCGCGGTCAACCCGGCGCTGTATCCCAACCTGCCCTACAAGGCCGCCGACCTCGCGCCCGTCACCATGCTGGCCACGGTGGAGAACGTGCTGGTGGTCAACAGCGCCGTACCGGCCCGCTCGCTCAAGGAGCTGCTCGCGCTGGCCGCGCAAAAACCCGGCGGCATCAGCTTTGCCTCGCCGGGCGCCGGCAGCCAGGCGCACCTGGCCGGGGAGTTGCTGGCATTGAACGGCGGCGTGCAGCTGCTGCATGTGCCTTATAAAGGCATAGGCCCGGCGCTCAATGATTTGCTGGGCGGCCAGGTCACCATGATGTTCGCGCAGATGTCCTCGGTGCTGCCCCACATCAAGAGCGGCAAGCTGCGCGCGCTGGGTGTGGCCAGCCTCAAGCGCTCGCCCGTGATGCCCGAGACACCGACGATTGCCGAGCAGGGCCTGCCGCGTTTTGAGGCCGTGTCCTGGTATGCGCTGATGGTGCCCGCCGGCACGCCGCGCGCCGTCATCGACAAACTCAACGGCGAAACCGGCAAGCTCTTCGCAACGCCCGCGCTCAAGGAAAAACTGGCCGCACTGGGCATGGATGCCGCACCCGGCAAGCCCGCCGAGCTGGCCGCCGCGATCCAGGCCGACACCCAACGCTGGACCGAGGTGATACGGCAAAAAAACATCAAGCCCGAGTAAGCGCGCCTCCCCTCACTTTTTTCATCCTGGCAACACCATGACCCTTACCATCCAACCTGGCCGGCTGACCCTGGCCCAGCTGCGCGACATCCACACCCAGCCACAGACGCTCGCAATCGACCCTTCCGCCACGGCCGGCATACGTGCCAGCGCGGCCCTGGTGCAAAAAGCCGCCCACGGTGGTGATGCCGTCTACGGCGTGAACACCGGCTTCGGCAAGCTGGCCAACCAGCGCATTGCGCAGGCCGACCTGGAGACCCTGCAGCTCAACCTGCTGCGCTCGCATGCCGTGGGTGTGGGCGAGCCCATGCCCGAGCGCGTGGTGCGCCTGGTGCTGCTGCTCAAGGCCGCGAGCCTGGCGCGCGGTTACTCGGGCGTGCGCGAAACCGTCATAGACACGCTGATGGCGCTGTACAACAGGGGCCTGACACCGGTGATTCCCTGCCAGGGCTCGGTGGGCGCATCCGGCGACCTCGCGCCGCTGGCCCATTTGTGCCTGCCGCTGATTGGCGAAGGCGAGGTCTTCTACCAAGGCAAACGCATGGCTGCGGACTATGCGCTCAAGCAAGCCGCCATCACGCCGGTCAAGCTCTCGGCCAAAGAGGGCCTGGCGCTGATCAACGGCACGCAGGTGTCGACCGCACTGGCGCTGGACGCGCTGCTGGCCACCGACCGGTTGTTTGAAGCGGCCGTGATCTCGGGCGCCGTCACGCTGGATGCCGCGCGCGGCAGCGACGGCCCCTTTGACCCGCGCATACACGCAGTGCGCGGCCAGCCGGGGCAGATTGCCTGCGCCGCCGCTTACCGCGCCATCATGGTGGGCAGCGAGATACGCCGCTCGCACCTCGAAGGCGACGACCGCGTGCAGGACCCCTATTGCCTGCGCTGCCAGCCGCAAGTCATGGGCGCCTGCCTGGACCAGATGCGCTATGCCACCGAGGTGCTGATGCGCGAAGCCAATGCGGTGACCGACAACCCGCTGGTGTTTGCCGAGGACGAGACACTGCTCTCGGGCGGCAACTTCCATGCGGAACCGGTTGCCTTGGCCTGCGATGCGCTGGCCGTGGCGATTGCCGAAATCGGCGCCATCACCGAGCGCCGCATCGCCATGCTGGTGGACACCGTGGCTTCGCGCTTGCCGGCTTTCCTGACGCCCGAGCCCGGCCTGAACTCCGGCTTCATGATCGTGCATGTCACCGCTGCCGCACTGGCCTCGGAAAACAAGTCGCTGGCGCATCCGGCCAGCGTGGACAGCCTGCCCACCTCGGCCAACCAGGAAGACCATGTGAGCATGGCCACCTTCGCGGCGCGGCGGCTGCAGCCCATGCTGCGCAATACCGAATACATCGTCGCCATCGAGCTGCTGGCCGCGGCGCAGGGCATTGAGTTTTTGCGCCCGCTCAAAAGCTCGGCGGTGCTTGAAGGCGTGCTGCAACTGGTGCGCCAGGTCTCGCCGGCCATGATGCATGACCGCAGCCTGGCGCCCGACATTGAAAGCGTGCACCAATTGGTGGCGGGCGGGCGCATAGGCCTGGCCGGAGAGGCGCAAATCACCGAGTTAACCGCCTTGCGGCTGGCATGAAGCCTGCATACATTAGCCGTATTCCAACCGCTATCTACACAGGAGCCTCTTCATGAAACAACAACTCGCCCTCTCCCTGCTGGTCGCCGCTGCCGCCCTTGCCATGGGCGCCGCCCACGCGCAGGAGACCAAGGTCGCCGTCGGCATTTCGGGCTGGACGGGTTTTGCCCCGCTGACCCTGGCCAAGGAAGCCGGCATCTTCAAGAAAAACGGGCTGGACGTTTCCATCAAGAAGATCCCGCAAAAAGACCGCCACCTCGCGATCGCCTCGGGTGACGTGCAGTGCGCCGCGACCACGGTGGAGACCTGGGTGGTGTGGAATGCCAACGGCGTGGCCACCACGCAGATCTTCCAACTCGACAAAAGTTACGGCGCCGACGGCATGGTGGTGAAACCCGCCATTGCCAAGATCAGCGACCTCAAGGGCAAGACCGTGGCCGCGAGCGCGCCCGGTACCTCGCCCTACTTCGCCCTGGCCTGGATGCTCAAGAAAAACGGCATGAGCACCAAGGACGTGAAGGTCGTCAACCTCGAACCGCAGGCCGCGGCCAACGCCATGATCGCGGGCACCGACGGCATTGATGCCGCGATGACGTACGAACCGTACCTTGGCGCGGTGCGTGCCAAACCCGAGGCCGGCAAGATACTCGCCACCACGCTGGACTACCCCATGGTGATGGACACCTTCGGCTGCACACCCAAGTTCCTGAGCGAAAACCCCAAGGCCGCCAAGGCCCTGGCCGACAGCTACTTCGACGCCGTCGAGATGATCCAGAAAGAGCCCAAGAAAAGCTTTGAGATCATGGGCGCTGACGTGAAGCAAAGCGGCGAAGCCTTTGAGGCCTCGTCCAAATACCTGCGCTGGCAGGACCGCGCGGCCAACCAGAAGTTCTTTGCCGGCGAACACGCCGCCTTCAGCAAGGAAGCCGCCGAGCTGCTGATGGAAGCGGGCATCATCAAGTCGCTGCCCGATATGGGCAAGCTGGCTGATACACGCTTCCTGAAGTAAGCGCGAACGCATGCGGCCCCTGCAACCCGTCTCCCCCGGCGCGCGCATCGCGCTGGGTGTGAGCTTCTTCGTTCTGTTTTTTGCCGTGTGGGCCGTCTTCACGCTGGGCGGCTATGTCTCCAAGACCTTCCTGGCCGACCCCATCACCATGGTGAGGTCGGGCTACGAGCTATTGGTGAACCAGGGTTTCATCAAGGACATCGGCATGACGGTCTGGCGCGTGCTGGGCGGTTTTGCAATTGCCGCCTTGCTGGCCGTGCCCCTGGGCGTGATGATGGGCGCCTACAAACCGGTTGAGGCTTTTTTTGAGCCCTTTGTGAGCTTTGCGCGCTACCTGCCGGCATCGGCCTTCATTCCGCTGCTCATCCTTTGGGCCGGCATTGGCGAGGCGCAAAAGCTGTCGGTGATTTTTATCGGCTCCTTCTTCCAGCTGGTGCTGATGATTGCCGTGAGCGTGGGCAACACGCGGCGCGACCTGGTGGAGGCGGCCTATACGCTGGGCGCCGCCGACCGCGGCATCGTGGTGCGCGTGCTGCTGCCCAGCGCCGCACCCGAGATCGCCGAGACCCTGCGCATGGTGCTGGGCTGGGCCTGGACCTATGTGATCGTCGCGGAGCTGATTGGCGCGTCCAGCGGCATAGGCCACATGATCACCGACAGCCAGGCACTGCTGGCGACCGACCAGATCATCTTCGGCATCATCGTGATCGGTGTCTTCGGCCTGGTGACCGACCTGGCATTTAAAGCGCTCAATCGCAAACTCTTTCCGTGGGCACAGCTAGGCCGATGACTTCTTCCACACCGATACTGACCGTCACCCAGCTGTCGAAAACCTTCGCGGCCAGCAAGGGCCCGGGTACCGTGGCGTTGCAAGCAACGGACCTGAGCGTCGCCGAGAACGACTTCATCACCATCCTGGGCCCCTCGGGTTGCGGCAAGTCCACGCTGCTGCGCATGGTGGCCGGGCTGGACACGCCGAGCAGCGGCAGCATCGTGCTGGACGGCAAGCCCATCACAGGCCCGGGCGCCGACCGCGGCATGGTGTTCCAGAGCTATACGCTGTTTCCCTGGCTCAGCATTTTGCAAAACGTCTGCTTCGGCCTGCGTGAAAAAGGCATGGCGCTGGACGCGCAACTCGACATCGCGCACCAGTTCATCAAGAAGGTGGGGCTCCAGGGTTTTGAAAACCACTTCCCCAAGCAGCTCTCAGGCGGCATGCAGCAGCGCACCGCGCTGGCGCGGGCCCTGGCCAATAACCCGCGCATCCTGCTGATGGACGAGCCCTTTGGCGCGCTGGACCACCAGACGCGCGAGCTGATGCAGGAGCTGCTGCAGGGCATCTGGGAGGCCGAGCAGAAAACCGTGCTGTTTGTGACGCACGATATCGACGAAGCCATCTTCATGGGCAGCCGTGTGGTGGTGATGAGCGCGCGGCCCGGCCGCATCAAGTGCGACGTCGCCGTGCCGCTGGCGCACCCACGCCACTACTCGGTCAAGACCACGCCGGTGTTCACCGAACTCAAGGCGCGGCTCACTGAAGAGATACGCGTGGAAGTGCACCGCGCGGCGGGGCTGCAGGCCCCTGCGGCTTAAAGACCCAATCGCAACGCCATCACCGCGCCCAGCACCAGCGCGGCGATAAAAATTGTTTCACCCACCAGCATGGCCACGGGCTGCCAGCCCAGCTTCATGAGGTCTTCAAAACTGGTCTTGATGCCGGCCGCCGCGATGGCGGTGACCAGCAGCCAGCGCGAGGTGTCGCTGGCGGCCTGGGTCATGGCCGGCGTGAAAGCGCCTATGGTGGCCAGCAACACCAGCACGATGAAGGCCAGCAGGAAACCGGGGACCAGCGGCACTTCCTCGTCCACCGCCTTGGCGTCGGGGTGCTTGCGGTAGCTGATGGCGATCAGCAGCACGATGGGCATCAGCAGCATCACGCGGAACAGCTTGACCACGGTGGCCGTGTCGCCGACCTCGGGGCCCAGCATCATGCCGGCCGCCACCACCTGCGCCACGTCGTGGATGGTGCCGCCCAGGAAGATGCCGCCCTGCGCGGGCGCCAGGCCTATGAGCTTCAAGGCAAAGGGGTACAGAATCATGCTCAGGGTGGAGAGCACCGTGACACCAACCACGGTCAGCAGCGTAAAACGCTCGTTCTCCTTGGTCTGCGGCAGCACCGAGGAAATCGCCAGCGCGGCGGACGCGCCGCAGATGGCGACGGCGCCGCCCGAGAGCACGCCCTGCTCGCGCGGGCGCTTCAGCCATTTCGCCAGCAGCAGGCCGAAGGCGATGGTCAGCGCCACCGCCGCCACGATGACCAGCGCCGTCCCCACGCCCAGCTTGGCCACCTGCGTCAGCGTGATGCGCGCGCCCAGCAGGGCCACGCCGACGCGCAGCAGCGTACGGCCGCAAAAGTCCACGCCGGTCTTGACCTTGGGGTTGCTGTTGAGGAAATGGAAGGCCAGGCCTATCAGCAGCGCATACAGCAGCTGGGGTCCGCCGTAATGTTCGGACAGAAAGGTCGCCGCCAGCGCGATGACCACACACACCATGGCGCCAGGCACGCTGGCTTTCAGGAGGGAAACGGAAGGAAGAAAAGACACTGGAGGTAGGGCCGGGGCCTAGACCGGGAATGGGGCAAAAAAATGCCGGCGGCAGGGCTTCCGGCTGTTGTCTGGCTTATGCGGGAATCGGCTATCACCGGGTGATTTTCCGTCTTGCACGCACTATTACCATATGCTACTATTATTAGGTTGTATATACAAGTTGGGGTGCTAATGGCACCAGGATGGCGTGCTTTTCGGGCACGGGATGTGCATGCAACGGGCCAGAAGATTCCTCGTTTCAACTTCTTTCGGAGACCCCCATGAAGATCAGCAAACTTTTGGCCTTGTCCGCGTTCGCGATGGCCGCTTTCGCGCCGCTCGCCTCCCACGCCCAGCAAGCCGTGCGCGTCGGCTCCAAAAACTTCACCGAGCAGTTCGTGCTGGCCGAAATCTACGCGCAGGCGCTGGACGCCGCGGGCATCAAGACCGAGAAAAAGCTCAACCTGGGCGGCACGCTGATCGCCCAGAAGGCGATGGAAGAAAAGCAGATCGACTTCTACCCTGAATACACCGGCACCATGCTGCTGGCCGTGCTCAAGCAGGAGCCCATGACCGACGCCAAGGCGGTGTACGACAAGGTCAAGGAAGGCTACGCCAAGATGGGTTTTGTGCTGCTCAACCAGTCCAACCTGAACAACGGCTATGTGATGGTGGTGCGCCCCGACACCGCGCAGAAGCTCAAGCTTGAAACCCTGTCCGACCTGGCCAAGGCCGCCAAGGACCTGAAGGTCGGCGCCGGCCCCGAGTTCCGCGACCGCAAGGACGGCCTGCCGGGCCTGAAGGCCAAGTACGACATGGTCTTCGGCGAAGACCTGCAGATGGCCATAGGCCTGCGCTACCAGGCGCTCAAGAACGACCAGATCCAGGTCGTCAACGGTTACTCCACCGACGGCATGATCAGCGCCATGAAGCTCAAGCGCCTGCGCGACGACAAGAGCCTGTGGCCACCGTATTTTGTGGTTCCGGTGATCCGCAAGGAAGTGCTGGACGCCAACCCCAAGATCGGTGACGTGCTGAACCGCGTGAGCGCCCTGCTCGACGAGTCCTCCATGGCCCAGATGAACTACCAGGTTGACGGCGACAAGCTCGAACCCAAGGACGTGGCCCGCGACTTCCTGAAGTCCAAGGGACTGGTCAAGTAAGCCTTCTTTCTTTGACGCTCCCCGCACCATCACCGTGAAAGTTCGTACGCCATGACAGTCGCGGTCGGGGAACAATGGCTGGGCATCAACGACCTGGTGCGCGTGGCGCGCAGCGGCGAGCCCGTTTCGCTGGCGCCCCAGGCGCGCGAGCGTGTCGTCGCGGCGCGCGAACTGGTGATGCGCCTGGCCACCTCGGGCCAGGCGATTTACGGCCTCAATTCCGCACTGGGCGCCAATACCGGTGCGGTGCTGGCCGAAGGCGACCTTGAGGACTACCAGCGCCGCGCCGTGCGCGCCCGGGCCGTGGCCGTGGGCCCGGCTTATGACAAAACGTCCGTGCGCGCCATGCAGTTTGCGCGCATCGCGGGCCTGTCGCGCGGCGGCTCGGGTGTCTCCCCGGCGGTGCTGGACGCCTGCATCAACTTGCTGAATTTCCAGGTGCATCCGGTGGTGCCGCGCTTCGGCTCCATAGGCGTGGCCGACCTGCCCCAGCTTTCTCACCTGGCCTTGCCGCTGTTCGGTGAGGGCCAGGCCGAGGTGCGCGGTGAAGTATTGGACGGCGCCGCCGCGCTGGAACGCGCGGGCCTGCAGCCCGTGAGCCTGGGCGCCAAGGACGGCCTGGCGCTGATCAGCGCCAACGCGGCCACCACGGCGCGCGCCGCGCTGGTGCTGCATGACGCCCAGGTGGCGCTGGATGCCTGGCTGGCGGCCGTGGCGCTCGGTTATGAAGGTTTCCGGGCCAACCTGTCGCCGCTGCACCCCGCGGCGGTGGCAGCCCGCCCCGCCGCCGGCCAGGTGGAAGTGGCGCGCCGGCTGCGCGAGCTGCTCAAGGGCAGCGCGCTGCTGGAGCCGGATGCCGCGCGCCGTGTGCAGGACCCGGTGTCCATGCGTGTGGTGCCGCAGGTGCATGGCGCCGCGCGCGACATGGTGGATGCGGCCTGCGCGCAGGTCGAGATCGAACTCAACAGCGCGGCCGACAGCCCGCTGGTGCTCACCGAGCAAGGCGTGATGCTTTCCAACGGCAACTTCCACGTGCCAGCCCTGGCTTTGGCGCTGGACGCCTCAGCGATCGCGCTGGCACAGGCGGCCAGCATGTCGGTCTCGCGCAGCCAGCGTTTCATGTCGCCGGCGCTGACCGGCCTGCCCTTGCAGCTCACGCGCCACGGCCCGGCCCATTCGGGTTTTGCGACGGTGCAAAAAACCCTGACCGCGCTCTGGGCCGAGGTACGGCTGCGCGCCAATCCCGGCTCGCTTGATTATCTGCCGGTGTCCGAAGCACTCGAAGACCATGCATGCATGGCGCTGGGCGTGGCGGAAAAACTCGGCGAACTGGTGGAGCGCCTGCGCTACCTGATCGCCATCGAGCTGCTGGTCGCGGCCCAGGCGGTGGACCTGCGCGAACTCAAACCCGCCCAGATGGGCGAAGGCACGCGGCGCACCTTTGAGCAGGTGCGCAAGCTGGTTCCCATGCTGGACCAGGACCGTCCGCTGGGTCCGGACATAGACCGCATCCAGAGCGCCGTCGCCGCGGGCGTGTTCGGCCCTGAAAGCGCCAAGGCGGCGGGCGCATGAACTGGTTTTTGCGCAACTGGCCCGACGTGCTGCACTCGCTGTGGGAGCACGTCGCGATCTCGCTGACGGCCCTGGCCATCGCTTTCGCCATCTCGCTGCTAATCGGCGTCGTCGCCGCGCGGCGTGAAAAGCTCTATGGCACGGTGATGACGGTCTCGGGCTTTCTGTACACGATTCCGACGCTGGCTTTCCTGGCCTTCCTGATTCCCGTGGTGGGCCTGGGCCGCGCCAACGCCATCATCACCATGGTGGCTTTCTCGCTGATGATCCTCATCCGCAGCGTGGCCACCGGCATACGCGAGGTGCCGGCCGACATCATCGACGCGGCGCGCGGCATGGGCATGAACAAGGCGCAAATCATGCGGCGCATAGAGCTGCCGCTGGCCCTGCCGTTGATCGTGGCCGGCCTGCGCGTTTCGGCTGTGACCGTGATCAGCGTGACGGTGGTGGCCGCCTACGTGAATGCGGGCGGGCTGGGCACGCTGATCTTCAACGGCATCGCGAGCGACCACCCGGCCAAGATCTGGACCGGCGCGCTGACGGTCTGCCTGCTCTCCGTTATCGTTGACCTGAGCCTGGCCCTGCTCGAGCGGCGGCTGAAAAACCGGCGCGCAGCCTGAACACCAAGAGGCCCTGATGCTTGCCGACGCCTGGAACTATGTCCTGTCGCACCCCGCGCAGTTTTACCGCGCGCTGGGCGTGCATGTCGCGCTGTCGGCGTCGGCGCTGCTGATCGCCGCGCTGGTCTGCATTCCGGCCGGCATCGCCGTCGCGCGCAAGAACGGCCTGTCGCTGGCCGTGGTGAATGCCGCGAATGTGGGGCGCACCCTGCCCTCGCTGGCCGTGCTGGCGCTGGTGATGCCGATACTGGGCACCGGCTTCGCGCCGGCGCTGTTCGCCCTCACGCTGATCGCCTTGCCGCCTATCGTGACGCACACCATCGTCGGCATGCGCGGCGTGGATGCGGATGCGGTGGACGCCGCCATCGGCATGGGCATGACGCGCACCGCCCTGCTATGGCGCGTGGAGCTGCCCATGGCCATGCCGGTGATCTTTGCCGGCCTGCGCACGGCGGCGGTGCAAATCATTTCCGGCGCCGTGCTGGCGGCCTTTATTGGCGGCGGCGGGCTGGGCGACTTCATCACCGCCGGCATCGCCATGATGGCGGTTCCCCAGCTGCTGGTGGGCGCCATCCCGGTGGCGCTGCTGGCCCTGGGCACCGATTTTCTTTTTGGCGCGCTGCAGCGCCGCATGACTCCGCAAGGGCTTCGCGCATGATCACACTGGACCGCCTCACCAAGTCCTTCGGCGGCAGCGCCCAGTCGGCCGTCGACGGGCTGTCGCTGACCATCAACACCGGCGAAATCTGCGTGCTGATAGGCCCCTCCGGTTGCGGCAAGACCACGACCATGCGCATGATCAACCGCATGGTCGAGCCCGACTCGGGCCGCATCGAAGTCGGCGGTCGCGACGTCACCAAAATCGATGCGGTGGAGCTGCGCCGCTCCATCGGCTATGTGATCCAGCAGGTGGGCCTGTTCCCGCACATGACCCTGGCCGAGAACGTGGCCACCGTGCCCAGGATGCTGGGCTGGGATTCGGCCCGCATCGCAAAGCGTGTGGACGAACTGCTGGCGCTGGTCCATATGGACCCGGCCATTTACCGCAACCGTTTTCCACGCGAGCTCTCGGGTGGGCAAAAGCAGCGTGTGGGCGTGGCGCGGGCGCTGGCGGCGGACCCGCCGGTGATGCTGATGGATGAGCCCTTCGGCGCCATAGACCCGATCACGCGCGCGCGCCTGCAGGACGAGTTTTTGCGCATACTGCGCGAGCTTGGCAAGACCATTGTGTTTGTCACGCATGACATCGACGAGGCCATACGCATGGGCTCGCGCATCGCCATCCTGCGCAGCGGCAAGGTGGTGCAGTACGACACGCCGGAGCGCATCCTCTCGCACCCGGCCGACGCCTTTGTCGAAGCCTTTGTGGGCGGCGACCGCTCGCTCAAGCGGCTGGCCCTGCTGACGGCCGGCCCTTATGTGGAAAGCGGCACGCCCGCCGCCGGCGCACCGCGCCTGCCGGCGACCACGCCGCTGCGCGATGCCTTGTCGGCCATGCTGGATGCGGGTGCCAACGAGGCTGCGATTGTGGGCGAGCAGGGCCAGCCCCTGGGGCGCGTCACGCTGCAAACCATCCAGCAGGCTGCCGCGGTCGCGCGTACTTAAACCTGCCGCATCCTGAGGCCGCTGCAGACGCCGGCCAGCGCCGCGAAGCCGGCCGCCAGCCACAGCGCCACAAAGGAGCCATGGCCGCCCTGCGGGTCGAACATCGCAAAAATCATCGCCAGCAGAACCGCGCCCAGGGTCTGGCCGGTCAGGCGTGCCGTGCCCAGCATGCCGCTGGCGCCGCCGCTGCGATGCGGCGGCGCCGAGGTGATGATGGTGTGGTTGTTGGGTGACTGGAACAGGGCGTAGCCCACGCCGCACAGGGCCATGCGCCAGACGATGTCGAGCTGCGACGGATGCGCCGGCAACACGGCCAGCAGGGCCAGGCCCAGGGCCAGCAAGGCCATGCCCAGGCCGCCCAGCAGGCCGCCCGAGTAGCGCCCTATGAGCCGCCCCACCACCGGCGACGTCACCACAATGGCCAGCGGCCAGGCCGTCAGCAGCAGGCCGGCCTGCAGGTGGCTGAAGCCGTAGTGGCCCAGCAGCAGGAAAGGCAGGCTCACATAAGCCAGGGTCTGCGCGCAGAAAGCACCGATCGAGGTGCCCATGGACAGCGCGAAGACGGGAATGCGCAGCAAATCCAGCGGGAACAGCGGCAGGGGTTGAGCCAGCTGGCGCCGCACATAGATCACGCCGACGACAATGCCGGCGGCCAGTTCGGCCAGCGGCAGCCACAGCGAAGCGGCGGGCGCGCCGCCCGGCACGGCCTCGGCGCGCACGCCCAGGCCGTCGACGCCGAGGAACACCAGGCCGAACATCAGCGCATTGAGCAGCACGTCGAGCGGGGCCAGGCGCAAGCCCTCGGCCCTGGACGGGTTGTCGGGCAGGGCTTTGCGGCCCAGCCACACCGACAGCAGGCCGAACGGCACGTTGAGCGCGAACAGCCAGGGCCAGGAAGCCACCGAAAGAATGCCCGCCGCAACCGAAGGCCCGGCCACCGAGGCCGTGGCCACCACCAGCGAATTGATCGCGATGCCGCGGCCCAGCAGGTGCCTGGGATAGATGAGGCGCACCAGCGCCGTGTTCACGCTCATGAGGCCGGCCGCGCCCAGGCCCTGCAGCACGCGGGCCAGCGCCAGCGTGGTCAGCGAGTCGGCCATGGCGCAGGCGGCCGAGGCCAGCGTGAACACCGCGAGGCCCACCAGGTAGACGCGGCGGTAGCCGACGATGTCGCCCAGCGTGGCCAGGGGCAGCAGCAATGCCAGCGTGGCGACCTGGTAGGCGTTGATGACCCAGATGGACTGCGCGGGCGTGGCATTGAGCTCGCGCGTGATGTCGGGCAGCGCCAGGTTGACGATGGTGCCGTCGAGCACCGCCATGACGATGCCGAGAATGATGACCAGCAGCGCAGGCAGTCGCTGGCCCGCGGGCAAACCATCCTGAACAAGCATTAAGGCCTTTGGTAGGGGGCGGGCGGCAAGGGAATCCCGGCGGCCGCGAAGTGCCCATTCTAGGAGCGCAGCCCAAAGCGGGCCCGGGACAGCGCCCTTGTCCCAGCGCCTTGCTTGGGAAAGCCGCGGGCCCGGGTAGCAAGGCGCGCCAGATGTGACAAATCCCGGCCTGCGGGGCAGGGCCGGGATTTGCCTGTGAGCGAGTGCGCCCGCGGGTGCCGCTGGCGCGGCCCCCGATTACTTCATGCCGTACTTGGTCTTGGCGTCATTCTGGCAGTCGTCCTTGGCCGCGCCGGTCAGAGCATCGCAACGCTCCTTGGCGGCCTTGTACTCGGCATCGCGTTTTTCGGAGTTGGCCTCCTTGCGGGTGTCGGCCATTTTTTCACTCTTGTCCTTGCTGGTGTCGGCCGAGGTCTTCACCACCTTGGCGTCTTCCTTGGCTTTCACATGGGCGGCCTTGGCGTCCTTGATGCAGACGTCCTTGGCGTTGCCCTTCTGGTCGTCGCACTTTTCCTTGGCCGTGTCGTAAGCGGCATCTGCCTTGGCGAAGGCGACTTTTTCGGTGTTGCGCGGGCTGGGCTTGTACTGCGCTTCAAGTTCAGCCTTGGCGACCTTCTCAACGCCCTTGGCTTCAGAAATACAGATGTCCTTGGCGTTGTCCTTCAGCGTTCCGCATTTGTCGCGGCTGGCCTTGTAGTCGGCCGAGATGCGGTCTTCCTGGGCCTTGTGCTCTTCCTTGGTCAGTGCCATGGCGTTGCCGGCGAAAGCACAGGACATCACGGCGGTCAGCATCAACAGTCTGGTCTTCATGGGTAGCTCCTTGGGATGGTGTGGATCGTTATGGTGGTTTCGGGTAAGGGGGAAGGCGGCTCAGTAGCGCTCGAAGAAGTCCGTCGGGTTGCGGTCTTTCCAGACGGCAACCTGTTTTTCGGCCTCTTCCTTGCTGATGCCGTGGCGCTCCTGGATCTTGCCGAGCAGCTGTTCGCGCTTCCCGGCGATCACCTCAAGGTCGTCATCGGTGAGCTTGCCCCACTGTTCCTTGACCTTGCCCTTGAACTGGCGCCAATTGCCTTGCATGCGTTCCTGGTTCATGGCTTTCTCCTCGAAAGGGTTGACGAATTCGCCCGTAGACCGCAAGCACGCTTGCAGGCAACGGGCGGCATGGATTCACCTTAGGAGCTATCCCTTGCGGCCGCCGTAGGCCCGCGTATTCGATGGGCGTAGGTTCATGCTTACAGCCCTGCTGCGGCACCCGCATGAAGGCTTTGCGCATTCTTTTCGACCATGAGTTTCGCATGTAGTTGCATAGCTAATTAATTTCTGCTACGATGGCCTCCATGTTTGACCACTGCCTTTATTTCAATACCACCGCGCTGGCCCGCCTGGTCGACAAGGAGTGGACGCTGGCCTTCAAGCCTTTCGGCGTCACGCCCTCGCAGGGCTTCATGCTGCGCCTGGTGCTCAAGCAACCGGGCATGCCGCAGCACGAGATCGCCGACGAGCTGACGATCTCGCGCCCCACGGCCACGCGCCTGCTCGACGGCCTGCAGACGCTGGGGTTGGTAGAGCGCAGGAGCCTGGAGTCCGACGGCCGGCACTGGGCGGTGTTTCCCACGGCGCAGGCCGAGGCCATGCATGCCGGCATCAACAAGGCCAGCGGCGAGGTGACACGCCGCATCCAGCAACAGATCGGAAAGGAGAACTTCGATGAAACCGTAGCCCGCGTGAGGAGCGTGTCTTCCGCGCTCAAATAAACCGTCCCCTCCTGTTTCCTTTTTTTTGCCCTAATAGTTGCATAGCTAACTAATTATTTTTAACCCACCGGAGAAATCACATGCCCATCCTCAACGTCAAAGTCAGCCAGCCCGCCAGCCCCCAACTGACGAACGCCATCGCCGAAACCCTGCTGGAGCTGACCACGCGCATCCTGCGCAAGAAACGCGAACTCACCGCCATCGCGATCGACTTCGTGCCGCCCGAGCACTGGATCGTGGGCGGCAGCACGCTGGCCAGCCAGGGCAAGAACAGTTTTTATTTCGACATCAAGGTGGTGGACGGCACCAACACCAAGGACGAGAAAGCGCAGTACGTGGCCGAGGCCTTTGCCGCCTTCAGTAAGCTGCTGGGCAATGTGCACGAGGAAAGCTACATCTATGTGCACGACGTGCGCGCGGAGGCCTACGGCTTTGGCGGCCTCACGCAGGAATACCGCTACATCAAGGCCAAGGCCTGAATCTGCTCACTGTTTGGAGCGCAAGGTGCGGCTCAGCAGCGCGACGGGCAGCAGGCCCACCAGCACCAGGGCCAGCGCGGGCAAGGCGGCCTCGCCCAGGCGCTCGTCGCGCGCGAGCTGGTAGGTGACCACCGCCAAGGTATCGCTGTTGAAGGGCCGCAGCACCAGCGTGGCGGGCAGTTCCTTCATGACATCGACAAACACCAGCAGGCCGGCCGCGGCGACCGAGCGCTTGAGCAGCGGCCAGTGCACGCGCGCGAGTATGCCCAGACCGGGCGTGCCCAGCATGCGCGCGCTGTCGTCAAAGCTCGCGGGAATGCGCGAATAGCCGCTTTGCAGGCTTTGCAGGGCCACGGCGCTAAAGCGCACCAGGTAGGCCCAGACAATGCCCAGCACGGTGGCCGTGACCCAGTAGCCTACGCCGGTTTGCGGCGCGGCCGCCTGCAGCCAGCCCACGGGCAGCAGCAGCCCGACCACGATGACCGCGCCGGGCACCGCATAACCGAGGCTGGCCAGCTGCAGCGCCGCGCGCGCCAGCGCGTGCGGCTTGCGGCGCACCGCAAAGGCCAGGCCGAAGGCCAGGCCCGTGGCCAGCAGCGCGCTCAGGCCCGCGAGCCAGACGCTGTTCAAGGCCCAGCCGAAGAATTTGTCCCACAGGAGATTGTCCCAACCCAGGATGAGCGGGCGCAGCATGAAGAGCACGGGCAGCACAAAACCCAGCGCGATGGGCACGGCGCACACCAGCCAGGCCGACAAGGCGCGAGCCCCCTGCAGCTGTACCGGCGCCGCGTCCTGCGCGCCGGCACGCGCGCCGCGGCCGGTGGCAAAGCGCATGCGTTTTTGCGCGCCGTGCTCCACCCACAGCAGCAGCGCGACAAAAAACAGCAGCACCGTGGCCAGCTGGGCGGCGGCAATGCGGTTGTCCATGGACAGCCAGGCTTTGTAGATGCCGGCGGTAAAGGTCTGGATGCCGAAATAGCTGGAGACACCGAAGTCGGCCAGGGTTTCCATCAGCGCCAGTGCCACGCCGGCGGCCACGGCCGGGCGTGCCAGCGGCAAGGCCACACCACGAATACGGCGCGAGAGCGGCGCGCCCAGCAGCCGGGCCGCTTCCATCAGGTGCACGGCGCGCTCCGACAAGGCGGTGCGCGCCAGCAAATAAACGTAGGGGTAAAGCGCCACGGTGAACACCAGCACCGCGCCGCCCAGGCTGCGGACTTCGGGCAGCAGCCGGCCCTGCAGGCCGAAGGACGCGCGCAGCCAGGATTGCAGCGGGCCTGCGTACTGCAGGAAGTCGGTGTACGCATAGGCCAGCACATAGGCCGGCATGGCCAGCGGCAGCAGCAGCGCCCATTCAAACACCCGGCGCCCCGGAAACTCGAACAGCGTCACAGCGCTGGCCGTCGCCATGCCCACCAGTGCCACGCCGAAAGCCACGCTGAGGCACAGCAGCAGGGAGGTGGCGGTGTAGTCGGGCAGCACCGTCTGCAGCATCTGGACCAGGATGGACTGCGCCTGTGCGTCGAACTGCAGCCAGGACAGCCCCACGGCCACGACCGGCAGCGTGAGCAGGGCCACCAGCAGAAAGAGCACGGCGGAAGGCACGACGGAAGGAATGGCGGAAAAAAAGCGGCGCAGCATGGGGACCCGGAAAAAGGCCTCTGCAGCAAGAGGCCCTCCCCCTCGCTGCGCGCGCCATGGTGTTGCAGCGGTCACTGCAAATGAGAATTGTAAGCATCTACAATTGCCAGCATGTTTCTGGATATCTCCCAGCTGGGCGTGCACTATGCCGGCCGTTCAAAACCCGCGGTCGACGGCGTGTCCTTCAGCCTCCAGGCGGGGGAGATCGGCGTGCTGATCGGCCCCTCGGGCTGCGGCAAAACCACCCTGCTGCGCGCCGTCGCGGGCCTGGAGCGCGCCAATGCCGGCAGCATCACGCTGGCCCGGCAGCTCGTCAGCAGCGCCGGCGTCCATGTGCCGGCCGAATCGCGCCGCATCGGCATGGTGTTCCAGGATTACGCCCTGTTTCCGCACCTCGACGCGGCCCACAACGTGGCTTTCGGCCTCACCCACCTGCCCGCCGCCCAGCGCCAGCAGCGCGCCGGCGAGGTGCTGGAGCTTGTGGGCCTGGGTAATGTGCACAAGCGTTACCCGCATGAACTCTCGGGCGGCCAGCAGCAGCGTGTGGCGCTGGCGCGAGCCCTGGCGCCGCAGCCGCGTTTGCTGCTGCTGGACGAACCTTTTTCCAACCTGGACGTGGACCTGCGCGAGCGCCTGGCGCACGAGGTGCGCGGCATCCTCAAGGCCGCCGGGGCGACGGCGCTGTTTGTCACGCACGACCAGCTGGAGGCCTTCGCCATCGGCGACCGCATCGGCGTGATGCACCAGGGCAGCCTGCACCAGTGGGATGACGCTTATGCGCTGTACCATCGCCCCGCCACCCGCTTTGTGGCCGATTTCATAGGCCACGGGGTGTTCGCGCAAGCCCATATCGAGCAGCGCGGCGAGGACGTGGTGGTGCATACCGCGCTCGGTGACCTGACCGACATGCTGGAATGCCCCTTGCCGGGCGCCTATGCCGACGGCCTGTGCGACGTGCTGCTACGGGCCGACGACATCGTGCATGACGACAATGCGCCGGTCAAAGCGCAGATCCTGCGCAAGGCCTTTCGCGGCTCGGAGTTTTTGTACACCCTCCAGCTGCAGACGGGCGAGACGGTGATGGCGCACGTGCCGTCGCACCACAACCACGCGATCGGTGAATGGATAGGCATACGCGCCGAGGTCGACCACGTGGTGACTTTCCCGCGCGAAAACGGCTCCTAGGCCACACCTGTGCCTCAAGCCTGCTGGCGCAGGCTTTCGATATCTTCGCGCAGGCTCTGCGCCCAGGCGCGCCGGGTCTGCCCTTGCGGAGGCTGCGGTTCACCGAACACCACCACCGCCTTGATCGGCGGCGCCGTGAGCGTGCGCCAGATCGAGCCGGCCAGGGTTTCGTCGTCCACATAGCTGGGCGCAAAACTCACGGCGCCACTGGCCGCGTCGATGAATTTCAGCGCGAGCGGCTGCACCGGCACCGAGGCTTCAATGGCAGCCTGGATCAGGTTGGCATGAAAGTGCTTGAGCGTGATGCCGTCACCCGTCGTGCCTTCGGGAAACACCGCCAGGATGTCACCCGCCTGCAGGCGCTCGGCCATCTGCGTGACCACCCGGTGCGCGTCCCGGCGCGACTCACGCTCGATGTACAGGGAACCGGCGCCGTCGGACAGGGTGCGCACAAAGGGCCAGCCGCGCACGTCCGCCTTGGAGACAAACCGGCAGTGGCGCGAGGCATGCATCACCAGGATGTCCAGCCATGAAATATGGTTGGCCACCAGCAGCACCGGGCCGCCGGCGGGCGGCTTGCCCTTGACCACCAGTTCGATGCCGACGATGCGCAGCATGGCCCCGGCCCAAACCTGCACACGCGCTTCGCGGTCGGCCTGCTCCAGCTTGGGGAACACGGTCTTGATCGTCCAGAAGCCTTGCACCGCGTGCACAGTGGCGCGCAGCAGCGTCCAGCAGAAACGAAGCCATCTCATGGGCTTGCGCGTGCTTCAGTGCGCGGCTTCATAGGCGAGCTGCCCGCCCACCACCGTCCAGCGCACGCGCACCGGCATCTGGTGGCCGCTGAAGGGCGTGTGCTTGCCCTGGCTGCGCAGCGCAACCGGCTCGACGGTCCATTCGCCCTTCGGGTCGAACACGCAGATGTCGGCCACGCCGCCCTTGACCAGCCGGCCCGAGCTGCCCTGCAGCGTGCCCAGTGCATCGCCCAGCACGCGCGCGGGCTCGCTGGTCAGCACTGCCAGCGCGCGGACCAGGCCGGCCTGGCTGTCGGTGCCCCACTTGCAGGCCAGGCCCAGCAGCAGCTCCAGCCCTGTGGCGCCCGGCTCGGCTTCGGCAAAGGGCAGGGTCTTGGCGTCTTCGTCGACCGGCGTGTGGTCGGACACCAGCGCGTCTATGGTGCCGTCGGCCAGGCCCTGGCGTATGGCGTCGCGGTCGCGCTGCTGGCGCAGCGGTGGGTCCAGCCGCATGCGGCTGTCGAAGTAGCCGATGTCCACGTCGGTCAGGTGCAGGCTGTTGATGCTGACGTCGCAGGTCACGGCCAAACCCTCTGACTTGGCCTTGGCGACCAGCGCGACACCTGCGGCGCTGCTGATGCGGCACAGGTGCACGCGCGCGCCGGTGGCGCGCATCAGTTCAAAAATCGTGTGCAGCGCAATCGTCTCGGCCGCCACGGACACGCCGCTCAGGCCCAGGCGTGTGGCCAGCGCGCCGCTGGCGGCCACGCCCTGGCCCAGGTACAACTCCTGCGGCCGCAGCCACACGGTGTAGCCAAAGGTGGCGGCGTATTGCAGCGCGCGCATCATGACCTGGGTGTTGGCCAGCGGCACTTCGGCCTGGCTGAAGCCCACGCAGCCGGCCTCGGTCAGCTCGACCATCTCGGTCAGCGTTTCGCCTTTGAGCGCGCGGGTCAGCGCGCCCAGCGGGAATACGCGCGACTGGTGCAGTTTTTCAGCGCGGAACTTGAGCATCTCCACCAGGCCGGGCTCGTCGAGCACCGGGTCGGTGTCGGGCGGGCAGACCAGGCTGGTCACACCGCCGGCCACGGCCGCGGCCAGTTCGCTTTCGAGCATGCCTTCATGCTCATGGCCGGGCTCGCGCAGCCGGGCCGAAAGATCAACCAGGCCGGGCGCCACGATGCAGCCTGTGGCGTCAATCGTCTTGTTGGGTGCGAAATCGGCGGGCGTGCTTTTGAGCGAGACGATGCGGCCTGCGGCAATTGCCCCGTCGCAGGGTTCGTCGAAGGTCGAGCCTGGGGCTCTTACGCGGGCGGTCCTGATC
>Ga0102587_1000217_pt1 | contig 75989 bp, 87 predicted proteins | sample AraplaF_Col_mTSA_FD_76853 | JGI IMG/M metagenome (GOLD analysis project Ga0102587, IMG submission 76853) | Arabidopsis root microbial communities from the University of North Carolina, USA - plate scrape MF_Col_mTSA (SPADES assembly) (version 2) | ecosystem: Host-associated > Plants > Roots >...
TCGTCAGCGGGAAATTGAGAAGGGCCGCCAAGTGGGGCCTGGCAACCCTTCTCCTGCTGGTAGGTGCAGCATCCAGCGGAGGCAAAATACAAGCAGTGGATGTTCTGGATAGTGACGGCGGTCACATTGCGACAATTTATTCTCGCGAAAGCTGAACGAACCTGATCCTGCGCGTGCCGCTGCTTTGATGAAAGGCCGGTGAGACGCTGCCACTTTGCACCAGCGGACCTCGTTCACCGGCTCGAAGGCCGATAGTGGCCTTGAACCAGGCTCCAGAAGCTCTCGGCAATATCCGTCATGCGCGCTCGAGGTCTGATCAGGACGATCTTGACGTCGACGGCCCAATCCGCCGATCCGGCCGGCGCCAGTCTTCCGGCTGGCCCCATCTCGTCCGCCGCCAGGCTCTCCGGTATCCAGGCCGCGCCCTTTCCCTCGACAGCGAGTGCTTTCAGCGCCATTGCCAGGTGGGAGGTGAAGACAGTCGAGAGGTGCAGCTGATGTGTGCTGGAGGAGAGGGTCGACGACAGGATGCGGCCCATGCCTGATGTCTCTTCGAAGGCGAGATGCGGAACGACCTGATCCGCCACGTCCGAAATGCTGTGGAGCGGGTGGCCATGCTTGTCCCTGCCACTCACCGGAATCAGCCGGTCGGTGGCAAGCTCCACATGCCTATAGGCGTTCATATCGAGACGGATCCTGCTGTTCTGATGGTTGTGGCAGAGCAGGAATTGTGCGCGGCCTTCCGTCATGATCCGCTCGCATTCATTCATATTGTCGGAGAGCAGGCGGATGGGCATCGTCGATGCCTCGTGGCCCAATCCTTGTATCCAGCCGGGAAAGAAGATGAAGGAGAGGGCGTGGGTGGCGGCGAAGGTCACGGTCGAGGTCGCCGCGCGCATCTGCGCGAGATCCCGGCTGGCGCGCTCCAGCCGTGCGGTGATATCGTTTGCCGCCTCCAGCATGGCCTCGCCTGCGGGAGTGAGCTTCAACCTGTGCGTTGAACGGTCGACGAGGTCGGAACCGCACCAGTCTTCGAGCGACTTGATGCGGCGTCCGAAAGCCGGCTGCGTGATGTGGCGCTTTTCTGCGGCTCTCGAAAAGTTCAGCGTTTCGGCGAGAGCCTGGAGATCGGCGAGCCAGGCGGTTTCCACGATGGTTCATCCGTTTCTGTGATGCTTCCGGAGCATTGACAGAACGGCATCGTTCCAGGGATTTCAAGTTAATTCATAGGGATTTTCGGTGAAGCCGGACACTGGCAGTGCCGATCCGGCATTGAAAGGACCCGGATCGGCATTGGACGAGGAGGATGGATTTCCTCTAGATCATTCCTATGCGAGAGGCGCAGCCTCAGGTCCGGAATGGAGACAGCAATGCGTATCATCGATGTCTGCGAAGTGACGAAGCCGATCGCTTCGCCGATCCGCAACGCCTATATCGACTTCAGCAAGATGACGGCGAGCCTGGTGGCTGTCGTCACTGATGTCGTGAGAGACGGGCGGCGCGTGGTTGGTTACGGCTTCAATTCCAACGGCCGTTATGGCCAGGGCGGTCTCATCCGCGAACGTTTCAAGGATCGTATTTTGGAAGCCGCGCCGGAAAGCCTCGTGAATGATGCCGGCACCAATCTCGACCCGCACAGGATCTGGGCGGCGATGATGAAAAACGAGAAGCCCGGTGGTCATGGCGAACGTTCGGTCGCGGTCGGCACGATCGACATGGCGGTCTGGGATGCCGTTGCCAAGATCGAGGGCAAGCCGCTCTTCCGGCTGCTGGCGGACATGAAGGGCAGGGAGGCCAACCCCAGGGTTTTCGTCTATGCGGCCGGCGGCTATTATTATCCCGGCAAGGACAATAGCGCGCTGCGTAAGGAAATGCGCGGCTATCTGGACCGCGGCTATACCGTGGTCAAGATGAAGATCGGCGGTGCCTCAATCGATGAGGATCGCGGCCGTATCGAATCCGTGCTGGAGGAGATCGGCTCTCAGGCGCAGCTTGCCGTCGACGCGAACGGCCGCTTCGATCTGGAGACCGGCATTGCCTATGCCAAGATGCTGCGCGACTATCCGCTCTTCTGGTACGAAGAGATCGGCGATCCGCTCGATTATGCGCTGCAGGCGGCGATCTCGGAATTCTACGATGCGCCGATGGCGACCGGCGAGAACCTCTTCTCGCATCAGGATGCCCGCAACCTGCTTCGCTATGGCGGCATGCGCGCTGATCGCGATTACCTTCAATTCGACTGCGCGCTGTCCTATGGCCTCGTCGAATATCTGCGCACGCTCGATGTGCTGCGCCAATTCGGCTGGTCGCCGTCGCGCTGCATTCCGCATGGCGGTCATCAGATGTCGCTCAACATTGCAGCCGGCCTCGGCCTCGGCGGCAATGAGAGCTATCCCGATCTCTTCCAGCCCTATGGCGGTTTTCCGGATGGGGTGCAGGTGATCGACGGGCATATCACCATGCCGGAACTGCCGGGTATCGGTTTCGAGGGCAAGGCCGTTCTCATCAAGGTGATGCGGGAGCTGACGGAGTGAAGCGGCTGGCCGGCGACCAGGAAAGGCTCCAGGCGGGTATTTTCACAGCATCCAGATAGGTGCAGAACATCAGCGTCCGCTGGGTCTGATGAGCTCCATGGCGTTTTTCGCCGAAGACAATAGGCGCTGTAACGTAGAATTGTTGCGCAGTCGTCGGAGCATGCAGAGAAAAAAGGAAGATTTCTCGTATAATGTAAATGAGATTTACTTCGCTATTTTATTCTATTGTTTTATAAAAGTCGCCAATTTCCATATATATTATTTTATGAGAATAATTTAAGAACGTGTTATGATTTGTTTTTTCTAGCTATGAATTTGCCTTTCGGCCGGCACCCGCAGAACGGGCGGGGGACCTGCTGCAGAAGCGCGGATCATAACGTTCGTGCCGTCGAACCCCCAGGGCAATGGCCACAAGAACAGCGTCTCGGCCAGGCGCGGATAACGAAAATGATTGGCGAGATAGATATGCAATCGGCAGGATATGGAAAAAAAGATCTGAGGTTCGCAAGGCTCCACGCCGTGAAGGCGGAGCAGCGCATCACCGGCCAGGAAGTCGTCGTTAAAAGGCTGCAACTGGCAGGGAGGCCGCTGGATGTCGAAAATGCGCTGTTGGGCAGGCTCTACGATCGCAAGAGGCGCGTTATCTACCACTTGAAGCGTATCGAAGATTCCCTCGATGTGACATCGCAATCCGAAGTGACATCGTAATCTGAGATCAATGCCGGTGCGGCTGATCGGCCATATTGTCATGGTCCGGTGCCGGCCGGTGCATTCGACGGGAGAACATCATGTCGGCCGGCACTGTTGCTGAAATCTCCGACGAGGCAATCGGTTCCGGCGCGAACAGGTACCTCGGCAAACCTTTCGAGCTCTTAACCGAGCGCGAACGGGCAGTCTTCCGGCGATTGATCTCCCGGCACGCGATTGCCCACGATTCCAATCAGTCCTTCGATGCAAAGCTGACACCGTCGCAGCGGCTGGCCGACAAGGTGGCGGAATTCGGCGGTTCGTGGACCTTCATCATCCTCTTCGGGATCGCCCTTGCAGTATGGGTCGCCGGCAATCTCCTGGCCGCAATGCGCGCCTTCGATCCCTATCCCTTCATCTTCCTCAATCTCATCCTTTCCATGCTGGCGGCCGTGCAGGCGCCGGTCATCATGATGAGCCAGAATAGACATGCCGCCAAAGACCGGGTGGATGCCGCGCACGACTACGAGGTCAATTTGAAGGCTGAGATCGAAATCATGGCGCTGCATGACAAGCTCGACGAGCTCAGAAATACCGATCTGAAATCGCTCGTTGCCCAGCAGCAGGAGCAGATCGCGCTTCTGACGAAATTGATGCTCGGCCCGCCGGGTCAACAACGACAAGACCTTTAAAGTACTGGAGGCTAGCATGCAGCTGCGAGAAATGACCGATAATGCCTGCATCGAGTTTCTGGCGAACCACACATTTGGCCATCTCGCGTGTAACGGTAAGCAATATCCCTATATCGTCCCCATTCACTACGCCTATGAAGGACGCCGGCTGTTCATGTTTTCCATGCCTGGCCTGAAGATCGACCGTCTCAGGGCAAACCCCCTGGCCAGTTTCCATGCCGAAGAGCTCGGCCAGGAGAGAAAGTGGAAAAGCGTCCTCGTTCACGGTCGTTTCGAGGAGCTGACGGATACCCCCGCGCGCCGGGATGAACGCATCCATGCATGGTCGCTTCTGGAAAAGCGTGCCTTCTGGTGGGAGCCCGGATCTTTCAATTTCGACGCCGATACGGAAGAGCCTCTGGACGGGCCGATCTTCTTCAGCCTTTCGATCGAGGTGCTTTCGGGACGGCAGACGATCTGACGGTCCCGCGCGGCATGTTTCGCCTGCGGGCCGGGGAGCGCCCTCGCAGCCAAGCCGGATCGATAACCCATCAGCCATCAACATCTGACAGGATGAACAGCCGTTCGGGCCGAACGCACAGACGCGATTGACGGACTGCAAAATTGTGGCTAGCTTTACCGTCCATGAAAATCGCAATGGTTCTCGTCGTGGTGATATCGCGCATGGGCAGGACGGTGTAGCCGTCCGGCATCAGCCACCCATGCGCCGAACACAAGGTCCCTGACGGGGCCTTTTTTTATGCCCCGTCGCACCCCAATCATCCTGTCAACGACGGAAAATTGCTATGACCGGCGATAGAGCAAGCTTTACCCAAAATTCCTCCTCCAATACGTCCTCCGGCCGCCTGATGAATGGCGGCGAAATCGTTCTGCAGGCGCTGCGCGACAATGGTGTCGAGCATATTTTCGGCTATCCGGGCGCTGCCGTGCTGCCGATCTATGACGAGATTTTTCAGCAGGATCAGATCAAGCATCTCCTGGTTCGCCACGAGCAGGGCGCAGGGCATGCCGCCGAAGGCTATGCGCGCTCGACCGGCAAGGTCGGCGTCATGCTGGTCACGTCTGGGCCTGGAGTCACCAATGCGGTGACGGCGCTGCAGGACGCGCTGATGGATTCCATTCCGCTCGTCTGCTTGACGGGGCAAGTGCCGACGAACCTGATCGGCACGGATGCCTTTCAGGAATGCGATACGGTCGGCATCACGCGGCCCTGCACGAAGCATAATTTCCTCGTCAGCCATATCGACGATCTGGCGAAAACCATCCATCTCGCTTTCCGGATTGCCACATCGGGACGGCCGGGGCCGGTTCTGGTCGATATGCCGAAGGACGTGCTCTTTGCGAGCGGGCTTTATTTCGGGCCGGAGGAAGTTTCGGTTCCGGCGCGCTATCATCAGCCGATGCGCGGCGAGGGGCAGGCGATCGAAGCTGCGGTCAGGCTGATGGCGGAGGCTCAGCGGCCGGTCATCTATACCGGTGGCGGCATCATCAATTCCGGGCCGGAGGCTTCGCGCCTGCTTCGGGAGCTGGTCGAGCTGACGGGCTTTCCCGTCACCTCGACGCTGATGGGTCTTGGGGCCTATCCGGCGAGCGGGCCGAACTGGCTGAAAATGCCGGGCATGCACGGCTCCTATGAGGCGAACATGGCGATGCATGATTGCGATCTGATGATTGCTGTCGGAGCACGCTTCGACGACCGCGTCACCTCGCGCACGGATCGTTTCTCGCCGGGTTCGAGGAAGATCCATATCGATCCGTCCTCGATCAACAAGAATGTTGCTGTCGATATCGGCATAACGGGCGATGCGGCTGATGTACTGAAGGAGATGATCGAAGCCTGGCGGGCGCTTCCTGCCGTGCCGGAGCAAAGGCGGCTTGCCGGCTGGTGGGTCGAGATCGAGCGATGGCGGGCGCGAAATTCGTTCGCCTATGAGATGCGCCATGACGAGATCATGCCGCAATATGCCCTGGAGCGGCTGCATGCGCTGACGTCAGGCCTTGATCCCATCGTCACGACAGATGTCGGCCAGCATCAGATGTGGGCGGCGCAGCTTTTCGGCATCGAAGAGCCGAACCGCTGGATCACGTCGGGCGGCCTCGGCACGATGGGCTACGGGTTGCCGGCGGCGCTCGGGGCACAGATCGCCCATCCCGGGCGGCTGGTCATCGGCATTGTCGGCGATGCCTCGGTGCAGATGACGCTGAAGGAATTGTCGGCGGCGATGCAGCATCAGACGCCGATCAAGATCTTCATCCTCAATAACGAGCGCCTCGGCATGATCCGGCAATGGCAGCAGATCCTGCATGGCAACCGCCAGGCCCATTCCTATACGGCGTCGCTGCCGGATTTCGTCCGGCTGGCGGAAGCCTATGGCGCGGTTGGTCTCAGGTGCGAGAGGCCGGATGAGTTGGATGAGAAGATCAGACAGATGATCGCAATCGACCGGCCAGTGCTTTTCGACTGCCGGGTTGCCGCACTCGAAAATGTCTATCCGATGGTCCGCAGCGGCCGGCCGCATAATGACATGCTGTTTGCCGAAGATGTGCGCGAGGACGAAGCCGATGCGAGCTTCGGCTTCAGCCAGGGCCTCGTCTGATCAGGGCAGGGCGCCCGCCCCAGTCTACAGCGCCGCGCCTCTTTTAAGACGCGCAAAGGACGCTGTAACACTTTGAGTTTCTGCATAATTTTGTCCTTAAATCGATTCCGATTTAAGGAATTATGCAGTAGGGCGCTCGGCCATGACGAGCAGCAGGAAGGCGGCAAGGTCGCGCCAGCGGGCAAAGCGCGGGGAGTTTTCGCAGACTTCGGGGCTCGGCTGCGGTTCGTCGATCCTGCCGATGCGGAAGCCGGCGTCGGCGATGCCGTTCAGGTAATCGGCCATGGTGCGCGGAAAGCGCGGTACGGCGAAGAGCCTGACCTCTTCGCCGGCCGGCCGGGCGCCGAAGCGCCATTCCTCGGTGAAGGTGCTGCGATCGAAATAGCGCGAAACGCAGAGGGCGGTCGCAAAGCCATCCTCGTTCTTCTGCCAGCCGAGGCCCGGCGTGATGAAGCAGGGATGCAGCACGCTGAAGGCGATAAAGCCGCCGGGGCGCAGCAGCCGGTAGGCTTCGCGCATGGCAGCGTCGAAATCCGGGCCATCCATCAGCGCCATGGTGGAGACGACGGCATCGAAGGAGGCATCCGGAAAGCCGGTATCGGTGCTGTAGGAAGAAATCTTGTAGGTGATGCCGAGAGGGCTTTCCTGCTCGGCCTTTTGCGCATGGCCGATCATGCGCCCGGAGAGATCGATGCCGGTCAGGCGTGCGCCGAGTTCGGCAAAGCGGCGGGTATTCGTGCCTTCGCCGCAGCCGAAATCGATGACATCAAGGCCGGCGATCGGCGGCAGGAAATCCAGGAAGGCGGGGAGGGTGAAAAGCTCGCGATAGACGTCGTAGCCGCTACGGACGTCATGCGTCCATTGATCGGCATTGCCATCCCATCGCGCCGCCACGCCCTGTAACAGATCGTCACTCATCGGTCCCTCGCATGTCCTTGCCTGATTCACCCCGGGGAAGGATAGGACGGTTTGTTATCGGGGCAACGACTGCCCGCTCAATCCCTCCCGACTGGCGCTCCCAGCGGATAGAGATGGCGGTAGGGGCGGGCCTCGTCGAGGGCGCGGGGACGCAGAAGCGCTACGCACTTTTGCTGGAATTGCTTTTAGTCAGCACGATATGCGCAGCCATTTCCGTCATCTCGTGGGATTTGACGGAGAAGCCCAGCGCCGGCAGGTCGATGCCTTCGAACATGGATTCGCCCTTGCCGAGGACGACGGGGGAGATGGCGAAATGCATCTCGTCGATCAGGCCGGCCTGCAGATATTGGCGCACGGTGCTGACGCCGCCGCCGATCTTGACGTCCTTGTCGCCGGCGGCGGCCTTTGCCTTTTCCAGCGCTTCCTCGATGCCGCCGGTGATGAAGTGGAAGGTCGTGCCGCCCTCCATTGATATCGGCTCGCGGGCATAATGGGTGAGGATGAAGGTGGGCGCATGATAGGGCGGGTTCGGCCCCCACCAGCCTTTCCAGTTTTCATCCGGCCACTCGCCCCTGATCGGGCCGAACATGTTGCGGCCGAGGATGAAGGCACCGAAGCCGGAATTGCCGGCCGAGGCGTATTTCTCATCGACGCCGGTGGTGCCGTCGTCCTTGCCGATCATGGTGCGGAAGGTGCGGGTGGGAAAGAACCACTGGTGGACCTCCATGCCGCGCTTGCCGAGCGGGTTTTCAACGCTTTGGTCCGGGCCGGCGCCGAAACCATCGATCGAAAGAGAAAATGCAGCTACGCGTACACGCGCCATGTCAGCCTCCATCTGATTGCATTTTGAAATCAGTTGTGTTGTCGCATAACCAATCCTATAATGCAACTGGTTTTTCTCGCGGAGTCGAATATGGATATCGAAATACGGTCGGGCTGCCCGATCAACCTGACGATGGAGGTGCTGGGCGACCGATGGAGCCTCGTTATCATCAGGGATATCATGTTCGGCAATCGCCGTCATTTCCGCGAGCTGCTGACGCAATCGGAAGAGGGGATCGCCTCCAATATTCTGGCGGCGCGGCTGAAGCGGCTGATGTCCTACGGGCTGATCACCAAACTCGACGATCCCTCCCATAGCCAGAAATCGATCTACAGCCTGACGGAGGCTTCTATCCAGCTCGTGCCGATGTTTGCGATGATCGGCGCCTGGGGGCGGCGGCATCTGCCTGTCAGCGAGGATTTGAGCATCCGCGCCGAACTGCTGGAAGAGGGCGGACAGCCGCTCTGGGACGAATTCATGGAGGACCTGAGACGGATCCATATCGAGGACCCGATCGGCGGGGCGAATGGATCAGTCAAATCGCCGGTTCTGGCGCGGCTGACGGCGGCGTTTCTGGAAGTGCGCGCCCGGATGGATGTGGCGGGGGAATAGGCTTTTGACCGCCGAGGTTCAGGCTGATTTTGTCGGCCAAGTGGAAAGCGCCTGATCGGCAACAGCCTCCAGCGCCTCGCGGCTGAAGCCGGCTTTGGCCTGTACCGCCATGCCGTGAAGCACGGCGAGCAGGAAGGCCGCCAGCGCTGCGGGCTTGGCGGTCTCCGGCAGGTCGCCCTCGGCCTTTGCCCGCTCGAAGCGCTCGCGAAGCTGGACTTCGCCGACGGCGCGGGCATCAATCAGGGCCTGTCGTACCGGTTCGGCTTCATCCGATCCCGCTAGGACGCCATGGATGGCGAGGCAGCCCGTATGGGTGGAATAGCGGGTGTTGAGGTCGATCGCACCGGACATGATATGCGCTGCGACCTCCCGTGAGGTCGGCATCTCAAGCGCCCTGGGGAAATAGTCCACGTATCGCTCATAAGTGATGGGTGCTGTGGCGACCACGCGGGCGGCAGCACAGGCGATTTCGGATGGTGGGCGGATCATCCTCATCGGCTCGCTGCTCGGCAGCCGCGTGCCGTTTTCCGGCGTCGCCGATTATGCGGGAACCAAGGCGGCGATTGCCGGCTATGCGAGGGGCGTGGCACGCGATCTCGGCGGGCGCAACATCACCGTCAACATCGTCCAGCCCGGCATCATGCCGACCGACATGGCGGCAGATGTGCGCGATAACCTGCCTCCGGCAGTGATGGACCTGCACCCGATCCGGCGCATTGCGACGCTGGAGGAAGTGTCGGCGGCCATCAGTTTCCTGGCGGGGCCGAATGGCGGCTATATCAGCGGCGGCGTGATCGACATCTCCGGCGGACTGCAAGTCTAAAATCGAAACGGCCTGTCGCCTGCGGAGCTGAAAAACTCCGCAGGCGACAGGTTTGGCGACGAGCCCATCGGTCAGGCCGCGAGGCTGCCGTAATCCATCGCGTCGAGATCGGCGATCAGGCCGGGTCCACCAGGGTTCCATCCGAGGATGCGGCGGGTCTTTTCGCTTGACGCCGGGAAGTCGAGGCCGGCGAAGATCGCCATCCAGCCGAAATGTTCGGCCGCCTTTTCCGGCGCGACCGAAACGACCGGCAGCTTCAGGCCGCGGCCGAGGGCTTCGGCGATCTCGCGGGTGGTGACGCCTTCCTCGGCAACGGCATTGTAGCGGGCGCCGGGCTCCGCTCTCTCGATCGCAAGTCGGTAGAGCAGGGCGACGTCCAGCAGGTGGCCGGCCGGAAAGCGATTGCGGCCTTCGCCGATGTAGCCGACAGCACCTTTCTGCCGGGCGATCTCGATGAGCGGCGAGACGAGGCCCTGCTTGAATGTGTTGTGCACCTGCGGCAGGCGCATGACGGAGACGTTGACGCCCTGATCGAGCAGGGCATTGCCGGCAAGCTCGGAAGCAATGCGCGGGTTCGGGTGCTCGATGTTGAAGACATCCTCGCTTGCGGGCTCTCCGAGATGGGCATTGCCGATGCCGGTGCCCGAGGTGATGAGGAGCGGGCGGTTCGAGCCTTTCAAAGCCTCGCCCATCGCGGCGATGACGCGGCTGTCTTTCTGGCAATTCTCGACGAAGCGCGAAAAATCATGGTCGAAAGCCGTATGGATGACGGCATCCGCCTTCTCGACGCCGGCTCGAACGCTTTCGGGCTCTTCCAGCACGCCGCGGTGGACTTCGACGCCCGCCGCTTCCAGCGCCTTGGCACCCGTATCCGAGCGGGTCATGCCGATGACATGGTGGCCTGCTTTCTGGAGTTCAGGCACGACGGCCGATCCGATGAAGCCGGTGGCGCCGGTGAGGAAAATGCGCATGTTGTATCTCCTGTTGCTTGAGACCCCGATATTGCGCTATGTTTTATGCTGTTAAAGTAGTGATGTTATCCTATTATAATTGATAACAGGACCAGTATGAGCACTGACAGCAATGCCCTTGGCACCTTCCTTCGCGACCGCCGCGCGCGTCTCGATCCGGCGGTGTTCGGGTTCTCCGGGCGCCGGCGTACGCCGGGCTTAAGACGTGAAGAAGTGGCGCAGCGCGCCAATATCAGCCCGACCTGGTACACGTGGCTGGAGCAGGGGCGCGGCGGCGCACCATCGGCCGACGTGCTGAACCGGATCGCAAACGGATTGATGCTGACCGAACCGGAGCGCGAGCATCTGTTCATTCTCGGTCTCGGCCGGCCGCCCGAGGTGCGTTACCGTGCCATCGAGGGCGTCAGTCCCCGCCTGCAGCGCCTTATCGACACGCTTGAGGTGAGCCCGGCGCTGGTGCGCACGGCCGCCTGGGATATCGTCGCCTGGAACCGCGCGGCCACCGTTGTCATGACCGATTACGGCAGGCTTGCGCCTGAAGACAGGAACGTTCTGCGCCTGCTGTTCTCCAACCCTGGTGTCCGCAACGTTCAGCACGATTGGGAGGCCATGGCGCGTTTCGTCGTCGGCGCCTTTCGCGCGGATGCGGCGCGGGCGGGTGCGACCTCGGAGATTGCCGATCTGGTGGAGGAACTTTGCCGTACCAGCGCGGAATTCAAGAGGATTTGGGAGGAGAATGAGGTGATTGCTCATGGCGAGGGAACCAAGCGGCTAAGGCACCCTGTTCTCGGCGATATCGAGCTTGAATATTCCGGCTTTGCGATCGACGGCAGGCCGGATCTCAACATGGTCGTCTATAATCCCGTCGATCCCGATCTGGCCGAGCGTATTCGCCTGATGGTCAGGGATACGCGACCCGAGCGGGATTAAGACCTTCTCCGCAGCGTGAACACCGTCAGCTCCGAAGGCCTGCCCAGTCGCAGCGCAAAGCCGGGCCAGAGCGCGGTGCCGTTGTTGACATAGAGTTTCATGCCGCCGATCTCGTAGAGGCCGGAGACGAAACCGCCGTTGGCGCGGGCGACCAGGCGATCGAGGCCGAGGATCATGCCGCCATGGGTATGTCCCGAGAGTTGCAGCGCGATGCCGGCCTTGGCATTTTCGGCTGCCATTCGCGGCTGATGGTCGAGAAGAATGACAGGGGCCTCGGCTGGAGCGTCTTTCAAGGCCGCGCCAAGATCGGGATTGGGCATCGGTCTGCCGAAGGCCGCAAGATCCGTCACGCCAGCGATGACGATACGATCGGCGCCACGCTCGATGACGGCGTGCTCGTTCATCAGCATGCGCATGCCAAGACTGGCGTCATGCTCGATCCAGTCGTCATAGCCGAAATAATATTCGTGATTGCCGGGGATGGCGAAGAGGCCGTCGCGCGCCTCGAGCCTTGCGAGCGGCGCGACATCCATACGGCGCTTTTCGAGGCGGCCGTCGATGAAATCGCCGGTGACGACGATCAGGTCAGTTTTCAGATCATTGGCCTTCTTCACGACTATCTCGGTCCAGGACGCCGGAAAGAGGCGGCTGAGATGGAGGTCGGTCAGTTGCAGCAGGCGGTAGCCGTCAAAGGATTCGGGGAGATCCTTGATTGATATCTCGACATTCTTCACGGGCGGAATGCGCACGGCTCCAGCGACGCCAAAAGCGGCCAGGCCGAAGGCCGCGAGCCCGATGACATAGCGGATATCAGGGGGGATGGCCGGGAATTGCCCCTCGACGAGAGCAAAGACAAGCGAGACGGCATCCAGCGCGATCTGGAAGGCCGCCAGCAGGAGCGTCGCGCCGAAGAGGAAATTCAGTACGATAATCAGCGGGCGCGGATATTCGGGCGCGAAGACGGAACCTGACGAGATGCGGTTCAGCAGTACCTGCTGGGAACCGACCAGCAGCACGCCGGCAACGAGGGCCTTGGCGGGCCATATCCACGGCAGGGGCAGGATGAACCTGAGGACGACGACCAGCCAGGGAAGCCCGAGGATGACATGAAACATGCAATATGCCTGTGATTATCGGCGGTTATGGGTGGGAATGAAGAAAATGAATCCAGTGATTTTGGGAATGTGGTGTCTGGAGCCGGTTGCGCAAGGGCTTACATGAGATCTCGGCGTGTCACATGCAAGCGAGGCTTTGTCGTGTGTTACGGGGCAAGAGACTCGCCCTCTGCCGTGTCTTCCTTCCGCGCCTCGGCGAACAGCCAGTCGATGACGGTTTCCAGTGCCGTGGACTTCCGGTAGCGGGGCCAGACGAGGTAGATATCCGACGGGCCGCGCAGCCTGGCTTCGAAGACCCGCACCAGCCGGCCCCTCGCCAGATCGTCGGTGACGAAACCGCCATTGGCGAGAACAATGCCCTGTCCGGCAATCGCCGCCTCGATCGCGTGCGCGGTCTGCGAGAAGCTGATGCCCTTGAAGGAGGGACTGCTGCTGCTGGCGAGATGGCGCTCGACGAACTCAGGCCAGAGATTATGGGCATCGTGCAGCAGCGGATAGGCCGAGAGCTCCTCGGCCGTGCGCGGCGCATTCCGGCCGGCAAGCAGCAGCGGGCTGCAGACGGCAATGACCTCCTGCTCGAACAGCAGCTCGGCATTCAGGCCCGGCCCGAAGGGCGGGCGGCCATAGCGGATGGCGAGATCGACGCCATCGACGGCGAAATTCGAGATGCGCTCGGTTGCCAGAATATGCAGGTCGAGATCGGGGTGCAGCGCGGTGAAATCGGGCAGGCGCGGGATCAGCCATTTCGATGCGAAGGTCGGCGTCGTGCTGATCGTCAGCTTGATCGCCTGCGGCTTCAGTTCGTCCGTTGCGCGGGCGATGATCTCGAAGGCGCGCCTGATATCGGCGATGTAGCGGCGGCCCTCGGCCGTCAGCGCCAGCGTGCGCGGCAGGCGTTCGAACAGCGTCATGCCGAGCTGTGCTTCGAGCCCGCGAACCTGCTGGGCGACGGCGCCCTGCGTGACGCCGAGCTCTTCGGCGGCGAGCCTGAAGTTCAGGTGGCGCGCTGCGACCTCGAAGGCCCTGAGGCCATTGAGGGAGGGAAGCTTTGCGGGGATATTGCTCATCGAATAGTTTTTCTACTGCCACAAAAGAGGAGAACTGGTTCGCGCTCGCGTAGCGGACATGTTATCGTGCGTTCACACATCGATCAATCGACGATATCACATCAGGAGGGCACCGGCATGTCAGTAGAAAAAGTGGCCGTTATCACGGCAGGCGGCAGCGGCATGGGGGCCGAGAGCGCAAAACGCCTTGCGGCCGATGGATACAAGGTCGCGATCCTGTCTTCCTCCGGCAAGGGTGAGGCGCTTGCCAAGGAGCTCGGCGGCGTCGGCGTGACCGGTTCCAACCAGTCGAATGACGATCTGAAGCGGCTGGTCGATGCGGCGATGGCGGCCTGGGGCCGCATCGACGTTCTCGTCAACAGCGCCGGTCACGGGCCGCGGGCGAAGCTCAACGAGATCACCGACGAGCAGTGGCATACGGGCATGGACGTCTATCTGATGAACGTCATCCGCCCGGTGCGGCTGGTAACGCCGGTCATGCAGGCGCAGAAGAAGGGGGCGATCGTCAATATCTCGACAGCCTGGGTCTTCGAACCTTCGACGATGTTCCCGACCTCGGCCGTCTTCCGCGCCGGCCTTGCCGCCTATACCAAGCTCTTTGCCGATACCTATGCGGCCGAAAATATCCGCATGAACAATGTGCTGCCCGGCTGGATCGACAGCCTGCCGGCAACCGAAGCGCGGCGCGAAACCGTGCCGATGCAGCGCTATGGCACGAGTGCGGAAGTGGCCGCGACGATTGCCTTTCTGGTGTCAGACGGGGCGGGCTATATTACCGGGCAGAGCCTGAAGGTCGATGGCGGGTTGATGCGGTCGGTTTGAGGCTGATGGCGTGGTTATAAAGACCCCGCCCCAAACCCCTCCCCACAAGGGGGAGGGGCTTAACCTGTTGCACCCGCCTCCAAATCTTCGACGTTTCGGGAGGAGTGAGGCGGTGCCGCGTCCTAGCCCCTCCCACCTGTGGGGAGGGGTTGGGGAGGGGTCTTCATCCGCGGTCTACTTCGCCCCTTAAAATACCGCATCATCACCAAGTCCGCCGCATCCCGCACCACATCCCACCTCGGCATCGCTGCCGCCGCGATGGCGGGCGCGTGATCAGCGGCTGATGCGGAGGCGTGTGGCCGGTGGTAGCCAACGGTTTCCGTCTGCGGCGGCTGATCGTCGAGGGCAGGGGCAGCTTGAACTATTCGGCTCTGCGCCTATTGTCAGGCGGTGGACATTGCGCCCATGCCCGCGGCGATCGAGAAGGCCCGAATCCATGCAGAAGTTCACTGTAACCATCACGCGCGAGATCGAGGCCGATACAGCCGAGGAAGCCGCGCTTCTCCTGTATCAAGAGCTCGCCAGGGACGCAGCACCGCTTCGCTATCTGGTTGCGGACGAAACAAAGCGAACGAGGACTGTGACACTGGATCGGGACAAGGCAGACGAATTCGCTGCTGTCGATCATACTGCCGATCCTGGGAACTGGTAGACGGCGGCTGACAGGTCAGCGAGATCGAAATTTGGCAGATCGAAATTCGAGCCGTCCATCGTCAACCCATTAGATACTGGATATGCCTGCGGCCATGCACGGATGATTTTTCGATATGGGCGCGCACGCCGAAGACGTTGGCGATCAACGCTTCGGTCAGCACTTCCTCGGGCGTGCCTGCGGCCACGACCTCGCCCTTCTGCAGTACAGCCAGGTGATCGCAGAACATCGCTGCCAGATTGAGATCGTGCAGGGCGATGATCGAGGTGAGGCCGAGTTTGGAAACCAGTGCCAGGATATCGAGCTGGTGCTGGATATCGAGATGATTGGTCGGCTCGTCGAGCAGCAATTCGCTTGGGCTCTGGGCCAGCGCCCGGGCGAGATGCACGCGCTGGCGCTCGCCGCCCGACAGCGTCTGCCAGAGCTGGCCGGCGCGTTCGCTCATGTCGACGCGGTCAAGCGCTTCCTCGACGGCCGCATCGTCATCGGAGCCCCAGGAGGAGAGGAGGCCGCGATGCGGGGTGCGGCCGAGGCGCACGACATCGCGCACGGTGATCTGCGTATCCGTCGTCGACTGTTGCTCGACGAAGGCGATGCGCCGGGCAAGGGCGGCACGTGAGAGGCCGGAGACATCGTCGTCGCCGAGGCGGATGATGCCGGATCTGACCTGCCGCAGCCGGCAAATCAGGCGAAGCAGGCTCGATTTGCCGGAGCCGTTCGGCCCGAGCAGGCCGAGCACCTTGCCTTTTTCGACGGATATGCTGACGCCGTTGACGATGACGGTATTACCTGCGGCATAGGTGACCTTGTCGACTGATATGCTCATGCGCTTCTCCGCACGCGGTAGAGGATGATGGCGAAGGCCGGCGCGCCGAAGAGCGCGGTGACGACGCCGATCGGCAGGATCTGCTGCGGAATGATGATGCGCGAGATGATATCAGCGCCGACCATGAAGAGCGCACCGCCAAGCGCGGTCGCCGGCAGCAGGCGGCCATGCGCCGGCCCGACGAGGAAGCGGGCGGTATGGGGAATGACGAGGCCGACGAAGCCGATGGAGCCGACCATGCTGACGACGCTCGCCGTCATCGCGGCCGTGACGGCGAGCAGGGTGAACTGCACCCGGCGCACGGCAATGCCAAGCGCGGCTGCGGCATCCGTGCCGAAGGCGAAGGCATCGAGGGCGCGCACATGCGCCAGGCAGAGGATGAAGCCGATCACGGCAATCGGCACGGAGAGATAGACATCCGGCCAGCGCACGCCGCTCAGCGATCCCAAGAGCCAGAAGAGCACGCCGCGGGCCTGTTCGGCATTGGCCGAGGTCGTGACGATATAGGAGGTCAGCGCATTGAAAAGCTGCGAGCCCGCCACGCCGCAGAGAATGATGCGCTCGCTGGTACCGCCTGCACCGGCCGCCAGCACGCCGACCAGCAGGAAGGCGACGACGGCGCCGATGAAGGCGCCGCTCGACAGGCCGAGTATGCCATAACCGAGGCCTGATATCATGACGCAGACGGCCCCCGTCGATGCGCCGGCGGAGATGCCGAGCACATAGGGTTCGGCAAGCGGGTTGCGCAGCAGCGCCTGCAGGATCGCGCCGCAAAGCGCCAGCGACGCGCCGGCGCTTGCCGCCACCAGCGCACGGCTGAGGCGGTAATCCCAGATGATGCCCTGGTGGATGCGGCTGAGCTCGAATGCCGTGCCGAACAGGCGGTTGGAGACCGCCTTTGCAGTCGTGCCGAGCGGAATGGCGATCTCGCCGATCGACACGGCAAGGCTGACCATCAGGGCGAGCAGGATGACGGCGGCGATGGTGAGCGCGGCAAGCGCCCACCATGTCCTCTGTGGCGAAAGCGCCTGGCTCACTGCGCCAGACCGAAGGATTTGATATCCTTTGCCAGCGTTTCGATACCGTCGATCGTGCGGATCGTCGGGTTCATCGACTGCGCGTCCATCATGATGAAGCGCTTGTTTTTCACCGCATCCAGTTCCCGGGTGACCGGATCATTCTCCAGGAAATCCACCTTCACCTTGGGATCGTCGGCGGCATAGCGGCGGCGGTCCATGGTGGCGATGACGATGACGGAAGGATTGGCCTGCGTAATGGTTTCCCAGCCGACGAGGGGCCATTCCTCTTCAGTCGTCACGACATTTCTCGCGCCGAGCGTTTTCAGGATATAGGCCGGTGCGCTGTTCTTGCCGGCGATGAAGGCATCGCCCTTGACCTCCTTGCTGGAGAACCAGAAGACGACAGGCAGGTTCTTGGCCGCAGCACCGGCGACGGAGGCTACGGCATCTGCCTCGCGCTTTTTCAGCTCGGCGATCAGCGCATCGCCGCGGTCTTTCACGTCGAAGATCTCGGAGAGTTCGGCGATTTCCTGATAGATCAGGTCCATCGTGAACAGTTCCTTGCGCACGCCATCACCGCCATCGGTGTTGACCTTGGCGACGCAATCGGCCGGCGCGACATAGGTGTTGATGCCGAGATCCTTGAACTGCTCGCGCTTGCCGACGGAGCCTTGCGTACCGACATGCCATTCGAATTCGGCAGCCACAAGATCGGGCTCCGCGCCGACGACGGATTCGAAGCTCGGGTCATTGTCGGCCAGCCGTTTGATCCCGCTGTTAACATCGGCATATTGCGGCAGGACCGGGCCGACCCAGACGGCGGTGCCGGCGATCTTGTCGGCAAGGCCGAGCGAGAAGAGCACTTCGGTCATGCCCTGGCCGATCGAAACGATCTTGGCCGGCGCCTTTTCGAAGGTGACCTGCTGGCCGCAATTGGCGAGGGTGAGGGGATATTGGGTGGCGGCAAATGCGGGCACAGCAAAGCCGGCCAGCCCGAGCGCGAGGGAAAGGCTCTTCAGAAGCTGTCGCATGGAAAACTCTCGATCAGAAGGAAAAGGGCCGGCGGATGCCGGCGCGCGAATACGCGAGCGGGAGGCTACAGCGCGGCGCGTCTTCTCAGACGCGTAAAGGACGCTGTAGCATTTTGAATTGCTGCATAATTTCATCCTTAAATCGATTCCGATTTAAGGAATTACGCAGTAGCGGCGGATCGTCCAATCGAGACGGATGGATGGCGGCAGGCGGAGAGGGGGCGTGTCAATCATGTCTGCTCCTTGTCCGGGCATCCCCGCCCGGCTTGATTGGATCGCGATCGACGGCAGGTCTCCTGGCTCGCGAATATGTGCCGATCATCTGCCTTCCCGCGAAATCGCAGTGGCACGGCCCTGAGGCCGAGGGCATGATCGCTGAAGCGATCAACCTCGAGATCGACAATCCGCTTACAGTTGCGGGGGCAGCCACGGTCTCGGTCCCTCTTGGGTCGTCCTCACCGTGTTCCCTATTATTCCCCTCGGAGTTCTCTTCGGGGAACCGTCGCCCCGATCTATGACGCCGGTACGGGCGACGTCAAGCGCCGGAATGCGAAGTGTGTCAGGTCCGAGGCCGCCTTAGTGGCTGGCGCCCGAGCCGCCGGCGGCGACAAGCCCGAAGGGCTGACCCTCGACGGGGATCGTGCGCATTTCCTTCAGCGTCTGCGTGCTGACGAGGCGAATCAGGCTGTGGCGGGGATCGGTGATGGCGATATGATCGCCGGCAACGGCCAGCCGCGGCCGCGGATCGCGCCAATGGCCGTCCTTGCTGTAGGGCTCGGTCACGATTTCCGATCTCACGATCTCGCCCTTGACTGTGTCGAGCAGATGCAGCCTGCCGTCTTCAGTGAGGATATAGGCATTCTGGAACTTTTCCGGATCGAGCACAAAATCGACGCGCCGTGTCGGAAGGTCGACGACGCGGTAGGGCGCCTCGGTGCTGTCGGGATCGATCAGGACCACCTTATCCTCCCCGTAATTGCCGAGGAAAAACTGCATGGAGCGGCCGCCGAGCAGGGTGGAAACCTTGCCTTTCGGCAGCGATGCGCCATAGGCGAGCATCGCGAGTTTGGGGCCTTCCGTGCCGCCGGGGCGGGCGACGAGCACGCCTTCCTCGCAACCGAAGGCGACAAGGCGGGCGGAGGTTGCCTCGCCATGCAGGCCGGTGCAGGGCGCGACATCGCCGATCTGCCGGCCATCACGATCGAGCACCCGCAGGCCAAGGCGCGGCGGCAGTTCGCCCTCCTTGACCGGGGCCTGCATGTTCGGCACGGAGACCAGCAGATGATTGCCCATCGGCACCGCGACGCCGTGATGGGCGGCGATGGTGTTGACAGCTTTCGGCTCCGGCGTTTCCTGCAACAGGCTGCTTTCCTTCAAGAGATCGAAGCGGTCGGTGCGATCATAGAAGATCGCCACGTCATCGCCATGCGTCACCACATGGCCCGGCTTCTCGCCCTTTATCGTCGCGTCGATCAGCTTCGGCGGCGTCACCTCGAGATCGCGATGCTCCCCATGGTCGGTAAGGGCAATGCCGGTATCGATGACATGAACGACATTCTCTTCGCCCTGGACGGCAAAGACGGTGCGCCCGGTGTCGCTCAGCGACAGGGCGGCATAACCCTTGAGATCGAAGCGACCGATCTGTCTCCCGCTCGCAAGATCGATGGCGTGGACGACCGGCAGGCTGTGATCAGCCACGAAAAGCCGCCAGCTCTCCTGCTGCTCCTCTTCGGCGCGGGAAGCCGATGGCAAGATAGCGGATGTGAGCGTGGCGACTGCGAAGATAGCGAAAAGGCGCCGGGACATGAAATTTCCATTAATGTAATAACATTACATTCCTGTTGTTATAAAGTTACATCTGCCTTGTCCAGTCCTGGCTGTCGGATTTTTGAGAAACCAGAGCGCTGCGCGTCCATTCGGACGTACAGAGGATGCTCTAACTCTTCGAATCTACGCATCGGGCTTTCGATTCCGATTTTCGGGCCAATCCTGCAGGCGCTGGCCTCGTTTGATGTTTGGACGGCTTTTTCATCGTGACCGGATGCCGGTCGCAAGCGCTGATCCCGCCGCAGTATGGCGCATTGACAATCTATTGCTGAGCCCCGCTCACAAGCCTATCCCGCCTGCCTCGTCTAATTCGGATAATCCGTGGACGCTATATCCCTTCGGTGCAGCTTCTGCTGCCTGTCAGCTTTCAACAGCATTGCGAGGGATAAGCCATTGAGAACATCGGGATTTGCCGCAATCGATGCGAATACGCCGTTGCAACCTTTTTCCTTCGATCGCCGGGAATTGCGTCCCGAGGACGTGGCGATCGACATTCTCTATTGCGGGGTCTGTCACACGGATCTGCACATGTCGCGCAACGACTGGGGCTTTTCGGCCTATCCAGTCGTGCCGGGGCATGAGATCGTCGGGCGCGTGTCGGCCGTCGGCAGCAGCGTTTCGCGCTTCAAGGTGGGCGACAATGTCGCCGTCGGCACGATCGTCGACAGCTGCATGGAGTGTCCCAACTGCCGGCGCAACGAAGAGCAGATGTGCTACAAGGGCGCCACCGTCACCTATAACGGTCGGGACCGGGTGACCGGCAAGACGACCTATGGCGGTTATTCCGACCATATCGTCGTGCGCGAGGAGTTCGTGCTCAGCGTGCCCGATGGGCTGGACCTGTCGCGCGTCGGGCCGCTGCTGTGTGCCGGCATCACAACCTATTCGCCGCTGCGCACCTGGAATGTCGGCCCCGGCAGCCGGGTGGGCGTTATCGGGCTTGGCGGGCTCGGACATCTGGCCGTGAAGTTTGCCTCGGCACTTGGCGCCGAAGTGACGGTGCTGACGCGCTCGGAAGGCAAGATCGGCACCGCCCGCGCGCTCGGTGCCGACAAGGTACTGTTGTCGACCGATGCGGCGCAGATGGAGGCGGTCGCCTTCGCCTTCGACGTGATCATCGATACCGTGCCTTACGAGCACGATCTCGGCCCTTATCTCAACACGCTCGATTCCGACGGCACCCTGGTCATTGCCGGCTCGCTCGTCGATACGCCCAAATTCAGCAACCTGCCGCTGATCAAGGGTCGCCGGCGCATTGCCGGCACGCCAAGCGGCGGGATCAAAGAGACGCAGGAGATGCTGGATTTCTGCGGCCGCAAGAACATCCTGCCGGAATGCGAGATGATCGCCATGGGCGATATCGCCAAAGCCTTCGGGCGGCTGGAGCGCGGCGACGTGCGCTACCGTTTCGTCATCGACATGGCGACGATGCCGGCGGCTTAGGCAGCTTGAGATCCCAAATCTATCAATTTGAGGGCTTCTTCGGAATGGCGCGCAGCGCCTCGATGAATACTGAAAGGGCCGGCGGCATCTGTCGCCGGCTGGGATAATAGAGGGAATAGCCGGAGAAGGGCTTGCAGTAATCCTCCAGCACGCGGACCAGCCGGCCGCTTGCGATATGCTGCTCGGCGAAATCCTCGAAGACATAGACAAGGCCGAAGCCTGAAAGGGCGGCCTCGATCATCATCTCGGAATCGTTGACCATGAAACTGCCGGACACCTTCACCTCAATGTCGCGGTCGTTCTCCTCGAATTCCCAGGCATAGGGACCAGCCAGCGAGGCGATGTAATAGGTCACGCAGTCGTGGTTTGCGAGATCGGCAGGTGTTTTCGGCGGCGGGTTACGGGCGAAATAATCGGGCGAGCCGACGACGGCGGCGCGGATATCCGGCCCGATGCGCAGGCCGATCATATCCTTGTCGATGCGCTCGCCGAAACGGATGCCGGCATCGAAGCGCGAGGCGACGATATCCTCGAAACGGTCGCCGACGATGAGCTCCACGCGGATATCGGGGTAGGTGCGATGAAACTCCGGCAGGATCGACATGACGAGCGAGGTTGCGGCATGCTTGCCTGCGGTGATGCGAACGGTGCCCGAAGGCTTTTCCCTGAGATTGCCAAGTTCCTGCAGACCGCGATGGATCTCGGCAAAGGCGGGCTTGAGGGTGAGAAGCAGGCGCTCGCCGGCCTCCGTGGTGGCGACACTGCGGGTGGTGCGGGCGAGGAGCCGCATGCCGAGCCGCTCCTCCAGCTGCCGCATCATGTGGCTGAGGCCTGAGGAAGAAATGCCAAGGCGGATTGCGGCTTTGGTGAAGCTGCGCTCTTCGGCGACGATGACGAAGGTGGCGAGATCATCGAAATCGTGGCGCTTCATTTCTGATCTGCTTTCAGGAATGGATACGGACTGCTGGGTTCTTCTCACATATCTAGGGCAGGGGTGAGGGGACCCGCAAGAGGCATGCTGCTTGCGGAGGGAAGGACGTCGGTTTCGCAAATCCGGAATGACAGAGATTTTACCTCATGCTAATGTAGAATCTTCTGATTTTGAGAGGAGCAACCATGAGTATTTTCGACGGCTTAGGCAGTGTTCTCTCGGACGTTCTTGCCGGCAGGCAGGTCGACTACGCTGCAGTTGCAACCCGAATATTCGACAATGCCGGCGGGCTGCAGGGCATTGTGTCCCAGCTCAATTCGGCAGGTCTCGGCCAGCAGGTTTCATCCTGGATCGGCACCGGCCACAACCTTCCCGTATCGGCAGAACAGATCCAGGCGGCCCTGTCGTCCGATCAGTTGCGCGATCTCGCCGCCAAGTTCGGCGTCAATGCCGACGATGTCTCCAAGCTGCTTGCCGAGCATCTGCCGGAGGCCGTCGATGCGGCGACGCCAAACGGAACCGTCTCATAGCTCTCAAAGACGTGCATGCCGTGAATTGCCCCCAACACGAGGTTATCTGATGATTGCGAGATTGCTTGTGCCCGCTTCCGCCGGAGCGTTGATTGCCGTCGCCTTCTTCGTTTCTCCGGCCTCTGCGCTGACCATGAAGGAATGCAGCGCCAAATATCAGACAGCCAAGGCCGATGGTTCGGCCAAGGACATGAAGTGGAACGACTTCCGTGCGAAATTCTGCGGCGCGGATGCGGCCGCCGAAGATGCCGCCGATGACAAGGCGGTCGCCGCAACCACGGACAAGGAACCCGCAAAGCCGACGATCAAGGCGCCCAAAGGTGTGACTATGCCGAAGGCGATCGACAAGAAATATGCAAGCGAGACGCCCGCCAAAGGCCGGCTGCATACCTGCGTCGACAGCTATCACGCCAACAAGGATGCCGGCACGCTCAACGACCTGAAATGGATCCAGAAGGGCGGCGGCTACTGGAGCCTCTGCAATACGGCGCTCAAGGCCGGTGGCTGAGGTGTAGGCTGGCGGGGTGGCGGCCGATGACTATTGTGGCGTTGCCTCCGCCATCTCTTCACGCTCCTGCAGGATGCGGTCGATCAGGCCCCATTCCAGGGCTTCCTGCGCCGTCATGAAGCGATCGCGATCCATCGCCTGCTCGAACTCCTCATAGGATCGGCCGCAATGTTCGGCGTAGAGGCGCGTCATGAGCTGCTTCGTCTTCCTGATTTCCTCGGCATGGATGAGCATGTCGGACGCCTGGCCCTGGAAGCCGCCGAGGGGCTGGTGGATGAGGATGCTGGCATTCGGGAGGGCATACCGCTCTCCCGGCTGGCCGGCCATCAGCAGGAAGGAGCCCATCGAGCGGGCCGTTCCCATGCAGAGCGTGTGCACCGGCGCGCGGATGAAGCGCATCGTGTCGTACATTGCAAAGCCGCTGGTCACGACGCCGCCAGGCGAATTGATATAGAGATTGATCGGCTTCTTCGGATTTTCGGCTTCGAGGAACAGAAGCTGGGCGCAGACAAGGGCCGAAACGGTGTCGTTGATCTCGCCGTTCAGAAAGATGATCCGCTCTCGCAAGAGCCGGGAATAGATGTCGAAGGATCGCTCCCCTCTTGAGGATTGTTCGACGACCATAGGGACGAGTTGCATCGCTTCGCGCATCGGCGAACTCCAATCTTCCAGAAATTTGATAATGACAGGCCTGCCGCGTCAGGCGGCGAGCATCATGGTCGGGCTGTTGCTGTTTGCGACAGTCTTTGCCAGCCGCTCGAAAATAGCGCCGGTCAGCTCGTGGACGATCCGCAGGCTGGTTCCGCCCGATGCATTCGGGGCGATCGTGAAGGTGACGGTGCTTTCGAGATAGGGCGGGGCGTCGTCGCGCAATCGGTAGCGCACTTCCTTGACTGGTGTCTCGGAGAGCGATTGCGGATCGGCAAGCGCCTCCTTCGGCAGCCATTTTTCCCGGAATTCCGCAATGCTGATCGCCCGCCAGACCTTTTCCGGAGGCGCGTCGAGCTCGTATGTCTGTTCGAAGCCGCTTTCTTGCACCTTGGCTTTCATCTCGTTCATTGATCCATATCCTTCAACAAGAGCTTGAGAGCATCGATGCGGGCTGGCCAGTAGGCGCGGTATTTCGCCAGCCATTGGGCAATGAGAGCCAGCCCATCCGGATCGACCTCGTAATTCACGAAACGGCCCTCCTTCTGTTCGCGCACTAACCGTGCCGACCGCAGCACGGCGAGATGCTGGGACATGGCCGGCTGGCTGATATCCATGCCCTGGCGAAGCGCGCTGGCATTCATGCTGCCGGCGGCCAGTTTCTCGAAGATCGTGCGGCGGGTCGGGTCCGCCAGGGCGCGGAAAATGTCGTGTTCCATCATGAATAACACATAAGCACGGACTTATGCGATTGGCAAGGGCAGGTGTCGATATCTGCGCGCGTTGGCGGAGAATGATCGGCCGAGGGGCGGCGTGTGCCGGCGATCAACGCTCGATCGAGCCTTGGCGGCGGATCTTCTTCTGCAGTAGCATCACGCCATAGAGCAGCGCCTCGGCGGTCGGGGGACAGCCCGGCACATAGATGTCGACGGGGACGACGCGGTCGCAGCCGCGCACCACCGAATAGGAATAGTGGTAATAGCCGCCGCCATTGGCGCAGGAACCCATGGAGATGACGTAGCGCGGCTCGGGCATCTGGTCGTAGACCTTGCGCAGCGCCGGCGCCATCTTGTTGCAGAGCGTGCCGGCGACGATCATCAGATCGGACTGGCGCGGGCTTGCGCGGGGAGCGACGCCGAAACGCTCCATGTCGTAGCGGGGCATGGCGACCTGCATCATCTCGATGGCGCAGCAGGCGAGCCCGAAGGTCATCCACATCAGCGAGCCGGTGCGCGCCCAGGTGATGAGGTCGTCGGTCGAGGTCAGGATGAAGCCGCGATCGGCAAGCTCGTCATTCATATCCTGAAAAACAGAGGACATGTCCCGGACATTGGCGGGAAGCAGGGTTTTTTCGGATCGGTCCGGCATGGCCTTTTCCTTTCGAAGTGGCTTCCAAAACAACCCGGTGTGAGCGCCGAGGTTCCCGCCGGCCGGAAAAAGGCTCCGTCTCTGGAACATCGCAGGCCCGGCCTTGTTGGGCTTTCTCATGCAAGCCCTTCACGCAAGCCGGAGAACAAGGCCATGACGATTCCTGCCGCAGTGATCAAGGTCCTGGCACCCGAACCTCATCCGTCGGCCCCCGTTCCGCCGCCCGGAAAACCCGCTCCGCCTGTCAAGGAGCCGATGCCCGACAAGCAGGGCGATGACGAGCCGGCGCCCGATCCCGGCGAGGATAAGCCGCCTTCCGGAGCTGTGCCATGACGCCGGCGACGAAATACCGGGTCAGATATATGTCGATCTATATCGGCCTGGTGCTGCTTGTCGCCGTGATTATCACGGTCGGATCTCTTGTCGTCGCCTTATGGTGACGTGCTTTTCAGAAGCAATGGGCTTTCGGGAACAAAGGCGCGAGGCGGCGGTTCGGATCGCTGATCGTCATCAGTTGGAGCAGTGCCATGACTGGACATCAGGAAGGCGCGAATTTCGCGCTTGTGCCGTCAGGCGAGCCGAGCGTTTTCCACCTGACCGTCGACGGCAAATATGTCGGGACCATCGCCAGCGATGGAGAGAACCTGTCGACGGCAAAACCCTGGGGGTGGCGCCTGGTGATTGCCGACGGCAGGCAGGGCGATGTGCCGCTGGCCGGCCGGTCGCACAATGTCGATGAAGCGCTGGCCGAGGCGCGACACGCTTACGAACGGCATCAGGACGAGATCTCTCATCGCATGTGAACAGGCCTCGTCTGCGGGGATGGCAGACTCTTGCACCGCCTTGCCGGTGTGGGAAGAAAGCCGTTTGTTTGAAACATGGGGCGGCATGCAGCGAACGAATGTCGCATTGAGCTTTCCCGCGGATGTCGCTATCACGGATTCGATGCTGAGGTAGGGGCCTCAAGGCGCAGGGGAACGATGCAACGCCGTCTGGACAGGATCGAGCAACTGATGGTGCGCGTTCTATGCGCGCTTGCGCTCGTCTTCGTCGGCTTTGCGCATCAGGTTCCGGCCCTTGCCGAGGATGCCCTCAGCCCCGCAGCACTTGCCCAATATGTGCTGCCCGATGGCACGCTGCCGACGCTCTGCGTCACCGTTACCGACGACAGCGGCAAGGAACACGGCAAGATCGCGCATCTTAATCCGTGCGAAGCCTGCCGTATCGGTGCCTCCGTGGTGCTGCCGCAGCCGGCCGACGTCACCGGTGCGCGCATCGGCTTTACGGTTGCCGTCGAGCCGCCGCGCCGTGTCGAAGCCTTCCATCGCCAGCTTTTCCCGCCGAATACCGGGCCGCGTGCTCCGCCTGCCACTCCGATCCTTGCCTGAACCCGCATTGCGGCCTTGGGCCGTGATGCGTCTTGCAATCATGGCCGGGCCGCATTGACGCCGCCGGCCGAGGATTCGGATACACTCCATGTCTACCACCATTGCCACTGAGGCGGCGGAGAGCGCCGTATCCGGCGTTTCGCTCTATCGCGCCATCTGGCGCTGGCACTTCTTTGCCGGCCTGCTCACCATTCCCTTCCTGCTCAATCTCGCGATCACCGGCTCGCTCTATCTCTTCAAGGACGAGATCAACGATACGGTCTTTGCCTATCGCTATATTGTTCAGCCCGCCGGCGAGGCGCTGGCGCCGCATGAGATCGCCGATATCGCGGCGGCTGCCGTGCCTGGTTCCGTCGCCAGCTCCTACAGGGATCCGGCGGGGCTCGACCGATCGGCGATCGTCACCGTTTCCACCGAGGCCGGCTCCAGCCTGGTCTTCGTCAATCCCTATGACGGCAAGGTGCTCGATGCGGTCGGCACGACCGAGGAGTTCAACTATGTCGTCAAGCGCATCCACAGCCTTGCGCTGTTTGGGGCGGCGCCCAACAAGCTGATCGAGATCACTGGCGGTTTTGCCATGGTGCTGGTCGTGACCGGCATCTACCTCTGGTGGCCGCGGCGGCAGGCGGGTGGTGTCGTGACCGTGCGCGGCACGCCTGCGCGGCGCGTCTTCTGGCGCGATCTTCATGCGGTGACCGGCGCATTCGCCGGCATCCTGATCTTCTTCATGGCGATGACGGGCATGCCCTGGTCGGGATACTGGGGGGCCAATGTGAATGCGTGGCTGACGAGCCATGATCTCGGCTATCCCGTGCAGCTATGGGATGCCGTGCCGAAATCGCAGAAGGTGACGGAGGATATCCTGCCCAAGGCCGGCTGGATCGTCGAGAAGGCGCCGGTGCCGTTGTCGGATATCGCAGCGGCGCAGTCGAAGAAACCGATGGGGCTTGATCGCGCCGTCGAGATCGCACGCGGGCTCGGCATGGCGCCGGGTTTCGATCTCGCCATTCCCGGCAGCGAGACGGGCGTCTATACGGCGGCGGTCTATCCCGATGACCTCGCCAACGAACGCACCCTCCATATCGACCAGTATTCCGGCAAGCCGCTCGTCGATCTCTCCTTCGGCCAGTATCCCTTCCTGGGGCGGGCAATCGAACGGGGCATCAATGTGCATCAGGGGCAGGAATTCGGGCTCTTCAACCAGCTCCTGATGCTGGCGACGTGCCTGGCGATCATCCTTTCCTGCGTCACCGGCGCGGTCATGTGGTGGAAACGGCGGCCGGCCGGGCGCATCGGTGTGCCGCCCATGCCGCCGAGGCGCTCGGTCTATCTGGGGCTCTGGATCATCGTGCTCGCCTTTGCCGTCGCCTTTCCGATGAGTGGGCTCACGATCCTGCTGATGATCGCCTTCGACCAGATGGTGATCCGCTTCGTGCCGCCGCTGAAGCGCGCCTTTGCCTGAGGAGGGGATGATGAAGACGATTTTCTCTTTTCTTCTAAGCCTGCTGGTTGCGACGGCTGCGGCTGCGCAGGACCCGGCCGCCGGCACCATCCGGATCGGCCATGCGGCCTCGCATTCCATGGTGCCGGGGGCCAAGGTCGGTGACGGCTATCTTGTTATCACCAATACGGGCAGCGAGCCGGACAAACTTGTTGCCGCCAGCTCGGAGCGGGCAAAGACCGTGCAGCTGCACCAGATGAGCATGGATAACGGCATCATGACCATGCGCGAGCTGAAGGGCGGGCTTGCCATTCCCGCCGGGCAGACGGTGACGCTTGCGCCCAATTACCACCTGATGTTCCAGGATGTGAGCAAGCCCTTCAAGCAGGGCGAGACGATCCGGGCGGTGCTGAGCTTCGAGAAGGCCGGAAAGATCGCGGTCGATTTTGCCGTCGGCAAGATTGCCGGGCCGCTCGATGACATCGGTGGCGCAAGCGGCGGCATGGACCATGGTGCGATGGATCATGGCGCGATGGAGATGCCCGGCATGGAGGGCATGGACATGTCCGGACCACCGCCGGAGGAGGCGATCCCGGCGACGCTGAAGACCATGTTCGAGAGGCCGGACAAGCCGCTGACAATCCTGCCTGTGGTCGTCGGGAGCAACTGGGCGATTGCCGGCTGGCAACAGGACGGGCGCGGCGGGCGGGCGCTGCTGAAGAAGGGCCATCACGGGTGGAGCATCTTTCTCTGCAGCGGCGATGGCATAAAGGAGGTTGCGGCGCTGGAGAAGGCCGGGCTTTCCGCTGATGATGCAAGGGCGCTGGCGGCGGATCTGGCTGGGGCCGAAGCCGGGCTTGACCCAAAGGTTCTGGCGCTGTTTGCGAGCTTCGAGGGCACCGTCATGATGGCGGGCGAGGCCGGCGACGCCGGTCAGGGCGGCCATGAGGGGCATGGCCAATGAGCGCGCGCACCCTTGCCGTTTCAGGCTTTGCCGCAAGCGCGGTCTTCGTCGGCGCGCTGATTGCGCTTGTCGTGTCGCTCTATCTTTCGGAGCCGCGCACCGGGCCTTTCGATACGCAGTTTTCCCTCGTCGATGACCGGGGAAACGACGTCGATCAGTCGATCTTCCGGGGTCATCCGGCGCTCATCTATTTCGGTTACACGCATTGCCCCGAGGCCTGCCCGACGACGCTCTACGAGGTGGCGGACTGGCTGACGATGCTCGGCGATCAAGGCAAGGCGCTGAAGGCCTATTTCTTCTCGATCGATCCGGAGCGCGACACGCGGGAGGTGATGCATGATTACGTCACCGCCTTCTCGAGCCGCATTACCGGCATTACCGGTGCGCCGGAGGAGATGAGGAAGGTTTCCAACGGCTGGTTCATCCATGCGGAGAAGCTGCCGAGCGAAGACGGCAATTATCATATGAGCCATACCGTCTCGCTGCTGCTCGTCGGCGCCGACGGACGGCTGAAGGGGCTGATCCCCTATGGTGCAGACCGGGATCAGGCGCTGGCGAAGATCCGCGATGTGCTGCTCGGCGGAGGGATGTGAGATGGCCCGTGCCAATAATCTGCAGCATGGCCGAAATAAATCCGCTCTCCGACTGTCTAATCTCGCGAGGGCCTTGCGCGCCATCGCCTGTCCCAACCAAACGAAAGGCATGATCTGATGTCCCTGATGACCCGCATTCTCTCCGTCACCGCCCTCGCAAGCGTCGCGTTTGCGGGGCAGGCTTTCGCGCACGCGCATCTGAAAAGCTCCGAGCCGGCTGACAAGGCGGCCGTCGCTTCGCCCAGCGAACTCGATCTCACCTTCACCGAAGAGCTGAACCTGAAGTTCAGCGGCCTCACCGTGACCGGACCGGACAAAAAGGATATCAAGCTCGGCGACGGCATGCTCGAGGATGGCGACAAGGTGCTGATGGTACCGGTCTCCGACAAGCTCGCGCCCGGCAGCTATACGGTCGACTGGCATGTGCTTTCGACCGACGGGCACAAAACCAACGGCAGCTTCACGTTCACCGTCAATCCCTGATGACACCGGATACGGCCTTCATCCTCTGCCGTTTCGTCTTCGACGGGTCAGCGCTGTTTCTCTGGGGCAGCGCTGCCTATCTTTGGCTGCTCGTGCCCGAGGGGTTGAGCAGCGACATTTGGGCGAAGCTCAGGGTGGCGCGTTTTGCGGCCGTGGCGCTGGGGGTGCTCGCCACCATGGCATTGCTGCCGGTGCGCAGCGCCATGCTCGGCAATGGCTGGGCGGACGGGCTGGATACGGACACGATGAAATCAGTGTTGACAGGAACCTCCATCGGCACCGCATGGGCCTGGCAGGCAGTGTTTGCCGTTGTTCTCCTGGCGGTGACATGGCTGCCGTCGCATCGGCAGATGGCGGCGACAGCGATCGTTTCCGGCTTGCTGCTCTGCGGCCTGGCGCTGACCGGCCATGCGGCGATGAACGACGGCTGGCTGCGGGTGCTCCACCGGGCAAACGACATCGTGCATGTGCTCTCGGGTGGCGCATGGATTGGGGCGCTGGCCCCGGTTGCGCTGGTCCTTTGCCGACTTCGCGACCACACGGCGGGAACTGATGCACGGACAGCGCTGATCCGATTTTCCAGCGCGGGGCATATCGCCGTGGCGCTGGTCATTCTCTCGGGGCTTGCCAACAGCGTGCTGATAACAGGCGGGTTACCGCTCGACTGGAGCGTGCCTTATCAGCGGCTGCTTGCGCTGAAGATCGGCCTTGTCGTGATCATGGTGCTGATGGCCGTCTTCAACCGGTATGGGCTGGTGCCGCGCATCGGTCGGTCGCGCGCGGCCGGGAATGCGTTGGCGGCCGGGACGATTGCGGAGATCGTGGTCGCCATTGGCGTTGTGGCGCTTGTCGCCTGGTTCGGGACGCTGGAGCCGTTTCCGGGGTAGGGTGCTCGACACCATTCCAAGGTTACCGAGAGCATGCGTCAAAAGCGGCTGCAAGTGTGAACTAAAGCGTGTCGCGATCTCCAAGATTCACTTGCCACGCTTTCGATTCTTGGTTTCGCATGTCGTCACCGCAAAAAACCGCTGCACACTTTTGCGCGACATGCTTTAGGACCAGCGCTCGCAAAAGGCCTCGATATCGCTGGACTGAAAGTCGGCGAGCCGCGCCATGATCGTCTCGAATGGCCAGTCCCACCAGGCGATGGACGCCAGCTTCTCCGCAACGGTCCGCGAGAACCGCTCGCGAATGAACTTAGCGGGAACGCCGCCGACAACAGTATAGGGTTCGACGTCCTTGGTGACGACTGCGCCTGCCGCGAGTACGGCGCCGTCTCCAACCTTGACGCCCGGCAGCACGATGACCCCGTGACCGATCCAGACGTCATGACCGATGACGGCGCGATCTGCCTTTCGCTCGGCAAAGAAGGAATGGTCGCGCACGGCATCCGCGGAGTAATATTCCGGGCAATAGGTGAAGCGGTGCATGGAGGGGCGGTCCATCGGGTGATTGGGCGCGCCGATCCTGACCTCGGCGGCAATGGCGCAGAACTTTCCAATCGTCGCATCGCCGGCGATGCAGCGCTGCCCCAGATAGGAATAATCCCCGAGTTCGGCCGTGTGCAGCGAGGTATCCGCCAGGATCTCGCAGCATCTGCCGATGCTCGAATCCCTGATGCTGGCGGTCGGGTGGATGATGGTTTCCGCGATTTTGGGGCGGTTTGCCTGTGCGGTCGAGTCCATGGACAGTCTCCGGATTTCGGCCTGCCTAACCGGGGACGATGAAGGATATGTGACGGCCATAACCGGCCATCAGGTCGTCAGCAAAATCCCGGTTCTGTTGACAGAGCGCGTTGGCAGCAGTCTTGTGCGTTGGCGTTACGTCGGCGATATGAGCTTTGCTTTGATGAACCTTATTTCCGTTAAACCCGAACACCCGATGCAGTCAGAGGTTTCATCCCTCCTGCAGCAATCGGATGCTGTCGCCGCTATGCTTTACCCAGGTGAATATCGGCGACCGATAAATGCGGAGTCTTTAGCAAAGACGGATACTTATGTTCTGATCGCCCGTATCGCCGGGAAAGCGGTAGGGATGTGCGTGCTGTTTGACAGGCGTGATTATTCGACTGAACTCAAGCGCATGATTGTCGACGCGGAGTCGCGAGGGGCTGGTATCGGTATGGCGCTCCTCAAAGGGGCGGAAGCTCAGGCCATGCAACTTGGCGCACTCACGATGCTGCTCGAAGTGGGAACGCGCAATACCGAGGCGCAGCAACTCTATCGGCGCGGGGGTTATCAGCCTTGCGACCCTTTTCCGCCCTATGCGGGGACGCCAATAAGCCTCTTCATGACGCGGCGTTTAACGGCAGCGGCCTCTCACAGTTAAATGGCCGCTTCTGGCCGCAAGCGGTCATGCCCCTACCACGCATTTTCGGTCCGTAATGTGCCAGCGGTTCTCGTGCTGATGAGCACCAGGGGCACCGCAACCGCATAGAGGGCGATCACCGACAGCCAGATACCGCCCGGCCAATTCTCTTGCGTCACGAAATAGAGCGATGAGAACCCGAGTGGCGCGATGATGGAGGCGAGGCTGACGGTGGAGGCGAGCACGCCTTGCAGTTCGCCCTGCCGGTCGGGTTCGACCTGCCTTGTGGCGAGCGCCTGGAAGGCGGGGTTGCCGATGCCGACGAGGGTGAAGATCGGCATGATGGCGAAGATCATCCAGCCCTGGTTTGCGAAGGCCATGACGAGGAGGGCGATCGCGGCGGCGGCGATGCCAGTCATGACCGAGCCGCGCTCGCCGAGCAGCCGGGTCGCCGGCCCCGGCAGGAAGGCTTGGCAGATCGTCTGGCAGATGCCGAAAGTGCCGAGCGACAGGCCGATCCAGAAGCCGTTCCAGCCGAATGAGTCGAAGCCCCAGAGCGCCCAGCAGGTGCCGTAGGATTCGCCGGCGGCGCTGAAGACGAAATAGACGGATACGATGGGCAGCAGGCCTTTCATCGAGACGACCCATTTCAGCGGCCGCAACGGGTTCAATCCGGCAAGATCGAGCTTCTGGCGCGACGGCGCACGAGATTCAAGTGGTCGGGATTCCGGCAGGACGAAGAGGGCAAGCAGCAGGTTGCAGGCGTTGAGCACTGCAGCGGCAATGAAGGGCAGGCGCAGCCAGTAATCGCCGAGCAACCCGCCGAGAACGGGGCCGATGATGAAGCCGGCGCCGAACATGGCGTTGGTGAGGCCGAAGCGGCGGGCGCGCTGATCGGCCGGCGAAATATCGGTGATATAGGCCGAGGCGACGGACATATTGGCGCTGGTGAGGCCGGCGATGGCGCGGCCGATGAAGAGCAGCAGGAGGGATGGCGCAAAGGCCATGATGACGTAATTGACGGCGGCGCCGGCGAGCGAAATCAAGAGCACCGGACGGCGGCCGATCGTATCGCTGAGTGCGCCGAGCACCGGGGCGAAGACGAACTGCATGGCGGCATAGAGCGCGGTCATGATGCCGACATAGACGGCGATGTCCTGCGCCTGCGTCACCTCCTGAAGCAGGTGCGGGAGGATCGGGAAGATCAGCCCTATGCCGACGGCATCGAGGCAGATGGCGGTGAAGATGACGATGAGGGGTTTGTTCATAGCTGATATCATGGGGAAATGATGAGTTTGCCGGTCACGCGGCCGGCGGCGCTGATGGTCTGCGCTTCAGCCGTCCGCTCCAGCGGAAAGCTCTGCTCGATGCGCAGGCGGAAAAGGCCCTGGGAATGGAGCCGCGCCACATCGGCGAGCACCCGTTCGGGCTCCTTCGGCGGGCCGCGGGAGAATTTCGCGCCATATTCCTCGGCCGAGAAATCGGCGACGGAGAGCACATGGGCGGGATCGCCCGTCATCTCGATCAGATCAGGGATGATGCCGGAGCCGGCGACATCCAGCGCCGCATCGACGCCATCGGGCGCGAGCTGCCGCACGCGGTCGGCAAGTCCCGGCCCGTAGGTGGTCGGGATGGCGCCGAGATCCCTGATATAGTCGTGCTTCTGCGGGCTTGCCGTGCCGATCACGGTGATGCCCCTGATGCGGGCGAGCTGGAGGACGGCCGAGCCGATGCCGCCGGCGGCACCGCTGACGAGCAGCGTCTGGCCGGCTGTGACGCCTGACTCGTCAAGGCTGCGCCATGCCGTCTCCGATATGACGGGAAGGGCGCCGGCGATCTCGAAGGGCAGGTCATCGGGCTTGTGGACCCAGTGGGTTAGAACGGCATGCTCCGCCACCGTCGCTTCGCCGTAGCCGAAGACGGCATCGCCGACGAACGTGTTGGAAATGCCGGGGCCGACCTCATCGACGATGCCGGAGGCCTCGATGCCGACGCCCGCGGGAAAGTTTACGTCCTCGAAAGCGCGATATTGTCCCTCGCGGCGCTTCCAGTCCGAGGGATTGACGCCGGCGGCGCGCACCCTGATGCGCACCTCGCCGGGGCCGGGATGCGGCGGATCGATCTCGACGATATCAAGGACATCGGGGCCGCCATAGCGGCTGAATTGAATGGCTTTCATGGAATTCTCCTACGAAGGATGCAGGCAAGGCTCTGCCGATCGCGGTGCCGGGTATGGCGGCCCGGTTCCTCGTTCATCTGATTGTCGATGTACTGCATATTAATATATACTTAGTACAGTAATAGGCTGTTGAGTGCTGCCTGTCAACGTCGGTGTACTCAGTACATAAATCCTGCTATGGAGGGCGCCATGACGATGCCAGCAGACGACACACCTTCCGACCCAACATTGCTCGATCGGAGATCCCGCAAGCGCCTTGCCACGCGCCGTGCCATCTCGCTTGCTGCCGACCGGCTGTTTTTCGAGCGGGGCTTCGAGAATGTGACCGTCGATGAGATCGCGGCGGCGGCCGATGTCGGGCGGATGACGGTGTTCAACCATTTCCCGCGCAAGGAGGACATGTTCTTCGATCGCGACCAGGAAGCGCGCGAGACGCTGCGCGAAGCCCTGCGGCAGCGCGATCCGGAGGTTTCGCCGATCGAGACATTGCGGCTGCTGGCGTACCGGCTCGTGAACCAGCAGACGCCCTACCTGATGTTTTCGCCGGCGAGCCAGAATTTCATCAAGACGGTGGAAAACAGCGAGACGCTGAAGGCGAGGGCGCGGGCCATCCGGGACGAGATTGCGGGGGAACTGGCGGTGGCGCTTGCCGAAAGTGCCGGCCGGCCGGCTGACGATCTCGCAGCCAAGCTTGCGAGCGCCATGCTGCTCGCCACCTGGAGCGTCGCCTTCATCGAGGCGCACCGGAGCTTCCGGCAGCACCAGGACCCGGAGAAGGCGAAGACCTTGTTTCTCGGCTTTATCGATATGGGAACTTTTGGTGTAGAGGCGGCGATGAAAAGCACGCCCTATGCCGGAGCGACGGCAAGCCGGTAATGCCGGCCCGCGGCCGGCGTTTTTCGGGACGCGATTGACGGCGAGCCGCTGGCGCCGCTGAACATCCCGTTGCTGCCGGGTTCGTTCCTCCAAAAGACCAGCTTGTCCGCCGGTCGCGCCGGCGCATAATCGCCGCTCCCGGTCGGGCAGACCGGACGGAGGAACGCATCATGGAACATGACGAAGCAGCGCCCGCCGGGACGGGCGAAGGCAGCATGATATCCCGACGGCAGATCCTGAAGAGCAGTGCCGCCGTTTCCGGCGCCGCCCTGGCCGCCGGCGTGCTCGGCGGCCTTGCCGGGGCGGAGGCGGCTGAAGTGCCGCCGCCGAGGCCGAATATCGTCTATATTGTCGCCGATGATCTCGGCTGGCGCGATGCCGGTTTCCAGGGGTCCGACATCAGGACGCCGCATCTCGACAAGCTGGCGCAGGAGGGCGCGCGCTTCGAGCAATTCTATGCGCAGCCGATGTGCACGCCGACGCGGGCGGCCTTCATGACGGGGCGTTATCCGCTGCGCTACGGGCTGCAGACTGGCGTCATTCCGGCGGCGGGAACCTACGGCATTCCGCTCGACGAATATCTGCTGCCGCAGATGCTTCAGGATGCCGGATACAGGACGGCGCTGATCGGCAAATGGCATCTCGGCCATGCCAAGCCCGAATATTGGCCGCGGCAGCGCGGTTTTGACAGTTTCTACGGCGCGCTTGTCGGCGAGATCGACCATTTCAAGCATTCCTCGCACGGCATCAAGGACTGGTACCGCAACAACAAGCCGCTGGAGGAAAAGGGCTTCGACAACAGCCTGTTCGGCGAGGAGGCCGCCCGCACGATCGAGCGTCACGATGCCGGCAGCCCGCTCTTTCTCTATCTGGCCTTCACCGCGCCGCACACGCCTTTCCAGGCGCCCAAGGATTATCTGGATCGCTATGAGACCATCGAGGACGAGAACCGCAAGGCCTATGCCGCGATGATCTCGGTCATGGACGACGGCATCGGCAAGGTGGTCGCGGCGCTGGAAAAACGCGGGATGCGCGACAATACGCTCATCGTCTTCCACAGCGATAATGGCGGCGTGAAAAGCTCCGCGTTTGCCGGCGACAGCAAGGTCTCGGGTGGACTTCCCGCCGATAACGGACCCTACAGGGACGGCAAGGGAACGCTTTACGAGGGGGGAACCCGCGTCGTGGCGCTCGCCAACTGGCCGGGCATGATCAAGCCCGGCGTGGTCGACGGCATGGTGCATATCGTGGACATGGCGCCGACGCTGGCAAGACTTGCCGGAGCGGGGATCGGTAAGGCCAAGCCGCTCGACGGAATGGACGTATGGGCGACGATCAGCCAGAACATGCCGTCGCCGCGCGACGAGATCGTCTACAATGTCGATCCGCTGGCCGGCGCTGTCCGTCAGGGCGACTGGAAGCTGGTCTGGAAGGCGTCGCTGCCGCCAAAAGTCGAACTCTTCGATCTTTCCGGCGATCCGTTCGAGGCGGCCGATCTTGCCGATCGGAATCCGGACAAGGTGCGCGAACTGCAGGCCCGGATAACGCAGCTTGCCGGCGAGATGAAGCCGCTGCTGATCATGGAAGCCGTGCGCCTGACCTTCTTTGTCTGTTCAATCTTGGCGACTGACGTTAAGGATTGGGCGGCAAATGGGCGGCAGCGGAATCAAAAGGGCGCTCGACCCTTGCGGGGAGCGCCCTTGTCCTGTGAAGCTCGAACGCGGCTCGACCAACGTCGATACCAAGCGCAAGTTCGTTTTCAGGTGAAGCCGGGATATGATGCGTGTCGGCACAAATTGCAAGAGACAGGATTCAAGAATCTTTACTCCAGATCCCTTACAAATCGCCGCCGGTTATCGACAGGTTGACGGCGGACCAGGCGCTCTGGCGATAGAGGCACATCGCGGCTATTGTCCGTCGCCGACGCGTTGATCCCTGTCAGTCAGAATCAGGCTGAGAACGAAGCTCCTGCAGGACCATTTCATGCCCGACCGGTCTGAACCCGTTTCGTCTGCAGTTGCGCCTCAGCGCAGATGGATCGGTTTTCTGGCCATGTGCCTCGGCATGTTCATGGCGATCCTCGACGTGCAGGTCGTCGCAACGTCGCTTCCGACCATCCAGTCGGCGCTCGATATTCATCCGGACCAGATGAGCTGGGTCCAGACCGCCTATCTTATCGCCGAGGTGGTGGCGATACCGCTGACGGGCTTCCTGACCCGCCTGCTGACGATGCGCTGGCTCTTCGTGACCGCGCTCTCGCTGTTCGTCATCGCCTCGGCAGGCTGCGCCGCGAGCGACAGTTTCGGCGAGCTCATCGCCTGGCGGGTCGTCCAGGGCTTTTCGGGCGGCACGCTGATCCCCTCGGTGTTTTCGGCCGTCTTCATCCTGTTTCCCGATAAGCGGCAGGCGCTTGCGACGACGATCGCCGGCGTTCTTGCCGTTCTCGCGCCGACCATCGGGCCGATCGTCGGCGGCTGGCTGACCGAGACCTATTCATGGCACTGGCTGTTCCTGATCAACATCATTCCCGGCATTCTGGCAGCGCTCGTCGCCATGCGCTCGCTTCCCCGAGAGGGCGTCAACCTGTCGGAGCTCTGGCATCTGGATATCGTCTCGTTGCTGCTGATGGCAGCGAGCCTGGCAGCGCTGGAAATCGGCCTGAAGGAGGCACCGACGAGCGGCTGGACCTCCGTCACTGTCGCCGGCCTCATCGGTCTCTCTGTGGTCTCAGGATGCGTCTTCGCATGGCGGTCGCTGCGCAGAGCGATACCTGTCGTCGAGCTCAACAATTTCAGCAACAGGAACTTTCTGGTGGGGTCCGCGCTGAGCTTCGTTCTCGGTATCGGGCTTTTCGGCTCCGTCTATCTCATGCCGGTCTTTCTCGCGTTCGTGCGCGGACATAACGCGCTCGAGATCGGCATGACGATGCTGGTGACGGGCATTGCCCAGCTCGTCACCGCGCCGATCGCGGTGGCTCTCGAAAAGCGGACGGATGCGCGATTGCTGTCTGCCGTCGGCTTCACGCTCTTTGCTGTCGGCATCGGCATGAGCGCGTTTCAGGATCCGCAGACCGATTACGACGCGATGTTCTGGCCGCAGATTATCCGCGGCGTCGCCATCATGTTCTGCCTGCTGCCGCCGACGCGGCTGGCCCTCGGCACCTTGCCGCCGGAGCGTATTCCCGACGCGAGCGGTCTGTTCAACCTGATGCGCAACCTCGGCGGCGCGATCGGCATCGCGCTGATCGACACCGTTATCTACACCCGCTCGGACCCGCTTGGCCAAGGGCTCTGGGATCGGCTGAAGACGGGAGATGTGGATGTCGCGGCATTCGTGGGTGCGCCGCTGCAGGCAATTGCCGGGCATCAGGGAGAGTTCGATGCAGATATGACAGCGATGCTCGATCCGCTGGTGCAGACGGCGGCAACCGTTCAGGCGCTCAACGAGGCCTGGATGGTGGTTGCGGTGCTGACGGCTTGTGCGCTGTTGTGGGTGCCGTTTGCGAGGAAGGTGGCGGCGACGGCGGGGTGATGGGATGAAAAATCACCGCTCGTGTCATGGCAAGTCAGCGCTCGCAATTTTATCCAGATTTGCGATCAATCGCGTCAGCAAGGCGACGAGTTGTTCCGTCTCCGCGCGTGTGAAGCCATCCAGCGCCTCACGATTCCCCTGAAACAAGGTCGCGATTGCGCCCGGCATGCGTGTCCGTGCGGCCTCCGTCAACATGATGCGGCTGCTTCGGCCGTCCGCAGGGTCGGGTGTGCGCTCGATCAGGCCATCCCGCTCCATGCGAGCGAGCATTTGCGCCATTGGCGGCTGCTCCACCTTGGCGAAACGGGCGAGGTCGCGCTGCGTGCTTGCCTTGCCGTTTTGCAGCGCCACCAGAACCGGCAATTGCCCGACGCCGAAACCGAGCGGTTTGAGACGTGATTCACTGAGGCGGGCGAAGCCGCGCGCCGCGAGGCTGATGAGATGCCCCGGCGTGGAAAGCACGTCTTCACTCATTTCATTTGCTCCTTGCCTGCCGTTGACCATAAACTACATATGCACATATGTAACTGCGTTGGCCGTGTTGATCAATGTCGGTCGAACCCCGCTAGGTTATGGAGAGGAAACAGCATGTCGGAAAAACAGACGCAGCTGATCAAGCACATCTATGAGCGCTTCAATGCGCGGGATATCGACGGAGTGCTTGCGGCGTTGGCGCATGATGTCGCCTGGGCGAACGGCATGGAGGGCGGCCATGTTCATGGGCGTGAGGCGGTTCGGGATTACTGGACACGCCAATGGGCGATCGTCAACCCGCATGTCGAGCCGGTCGCATTTCGGCAGGCGGACGATGGCGCCATTGAGGTCGAGGTGATCCAGAGGGTTTTTGATCTCGACGGGCGGCCGCTGGAGGGGCAAAGTCATGGGCTGAAGGACAAGACCGTGACGCACATCTTCCGCATGGAGGGCGACAAGATCGTCCGCTTCGACATCGGGGATGCGGATTAGGCCGGGAAGGGCGGTCATCCGGTGGCGGCCTGCGGTGCGTTCGCACACGGCCATTGTCGAGAAAAGCCGGATCGCAATTCCCGCCACACGCCTGCGAGCGCAGGGATCGCCATGTCTGCCGCCTCATGACCACTTCCGGCTCATGCCGGTCGTCGCGCTATGATCGTCCTCCCGTGCGGGCGTCCCATCCGAGCATCGAGACCTCGGCCACGGATTCCAGTTCGCTGCGGCTTGCTCCATCGCGGGCGAGGATCGACATGCCGTTCTGGACGGTCTGCACGAAACGGGCGAGGCCGTGGATGTCCGTCGAGGCTGGAATTTCGCCTGCCGAAACAGCCTGGGTCAGGCGCCGTTTCAGAAGGTCGAGCGTGACGGCGCGGGCGGTTCGCACCAGTTCGCCGAGTTCGGCATGGCCCTCGCTGCCGACCGAAGAGAGCGCAACCATGCAGCCGAGGGGAATATCGACGACGGAGCCGGTCAGGACCGCCGCCGAGTCCATGAGAAGCGCCTTGACGGCTTCGCGCGCCGTGCGGGCGGCGCGAAAGCCTGCCCAGACAAGGGCCTCGTTGGTTTCGTGATAGTAGTCCAATGCCTCGGCATAGAGCGCCTCCTTCGAGCCGAAGGCTGCGTAGAGGCTTGGCGATCCGATGCCCATCGCCTCGGTGAGATCGGTGATCGACGTCGCCTCGAAACCTTTTTCCCAGAACAGGCGGGTTGCCTTGGCGAGCGCAGCTTCCCGGTCGAAGGCGCGCGGCCGCCCGCGGGTGCGGGTGGCTGTCGTCTCGTTGGCCGTCGAATCCTGGGCCTGCGGCGTCTGGTCGGATTTCTGCATCGATCACTATATAAACCCGCTGGGGCGCCTCGACAACGGCTCCATATATTTTGTGTCGATCGATACAATATTCTTGACGGGCGCGTTCGGCGTCCCTAGCTAATTCTGTGTCGATCAATACAGAAAGGGACGATTGATGACTGAACTCGCTGGAAAACGTGCTCTCGTGACAGGCGCATCGCGTGGGATCGGCGCCGCCATTGCGGTGGCGCTAGCCGAAAAGGGCGCCGATGTCGCCATCACCTATGAGCGCTCGGCCGATCGCGCCGCCGAGGTCGTTCGCGCTATCGAAGGCAAGGGCAGGCGGGGATTTGCAATCCAGGCCGACAGTGCCGATCCGGCGGCCGTGAAGCGCTCGGTGGAAGAGACGGCTCGCGCGCTTGGCGGTCTCGACATTCTCGTCAACAATGCTGCCATCGCGCTTTACGATACGATCGCAGGCTTCAGCGTCGCGCAGATCGATGCGCTGCTTGACGTCAACGTGCGCTCGCCGGTGCTCGCTGCGCAGGCCGCCATTCCCCATCTGCAAGCGGGAGGCCGCGTCATCAATATCGGCTCGGCCGGCGCCGAACGCATCGTTGGAGACACCGGCACGGTGTATTTCATGACGAAATCCGCGCTGCAGTCCTTCACGCGCGGCCTCGCCCGCGAACTCGGGCCTCGGGATGTGACCGTCAACCTGATCCAGCCGGGATCGACCAATACGGAGATGAACCCGGCCGACGGCGAATTTGCCGACTTCCAGCGCGCTCTGATACCACTCGGCCGCTATAGTGAGCCGCAGGATGTGGCCGCTGCGGTGGCCTTCCTGGCAAGTCCTGCCGCAAGGAACATCACGGGCGCCATCCTCAATGTCGATGGCGGCTTGAACACCTAAGCGCGTCTGGGCTTCGGGAAGATCAGCAACAGGAAAAGGCCGGCCGGTGTCGGCCTTTTTCGCCACTTTCAACGGCGCTGCCAGAGGAGATGCATGCCATGAGCGAGAGCTGCCCGTGCCCTGGCCGGGCCGCTATATGAGGCGATTCTAGTCGATCCGCCCGCGGTCGATGCTCAGTCGATCCGCTCCAGATCCCGCGCAAAGCGCTGCCAGTTGCCGACATATTTCTTCGCGGACTGGGTGATCTTTGCCACCGCCTCGTCGTCCAGCGTGCGGATCGCCTTGGCAGGCGCGCCGACGATCAAGGAGTTGTTGGGGAATTCCTTGCCTTCGGTGACGAGCGCATTGGCGCCGACGAGGCAGTTGTTGCCGATCTTTGCGCCGTTCAGGATGGTGGCGCCCATGCCGATGAGCGAGTTGTTGCCGATCGTGCAGCCGTGGATGATGGCGTGGTGGCCGATGGTGCAATTTTCGCCGATCATGGTCGGGAAGCCGGGGTCGGTGTGGACCATGACGCCTTCCTGCAGGTTGGTGGCCTTGCCGATCGAGATCGGTTCGCTATCGCCGCGCAGCACGGCGCCGAACCAGATGCCGACCTCTTCGGCAAGTTCCACATCGCCGATCACATGCGCGTCGGGGGCGATCCAGAAGGTGCCTGGTGGAGGCAGTTTCGGCCTGATGCCTCCGAGCGCATAGATCGCCATCGCTTCCTCCTCAGACCACTTTCAGCGACAGCGTCGCGATGCCGTCGACGCCGCAGGAGATGCTGTCGCCCTTGTTGATGGCGGCGACGCCGGCGGGCGTGCCGGTCATGATGACGTCGCCGGGGGCGAGAACGAAGAGTTTCGAGAGTTCGGCGATGATCTCAGGCACTTTCCAGATCATCTGGTTGAGGTCACCGTCCTGCTTTCTGACGCCGTTGACATCGAGCCAGACGCGGCCGCTTGACGGATGGCTGAGGCGGCTTGCGGGCACGAGGGGCGAGACCGGGGCGGAATGTTCGAAGGCCTTGGCAAGTTCCCAAGGGCGACCAAGCTTCTTGGCTTCGGCCTGCAGGTCGCGGCGGGTGAAATCGATGCCGACGCCGTAGCCATAGATGCAGTCGAGCGCCTTTTCCGCCGGAATGTCAGCGCCGCCGGCCTTCAGCGCCAGCACGCATTCGACCTCGAAATGCACATCGTTCGAGAGCGGCGGATAGGGGAAATCCTTATCCGCGAAGAGATTGTCGGCGTTCTTCTGGAAGAAGAAGGGCGGCTCGCGGTTCGGGTCATGGCCCATTTCGATGGCGTGATCCGCATAGTTGCGGCCGACGCAATAGACGCGGCGGACGGGGAATGCCTCGGCACTGCCTTCGACGGGCAGGAGAACGGGCCGCGGCAGAGGGATGACGGTGGCGGGAAGGGACATGATGGGACTTCTTGGCTGATTGACGAGTCCTCGACATCCTAGACGCAAAAGGCGGCCGGGGGGAAGTGCGGTTTGGGCCGGGTCAGTCCTGTGCGAGGGCGCCGCGCATCAGCGCGTAATAGGCTGAAAGCTCCGGCATGGCCTTCGGCAGGGTTTCGAAGGCGGGATCCGCCATGGTGAGCGTGCCTGCATATTTCGCCTCCAGGAAGGCGTTATGCTCCGGCAGTGCCGCGCGGTCCGAGCCGTAGAGCACGGTGAAGACGGGCGAGGGGACCGTGCGGCCCTTGACGATGATGCGGTCGAGCTCGACCACGGTATAGCGGTCGCTGACGAGGCGGGCGGTTTCTTCGCCGAGCAGCAGGGCGACGCCATAGTTCTTCGAGGCGCCTTCGAGGCGGGAGGCGAGGTTGACGCTGTCGCCGAGGCAGGAATAGTCGAAGCGGCGGGTGGAGCCCATATTGCCGACGATGCATTCGCCGGTGTTGATGCCGACGCCCATTTTCAGCACATGCAGCGGCCGGCCTGACGCGGTGGCTTCGCGCTCGAGCTCGCGGTTCAGCGTGCCGATCGCATCCTGCATGGCGATCGAGGCCTTAACCGCATGCAGGGCATGATCGGGGTCATCGAGCGGCGCATTCCAGAAGGCCATGATGCAATCGCCCATATATTTGTCGATCGTGCCGCCGTGATCCATGACGACATCCGACAGCGGCGTCAGCAGCCGGTTGATCAGCGTCGTCAGCTGCTCGGGATCATCCTTCATCGTCTCGGCGATGGTGGTGAAGCCGCGCACATCGGAAAACAGGATAGAGAGCGTGCGCCGCTCGCCGCCGAGCTTCAGCTGTGAGGGATCGTTGGAGAGGCGCTTGACGAGATCGGGCGAGATATATTGGGCGAAGGCCAGCGTGATCTGGCGCTTCTGGCGGCGCTCCTCGGTATAGTCGAAGGCGGCCTGGCCGAACGCGACCGCCACGAAGGCGACGGTCGGCCCGAGCGGCGAGACGAAGACATGGCCGAAGCGGATACCGGCATAGCTGGCGGCCGCAAAGGCGAGCACTGCGCCCGCCGTTGCGACCAGCGTACGCCAGCTCGTGGCCTTCCAGACCGTTACCGCAGCCAGAATGACCGAAATGAGGATGCAGCTTGCAACCGGCAATAGGCCGGCTTCCGTGATCGCCAGGCCATGGACGATATTGTCGTAGATGGTGGCCTGCACCTCGACGCCGGAGATCAGCTTGCCGGTGTGGACGGTATAGGGCGTGGCATAGGCATCGGCGCCGCCCTGATCGATCTCGGGGGCGTTCTGCAAGCTGAGGCCGACGAGAACGACGCGATCCTTGAACGTATCGGGCGGCAGGAAATTCTTGGGGTCGAGCGCCTGATAGTAGGAGACGGTGGGGTAGCTGCGGGCCGGGCCAAAGGACTGGATGAGGGAGCCCGCCGGCAGATGCAGCGCCTTGATGCCCGCCGCCTTTGCAAGCTCCATGGCAAAGCCATCCTCATAGGATGGAATATTGCGGAAGATGCCGTCGCCATTCAGGGTGATGGAGGCAATGCCGGTGCGCGCGCCGGCATCCGTCATCGGCGGCAGCGGCGTGGTGCGCAGCAGCTGGTCGGCCTGCGGTGTTTTGATCAGCGTTTCATCGCCGGCGAGAACGACATCAGGGCCAACGGCAGCGGTGATGGCCTGATCGTTTTCCGCCGTCGAAGGCTCGGCCATGATGATATCGAGGCCGATGGCTTTTGCGCCGGCGGCGCGCAGCTGTTTGACGAGCTCGGCATGCAGGTTGCGCGGCCAGGGCCATTGGGCATTGATATCGGCAAGCGCTGGCTCGTCGATCGCCACGATGATCGGGCCATCGGCCGGCGGCGTAGGATCATCGACCGTCGAGAGATAGTCGAAGGTGCGCAGCTCCGTCAGCGTCCAGGCGGGCAGGCGGGAGATCAGCGAAATGGTGATCAGCGTGACCAGCGCCAGCACAAGCAGGCGAATGCCGCGGTTGGAGAAGGGCCAGCCCGGCAGGCGTCCGGTCTCGCCGCGTGGCTGATCCGGGCGCTCTGCCTGAAGGCGTTGCAGGGCGGCCGGGCGCGCCATCATCAGAAGCGGATCTTCAGCGTGCCCTTGAAGGCGCGGCCCCAGCCGGGGGTGCCGGGCAGAACCTCAAAATCTTCGTCGAGCAGATTGTAGGCGGCAGCCTCGAGTGCGATTCGCTTGTCGAAGGGCTCCCAGATGAGATGGGCGTCCAGACTCCAGTAATCGTCGAGTTTCGTGCCGACCAGATCGCCGGTGCGTTCGCCGATATAGTTTGCAGCAACAGTGGTTTTCACCTTGGCTTCGTTGACCCAGGTCAGCGCGATCTGGCCGGAGTTTTGCGGAATGAAAGGCAGATCGCCGCCGTAATCGAAGGCCGTCGGATCCTTGTTCTCGGAATCCATATAGGCGTAGGTAGCCGAGAGGCCGAGGCCGGATCCGAGTGCGACGTTGGCCGTAACGCCTGCGCGATCGATGGTGCCGCGCCCGTAAGTCTGGCTGTCGACGATGGCGAGGCCAGTGATCGGCAGACCGATCGAAAAATCGTGCAATTCCTGATGCTGATATTCGACGGAGGTGAAGAAGCGGTCCGTCCATTCGGCATCCCATTGCAAGGCAACAGTATCCGCGTAACCCTCTGCTCCGACCGAGAACTGGTTGGCCTGCAGGCCAAGGATGCCGACCGGCGCCAGTGATGGTACGCCCGTATCGAGGCCCTGGCGCATGAAGGCGGCGCGCAGCCACTGATTTTGCACGGGTTCCCAGGCAAGGCCGAAACGGGGCTCAAGCCGGCTGACATCCGTACCATCGCCTTCCAGGCGGGTGGCGAACAGCGCGTATTCACCCTTCAGAGCAGGTGTGATCTCGTGAAGGAGATCGATATAGGCGCGGCCGATATTGATGCGGCTGCTCTCGTCGGTCGGACCAAATGTCCGCTCGTCGACGAAGCCTGGTAAAAGGGTATCGAGATGAATCGTCGTCTTGTTGCTGCTATCGGTCCATCCGCCTTCGATACCATATCGCCAGGTCAGCGTGTCATCGCCGATGCTATGGCTGATCGCGGCTATGTATGTTTTGGATGCGCTCTCCAAGCTCGTTTCCATGAACGGAAAAAGATCGGGAGGGGGAGCGCCGGTCGCTTCGGAGGCATCAAATGTCTGGTCGAAGACGGTTTTCGCTTTACCTTCGGAATAGAGGAGTGCGGTATTGAGCACATTCCGATACCCGAAAGTGTGGCTCCAGCCGACACCGCCAATCGTCGTCTCACCCTCGTCATATCTGTTTTGATAAAGGGGTAGATCCAGCGTCGGTATTACACCGCCGAAGACCGGCAGAAAGAATTCTTCATTCAGGCGGTCGGTGAATGCGGTGCTTGTCGTCAGAGCATTCAGCGGCCCGTAGGCTTTGCCATGATTGAAGAAGCTGACGATACGATCATCCGGCGTCAGCGTGGCCGTCAGATAGGCATTGCCGGCGAGTAGTTTCTTGTCCAGATCGAACCCACCGAAATCGCGGTAGTCGCCGTCCAGCGCCAGCTCTTCCCAGGTCAGATCCGCGCGGAAGCTTATTGGAATGGTTGCGTTCGAATAGCCCTGGATTTCGGCCTCGCCGATGGGGCGCGTATGACCGTCGACGCTGTTGATGCCGCCGCCGAGTGAGCCTTCGATGAAGGGTACATCGAACAGCGATGCCGAGCGCGAGCGGCCGGACAACATGTGCGGAGAGAGCAGCAGGCCCTGGATGAAGGATGAGTAGGCCGATGAATTGAGGCGATACTGGATGACGTTGTCATCGCTGAAGCTCGTTGCGTTGACGAAAGGAAAGGTGCTGCCCTTGATCGACTGGTCGATGTAACCGGTGCCGTTGAAAGGATCGAAGACGGCATCGCCATAATAACGACCCCAGGCATCCAGCCCCTGCAGTCGGAAGGCGTTGTTCAGGGTCGAGCCGGCGCTTTGATTGGCACCGAGCCCGCGGTAATCGCCGCCGCGGGCGCGCGAGCGGCGGAGGAATTCCTGTGCGTTGCGGATCGCGCCATCGGCATTGTAGTCGTCGATAGCAATAGCGGTGCGGAAGGACGAGATGAGCGGATCGTCATCGTCTAGACGGTTGGCATTGTCGAGTGCCTGTTCGGCAGGAAGCCGGTCGCCCTTTTCGTAATGGGCGGCTGCAAGCAGGAACTGGGACTGCGAATGAGCGGGATTGGCGGTGCTGGCGGCGAGCAGGTCTTCCAGTGCCTTGTCACGCTCGCCGGACTGCAGATAGTAGCGGCCGCGGGCGAGAATGGCGAGGTAGAAGCCCGGCTCGGCGGCGAGCGCCGCATCGATCTCGCGCTTGGCATCCTTCATGCGCGCCTGATCGAGATAGAGGATGGCGAGATTGGCATGCGCTACCGGATCTTGCGGATCGAGCGCGATCGCCTTCTTGAAGGCTTCTTCCGCTTCGTCATTGGCATCGCGCGAACTCTGCAGAATGCCGAGCGAATTCAGCGTGCTCGATGCGCCGGGGGCAAGCTCGATAGCGCGGTTCAGGTCCGCAAGCGCGCCGTCGATATCGCTTTCGTAGGCTGCCTTGTACTCGGCGCGGGCGGCGAGTGCCATCGGATGATTCGGGTCGAGCGCCAGCGAGCGTTCTATCGCTTCCTTCATCTGCTCGCGGTCGTCGATGAGCTGCGAGAACGAGGCGCGGACCGCCGGCAGGGTCGGATCATCAGGGTAGCGCCGTTCCGCCTTCTGGATGATGTCGATCGCTGCGCGTAGATTTTCCAGGAAGCCTGCCGTATAGGCCTGCATGAGCGCGCCATAGGGGCCGGTTGTGGTGGCCGGTGGCGATTCGACATGGGAGGGGTCGGCGAGCGACCGGGCGAAATAGCCGCCATATTGCGCCATGTTGCGGCGTGTCGGGTCGAGATGCGGCAGTGCCCTCTCGAAGAGCTTGGCTGCATCGCCATAGCGCTTTTCCGAGCCGGCGATGGTGGCGTCGAGCAGATCGACGCGCGCCTGCTGGGCCACCGTCAGCTTGCGGCCGCGGATGTTCTGCAACGTTGCGGCTGCAGCCTGGCGGCCGTCGAAGGCGCTCTGCACTTCCGCAAGCTCCAGCCAGTCTTCCGTCGTTCGGCGCTCCGGCTGCAGCGCCAGCAACCGGCGGCGCTCCGCTGCCATACGATCGACCCGCAACGGCGAAGTCGGCACGCCCAAACCGTCGCGCAGGTCCAGATAGAAGAGCATCTGCTGGCGATCGTCCGGATTGACGCTGATGATCTTGTGCGGCGCCTGGCCGATGGTGGCGACCGCTCCTTCACCCTCGTTCACCTCGACGCTGCCCTGAGGGTTGCTGAGCGCCACGCGGCCTTCGAGCACGATCATCGAGGTCTTGGCGCCATCGACGGTCATCGTCCAGTCCGTGCCGCGGATAGCGGCTGCGGCGGCCGGAGTTTCGATCGTCAGGCCCTGGCCGCCGCGCTGGGCGCGCGCCCAGATGGTGCCGGATTGCAGGTTGAGGATCGTGTCGCCCGTCGCCGACATTTTCTTGACCTGCAGCGCGGAATTGCGGCCGAGGCGGATCTGCGTGTGATCGGAAAAGAGGATGGCAAGCTGGCCGGTGGCATTGGTGCGCAGCACGTCCCCATCCAGCAGGTCCTGATTGAGATCGACGACGCGCCAGTTGGTGACATCGACGAAGCGCACTTCCTCGCCCGTCTTGCGGGCAATGACGGAACCTGCGACCGGCGTCGGGCGCTGCAGCGGCTCGGCTGCAACTGGAAATACAGTCAAAACTGACGTGAGCGCAAGAGATGTACTTGCACACAAAATAGACTTGAGCCCTGACATTCAAGATACCCCCGCACCCTTCTCCCCTTTGGCTAAGGGCGGTGTAAAAGTCAAGTTGGATGCACACGTGTTCTTGCTTTAGAGGCCGGGTGTATTATTAGGGAAACACTATTGCAGGCGGGGGATTTGTGTGAGCGAGTTTGAGATTTATGCGGAGCTGCCTTCCGCTTCTCCATCGAGCGAGGATATCGGGTCGGAATATTTCGACCATATCAAGAAAATCAACGACATATTCTATGACCAGGTAAAAATATCGGACCAGAAGGCGGCTTACATCTTTACTTTTATGCTCGCCTTTCTTGTGAGCTCCGCCGAAGTGAGGGCGGTCTTCACCTTTGCGCGCTATGCGCAGGGCACGCCGCAGGCCATTCTCTTTTCCGGGCTCCTGGCCGCTGCCTCGGTCTTTTCGATTCTCTCGGCCATCCTCGTCGTGCTGCCGCGGCGGCTCGATAAGTCCACTTCGATGTTCTGGGGTGCATGGCCCAGACATCGCGATGCCTTCTTCGATGCGGCGATCCGGCGCGACGAGCGCTATCTCTTCGACCAATATGTGGAGAATGCCGATATTCTCTCGCACATCGCCCGCAGCAAATATCGCTTTGTGACGATTGCGTTTCGCGGCCTGATGGTGACGGTCGTGGCTTATGTGCTGCTGCTGGTGGCAGCCTGAGGCCACGGTCCGGTTTGCCTCGCTCCCGGCATGACTTCAGCTTTTGGCAAAGTCCGCCGCTGTGAGGGGGACAGGTCTATAGCCGTTGATGTCGGCGATATCGTATTCCTGGCCGAGCTCGGCCGCGACCAGGACCTTTCCGGATTTCGACATCAGCGCCGGGTCTCGCCAAAGTCCTGATATGCCTGCCGGTCACGTGGACCGTGGCTCCCTCGGCAAGCAGAGCGAGCGCAATCCCGCGGCCGACACCGCGGCTTGCGCCAGTTACCAGTGCAACGACATCTTTCATGCTGGCTGGCCTCCTGTAGATAGCTGTTTACAGGCGCGGTTCGTGAATGTGGATCTGCGCTGCGAAATGTCTTGCGGTAGCGCAAAGTACGACGCAGCCGTGCCATTGTGAAGACGGAAGACCAGCAGTTGCGCTGACGGGTGGCAGCGAAGGAGGAGACACTGGGGAGGCGGAGTGGTGCGCAGCAGATGGTCGGCCTGCGTCGCCTCGATCAGTGTTTCGTCACCCTCGACAAGTCTGTTGCACGAATTGTTCTTAAAGGATGTCGCCGGCGGACCGTAATCACGATGGGACGGTCCGCCGGTTGCATTACTTCTTGAGCAGGGCCTGTACGGCAGCGATTTGGGCCGGGGTAAGATTCTGCAGGGCGTTCTTGGAGGCCGTCGCGAGCAACGCCGACAGCGGGTTGCTTGTGGTTGGGAGGAAACTGGTACCCAGCGTTGGGGTGAAAAGGCTCGGGTTAACTTTCGTGATCGATGTAATCGACGGGAAGACTTTGCCGATAGCGCTACCGAAAGCCATGGATATTCTCCTTTAAAATGTAAATATGTTGCAGATGCGCGATTTGCGCGCACGAAATATGCGTGCTTTTACAACTTAATCAATAAAATTCTTCTGCTGAAGCAGCTTTTCTAAGTCCTATCTGGTATCGCTGCTGAGAGCTGGGCGGCCGGCACGAGATCAATATCCTTAATCAGAGTATCGCCATAGCCATCGGCAATCACTGTGCCGGTCCATACTGGGCGTCCGCCGTTTCATGCCTTTCGCAGCGAGGAAGGTCAGTCTTCTGAAGTTCGCCGAAGCGTTCAGCTGAAGTTTTCACCTTCGATAATGTGGCCGAGGCATCTGGAATTTTCTAGGGTAGGTTGCGGGCAATGCTTATCTGGGCTAAGCAGAGGCGCATTTCATTCGGGCGTTTCCTCAGCTTATCCATGTCAGTTTCCTCAAGCAACAGTGGTGAGCCGGCCTCATTGGCCTGGTTTGCCAAATCGACCTTGCCCTATACGCCTCTCGTCGCCGAAGTCATGCTGACCGCGTCGGTCATCCGGCTGATGGGGTTGGTGCAGCCCTTCGTCTTCCAGACGGTGATCGACCGCGTGCTGCCATTCCAGCGCGAGGCATCGCTGGTCCTGATCGTCGGCATTCTGGCAGTCACGGCCGTGTTTACGGTCATCCTCGATGCTCTCTCCTCCTATCTGAGCAACCACATCGCCAACCGGTTGACCGCCGAGCTGGCCAGCCGGATCTTCCGGCATGTCCTCAATCTGCCGCTTGCGTTCCTGCAACGCTGGCAGGTGGGCGAGACCTTGGCCCGGATCGGCGAAATCGACACGGTGCGCGGCTTCCTGACGGGAACGGTGGCAAGCGTCGTGGTCGACGCTCTGTTTGCCGTGATCTACGTCGTCGCGCTCTTCGCACTCAGTCCCTTCCTCACCCTGATCGTCGTGATTGCGCTGCCGCTGCAACTGCTTGTCTTTGGTGCGCTCGGACCGTTTCTGCGCAGCCGCATGCAGACTGCTTTCCTGTCCGAATCCTTTCACCAGGCCCGGCTCGTCGAGATCCTCGGCAATCTCACCACCGTCAAGGCGATGGCCGGCGAGCGCATCCAGCACGCTCGGCTGCAGGAAACGTTGATCGCCAGCCTCACCGAGCGGTTCCGAGTCATCAAGTGGGATATCGGCTCGGGAGCCATCCAGAACGTCCTCGGCAGCGCCTCCAACATCCTGATCATTTTCTTCGGCGCACAGTTGGTCTTTGCCAACACCATTACGCTTGGGGAGCTCATCGCCTTCCACATGCTGTCCGATAAGGTTTCGGGGCCGATCATGTCGTTGTCCACGATCTGGCAGCAGTGGCTCGGCCTGAAGGTCGCTCGTTATCGGCTCGGGGATCTCATCAATGAGCCCCCGGAAGAGGAAACGGCCAAGCCGGCATTCGATCTGCAAGGCATCGCCGAGCTTGAGATGAGAGACATCTGGTTCGGCTACCAACCGGATCATTTCGTCATCAAGGGATATTCGGTCAGGATTGCCGCGGACAGGCCTTCGATCATCGTCGGGCCATCGGGCTGCGGCAAGTCGACCATCGGGAAAATCCTGGTCGGGCTCTACCAGCCGACATCGGGCATCGTCGCTGTCGACGGGAGGGATATTTCCCAGTTCGACCCATACAGCCTGCGCAGAAGCCTTTCCTACGTGCCGCAGGAGCCGGTGTTGTTTTCCGGTTCGATTCTTGAAAACCTGATGATCGCCAACCCATCGGCGACCGCCGAGGAAATCGCATGGGCGCTGCAGGCAAGCGCCAGCGATGAATTTGTGGCGAGCCTGGAGAACGGTCTCGAGCAGCAGGTCGGCGAACGAGGGGGCTTTCTGTCGGGCGGCCAGCGCCAGAGGTTGTCGATTGCGCGCGCGCTCCTCGCGAAGCCCTCGATCCTCGTGCTCGATGAGCCGACGAGCGCGTTGGACAATGAGGCGGAGAGCGTCGTCGTCGCCACGATCGCCAATGTCAGCAAGACGGTCGCGACTGTTGTCATCACTCATCGCCGGGATCTGCTGGGCGAGGATGTCAACGTCATCGATCTGGGCACGGCAATTCGTTCTCCATTGCAGGTGCTGCATGCCTGATGCAATCGCCATCTCCGCGCCGTCGCCCACCCTTCGTCTGACGATCTGGGTATTTCTCCTGATGTTCGTGTCCTTCGTGGTCGGCAGCGTGGTGTTCAAGACCGAGATCATTGCGACCGGCCAGGGGCGCATCGTGCCGGTCGCACGGGTGCAGACCATTCAATCGCGTTTTCAGGGGAAGGTTGCCGCTATCAATGTCCGTGAAGGCCAGCGGGTTTCGCAAGGAGATGCGCTGATCAATCTTGAAGATACGGGGGCTCGTAGCCTCGTCGACCAGTTCACCGCGAACCTTCGGGCGTTCGAACAGGATTACCTGGCCGCTCAGGCAATCCTGACGCCCTTGTCTCGGGTGGATCCCGCATCTCCCATCTTCGTATCGTCGGGACTGGAACGGCTGTCCGGTCAACCGTATACAGCCTCCGATGCGACGTCGGCCTTGGTTCGCGCCACCCTGGTTTCGATCAGCGACGATGTCGCCCAACTGGATTCCGCCTTGCGCAAGACCGAATCCGCCGAAAGCGTCAGCCAGGCCCGCCTCGCTAACGCCGATGCCGATTACCGGATCGTGGCCGACAAGTTCAAATCCTATGACGCACTGGAAAAGCAGGGCGTCATCAGCCGGGCAGATTATTTTGACCGGCTGCGGGAAGTGACCGTTGTCGAAGGGGAGGTGAACATTGCTTCAAAAACGCTGCAGCAACTCGCCGCCGAGAAGGATGAAATCCGCAAGCAGCGCCAGAAGGTCATCTCCGCTGGGTTGGTGACCTATCAAAAGCAGCTGAACGATACGACGACGGCGATGGCGCGGGCCGCCGCCGAGCTCAAGGCAGCCAAGCAAAATCTCGCCAGTATGACGCTGGTCTCGCCGATGGACGGCATCGTCGAAAACTTGAGCGTCTCGACGATCGGCGGCTTCCTCGATGAAGGCACGCCGACGATGACGATTGTCCCCCAGGACTCCCCCCTTGAACTGGAGGCGCTCTTCGACAACAGCGACATTGGTTTTCTGCGACCCGGTCAGCGGGCCTACGTGAAACTGGCGGCTTTCCCGGCCGAGCGTTTCGGGGCGCTTGCGGCGGAAGTGACCGGAGTGGGGGCCGATGCCCGGCAGAATGCCGACCAGTCAAACTGGGTCTACGCTGTTCGCCTGAAGCTCGATAAACCGGCCATGCAGATCGATGGCCGGCCCATTCGCCTCGCCTCAGGGATGACCGCGAGTGTCGACATCGTTACTGGCGAGAGACGTCTGATCAGCTATTTCTTTTCTCCGCTCATTAAGACGTTTCAGGATAGCCTGCACGAACGCTAAGGCAACGTTCGGGACCTAGCGCGTTACCTTCAACTCAAGGCGGGAGACGCCTGCGGCCACGTTCACGCCGGTTCCGGTTTCGCCGCTGAGCGGCTGCAATGCGAAGTTCTTCGAATTTCCGCCCACCAGGGCATTTGCCCCGAGGCCCACACCGACGGAAGCATTGGCCGAGGCGCCGACATAGGTGCCCGCAAGAGCGCCATCGCCGACGCGTGTGGGGGCGGTGTTGACGACGATCCAGCTGAGGTAGGATTTGCCGGTGACGCCGATATCGAGACCGAGCTTGCCGATCGTGCCTGTGTAGTGCTCGACCCTGCCGGTTTTCTGCTTGAAGCTGCAATCGATCGCCTTATTCGAACCGATGATCATGCCGGCTCCACCGGCGACTTCGCAGGAGAGGGTGCCGAGACGTTGCCTCGGTTCGTTTGCGACCTGTTGGGTGGCATGTTTCGGTTGCTTGTGCTGGCTCGCGGCCTCAGCCACGGGGACAAAAGCGAGGGAGGCGGCGGCTACTGTTATCATGAGGTTCTTCATGAGCGTTTTCCTTTCCTATTCCTTCCCGGGGGATAGTCATAAACGCGTTCAACCGAACTTCGTTCGAACATCGAAAGGAAACGGACGGGGCTGGCGTTGCCCCTCGATGACGCCTCAGGCGCTGACGGCTTCCGCCGCGTTTGCGAAATCGACCGCGGCGAAGGCTGCGGCGATCACTTCCGGGCCGGCATTCGGCTTGGCCGCATCCGTCGACAGGATCTGGCGGTAGCGGCGCGCGCCCGGCAGGCCGGTGAAGAGGCCGACCATGTGGCGGGCGATATGCTGCAGGCGGCCGCCATTGGCGATGTGGCTGATAGCATAGGCCATCATCCGGTCGCGCAACTCGTTCCAGTCCGGCTCGGCGGCGGGAGCGCCGTAGAAGCGGTGGTCGACATCGGCGAGGATGCCGGCATTCTGATAGGCGGCGCGGCCGAGCATGACGCCATCGACATGGGCAAGATGGGCCTCAGCCTCATCCAGCGTGTGGATGCCACCGTTGATGCCGATGAAGACATTGGGGAAGCGGGCCTTCATGCGATAGACGATCTGGTAATCGAGCGGCGGGATCTCGCGGTTTTCCTTCGGGGAGAGGCCCTTCAGCCAGGCCTTGCGGGCATGGATCCAGATCGCATCGGCGCCGGCATCGATCACCCTCGTCATCAGGGTGGGCAGCGCCACTTCCGGATTCTGCTCGTCGACGCCGATACGGCATTTGACGGTCACCGGAACCTTGGCGACCTTCTTCATGGCGGCGATGCAGTCGGCAACGGTTTCGGGCGTCTGCATCAGGCAGGCGCCAAAGGTGCCGGACTGGACGCGATCCGACGGGCAGCCGACATTGAGATTGATCTCGTCATAACCATAGGGCGCGGCAATGCGCACGGCCTCGGCAAGCTTGGCCGGATCGGATCCGCCGAGTTGCAGGGCGATGGGGTGTTCGGCCGCATCGAAGGAGAGCAGCCGCTCGCGCGGGCCATGGATGATCGCATCGGCCACGACCATTTCCGTATAGAGCACGGCGTTGCGGCTGATCTGGCGGTGGAAATAGCGGCAGTGACGATCGGTCCAGTCGATCATCGGCGCAACCGCAAAGACCGGCGCCTTGAAATAGCGCTGGTTGCTCTCGGATGCAGCCGTCTTTGCCGTGGTCATGATCTCAAATCTTCTTTCGTCCGGTCGTATGTCCCGTGGCTTCATGTCGTGACAGAGGCTCGGTCCTGCAAGCCCTCGTCGGCGAAACGCCGGGGGAGCAGCGATGGGACGAGGGCTTATACATGAGGCATTGCGATAAAGCGAGATGGGCTGTTTGAGGGCACCGTCATCCGCCTGGAGGCCGCCTCGCGCACTTGACCCAGGTGTCGTTTTACAGGAAGGCAATGCAGGGCGATCCTGATATTCTCGATGTCGGGATCGAGCAAAGGAGTGCATCAGCTTCATGGTCGACGACAGCGCAGAGATCAAGGCATTGCTTGCAATGCCGAGGCGAGACAACAGCGCCTATCTGGAAACGCTCCGGCTGGTGAAGGAGGCGTTCGCCGAGGCCGAGGCGGAATTCGGCGGCAAGGTTCTTGCGACGACAGACAGCGCCCGGGACGAAGCCGGCAATATCGTCATCATGACCGTGATCAGGCCGGCATAATGGAGAACAGGGGCGAAACGATCACCTGAAATAGAGGGGCGATTGAACCAAAATCCTTCTGCCACGTTTCTGCCACAAACAGGAGGATTTCGATGGACAGCCTGCTTCTGATCGCCATCCTTTGCGGCCTCATGTCTTTCGCCATGGTCTGGATCCAGACGAGAGAATAGTTTTCCGCGTCAAAGACTTGGCGCCTTCCCGTCTTTCTGCCGGCACCGCTTATCCTGCGCCGGAAACCCACCCTTGTTACGACCTGAAACGATGCTCTTGACTTATCCAAAAAGGAGAACAAAATGAGAACAGATAAACGTTCTCATCTATGTTCTGATGGAGAGTTCGATGGCAGCGAGCCCGAGTTATTCAGGAGCAGCAGACAAGGCCATGGCCTTTGCCGCGCAGTTGCGCGCAGACCGCGAGCGCCACGAAGCGCGCAGGCGGGAAGAGCAACGCCGCATCGAGGCGATGCGGCCGATCAACAAACATGTGCTGAAAGTGTTTGGCGGGCAGCAGCTGGTGCTGAAGCTGGATAGCTGAGTGGTGGGCCGTCCTAGTGAGTGCCCGAACGGCTGGAATCTGCCGTTCGATATCATCTGTGGGCGGCTGACGCTGCGGGATGTGCAAGGCGCCGCCGCTGAGGCATCGCGCGCATTCCCCTGATATTTTTACCATTTTCCGAGTGGGCCGTGGACGGTCTGGAATTTCAGACATAAAAGAATTGCAACTATTTGGGGTGGGTTTCGTGAAAAAGATTTTGTCGGCGCTGTTCGTAAGCTTTCTCGTCGTGATGTTCGGACGGGTGGTTGGAAAACTTGATATCAGCGCGCTCTTGCCGGGGGCGCAGACGCTTGAGGCGGAGATGTCAGACCTTGCCGACAGCAGTCCTTTCGTGCACGCCGTTCTTTCTGATCACATGGATGAAACCCGGCAGATCTACAGCAAGCTGGATACAGCTGGCGAGGATGGAACAAAAAACGCGATCGCAAGCGTGCTCATTAAATATGGTTTTTCGGCACTCTCGCGAACCAGCGATGCTCATGCGATCGACGTGATGAACAAGGGAGGTGTGGCCCTCGATGTCCTTGCCAAGCGCTATCCCGAGGGCTGTCGGTATTTCCTAAGGGATGAGATGCCGCCCGGAACGCAGTCCATGCCTGACGTTACAGCGAGTTTCCGGAGTTATCAGGAAGCCCGGCGGGTCGCCTATGAGGATGGCAAATCCCATGAGCCGATCGCGGCGTTGTCGCCGGCGGACGTGTTCGGTGTGGCGATGAAGAAATTGGACGTAAGCTTGGCCGAAATAGGCCTGCTGCTGGATCCCGACAAGATTCCGGATGTGCAACTCTGCTCGATCCTGAAGAGATTGGTGAATGTGCAGGCCTTGCCGGAGGCGGAGAGGGCTGCCTGGGCGAGGGGTTATATCTCAATGGGAGCAGAGGGATAAGCTCGCTCGTTCGGCTGACGATGATGATGCCGATGAAACGGTTTTTAGAAATATAACGATTACAACTACTCGGGGTGGGGTTTCATGAAAAGATTATTATCGCTGCTGGCTGCTGTCGCGCTCTTCGCATCAGGTGCATTCGCGCAAGACGCAAAGAAGGATCCGCTGGAAGGGGTGGTTCGATTCATGGGGAGGATTAATCCTCTTCTACAGGCTATCTATCAGGATCACATGGAGGTGGCGCGGAAGGTCTATGGGGAAGGGTGGGCGGATGTGTATGAGGAGCGGAAGATCCTTGCTCGGGTGATTGCGACATACGGCAGTCCTGCCCTCGCGCGTGCAGGCGACAGTACTGTGATTTCAGCCATGAACAAGACCGCTGCACTTGCCGAAATCGTGGCAGAAAAATATCCCGAAGGCTGCGAGTATTTCTTCACTGGCAATATGCCGAACTGGGCATTGGTTCCCGAGGTCAGGGACGGGCGCATGGCTGATCTGCGGTCGAAGGCCTATGCCTATCAGGACGGGAAATTCCGCGCTGATAGGGAAGTAATGGACTTCGACAAACGATACGTCATCATGACGCAGTATCTCGGGATGACGGCGGAAGAGGTGTTCAAGTCGAACACGGCCCCTATCGACGTGAGCGACGAAGACATGTGCGCTCTTGCAAAGAAGCTCAACAATGTCGGCGCTCTGCCGAAAGAGCTGCAGGGCGATTGGGGGAGGGCGTGGCTCGGGAATGGTCCATCCCTGCAAAAGAGGAAGCCTGCCGATGCGAAGCTCGCATCGGGCGCGGTTGCGCAGGAAACGAAGGCCGGCGCCTTCGAAAGGGAGATGCAGGTTCTCGCCGGTATCAATCCTTTCGTTCACGCGGTCTTCATGGATCACGAGGATGAAACGCGGCGATTGTTTGCCATGGCCGAAGCATCGGGAGGCAAGATCGATCCGCGCGTGCAAGCGGCCGAGATGGTGGCGAAATACGGCAACCCCGCACTGTCGCGAGCAAGCGACGCAATTGCGATTGATGTCTTGAAGAAGGCCTGGGAGCTTAATGAGGCTCTCGCCCGTTACTATCCGCAGGGCTGCAAGGATCTCGTGACCATGAGGATGTCGCAGAGCGTGCAGGCCATTCCGCAGGTGAAAGAGCGCTACTTCCAATATCTGGAAGCCAAACGCCTGGCTTATGAGGACGGCAAAACCCGCCCGCCCGCGGCGGTGAAGCTGACCGCGCAGGATATCCTGCAAATGATCACACAGCACCTGGGTGTGACCGCAGAGGAGGCGCGCAAGCTGACGAACCTTGCCGAACTCAGCGACGAAGAGGCTTGCTCGATAACGATGCGGCTCAACGCCATAGATCCCGTGCCGGAGGCGCAGCGCGGCATCTGGGCGAGGACTGCCATGTCATGGGGCGGTTGAGCGCTGCCGCCGGGAGCCGTTTCACCGCCCGATATCGGTGGAACTTGCGGGCCGGTACGCCAAATCACGCTCGCAGGGCCGGTTACAGCGCCGCGCGTCTTTCAAGACGTGCAAAGGACGCTGTAACACTTTGAGTTTCTGCATAATTTTGTCCTTAAATCGATTCCGATTTAAGGAATTATGCAGTAGGCCAGCGAGCGCGAGCGGCAGTTGCGAAGGATGACCGGTTTTGCGCCTCAGCGCCCCTGGAAGATCTTGATCAGCTTCGGGGTATAGCGGCGGTTCTGGAGGTCGAGCAGATCCTGATAGGTGGCGCGGCCGGAAACGAGCGCTTTCGTGTATCGGCTGCAGGCAACCTTGGGCGCGTCCTTGTCCGCCACGTTCATCACGACTGCGGCGTTGTGATGCGTCTTCTTGTCGGAAAAGCTCAGGCGCCTGATGCAATCGTCGAGGAGGTCGTTTCTCGCTCGCTCGCTGCCCTGAAGCACTGTGATCGCGGCATCAAACTGCTTTTCGGTCGGTGCACAGCCGGCGAGAAGTGCGGCGGCAATCAATGTTATTGCAATAGTGGCGCGCATGATTATCCCTCAATTATAGTGCGGCAGCGTTTTGTGCTGGGATGCCAAGGCTTCTCTATTTTGATTCTCGCTTCGCGGGAATTCTGTTCTTCGTATTCTTCAATTATTCTAAATACAGTTGAAAATCGCATGAGTGGATGACGCGCATGTGGCGGCGGGCTGGAGGTTCTTGTCATGGGCTCGCTCGTGAGCCAGTGAAGGCTACATAATAATAGAACCAACTTTCGGTCGTTAGCGCTCGATTGCCGTTTCTGCCGCCCGATACGCCTCCGCACGCTCCTTCTCCCGCACCGCCTTCACCACCAGCACGCCCGCCACGACAAGCCCAAGCATCATCACCCCACCAAGCATCAGCAAATTCGGCTCCGCCGGCAGCGCCGCACCCGTACCCGCGCCGCCGGACACGGAGACCGCAATCGCTGCTCCCGCCTTCTGCAGCGTCCCGGCAGCTTTCCCCGCTTTGCTTGCCTCATCCGCCAGCGCCGCCTTCGCATTCACACCCGGCTGGCCGCGGAGATACATCGCCACGGCCTTCGCCTCGATCTTCGCCACGCGGGCCGACCAGCCCTTGCCGTAGGTCTTCCAGATCGCCAGGCTTTGCATGAAGGTCAGCCGCCTTGCGCAGAGGGCCTTGATTTCCTTGATGCCACCGGTTGCGGCCTTCGCGCGGGTCACTGGCCCGAATTTGCCGTCTGCCGGGGCGCCGATCACGGTTTGGGCGTCGCGCAGCGCGCGGGCGGGGCCGGAATTGACGGCGTAGTCGAAGGTGGCGAGGTCGAAGCCATCGGGCAGCGCGTCGCCGCCGATTTCGTCCCAGTATTTCGCTTTGTAGATGGGTTTGACGTCGTCCAGCGTCAGGTTGCGGATGTCGAGATCGGGGAAGGCGGCGGCCGAGATGCCGTATTTGGTGCCTTTCAGCGTGCCCTTGCCGATCTTGCCGCCCGTCCAGTTGCCGGGGTCGGTGCGCTCGGTGGAGAGGCCGCCTTCGGATGCAAGCGTGATGGAAAGGCATTCGGAGAAATTGGCCGCGGTCATGTCACGTTCCCTTGTCGGTCGGATTGCGACAACCTTCCGACGGCAACAGTTGCCGCCGTCGCATCCGGCAATGGCGCGGCGGCGCTTGCAGAAGTGAGGGGTTGGGCTTGGGTGGCAGGCCTCGCTGACATCTGGTGGCGTCAGGGCGCAAGATCCAGGCGCGTGCGGTGAGGCTTGGGGGACGGTGGGGGCCGCCGCCTCCGCTACAGGAGGGCGGAGTGGGGCGCGGCGGCCCGGCCCTCGGGGGGCCGATGGGACAACCGAGATCTTGCGGGATCGTTCCTCGATCACGCCTAGTCATATTGGGCTACTGCATAATTCCCTAAATCGGAATCGATTTAGGGATGAAATTATGCAGCAATCCAAAGTGCTACAGCGTCCCTTGCGCGTCTGAAAAGACGCGCGGCGCTGTAGGGAGGGCTTCGGTGTCGCCAATCGCCTTTGCGACGGGGGCGGAAAAGCGCGACGTTTCACTCGGCAACAGCAGGCGATCAGAACACGTCGGCGTAACCCGCCGCGGCGGCGAATGTGCTTTCCTTCAGCGTCACCCCTTGTGCCACCATGCCGTTGGCCAACCGCACCAGGCGCACGTCGGGCATGGATTTCAGGCGTTGCGAGAAGGTGTTGACGGGCGGCAGGAAGCTTTCGCGGTAACCCTGGTCGATCGCCCATTTGCGGAAATCTTCAAACAGTTTTGCGGTGCGCAGCCAGCCGCCCGGTGGTTCGGTGGCGGTGGGTTCGACGCGGATCGCGAACCATTCGTTCAGCGGGTCGAGCAGCAGCCAGGAATTCAGCGCCTCCTTGGAGCTTTCGGGGATGGTGTAGCCGCCATTGCGCTTCAGCCGCTGGGCGCCGGCGACAGCAAGGCCGAGCAAGAGCTCCAGCTCTTCTTCGGCGATGCGCTCAGCAATATCGGGGATGACCTCGTTGTCGGGAATGGTGCGGTTGAACTGGACGACGACGAGGCGGCGGCGCAGGCCGCGGTCGATGCCGCCGTTGAAGCGGGGCAGGGTATTGGTGGTAAAGCAGTGCAGGGCGCGGGGCGTGAAGCTTTCGACATCCTTGTAGAGGCTGCGGCCTTCGATCGGGTTGCCGGTGACCGCGGCCTTGAATTCCTCGCCTGATATCGCCGCAGCACTCAGTTCGTCGGCGACGTTTGCCGCCTTGCCGGCGAGATTGATGATGCGCTTCTCGTCATTGAAGAAGGCGGGCGAGATGGAGGAGACCGAGCCTTCGGGCAGGAGCGCGCGAAAAAGCGAGGCGATGGTGGATTTGCCGTTGTTGGCGGTCTCGCCGAGCAGGATGAAGGCCTTCGGCTGGCGGATGCGGGTGGCAAGGCCGAAGGCGGCCGCCCCCAGCATCTCGGCAACGAGGTCGATCTTGTCGGCCGCATCGGGATCGCCGAGGAAGGCGCCATGGAGCAGCCGGTGCAGCAGCGAGCCCTCAGGCGGGTGGCTCTCGGTGTGCATGACATAATCGGCCGATATGGTGAAGCGGAAGCGATCATCCGGCGCGTGCTCGCGGCAGATCACCTTGCCGGCGTCGTCAAGGGTGATGGTGCAGTTCAGCGCATTGACGCCGACGGCCGGATTGCCGAAGAAACCGGCATCGGCGGTGCGCGTACCGAACTCGTTGATGATGCCGTCGATCATGTGCCTGCCGAGCTTCAGCGGCTTTTCCTTCGGGCCGATGCCGATGGCATCGAAGGCATGCATGGCAAGGCGGATCTTCTGCTCGGGGATGGAGCGCCAGGCAAAGGGGCCATAGGCCCAGAACTTACCATCGGCGCGGACGATCCGCCCTCCGCAGGCTTCCGCCAGATGCTCGTTGAAGATGCGCGCCAGCCAGACTTCGGAGCCGAAGGGCTGGCTCGGAAACCATTCCGGCATGCGGTCTATGCCATCGGCGCCCGGCGGCGGCTCCTTCGGCCTGGGCTTGCCCGGCTTTTCTGCCGGTGGCGGCGGCTCGGCCGGGGCGGGCGTGTAGCGGCGGATGGTGGCGCGCATGAAGGCATCGAGCTCGAGGCGAGTCCAGCCGGCATCGACGGCATCGGCGCTATCCCAGCCCTTGCCGGGACGCTGGCCCGCCTGCCAGTCGGCGTGGGTGAAATGCCTGAGATCAGAGGCGGCCGCGGCATCGGCAAAGCCCGCGAGGCGCACGTGCGCGCCGAGGCCGGAGAGGATGGCGGCGATCTCGTCCGCCGTCGAGAGACCCGGTGCGTCGAAATCCGGCCAGATCACCACGTCGCGGCCTGATAGCGGCGACCAGTCGGTGTGTTTCACACCCTGCGTGCCACCGGCCCAGGAAAGCACGGTGCGGCCGGATTTCTGCGCCAGCCTGTCGCGGCATTTCTCGCCCTCGACGACGATCACCTGCTTCGCCTCGCCGAGACTTTCGAGGCCATAGAGCGGGCGCGGCCTGGGAAAGGGGTAGCGGCACCAGGTCTCGCTCCCGTCGGGCAGACGGGCAAACATGACCATCGGCATTTCCTTGCCCTCGTCGGCGAGATCATGGCGCAGCACATAGCCGATGAGAGCGCCACTGGCCTCACGATAGGGAAAGACCATTGACGGAGCAAAGGAGCCCCATTCGGAGCGGTCGCCCTTGCGCTTGGGATTATAGAGGCGGATGCGGACGCCGGGCTTGATCGGCTCTGAAGGCGGCGTGACAGGGGTGATGCCTTCATAGACGTCGCGCACCTGCCGCACGCGCGGGCTTATGTCCGGCCGGATATGCCTGGCGCCATCGAGATGGCTGGCGCCATCGAGAATACGGATCGCTTCCGTGAGATCGACGCCCTTGATCTGCCGCACGAAATCCAGGACATCGCCGCCCGCGCCGCAGCCGAAGCAGTGGAAGCGCTCGATGCCATCCTGGCCTTTGAAGATGGTGAAGGACGGCGTCTCCTCGGTGTGGAAGGGGCAGCAGGCCTGATATTCATGCCCATTCCCCTGCAGCCTGCAGCCATAGTGCGCCGCTGTCTGAGACAGGGACACATCGCGGCGAAGCCGTTCGACATCTGAGGGCATGTTGCGGCTCTTGCAAGGAGTGTTGTCAATATCGCAACATGGCCGGCGCAGTACGGGTGGCGGCCATGGTCATTTCATGTGTCTGGGCGGCTGAGCAATTCCAGGCAAACGTGTACGCGGTTTTGCGTCAGGAATTGCGGGAAGGAAAATGCTTAACGGGACGCGGTGCTCGGAAACTTGCCTTCGAGCACCAGCCGGTAGCCACGGCGATAGCCGACGTTGACGATGCCGATGCCGGAACCTTCGAGCTTCTGGCGCAGGTGGCAGAGCGCCACCTTGAAGGCGAGATACATCTTGTCCGGCGATGGGCCGCCATCGGGGTCGTCGATATACATGGCGGTGAAGATGCGCTCGGTAATGACGGGCAGGCCCTTGCCCTTCCAGACTGCCTCGAAGATGCGTCCTTCCATGGGCGTGATGCCATAGTGATCGATGACGATCTCGGGCGCGGGAATGGTGACCGGCTGCTTGCAGCAGGGGCAGAGCAGGGGCTTGGTGATGGTGAGCGGGGCGGGTGCTGCTGATGAGGTCGGGCGTGTCGTGATCGTCTGCATATCGGTCCTCACTTGTTTGGAGACGCGCGCCGTCCGATCCGGCGGTTGCCTGATGTCTTGGGTCTTGGGGGATTTCGGTCTCCGGCGTGACTGAACCCTATGGCGGGGCCATCACCATTGCCCGGATGCGGTCTTCGAAAAGGGCGAGCCGGCGCAGCCGGTTTGCGAGATGCACGAGGTCGTCGACGGCCTCGTGATCGATCACCAGCAGCGTTTCGCCGGCCGCTTCGCCGCCGTGCATGACGCAGCGCCCGACCAGCGCATCGATCAGCTCCGATTGCGCCAGCATGGAGAGCGGCTCCCTACGCATCCTCTTCCTCCGGCATCAGGTCGGAGAGGGTGAGCGAAACGCCGAGGCGTCTTGCCGCTAAAAGAAGCATTACCTGGTCGCGGCCGTTGATGAGGCCGCGCTCATCCCGCAGCGCCCGCGAGATCTTGGAGCGATGGCGCTTGAGCTCGGCTGCGAGCTCGCTCGGCGTCAGCGCCAGTTTGGCGGCGACCTTCTGCCAGGGCGTCGGGGCCTTTGCCATGCTGATCTTCCCTCCTGCCATGCGGCTTTTGTTGTTGGAGTTGAGATTATGTTGTCGAAATCGCAACGTCAATCGCAAATAGGAAAAAATACCTATCTTTTACACTTCGGCGCCGGAGAGAGCATTTTCGGCCGAAAGGCGGGTAACGGTGCAACCGCAGCAGATCAACCATGTGAAAGGTTGACGGTAAAAAGCCCGGTGCGGTTGCTTGCGCGTCGTTGCGTTTTTTGCAACAAATCAGCAACGCTGCATATGTGCATGGGGACGCTGATGGCTGAGATCGATGGCGCCTGGTTTCACAACCAGCTTGATGACAGGGGGCAGTCTCTGCGCGCGCTCGCCCGCCATCTCGGCAAGGATGCCTCCGCCGTTTCCCGCACTTTCTCGGGCAAACGCAGGATGACGATGGAGGAGGCGGCCGAGATCGCAGCCTTCCTCGGGGTGCCCGTGACCGAGGTCATGCACCATGCCGGCATTACAAAAGATGGCGAGCGGCCGGGGCCGAAAATCCTGCTCTCGGCCACGATCGGCGAGGATGGCGAAGTCCGCTCGCTTGCCGAGCCACAGCCCTTGCCGCAGGCGGTGCTCGACAAGGCGCAGCCGGCGATCGGCGCCGGCCGCAACCGCGCCATCATCGCCGCCCAGGTGCGCGCCTCTTCCGGCCCGTTGTCGATCTGGGACGATGCCGTGCTGTTCTTCGCGCCGACCGACGGTATCGAGCCTGGCGCGATCGGCGCGCTTTCCATCTGCGGGCTGAAGGGCGGCAAGCAGATCCTCGCCAAGCTCGACCGTGCCCGCAAGACCGGCGAGGCAAGGGTGGTTTCGCCGGCGGGGAAGATCGAGGAGGCGCTGCTTACGACGGCGACGCCGGTGCTGGTGCTGATACCGTAGGGACTGGTGTCAGAACTGTGCGAACAAGAGGGGGTGCCCACGGCTGGAGGGCGCCGCTGGGGGAGGTGATCAAGGCGAGGCGGTGAGGCGATGTGGCTTGCGCAGTTCAACGGACTTCGTTCAGCCATCCTCCGACGGCTTCATTGAAGCGTTCGACGATATCGGCGCGACCACACAGGCTTGGCGTTGTAAGGTAGCTGTATGTCTGCGTTACCGCCCGACGCAGCTCGTCCGCGCTCAGTTCCATTGTAAACACATTTACGAAATCATGAATGTCGACAACGGCAATATCGCGACCATAGGGTGACAGAAAGCGTATCATCGCGGCAGGCTCGGCCAGATCGTGATCGCTGTTCACGTTGGACGCGATTATCGTGTATTTCTGCAGGCCCGCGCTGTCCATTTTCTTGCGGAAGTCGCCAACGCGATTTTTCCAGTCTGGGCGCACGGTTACTTCGTAAGCGCGAACAAGGTCCCCATTCAATAGTTCTTCGATATCGCCTGATGTCGTGTCGAAGCGGTCGGAGGCGTGAACGTGGTGGGTCCGGATGCTGTAGCCGTAACGCTGCCGATGGACAAACAGCAGCGAAGCGACCAAGAATTGCTGCACGTTGCCTTCGGACGGGATGGCAACCAGAGAGTGGAACAATTTACGTGCGCGAGCATATGTCAAAACGTCGTCTGCGACTGGCGGCAGCGGTGCAATGACCTTGCGGCTTTCAGCGAATCTTGCAGCCATATATTCTGCAGCAAGGGTACGATGTTCGGAGTTCAATTCGGCCAGCGTTCGAGCGAAAGAGTCGAAACGAGCGTCATTTTGAAGCCGTGAATTGGTGACGTTGCCTTTCCAACCCAAGTTTTCTCCAAAGGCCGTGATGGCGTTATGCAAGGTTATGTCGCGAAGCCCCAACTGCGTCGCCAGTCGCTTGTCACCATATTTGCCGCGAATGCCGACCGGTATCGAATTGCAGTCCCAATCGGCATCCACAGTTGAATAGAAAGCCAGGAACAGCGACGCGAGACGGACGCTGTTGGACCCGTGTCCAAGTTGGCCGTCCGCAGCTGCCCGCGCCTTGGCATTGGGCAGGGCATGAAGCTTTTCACCTTCAATGAAGGCGTCGATATGAGCCAAAGCTTCGTCTACAGCGCGTTCGACCAATATATTGCGAGGCATTACGACAGCGCAAAAAGAGGTAGGCCTGCGTCAGGCTGATAATGTCTGTCGAGTGAAACCATCTGACCCTCAAGCTGCTGACGAAGGGCATTGCCGAGTGCATAACCCAGCATCGGCGGCACGGCGTCGCCGACCTGGGTATATTGAGACGACCGGGAACCGGCAAACCACATGTCGGCAGGGAATGTTTGAACGAGTGCCGATTCTTCCAATGTCATACGACGCGCGCCGGGCACAGCGCCATCGCGCGGCGCGCCACCCGCCATCAGATGTGCCGAATAGTCGGGTGCGACATCCATGGTATCTACCCAATGCGTTTTATAACCGCCCGCCGATGCCAGAATCGTGTGGCAAGGCCTGGATAGGTCGATAGGACGGCCACCCCCATTATAGACATGCCCGGCATAAGGGCTCCGACGCGGATCGGGATCCTTCGCATAAATCACCGGGCAATCCGGTGGTTCTCCGAGCGGCTTATCCTTGCTGATCACGCTTCCCGACGCGACATGGGGTTGATCGCCTTTGGGGCCATGTGTCGGTTTCGGAAACCAAAACGTCCCCTTTCGCATGCCCACCATGATAAGCCGACGTCGGTTCTGAGGAACGCCATAATCAGAAGCCAAAACGACATGCCACGATATGTTGAAGCCAAGTGCTTCGAATTCACTCAGCAGTTCTGCAAGGTAGTGCTCGCGCCCTCGCGTTGCCAAGCCCGGCACATTTTCTGCCAGGAATGCGGCGGGGCCTACTTCCTTCAGCGCACGCATGAACTCCGGAAACATATTGCGAGCATCGGCAGTGCCGCGGCGCAGTCCGCCCGTTGAAAACGGCTGGCATGGTGGCCCTCCAAATACGACATCAACTTTTCCGCGATAACGCTCAAAGGAAACGTTGCGAATATCCTGATGGTAATGGTCTGCGGCCGGTGTGTGGGCATCATAAGTCCCGATCGCGTCCTTGTTCTTTTCCACGCATGCGACGGGTTCGATCCCGGCTCGTTTCATTCCCAGCGACAAGCCGCCTGGTCCGGAAAATAGGTCGAGTGCTTTCATATCGAAGACATGCAACGGCGCCATGCGGAATGCAAGATCGTCATCCGCAGTTTCGAATGGCTGCTCGGCTATTCACATCGGCGCGACAAACCTGCGCCTCCAGCGCCTCGCTGTATCGAGCGGCATTCCGATCTGAAAACAGATGTGCCGGGCGTGAGGTTTGTGCCCGGCACTTTCGTTTTATACCGAGCGCTCAGGCAGCCGGCGTCACGACCGCCGGCTGCGTCGCCAGCGCCTTGCGCAGCTGCTCTTCCTGCTCCGGCGAGAGCGAGGTGCGCAGGATGGTGGCGTGTTCGCCCTTGAATTCGGCCAGCACCTTCTCGGCCTGCACCTTGCGCAGCAGCAGGAAGAGGGCGGAGCTGTTGACGGGGATGGTGTCGGCGAGCTTCTTGATGAGATCGTCGTCGATGCCGTAATCGGTCATCGAGCCCGCAAGCGCGCCGGAGCCTGCGCCGAAGGCGCCGCCGAGAACCAGGCCGGCCAGCGGATTGAGGAAGAGCAGGCCGACGAGCGAGCCCCAGAGCGCGCCCGAGAGCCCGCCGCTTGCCGCCCCTGTCGCCGTCAGATTGACGCTCTGCTTGAGGCGCACCTTGCCGGAAGCATCGCGCACGGCGATGACGGCGTCTTCGAGATCGACGAGATATTCCTTCTCGAGCTGGACGAGCCGGTTGAGAATCGTATCCGCCTTATCGACAGTATCGAAACCAAGCACTACAAGTTCTGACATTGCTTACCCTCCAGTTGCATTTACAGATGCAGCAGATAGGCGTCGGGGGCGCTCTGTCCATAGGGTGGCCTTTATTTGCAAGGCTGTTGCCGGGAAATGAGAGATCTATGAAGGGTTGCAATTGATGCAGTGGCTTCTCCAGGAGTTCGACGATACAAGAAAGCTGGCCGAAGCGCTCGATCGGCTCGGCATCTCCTACACATGGCATAGGGTCGTGCCTTTCGTGGGCGAGTTGATCCCGAGCCCGTGATTGTGATCTCAGCGCAAGGGTAGGAGCCTTGCTCGATTCCGGGAACTCTGTTGTGGATTCCCTTTGGCGGGCCATGTCGCTGTGGCTTGCCGGCGGGTAGATTTCGTCCGGTGACGATCGAAACCGTGTCGCCATATCGCCGGCACCCGCTCACATATCCGCGCAGGAGTCTCTTCATGCCGCTTCTCGATGCGAATCTCGCCTTTCCCATCACCTATCCTGATGGCCGGGTTTCGAAGGCGACGATGTATCTGAAGAACGTCATCGATCATCCGCGCATGGAGATCGGCGATTACAGCTATTTCACGCATTACGGAAAGCTGGAGGAGACGGCCGAGATCCTGGCGCCCTATCTCGGGCCGGGTTGCCGGGAGCGGCTTGTCATCGGCAAGTTCGTGCAGATCGCCCGCGGCAGCTATTTCATCACCAGCTCGGCCAACCATCCGATGGGGGGCATCACCACTTATCCGTTCCGCATCTTCAAGCCGGAGACATTCGGCTACAAGGATCTGCCGGTGAAGGATACGGTGGTCGAGCATGACGTCTGGATCGGCCATGACGCCGTCATCATGCCCGGTGTCAGGATCGGCGCCGGGGCGATCGTCGCTGCCGCCTCGGTCGTCACCCGCGATGTGCCGCCCTATGCGGTCGTCGGGGGGAATCCGGCGAGCATCATCCGCATGCGTTATCCTGTCGAGGTCATCAGCGAGATCCTCGAACTTGCCTGGTGGGACTGGCCGATCGACAAGATTGAGGCCAATCTGCCGGCTCTGGAGAGCGGCGATCTCGCGGCCCTCAAGCGGGCCTGAACCGGTGCTGGACATGGACATGGGCGCGACGCCTGCGACCGCCGGCGCGGAAAGGAACGAGCCGCGCGGGACGAGTTCATTTTCACCCCGCTGGATGAGCGACTATCTGGCCTGTCAAGTTGCATTTGCGAACTCCCTTCTCGCATCTCGTGCTTTTGCATTGAGAATGACGAGGAGCTTTCTGGCCAGCGCGATGCGGATGACCATTTTGGGTTTGCCGGCGGCTTGCAACCGTTGCTGGAAGGCAGCCAGATGCGGATCGTATCTGGCGGCGATGGCAGCGATCAGGAAGAGAATGCCGCGCGGTCCCTTGCGCCCGCCGCGCACTGGCCGCGGTCCGCTTTTCTTGCCGCTGTCATTGGCAATCGGTGCAAGGCCGGCCAGTTTGACGATGGCCTTGTTGGAAATCCGGCCGATCTCCGGCAACTCTGCCATCAGCCGGGCAACGGTGCGCGAGGCAACACCCTTGATGGAGCGAAAGGCCTTGTCGAGGCTGGCCCAGAGCGGATCGTCGTCGATCATCGAGGCGATCTCGCCTTCCAGCTTGCGGCTCTGACGTACCAGAAGCGCGATCACCTCATTCAGGCTTTCGACGATCTGAGCGTCACCGGCAATACTTCTGCGCTGCTTCTGGACGATCAGGTCGCCGGTGACCTGGGAAAGCCGCGCCACCAGCGCCTGCAGGCGCATCTGCGCCGGCTTTGGCGGTGGCGAGGCACGCAGCGGCCGGGCTTGCGCATAATGGGCAATCACCGCCGCATTGATCTGGTCGGTCTTCTCCAGAAAGCCCATGGCTTCGGCAAAGCGGCGCACATTGCGCGCATTGGCAAGCGCGCAGGCAATCCCCATCTCCCACAGCAAAAGAAACGCCGCCCGCTCGTAGCCGCCGGAGGCTTCCATGACGACGAGCTCGACATTCTCGGCCCGGCACAGGCTGGCCAGCGCGCCGATCCCGGCCGCATCGTTGCCGAAACGCTCAAACATCCCGGACGGGCGGATGAACACATCCAGCCAGTCCTTCGAAACATCCACTCCACATATGATGCTGCTCACGGTAACCTGCCTTGTGCGTGCGGTTGGAACCTAGCGACTGTTCGGTCGTACGTGACAATGGCGACGATCCCTGGCTCATCCACGGTTGTAGCCGCAGAGGGGGTACGGGCGACGCCGCCACGCCTCTTGCCGGGTGGCCACCCGGCAAGAGGCGCAATCGCTTCATTCGCACAAAATCATGGCTGTGCAGATACAAGGCGGGATGACATGAGCTGCATCGAAGCGTTCCGAGCGAGGAGTGGCGGTTTGCCCGATGATCGCGATCGCAGAGGCCGCTCTACTAAAAATTCACTTTCTTTCCGCTACATATGTGCACTATGACGCTTAGCGAGCCACACTGGTGGCGCGCGAACGTGTTGGACAATTGTGTCCGATTTGGAGAACTCATCTATGAAGCACGTATCGATCGTTGTGCGCGCGGAGTGGGATGAAAAGGCTGCCGTCTGGGTCGCCAGCAGCAACGACATCGATGGGCTGGCCGTTGAGGCCGATACTCTGGAAGCTCTGGAGCCCAAGGTCATCGCTGCCATAACGGATCTTTTCGAGTTGAACGGATTTACGTCTGACCTGCCGGAAATCCCTGTTCATATCATGGCCGAGCAGCTCGTTCGTATCCCCAATCCCACCTACTGACTGCATGGCCGGCTATCTCAAGGAACTTAAAGAGTTACTGTCGAAAGCCGGCTGCAAATATGTTCGGCCGGGAAAGGGCGACCATGAAATCTGGTTCAGTCCGATTTCAAATCGCCATTTCACGGTCGATCATGGTGTCAAATCCCGCCACACTGCCAATGAGACACTGAAGCAGGCGGGTCTCCCAAAAGCGTTTTGAAGCAAGGCGCTTTCCAGATGCGTGTTGCGGCCGATGCGGGACCTTTTTGTGGTGTGCATCGATCGTGCGGCGGTGGCGTGAGCCGTGCATGCCCGCATGGGCAAACTTGAGCTGAAACGCCTACGCAAACAGAACTGGAACAGGATATGGCAGCGCGAGGGACGGCATGTCGTCCCTGGCAAAATATCGAAGCGATTTTGTCTCGGTATCCGTCCACGCGCCTCTGCCTTCAAGCACCTGGCATTTGAACAGTGTCACCATGTACTCGACTTGATGACCATTCGGGTAGGTGTACCTGAACTCACGTCCGCCGAAGACGCCCAGAATGCTGGTTGAGGAGACTGCAAAGCCAGTCTCTTCCATTACCTCTCGAATGACAGCTTCCTGCGGCGTCTCGCCGGGCTCGATTGCACCGGCGGGCAGGCTCCATCCTTCCCCTGACGCCTTCTCCTGCAGGAGCAGATTGCAAGCATGGTCATGAATGACGGCAGCAACGGAAGGGAGCAGAAGCAAGCGGTTTCCGATCAAACCGCGAAGCTCCATAAGATAGGATGCCATTCAGGGACTCTCTTTGAAGTGGAGCCTTCATTTTGTGTGCCGGGAAAGACTTAGGCAAGAGCATCGCCGGGGCGCACGCGGTCGGCGCCCGTCGCCGCCATGGAAGAAGCAAGAATGATCAAGGCGGCCGTCAGCCGCATCACACCGGAATCTCCTCGGTGATCACCTCGAAGCGCTTGAGCACCGCAGGGCCGAAAGCCGTCGACATGGCGACGTCGGTGGCGTCGCGGCCGGTGGCGATCAGGATGCGGCCGATGCGGGGCGTGTTGTGGCGGGCGTCGAGCGTGTACCAGCGGCCGCCGAGATAGACCTCGAACCAGGCGCTGAAATCCATCGGGTTCGGGTCGACAGGCACGCCGATATCGCCGAGATAGCCGGTGCAGTAGCGTGCCGGGATGTTCATGCAGCGGCAGAGCGTGATGGCGAGATGGGCGAAGTCGCGGCACACGCCTGATCGGTCGGTGAAGCCGCCGAAGGCGGTGCGCAGCGGATCGGCCTTCTGGTAGTCGAAGGCGATGCGGTTATGGGTGAAATCGAGGATCGCCTGGATGCGCGGCCAGCCGGGCGGTGTGCCGAAGAAGGTCTTCCAGGCGAAGTCGGTGAGGCGATCGGTATCGCAATAGCGGCTGCCGAGCAGGTAGACGAGCACATCATCAGGCAGATCGTTGATGTTGTGCTGGACCGCACCTTCGGGAACAGGATCGGGCAGGCCGCTGTCATAGATTTCGAATTCGGTGGAAATGGTCGTCAGGCCTGGAAGTGCTACGATACGGGTGCAGGCATTGCCGAACGTATCGGTGTAGCCCCAGGCTTGGATCGGCCGGTCGAAGCTCAGCACCTGTTCCGTCAGGAGATCCACCCGACGGGACGGGTGGATGTTGAGGACCAGCAGCATGGGCGTTTCATGCTCGCATTCATAGCCGATGTGGAAGCCTGCACGTATCTTCATGAGTCGTGGTCCTTTGAAACAGGGTTTGTCCTGCAGCCGAATGCACAAGCGGGCCAGGCGTTCCGTCACCTGCCGCTTGCGGCATCGAATTCCCGTTCCACGGTGACGTTGACCTGCACCCGCATATTGTCGAAATCGTGCGCTCCGCCGTCATAGCTGCCGGAGAGCGGCACAGCCTGGCGCGGGTCGCGGGCGACGCCGACGCGGATCAGGTCGCGGTTTCCGACGATGCCGTTGGTGGGATCGAATTCCACCCACCCCGCACCCGGCAGGTAGACCTGGCACCAGGCATGGGTCGAGCCGCCGCCGAGCGTGACGGAGCCGTCGCGATCGGGTACATAGACATAGCCGGTGACGAAGCGGGCGGCGAAGCCGAGCGAACGGGTCGCCTCCATCATCAGCAGCGCGAAATCGCGGCAGGTGCCGCTGCGCAGCCGCAGAGTGTCGCGGGGCGCCTGCGTGCCGTGCTCGAAGCGCCTGACATAGCTGAAGCTCTCGTGGATCGCATAACAGAGCGTCATCAGGATATGGCCGGTGCGCGGCTGTTGAACAAGCGGCACGAATTGCCGCGCCCATCTGCCGACCTCGTCTGCGGGATCGGGATAGTGCCTGTCGATGGTGCGTTCGAGATCGATCGCCTCGTCCTCGTCATAGGTGAAGGGAAAGCGCAGCGCCTGGCGGTCGATCTCCAGATCGAGCGGCACCTGCGCCGTATGGTCAAGGCGGATGACGGTTTCGAAGCGCAGTTCGGTGGAGGCGGCCGTTATATCGACCAGCGCGATGCAGTTGCCGAAGACATCGTGAATCCAGCGGACGGATTCCGGTTTGGGAAAGACATCGAGGCTGCAGCTCAAAAGCGTCTGGTCGAAACTGTCGCGGGGGCGGAACATCAGCCGGTGCTGTCCGAAATGCACCGGCCTTTTGTAGTGGTAGGACGTGATGTGGCGGACGGAGAAAATCGTCATCCTGCCTCCTATTTTCATGACGCGGCATTGACCATGGGGATATGACCGCGGTGAAAATATCCGCAGGCGCCCGTCACTTTTCTCTGCGCGAAAGCGGATAGGCGGCCGCATCGTAAAGCATGCGGATCTGCCTTTCGTCGAAGCGGGCTTCATTCACTTCCAGCACACAGCCGCGCAATTGCGGACCGGGCAGGTCTTCCATGGCAAAACGCACCGCTTCCGCGGCCGTTTCGAAGCGCCTATAGCGGGGGCCGCGGGAGCTGCGCAATGTCTTGCCGGTGTAAAGCCCGGCTTCGATCATATAGTCAAATTCTGCCACTTCATGGTCCTTGCTCGTTCCTGTATGGCCGAGCCATCCGGGTATCAGAGTCTTCCTGGGTCGACGGTTTCAGGATGAAACTGCGGGTAGGGTCGACCGCGTTATCGCGCGCTGGCGGCGTTCGTCCTGCCGTTGTTCGCGTTGTCTCTGCTGCAGTCGCTTGCGTACATCCTGGAGCTTTTCGGCATCGGAGGCTTTTTCAGGTTGCGGGGGGCGGAAGAGATTTTCCGCTGCGCGTTTGTCGGTAGTCATATTGCTATCCTTGACGATGGGCGGGACGGCCGGAAGGCCGTCGCGCCGGGGCGGGCGTTATTTCTTCTTGTCGCTGCCCGCATGGCTGCTTGCCATCTTGACCTGCGTGCCGGGCGCGGCAGGCGTTGCCGAGGCTGCGGCGGAGCGGTCCTTCTTCGGCTTGCGGGTTTCTTTGTTGCTGCGCACTTGGCCTTTCGCCATGGTTTCCTCCTGGTATGACGATGCGGGACAAATCAGGTATTGCGGCCCGCCGGCCGCTGGCCGGCGCGGTCGTTGCGGCATCAAAGGGGCAGGGGTCCGATGCCGGAATGCTCGTCCAGAGAGGCTGCCAATGTGGAAGGACGCGATTGCCCCTGGGGTTGCCTTGGGGAAAACCGAGATGAATGAATGCGCAGCGCATTCGCTCCCCGGCCTGCCTGCGGCCCACGGCTGAAATCGGGAAAAGCCACGAAACTGCTGGCGGATTCGAAACGATCGCCCTGCCGTTCACCGGCGGCATCTTCGGCACGATTGAGAATGCCGAGCGCCACATTCTCGCGATAGGCGAATGCGCCGGTTCGGATGAGGTTGCGCGACAGACTTGACGGATAAAAATCGGAAGACATCGCGTCCTCCTTTCGTTGGGGCCAGGGCTAACGCCCGAACCGGCAGCGCCCTTGAAGTGGCTGCCAGCAATTGGAATCCTGCGCTTATTCGGCGCGCGGCGCAAGGCGTTTTTCGCGGGATAGGGATCCCGGCAGTTGTCGCGGCGTAAACTTTCGAATATTGCGCCGGCGGCCGAAGTCGTTAATTTGAAGGCGGATATTTCGAGCAACGGAAATCGAAGATGAGTATCGCTGTTTTGACGACCTATGTTCTTGTCGTGCTCGGGCTGATGGTGATTCCCGGGCCGGCGACACTGCTGGTTCTCGCCCGATCGGTGAGTGGCGGCCGGCGGGCCGGCATCGCAACGGGGCTTGGTATTGCGGCCGGCGATCTCATCCATTCCACCATGGCGACCTTCGGCCTTTCGGCCTTGCTTGCGACTTCGGCGCTCGCCTTCGAGGTGGTCAAATATATCGGCGTGGCCTATCTCATTTATCTCGGATACCGCGCCTTTATCGAAAAGTCCGGCAATCTCGATATGGCGGCGGCCCCGGAGATCAGCCCCGGCAAGGCGTTCCGGCAGGGGATATTCACGGAAATCCTGAACCCGAAGACGGCGCTGTTCTTCCTTGCCTTCCTGCCGCAGTTCATCCATCCCGAAAGCGGTTCGGTGATCGGGCAGTTCGCGCTGCTTGGCATCATCTTCGTGGCATTCAGCATTTGCGTAACCTCGGCGCTCGCGATCGGCGCCGGCTCGGTGCGCGGCTGGCTCAACAGGAACCGGACGATCGGCCGCTGGCAGGGGAAGGGGATCGGCTCGATCTATATGGGGCTTGGGG
>Ga0102587_1000227_pt1 | contig 71997 bp, 64 predicted proteins | sample AraplaF_Col_mTSA_FD_76853 | JGI IMG/M metagenome (GOLD analysis project Ga0102587, IMG submission 76853) | Arabidopsis root microbial communities from the University of North Carolina, USA - plate scrape MF_Col_mTSA (SPADES assembly) (version 2) | ecosystem: Host-associated > Plants > Roots >...
CCAAGGCACAGCGCGCCCGCGAGAATCTTGAAGCAGGCGGCCTGCTGGATCTGGTTGAAATCCGCGAAGGCGACGCACTGGAGACCCTGCGCGCCGGCCTGCCGGAACAAATCGACCTGCTGCTGCTGGATGGCGCCAAAGGCCTGTACTTCGACATCCTGCGCCTGGTGGAGCATCGCCTGCGCCCTGGCGCGCTGATCATCGCCGACAATGCGGATTACTGCCCTGAGTACATGTCGGTGGTGCGGGAGCCGGACGGCAATTACCTATCCTTGCCGTTGCCCGGTGAAGTTGAACTTTCGATGAAGCGCAACTAAGTCTTTCCGCGTTAAGAAGTTGGCGCGGCAGTCCCCCGCCGCGCCAACTTCTGGCCATCGGACAGTTCGCTCTGCCCCCGAAGTCATTGACAGCATTTCCTTTGAACTTGTAGGCTCGCGTTTTCTTATCTATATGTCCCAGCGTCTGCTGTGGTGCGTGGGAGCAGAACGATGCTAGTAGGCTGCACAAAATGTGGGAAGGAAGCGGCCGAGCGTGAGCCAGGAATGCCATGCGCAATTGAGCGCTATGTTTGCGGGGCGTGCGGCGCAGACTTCTTCGTGCGCTGCAATTACCTTGTGAACATTCCGTCTACTGAGAAGATCTATTGGTACTCATGCTCCTTCACCCCTAGCTCCGGAATCGCTGCGGCCAAGGAATACATCAAGCTCAAGCGAATCGTGCGAGGGTTCACCCCTGACAGGGCTGGTAATCTTGAAGCGCAATATGCGTCTCGCGCTGCCAAGTGGAACATCGGCTTATTGTCCCCGGACCAATCCAAGCAGCTTGTTCAAGAGGCGGCAAATGCAGGCTTGGTTATTGAGCGCCATCTTGAACCAGATATTTGAAGGTGCCAGCTTTTCAATTGAATGAAGCAATTGCGACTGGATGTTGAGTTACTCAACTCCAAAATTACTTGCAAAAATTTCGGAAAAATCGACCGCGTCGGCGCCGCGTTGGGCAATTTGTCGCTTCACCATCGGGACAATCGGATGGCGATGTATTGCTTCGGCCAAGGGACCTTGATGCTCATAATTTAATGCAACTATAACGTCTACAAGTACTCCGGCATCATCTTCCTCGATAAACGCCATTGCCTTAGTGAGGCCATCCAGCGGGTTCAGCGACATGAGTCTGCCCAGCGCTCCGGCACGCAGCCACTTGTCTGCTCGTTCATCCTGAAAGTGATAATTACAAAGCTCCTCCGCCATCGAGTGGCGACGCGCCACTAATACGCCGAGCGCAAATCCAGCGCATGAAGGCTCCATCGAGAATTCACGGACTAATTCGATGAGCGTTTCATCGGAAAGGCTTTCCCACTCTGGCTGAGAAGGGAATGCCATCTGAATCCATGTGGCTTCGCTCAATTGGGTTGACGGGTCATTTGGCATCGTGAGGTTGTTCTTCTGTCGTGAGTGAAGCGCCGACTCACTGTTATCTTGAATATTGCTCTTCCCGAGCGATGAGTCTTGGCCGTCGGAGCATTCATTCGATAGGGACACCGCCAAACGCTTTGACGGACGGAGCCCCTATATTCTTTCAGACTTTATTGTTTCTCTTCAGCGTCCATGTCGACAAACAATAAAGTTTGACACAAGCGATCCAATAAAAACAACGGTTTAACTCTATGGCCCGCGATAGTGCCTTGAAATATAGCTTGACACAACATGCTCGAAACCACTTCCGTTCATACTTTCTGCGACAATAAAGTTTGACACAAATTGCCTCATACTTAACGATGACATCGATTAGTTGCATGCCGTCTGTTGGCCTTAGTGGCTGGGGCAAGTGGCCGTCAGGGCATCACGACTATTCGGGATCAACGCTTTCATTACGCGGCTGCGTTTAATTGCGCCCTTAGTTTTTCCAGCCTTTTCGTTAGCGCCGCGCTGTACTTTCCTGGAGCGGAAGCGTTGATGGCGGCTTCAGTAACGTTGATCGCAGTCGCAATTTCCCCTAACGCTTCATGACATTTGCTGAGCAGATCGTAGTAGCTAGCAACACGATCGACTGCCTTCCTATCATTCTGGGCTAACGATAGCGCTAATTCAGCGGTCGCTAAAGCGTCTTTGAGATTGTCCATTGCCAACTCTGCTTCAGCTTTGCGATACAACAGCCAATGGTCCTTATTCAGTGCTGCTTCTGGGATCTTTGCGATCACCATTAGCGCTTCCTTGGGCATCTGCGCGAAAACAAACATCTTCGCAGCTGCTCGCACATCGAAGCTCTTGATGTCTTGATTGTTGCGGAGTGCTGTAGCGAATGAAACGCCAGCGGCCATAATTCGATCTCGCAAATCGAATTTGCCAGCACTATTTGCTGCGACCGCTGTATTACCCAGAGATTCACATGCGCTGCTCCACTGGTTCTTTTCTACGAGCGCTGGAGGCGTCGAGAGTATTTCCGGGAATCCTTCAGCCAGCTCGACGCAAACTTCAGGATACTGGTATGCAAAAATTGAAGTGAATGACAGGTACGCCTCGTAGAACTGATCTAGTCCCTCAAGTGCCGACAGCGCAATCACTTCCGCTAAAGCTTGCACCTGTTCAAGCGTGCTCACCATTTCCTGCGCGACATTCCTATATGAGCGAAGTCGTGCGACAGCGCCCAATGAGACACGAAGCGGAACTTGCCACGGCGAAGCCATTACGCGCTCAATTAGGTTGCGCATTGCGTCGGCACCAGCACTTTTAATCGCTTCGTCGGCTTCGCTTTGGGTGCCCAGGTGGGCAACCTGCAAATATGTGGCATGCCATTGTGGGCGCGTAGCGAGAAGCCTTTGGAAGCACTTTAGAGACTCTTGTAATCGACCGCAACGGCGTAGTGCTTTGCCTTGATGATGCAAGAGTTCGAGGTTCAGTTCGGACGAAAGATCTTCCTGTTGAGCCTTTCCATACTCCTCGGCCCATGTGCTGAAATGCTGGCGCCGTTCGTCATGACTCAGCGAATAGGCAAACGCTTCACGTGCATCGATAACACTAAGCAGCTCTTGCAGTGGTGCCCCTCGATGAATGGGACGAAGATGAAGATCCTGATCTTGAACAAGACGTCGACCGCTGTCTAATTGAAGCATTGCATATGTCAGCCAACTTGGTTCCTCTGCCGGTTGCTGCTTATATGTTTCCGTCAATTGATGGGACGACAAGTGGATCTGTCGGATCACACTAGGAACCATTTCACCAGAATGCTTCTCAACGTATTGCACGACGGCGGAAGCGATCAGTTTCGAATCAGGATTGTCTCGAACGGCTTGGCAGATGAGGTCATGCACTCCCAGCAGTTCTGGCGCGACGGCGGGTCTTAGTATGGACAATCGTTGAAGGCTAAACTTCACGGTGTGTCCTAGAAAATATCCCAAAAATCTAGAGTCGTTCGTGAAAGAGCCCGAATTTGCGATTAGTTTGAGTCCCTGCAAATAGCGCGGGTCTAACTTCTGCAGAATGCGCCCCATAATTGCCGCACCGTCGCCATCCGAAATGTACTGCGGTTCAGCCAAGATTTCTTCATACAACTCTTCTCGTGGAACTCGTTCGGCCTCCACCAACTTACGGACAGTTGCTAGGATAAGCGGAGAGAACCTGCATGCCTTAAGAAATCGTCCTGCGAGTTCGCTTAGATCTTTTACGTCCTCTCCTAGAATCACGGCCGCCGTTTCCATCGAGATGCTCGGCATGTGAAGTGCGGATTTTGTTGCTGGGTCAAGCTGGGACGTCACAATTACTCGACCGCCCAACTCGAAGCCCTTAGCCAATTCGTCAAGCGAGTTATTTGCTAGCTCCCGTTCCAAGCTGTCAATTATGAGAAGTGTCTTATAGCTGTTGAAGATACCTGCGACGTTGATGGCAACGCCCCCTCGTGCTCGCTGGACTGAGCTAAGTGAGGTGTCAGGCTTCCAGTCGCTACCAGAAATCCAAAGGTAGTTCTCGTATTTGTCTTTCTGCTGCAAGTAGGCAATAGCCGCTTGCGTTTTACCCGAGCCACTCAAACCGGTCAGTACGCAGACGCGGTTACCTTGGTCAAAGTGATTTTGAATAGCGAATAGCACCGATTCATCAGTGACGTGGTTCTCACAAAACGCTGGCGCCTTGCCGTAGTAGGCATAGTTGTCCAGGTCTTGCGCGAAGCTAGGAAACAGCGTTGCATAATAAGCCGCTGCAGTATGGTTCTCTGTAGAAAATTTAAAAATAAGCTTTGCAAGCTCACGTGCATCCAGAATGTGAAGTCGATCCGCGTGGCTCTTGGCAATTGGAGTGCGATTGAATTTTACGCGAAAGGACTCTGGCTCTTCCTGGCTACAGATCAAATAGATTTTACTGGGAAGCTTGCCCGCCGCATGGTCGATGACGTGCTGGACATCGCCTTCGATCTTCTCATATGTGGCTATAGGTTCACCGTCGCCACCAGCCTCCTTGTCCGATTCCGCTTGTTTTGCGGCCTCTCTTGAGACCCGCCCCACGAAGTAGTCCTTTTCCGCACTGTACTCGCCCGCGACCATGAAGTCCTGCGAAAAGGTATCGATTGTATATCCGACAGGACGATAGTCCCGGTTAAGACCGTGGTGAATGAGGTGCTTTTCTTCTATTAGCTCGATGAGGCTATGTCCTACGATTTCCAAAGTAGAAGCATCCAACTCAACAATTTCATCGATCAAGTTACCGATAATTCTCTTCCTGATAAGCTCTGACTGCATATTCTTTCTTTCGATGACGACAACTGATCACTGCTTGGCGAAATTCTATGAGAAATGGCGAAGGTGAACATCGCCGCTGCGGCATCACTGATACGGCTCCCCAGTGAGGATCAACATAGAAATCTCAGGTTCGGACTTGCGCAGTTCCTCTAAAGGTACTGCATACCTCTGGGGCTCGGCATTCGGAATCGCCACAGCATAATTGCTATTGGCCACTTTCAACTTCATCTCGAAACAAGCGAGGGCTACGCCAAGGGTTATAAGTTTGCTAGCAAGAGGAGTGACAACAAGACGACAACCACCCAATAGACTCATACTCTTCTGATATCGAGACATGGCCGTGAGCAACTGCCTATATGCCTCAAATGGGTGTGACTCATGCGCATACATAACATTTGTAAGCGGAATGTCTTTTGAATCAAAGAGCGATGCTTTGTATTCCAAGAGAAGTTTGTCACCACGTCGTAAATCTTTCGAAGGATGAGGCAATACTGGGCAAATTTCTGCCGCGAGTGGAACTGCTTCCATAACCTTCTGGAGCTGCGCATTCTTGTTTTCGCCAAGGATGGGGAACCATACCAGTGGCCAGTCTTGCATACTTTCGGCTTGCAGTGCGGTAGCAAACCCCGGAATCATCACTAAATCATTACTTGGATCTTCAGACTGGATTTTCCCGTCCAACCTCGCGTCTTCACCAACAAGGATCTGAAAAGTTACACCCCCGCCAGATAAGAGGTAGCTGTTGCCGTTTACCTTAACCAATCGCTGCAGAAGCGCCAACATAAAGGACAAGTACGCTATGCGGGGCAATGAGCTGACATCCAAAACAATGTCCGTGTGATCCGAAATTAGCTGCATTAGCTGATCGTTACCTTGCCGAAGCAAACTAGCTGCGCTTATGTCCTCCTCTTCCCCGTTGGCACCGATGTGAACTGTCGTAGTACTACCTAGACGCTCAAATAGCGAAGAAAGGATCTTTGCATTTTCGTCTGTTTGCTCCTGTAGTTCCTGGCTCAACTGGTAGCTGGAAAAGCCGACAAGTACCAGCTCCGCCTTTTCGATTCTGCACGCGGATTCGGATACACTTTCCACATATTTTTCGAGTACAGCATTGGCCCGAACATCAAACCCCCTACCTGCGATGTAGAGAATTTTGACTGGCTTCTCTGCCTCTCGACGATCACGATACATTCGCTCCCAAAGATCTTGAACTTTGGTGCCGCGCTGAAATACATACTGTTCCCAAAGCATCTACGCTCCTAGTCTACGTTGGCGACTGGGTTGGAATCCGATCTCCATCCAATCCACAAGTTGTGTCAATGACACCTCCTGCCATCCCCCGTATTGCAAAGGCAGGTCAAAATACGCGCATAGAGTTCGATTAAGGTAGTAAACGGTCCCGCCATCTCTAGCGACACTTGCTGAGCTCGACCGGGCAACAAGCAAGTTTTCAGCGACACACTCAGCAAGCACTTTTTGCAAAGTAACTAAGCTGGCTGTTCCTCGCTTACTTTCAGATGCGAGGCGAAAAAGCTCAATCTCGCTTATCCTGATCCCTGTAACACCCGGAGCATATGGAGCGTTCGATTGGAATGTCTTTCCTCTGCAGAAAGCACCAATTGCATCCAACAGTCGCTGCGCTCGCGTGCCCTCTGTATGATTCTTTGGTATGAAGTCACGCTTTTTTCGTGCTGCTTCTCTAATGCGCTTTTCTTGATCCTGCGGTGATACCTGAATGTCTGTCTGACGCCTCAACACCTGCCTTGCCACTATCCCGTCATACAGCGCCGCTGCCAACATGAGCAACTCTTCAACGTTTGAAGTAGCAAGAATACATAAGCGTTCTAGCCCAAAGTAGTAGGGCGTTTTTAGTGAATCATGATTGAAGATCTCCGCGGCCCTTTGTACTTGCGTACTGTCGCGGTCCTCCAGTTCATCGGCCGAAAGTGGCGCAAGCTCAAGAGTCAGCTGCCGCTTCGATTCATCACGGGCAATCAATATTTGGGTCGCAGCAATCGCTTGGAGAGACTCAATTCCTGGGCTACTCAGATGCGCTTCGATATGTGTAGCCCACTCGCTGTACCTAGGCGAATGACGGTAATTCTGAAGATATTTGTTAGCAAGCTCAACGCCCTTTTGCCAATACTCTTCTACTTCCTGCTGTGAAAGTTGATCGCGTAGATAAGCCGAAAAGGCCACGGATGGTACAGCTTGCTGAACTTCCATTCGGCGATCAAGAATGTTAGATGCATAATGTTCAAACTCTCTTGGCGAACTCCATATATCTTCGAGTGGGTAATGCCGTAGGTCCCGTCCATCTCGAGCCCCTTGGGAAATTAACTCGGCACCTAACGCAATACTTCGTTGGGCGAGCCACACTGGAATATGCAATCTAAGTTCGACAAGCTCCTCTATCAACATCGCTCGCTGTTTCTTGCGGAGCTTATGTAAGTCATCCACCATTAACAGGCGCCTTGGAGCAACCTCTTTTCCGTCCCTCAGGAAACGTACAGATTGCAACCAAAGGACGCTCTCAAAGCGCACGTGTACTGGCAAACCGGTAGGAGAAACATCGGAAATTGAGTCAAGTTGAGCGTAGACCCCTTTTTCGCAGGCCTCAGCCCACTCGACCAATTCAACTGCTGATTTCGTTGTAGGTATCGATTTCAGATCGATTCCAGCACCCTCGTATCGCAGTTCAACTGATGCAAGCTCAACCGTCGACTCCATTCCCAATAATGCAGCAAGACTTCGCAGTGATCGCAATACGACGCGACAATCGAACAACGCTCTAAAGATTCCGTCATGGGCTAGCGTCGCCCCAGAAGGCAAATCCGCATACCCGGAAGCACAAGAGAGCAACACTCCCAAAAGCTGGGGCCCCTCTTGCTCGTGCATGACGCCACGTGATACGAAGTCCTTAAAGGACTCAGTTTTAGTCCCTTGAACCAGTCTATTGCTCCAAAAGGCACGAAGCGCCGTTGGAGTAAATGCTCTAAGTAAAGTCGTCTTACCGGCTCCAGGGGGACTCGTAAACAAATGAACGGCCCCTCCAAATGAGTCTTCTGGAAGGCATTCGAGAATCTTCGGAGAGAACAGGCGAACAAATTCCTGATCAGATGTCGTCTTCTCAGACATCCGTTCTAAGAACGGGTTTCGTCGATATGCCATTCAAAATCCCTTATGCCGGCTGATCCTTGGGAACAGGCCGACAAAATCAAAACTTTCAGGTCCCCACAGTATATATACGGAGTTATTCGGCGTATTATGAGCCAAGACCACTGGCAGAGCACAACTGGCAAACCCTAATTTCGCATTATCTCCACCACCAACGGCCATGTGCTTGTCGAACGATCTCTGGTCGTAATATTTTGAATTCGCTAGAAGGCTTTGTAATTCGCTTGAAGCAACTTTAGCTAATGAAACACTTGGCTCTATGGGGCAAAGCACTCTCAATTGCAATGGCTTATATCCATGTTCAGAGGTAAATCGCTCAGCCCAATACTCAATATGGTCAATTGCTTGTCGGGTCGCCACGTAAAGCAACAGGAACACTTCGTAGTGTTCGGGATCTATCAGGTCGCCCCTATGCAGACGCTCATAAATCTTCTTGATCTTTCCCTTAAATTTTGACGTCTCGGTGTCGTAACGGATATAGGTGTTACCGCTTCCGGAGAAGTCGTCGAGTAGCCAAACAAGATTAAACCTTGCGTCTGACTTCAACTTCTTTGGCGCTTTCCGTAACTCATCTAGTAATTTGTTCGCCTCGGCAACTCCGCCTTCTTCAAAAACCCGCCAGACATCCTCGTTCTTGACCTCTGATTGTGGGGCTATCAGTGTGCTGCGCAGCTCTGAAAGCATGTCTTCAGCTTTGGCTTCACCGAGTTCATACGCTTGCCATATTTGTTCGTTGCTGATGTCGCCGCCAGCAGCTCGACGCAATTCATTTGTTCTCGCCCCATCGCTTAGACCAAGATAGAGTGACTTTTTTTGAAGCTCTTGAAAACGACTGCTCTTGGTGATCTCCAAAATCTTGTGAGCCGGTATATCCATTTCTTCGGCAACAAGGCGGAGCCGTTCTTGAACTATTACGTCAGGGTAGGCCAACTCAACCAAGTGAGAAAGCTCCTTGTCTGAGAAGAAGACAAGGTAATCTTCTACGAATTGAAGCGCCGTCGCACGGTCATCAGGTTCAAATTGATTAAGCCAAATAGCTAGACTTTCGATGAATCGCCTACCCGGTCCAAACCGTTGATAATCATCATACTTGTAGTCAGCGATGAGTTGAAGGCGCGGTACACGGTCGACAACAGAGTCTTGGTCATTCCATCTCATGACCTTTGCCAGCATCTGTTGTGCGTTTTGGTCTCTCATTCTCGTTCCAAGGTTTAATGATCGAACTCAAAGCTGAACTGGCCGTCACCAACAACTTTCAGCCTTTCCAAATACCAAAGAGTCGCATCGACGTCACGCCTATGCTCTGGAGCGAGTTTCCAACCCCTGTCAAGTCGGCGAGACGGTAAATCAACGCTCAAGGAGTATCGATGCTCCAAAAGCGAATGGTCGTTCCCTGGCCATGCCCCCTGATCTCCCATCGTAATCACTTCATAAGGATCAATTTTTTCTTGCTTCACTATATGGGCAATTAGGTGCGATTTGTTTATTCCTTTCGCTAACACATCAATTGAGTGCTTACTTCGAACAACTGTCGATGAATCTAACCCCGACTGCCTCAATGCATCAGCGATTACGAACCACATCCCTTCTGTATTTACTCCTTCTTCAAATCGAATACTAACTTGGAACGGATGCGTTTCACGAATTCTCTCGATTGGCACGCCAAGAGATTTAAGTTTGACTACTATTCGTCTTACATGACTTAAGAATTCACTGGTTGCTCCTGGAACAGGTGACGGACTTCCCACTTCACCTATCCAGCCGCCGTTGTACAAACCGAGGTGAAAGGTTTTCCATAGGTCTTTATTCGGCAAGCATTCTTGCAGCAGCTCTTGAATCGAGCCTCCGCGGCCAGAAGCAATTCCGATTGAGATTCCAGCTTCTGCAAGTCGAGTCAAATGTTCGAGCACGGATGGAGGAGGTCGCGTATCGTTCCTGTGCGAATTGCACAGTGTGCCGTCATAGTCAAAAACAACCGAACGGAAACGCTTTTCCGATAGTTCGTTAACTACTTGTTTAAGTGCTCGACGTGCTATCCCCCCGAATCGAGCGGATGGCCATTTTGCGCCAAGAACTTCATACTTAGACCGCTCAATCGGCTGCTCATCTTCTGTTGGACGGGGTATAAATTGGGCGAGATCAGCGTAATAAAGGCTTCGTCCGAATTCAGGCACATAAGGCCTTGCTGGATCCTTCCCAGCTTTATGAGCGATAGCGGAAACGAAGTGCATTTGTGCCACCAGCCCCGTAAGTAGGTCTGTTGGCGTTGCACCAGCTAGCGGCATCTCATAAGTAGGTACGCCTAAAGGGAACAGCGCTTTCATGCCGTTCCAGAGAGCGGCTAAGTTAGGTTCGGTAATCGCCAAGACGGCGCACTCTTCAACTCGTTCGGCGAGCCACAGGTGTCTTCCGTGAGCAAAGGACCGCAAATCGACTACTTGGCAGGTCGTAAGCGCGGCCTCAGATAACTTGGATTCGAGGTCAGCCGCAACCGCCTTCAAGAGTGGGGAGTAAACGACAATTAGATTCTTGCGTTCTACTACTTCACCGACGAATTTTTCTGCACATTCAATCCAGCTTGAAATCGAACATGTTCCGATTTGAAATTGGACTATGTTGCTTGGTAGAGCAAATGTTGGATAATCAAGTTCACCATACGCTCTTGCAATCAAAACAGCGTCAAGTAGCAGGCTATTGGTTGCTAGGTAACCGTCTTTGTTTGAAAGAGGAAAGACGTGGGCCGTGACGTCAGCCAGCGCATTCGCTCGCTCCATCGTCGGGCTGTCTACTCTGTTCGTTAGAACGTGTACCATCCTCGAGCTATGTCTTCTCGCACGTTCAAGGGCCTCAATGATATCTGGATTTTTCCCTTCAGCCGTGATTAGGAACACAGGACTTGAGGCTGCAAGGTTCGGATTGCAAATAAGCTCCAATGGAGTGGATGGCCTGGAAACTCTCCCAGTAAAGGATTCGTGTAAATTGCATAGTAGCGTGGCAACGGTGTAAGAACCGCCAGAGCCAACACCGATTATGCTTGACTCACTAGCGCCTCTTATCGCGTGCTTAAGCTCCGAGATATCGGAGTCTAGAGCGAGCTGATAAGTGGTGCCAAGATCAGCAAGTTCTTCGTCATATCTTGATCGTGACATTTGATCACTAGACTTTGGTCGTTATGCCACCTCAAGTATGAGGTCCTTTTCCACTTTCGTTCGCTTTGAACTTTTTTTACTTCTGGGTTTCAGTCTCTGAGCTCGTAGTTCTGTTCGCAATTCCATCAGCAAGACACCGAGCATGTTTTGCCCGCGGCCGTTGACTTCCCCCCAAAGTCTATTCACTGCATTGTCTACTGTTCCAACTTCTACTAACCTCCGCTCTCCGGTGGATAGAAGAAGCTCACACAAGTCCTCATGCTGAGTGAATTTTGCGCGCAAAACTCCCCTCATGCGATCGAACTTAATCTGGGCCCAATTTGGGGCGACATCCCACACGTAGAGCCCATGAGCTGCCATTGCAGCGAGTGCTGGAGTAGGCGCGCTCAGAATCCAGTCTCGAACCGCTTCTTTCCGCGCTTTTCCTGCTTGGTATGCGTGCTCAGAAGTGGGATACACAATGCCCTCGAATTCTACGGCACGTTTGTATAAGTTGCTAAAAACACCATACGGCTTCTCATTAGCACGGTAAAAACTGATCTCCGCTTGATTTGGTTCGCCTATAGGTTCCTCGGCAACAATTGCAGTGGTGGATTTCACTTTTTTCATGTTTATGCAGGCTTATCAGTTGGCGTGAAGGGGTCGATGTTAACTTGTTTGCAATGATTTAATATGAGAACCTCAACTAAGCTAGTAAGGCTTCTATTATCACGCTCTGCAGCGAGCTCTGCAGCATGCTTAATCTGAGGGTCAACCCTAAGTGTCATTACAGCCGTTTTCTTTTTTGGTCGTCCTGGCGGCATAGTGAGGCTCGTCACGCTTTAAGCAATATTTATTAAGTATAATGTACGGCATTTTGCAGTCAAAAAGCACTCTAAAAATAGTACGTTTTGTTTGCACACCATCTCCAACAACTGTATAAATATACAGCACGAACTAGTTTGCCGGGCGGCGCGTATCGGCGAAGCAATCAAACCGAACTGAATGCATCCTGAATTTCGTTTCAATGTCCGGCCCAAATACCTCAAGTCCGAAGGTTCGCAAGCTTCTCTACTTCCCCACTTCACTTCCTGACGAAACACTACTCTCTAGAGTTTCCCGTTGCCACTTGCTGTCTGGTGAAAGAAAAGATGAGATTACGTTCCTTTCGCTATTTGGTGTCGCAGGGACAGCTGTCGATTTTGGCACTGCCGCGCCCCCGCCGCTGAAAACGCTTGCGGATCGGCTACCAGGTCCATCATCAATGCAACTAGGGGCTTTACTTGCAGCGAATACGTTCGTTCCTTTAGTGATGCCAATTGCCGATTGTTTGGACTGGCATCGGCCGGCCGCTCGGTTCGCTACGTGCAATTGCTGCGCCCAATGCTTGTTTGAAGATGAAGCTTTAGTAGGTGTCCCGTATCTTCGCAGGGCCCACCAACTGCCTGGTGTGATCGTTTGCGGTAAGCATGGTACTAAACTTATCGATTCATGCCCTGGCTGTTCAGAGCACTTTGATGCACGCGGCAAATTCTTAGCTGCCCCCTTGATTCCCTGCAGATGCGGCTGGGACGCAAGAAGGGGAGGGCCTACTATCTTTGGGGCCGCTGCGGAACAAGGATTTGCAGCAAATGCACAGACTGTTCTTGAGCAACGGACGCAACGAATGTTGGTCAGCGACCTGGTCAAATTCTTCGACTTGCACATTATGCCGACCAAGCGTGGCATCAGGCAGGAAGGTGTCATGTTCCGCAACCTCCTGGCAGAGCGGATATCGCAACTTTTAGCCGAGGGGCACTCAGCCGCAGAAGCAGCGTTGGCTGCGGCCAAAGTAATTGCTTCTACAAAGGAGCCAAACTGGTGGATCGCCACACTGAATCCAAAAGTATTAGAGGAGCGCGCCAGAAGACGTCAAGCTGTGGACTAATTCTTCGTTTTCCACAGCCAACTTGCGGATACCCGCTTGGCGGAGCAGTAACCATCGAGGAAGGAGGCCGCCAAACTCGTTGCCCAATTCAGATGCGGCCCAGACGATGCGCCGCCGCTGACAGGCCGGTGCGGTCTCAGAACATGCGATAAGTGCCGAACGCGTCAACGGAAGACTGCCGAGGTTTCGCTCGATCGTTTCAGCCATTTTAGTGGCGCGCTCAAGCAAACTTCTACTAATCCGTCTCGGCCTTCCCACTGCTTGGTGGGCCGCAGCTTCCGCCTCAATTATGCATTGTGCGAATTGCTTATCGCGCTGAGCCCAGTTAACGCTAGGACCTCTCGCATTTAAGTTCGCCTTCGGCGCCTGTTGGTTGGCCAACCACTGCCCGTCATGCCTCCGCAGCCAAGCGTAAGCATCAGGAGATGAGTGGCGGCCAACAAAACCGCTTCGGTACCCCTCTCGGCATATTTGAAACCGCTTATCTTTGTATGCCTTTTCTAACTCGGGATCCATTCGCAAGATCCGATAGACAGAGGACAAAGATATCCCGTGATGACTTGCAGCCTCATGAAGAGTTCGGCCTTCAAGGAGAGAACTTCGCACGACGCCACGCAGCGCCGGCGTAATGCGCTTGGGCCGCGTCGCCACAGTGAGGCCGGCGCGAGCCGCTTCAATCGCCACCGTCGTAACGCTCAGCTCTAAAATTCTGGCGACCGTAGACAACGATTGCTTTTCGACTTCAATTAACTGGACCAGTCGACCTCGATCTATCGCTTGTCGAGTCTTATGATGGCCGTTCGTGGGTGGAGTCAATACAGCTTCCTGATCCACTCGCAAAGAATTGGAGCTATCAAGGCGCAAACAATCCAACAAAATTATGTGCTTCAACGGATGCTGCGCGTTCCCCTTTGGCTTTCTAAGGAGCTTCAGGGGCCAGTCATTAATGCGGCGACGCAAGATCAAGTACTCGTTAGTGGACGGCAAGCCAATCGCATATTTCTCCAGGCATTGGACCAGGTCCATCACCCTAATTCGCCCATTTGACGTGGTGAGCATGCAATGCGCCGCATTGTCTCTATGAACGCTTTGCCAATCTGCACTCACCGATGCGGGGAACGCGCCAAGCAGGGCGCATTCGCTTAGCCGAGCGATCCTAAGTGCGGTTTCAAATTGGAAATCAGACAGCTTGGATCGCCAAGTATGCGAAAGCACGAGCGCATCATCTGGCAGTAGCAGCCTGTGCCGCTTCAATTGCACTGTGTCAGTGTCGACGAAGGAGAGCGGTTCATTATGAGTCGGACAAATCCACACGCCGGGCAATTGGTGAACTCGGTGCCAGTAGGGTTGGCCATACATGGCTTCATCCAAGACCACACAGGATCGGCAATACCTGAGATTGTTCTTCGCCCCCAGCCGGCTAGCGATCAATCCAAGACACATCTTGAGCCCAGAGGCACTGTCTCCCGACATTGTTGCCAATAGCTTGGCGTGGCGCTCCGTTGGAATAAACGCGCGAAAGTAGGGGAAGATGGTATTGCTTTCGATGATGTCTTCGACCGCTGGCGATTCTTGTGAGGGAATTTGAGAAACTAACGTCGCCAAAGAACTAGGAAGGTCAGAATTGATTACATGAGTGTGGCACCGGCCCTCGAACGCCTTGGTAAGCCGTGCCGACGATTGCCCTATCGTCCATGGCCCATTTTCGCTCGCCCTTACGCCCACGCCGGACAGTAACATCGTCGAACGCTTTCTTTCCCCAATATCCGAATTGTCTCTCAGTCGGGATTTGTTCTAGCAGCTTGAGTGGCCGACCAATGTCAGAGCCATCTGGGGCGGCAAGTTCCGCGCGATAGAATCTGTTCAATGTCTTGATGTAGGCATCGGTGATGTACTTTACTTTATTGTCTGCGTACAAAGAGTATCCAATCTTGATGAACGCCTTGTCTTCGTCCGTTAGAACCTTTGTCGTATTTAGCGCCCGCTCCCCGAGATACATTGGAGGGCGCCCGGGCGTCTTTCCATTGATGAATTCGCGCTGCACTCCACGCGCACCTGAGTTCACATATCGGCCAATGAAGGCATTCGGAGTCATTCCCAACGCCCAATATCGGTAAAGATGCCGAAAGATCGTTTTGGGTGCCTTTTCAGCTTCCTTTGCATAGGCGTAGACGGTCTCACCAAGCATGCCTGGATAGTAAATTTGAGCTCCGCGCGGGCCCTCAAATATCGGCCGTATCAAGTTCCAGCATTCGGTCCGCTTCGCCTTTGCGGCTATGCTCAGCTCCTCATCTGATTGAAGCATGAATGCGGGCATGCGCATCAATACGGTACGCAGCTTTCCTGCGCGAACCGCCGATTCAATTTCCCGCAGACCGATCGACCAAGGAGCCTTGTATGGTTCGCTAAGGGTCATCTAAGTGATCAGGTCTCGCCTACGATCGAGCCACAAGATTCGAGCGGGGTGCGCAAAAGGTTCTTCTTCACTTACAGATTCGAGTATGAGGTTTACAGCTAACATCATGCTACCTCTTGAGTTGCGATGATTGGACTCATCTCCAACCTCGGACACGGCAAGGTCGGATCCAGCCTATGGTTAGCAATGTCAGTAAGGATGACCTTGTCCCACACAAGCTGTTTGAATAGGGCTATTCCGTTTCGGTATGGGATGCCAACGGCACTAGAAATCGACCGTACTATCGAAGATAGTGGTCGACTTCCGTCCGCCGCATAAACGACGGCGTCGATGTATTTCGCCCGCTGTTCAGGCGTAGCTATAGCGGCGTCCGATAAGGGCGACTTGTGAAGCCAGTCAAGGTTATCCTTGAGAACTGGGCTCATTAATTGGTCGGTCACAATCATCCAATCCGTGATGCCTTTATCCGCCCAGATTGCGCGCTCCAGCTCCAACTTCTCGAGAACCGCCAAACCATTATTCGGGTCCGAGAGTTCGCTTTCGTATTTGCACGTTCGGATTGCAATGCGGCGCTTACCAGTAGCGTCCATCAGTGTGACAGCAAAGTCCGAGGTCATTACAAAGGGAACCTGTGTGCCGACATACATTGGATAGCGAATGCCCAGTTCGGCCGCGATGTCACGGGCCCGTGGGGTCGCGAACACAGGGTATTGTTCTCGAATGTCTACTACGTCGCTTGAAAATTCAAGCAGAAGGAGGTAGTAGTATTCAAGATCGGAAAGGGTATGATGGTTTCGTCCGGACTTTATTCCAGGAACTTTGCGAGAGCGGCCCCGAGAGGGGATGTCTTGAACACGAATCCAAGGAACGTAGGCAGAGCCTTCTCCTTGTCCATAGCCCTGCTTTACAAATCGGACTATATCCGCCTCGGTCTTAAAACGCCTTTTACTCATAGCGGACTCCATTGACTGGATCGCCATTGCTGCCCAGTCGCCCAGAAAAAAAGGGCGTATGTTAATGGCAGCCAGGTTGAAGCGCTAGTGAGACGGCTTACACGATGACCTCATTTGGGACACACACTTCCGATCGGTGGACCATTCCGGTTGTTGAGTGATTTCACCAATACCGCTCGGTATTTTCACGCGCCGTCACCATACATTCACGTTAGCGCGTTAGTACGTTCTCGCAAGTCGGCCTGCGCGCATCTGTGAATAGAGTTCAAATTTTTCATTCCCCGCGACGATTTTCACTGAAATCGCTAATTTCAACGCGTGCTGAAAACTGCAGTTTTAATGAAATTGAATAAAATGGCCGTAGTGTTGACTCATCCTGTAGATAACGCGGCAAGTGAGTGAAGCGCTAATTTCAAATTTTGTAGGGATTTTCATGCTCGATAGATGGGAGCGAATTCGCGGTGGCCTTTATGGCTTGCTGGTCGGAGATGCGCTGGGCGTACCGTATGAGTTTTCGCGACAAGAAGATGTCCCGGAACTCAGTCTAATCGAGATGGCGCCCCCAAGCGATTTCGCCAGGGCCCATCCCGCCGTTCCAGTGGGAACATGGAGCGACGACGGATCGCAGGCGCTCGTTTTGGCGCATTCATTGGTGGAGGATCCGTCGCTCAACCTCAAGCAGTTTGCCGAAGGGCTGCTTGCTTGGTATCGCACCGGATTCATGACACCGGACGAGCATGTCTTCGACGTTGGCATACAAACTATGTATGCGCTCGAAAATTTTTCTCGAAACGGAAACCCGCTAACGTGCAGCCCTTCCGACGAATGGAACAATGGTAATGGATCTTTGATGCGGTCACTGCCGTGTGCTTTCGTAATTGCATCTAGCCCGGCGGAAGTCATCAGACTTGCTCGACTTCAGAGTATGCCAACGCATGCGCATCTGAGATCACAACTGGCGTGTGCCCTATACTCACTTATGGCATGGAGGATGGTGGACGGTTTTTCCCCAGTCGACGCTTTGGACTATGCGCAAGAGGCGCTTGAGGTAGGTATTCATTCTTCCGAGCAGCATGAACTAGGGATACTTTTGGATGGACGCTTGGAACCCTCACAAGGATCGGGATATGTCGTCGACAGTCTGTGGTCTGCAATACGATGCGTCTTGGCCACCTCGGATTACGAGAACTGCGTCCGGAGTTCAATAGCACTTGGAAACGATACTGATACTACTGCCTGTATCGCAGGCGGACTTGCAGGCATTCTGTATGGCGAAGGCGGGATCCCGGAACGATGGAAGTCCGCACTGAATGGTAGTGAGTTGGTTGAAGTCTTGTTGAATAGATTAGCAAAGACCCAAGCTGGACGCTGAACAGTCGACTAAGTTCTAGCTGGGACCAAGCGCGAATTAAGTTGCTTTTGGATAATTCAACCGCAACGTTATGTGGATTCGCGATATTAGCTGCGCAGCTAACATGCAGGGTGAGCGGCGGCGATACCTTGGCGGCGGCGATGCCTTGACGGCCGCTCACCCTGCGGCCGTCAAGTGTCAAACTCTATTGTTTTGTGTCCGACTTTATTGTTTTGTGTCCGACTTTATTGTTTGCCGACAGTCTGTCCTACCTAAATAGATAGGTTAGAAGAGTTCGTATTTCTTCCGCTAAGCCTATGATTCCAATAGAAAGTCCCGGTTTCCCTAACCTATCGTTCTTCTGAATTTACCCCCCTCAACCTCGAAATTTCATGAAAATTCGAGTTCTCTATTCCAGATAGGTTAGAAGCCGTGTGACACTTGAACTCGTGTGATTACAACCCCTCCCCAAAGCTGCAATGCTGCTCAGCCAATTGAGCCAGACGAACAGTAAATATCATGCCTAAACCCGCACGTTCTACCAACCTCGGCTAATTCGGTGCGATGCCGGTATTGAAGATGGCTCTGTGTAGCGGGAACCATAACCTAAGAATTTAGGAAGCATTGAGACATTTATTGATGGATGCGCCTCGACAGCTCAGATTTTGAACACCTACGTTACCTCTCCCAAGGTCGGCAAAAATTCAAGGGTTACGCTTCGGATGTGTGACTGATTGCAATTTGCCACGATGTCTTGCTAAAATGATATTCACCCCAACCGTATCCCAGAGGGGCGCGAAAACGGAGTGTACGGAATGTCAAAGTACAGCATCGAGCGCATGACGAAAATCGTGCGCTTCATACGTAGGCGTGGCTCGATTTCAATGGCATTTCTCATGCGCGAGCTTGAAGTCTCCGAAGCCTCAGTCAAGCGAGACTTGGAGTTCTTACGTGACCGCATGGGGTGCCCGCTCGAATGGGACCGTAGCAAGCGCGGCTATGTTATACGTGATGAGCTGGCCGGAGGTGGGCGGTTCGAACTCCCAGGAATCTGGTTCGACTCCTCTGAGGTTTTCGCATTGCTAACCATGTTGCACCTGGTCGAAGGGGTTCAGCCGGGCCTTCTGGAAGAACACGTCGGCCCGCTCAAGGCACGCCTGCGAACCATGCTGGCAGCAGGAACGAAGTCCGCAAGGCCGCTAGAGAGTAAGCTCCGCCTAATACATTTCGCCCCTCGAAAGGTCGAACCCAAGCATTTCCATGTCATTGTGGGCGCGCTGATGGAGAACCGCCAGCTTGAACTTACCTATTGGAATCGCGACCGCAGAGAGCAAACACAGCGCATCATCTCGCCACAGAAGCTGGTGCACTACCGAGAAAACTGGATTCTTGATGCTTGGTGCCACCTCCGCAAGGGCCTGCGTTACTTCGCGCTTGAGGCAATCGAACAAGTTCGCGTGGTTGACGAACCTGCCGTCGAAGTCGATGAGCGGGAGCTGGCCGAACACTTTCAGGCCGGATATGGCATCTTTGCCGGCCCGGCGAAACACCGTGCCCGCCTGAAGTTCACCGCCGAACGGGCGCAGTGGGTGAGTAAGGAGACTTGGCATCAAGACCAAACAAGCGCCACTGAGACCGACGGGACCTACATCCTCGAGGTGCCCTATTCGCATGACCAGGAACTGGTCATGGACCTTCTACGTCACAGTCCGGAGGTCGAGGTGTTAGACCCACCAGAGCTTCGCGCAAAGCTCCATGCCGCGCTGCGCGCTGCGGTTTCAAAAAACAATCCGAAGCGCGCCAGTCGGTCATCTCCTGAGCTACCAACCTCTGCACAATGACCTTCAAGCTTGGCATTGGTCCAGGCAAGGAGACTGTTATGCGAGTAAACATGGCCCACCTTCGCGAACGCGGCCGTAGCGGCGGTTGGATTAACTTTGCGGTCTTCGACGCAAGGTCATCGAGCGGAACACACGAAGACAATTCACGCCTTTTGGCTAAGTTGACTGCTCGGGCTAGGGCGGCGAACTTCCGAATAGACCAATCCGTCTTGGCCTACAGGTCCAGCGGACGCATCGAGTTCTTCGGAAGCCCTCCGCTAGTGGACTACTTGTCCAACACCAGCATCACGGGCTGGACCCATACCATCGAAGTTTGATTCTCTGAAAGGGACTACACATGGCGAAGAATGCCCCCATTGGCGACAACGCGCGACGTGGCGCCGTACGCAACCGTTCGCAGGTTTTCAACCCACACACAGAAAACTGGACCAAGCGAGACTCTGAAACTGGCCAATTTATGGACCAGAAGAAGGATGGCGCCCCTTTCAAGGGCGTCCGCAAGGAGAAGAAATGAACCGCGCGCCCCATCGCTTGGTCGCAAGACTCGCGGGCGGCCTTCAGCCTTGACACCGTCCGTCCTGTTGCCGGAACCTATGCCTTCACCAGAGGGACGCCATGTGTTCTTTGAGGCTGAGCGTCAGCGGTTCTTCCGTCCCCTGAACAGCTCGCGCCGGGAGCTTGTGGCTGCTTGCCTGCGGGCACTCTATGACCGACTACACGGCCCCATGGCCGACTATGCACACAATCTCACGCGGGATGCGCTGCGCGAGCTCCTGCTGCCCGTCGTTCGACAGTACCAAAGCGTCAAGGCGCAAGAAGATGGCGACGATGAGCTGAGCGGTGCGGACGGCGATGACCCGCAGGCGCTCGTTGGCATGGTCGTCAAAGCACTACTAACGGACGCTTGGCTGGAGCAGTTCGCCGACCGCACGGGCCTCGTCACGGCCTTCCGATTTTCTCGGCCAGGAAAGCTGTTCGCGGAGGCCCTCTGGTCGTTGGACCGCCCGAGCCGCAGCCGGCAACGGAACATGCGGGGCTGTCGCAATGCACTGGAAGCGGCGCTGTCCGACCGAGGTGACGCGCACGACCTCGTCGACGCCTACGAGTATGCCGAGAAAGTCATCGAGGACTTGACCGATGGCATCGATTACTTCCAAGAGCTGGTCCGGCATCTGTTGCAGACTGCCTCGGTGCAAACGCAATGGAGCGATTTCGTCGAGTTCCTGGACCGCTTTCAGCGTGATTATTCCAAGCAGCTCACTGCCGACAACGCAACGCTCAACCGGCAGGCCATCGTGCAGAAGCTGGAGCGTCTTCGCCTCGTCCACGAGGGCAAGTTTAAGCGGATGGACGAGCAACTGCGAGATGTCGCCCATTGGACCGTGAAGGAACACGTGGGCACGTCCGTCTATGACTGGCTCTTGACCCGCATCGAAGACATTGTCGATGCTGCGTGCCAGTCGAAGCAGCCTGGCTTCCTGAAGGCCATGGAGACGTACCTCAAGCGAGTCAATGGCTTGGCGTTGCAGTCGATGATGCTGCGCGCAGGCCAGACCCGGCATGCCTACCTTGCTGCGATTCAGCAGGTCGCCGAATCCCCCAAGGAACAACAGGACCTACTGCTTGCGCACATGGGGCAGTTCTTAGCGCCGGCGAAGGTGCGGTTGCTGGACCCTGCAAGCTTCAGGCTCCGAACAGCCGCTCAGCGCCGCAAGGCAGTCACGATTTCCGTTCGGCCGCGCCCCTCCCGTGAAGAGCGGCTGGCCGCAACCATGGCCCGCGCCGAGGCGGAGGCCTTCTCCATCCCCAATGAAGAAGTTGCGCAGCTGCTTCGTCGTGACCTGCGCATCTTTCAGCATCCCATTCGCGTTTCAGCGCTTCCAACGGCCACAGCCCGCGACACGCTTCGAGCCATGCAGGCCGTGGAGGCGGTCAGAAGCGAGGTCGGCGCAGACCTGTCCGTCAAGAAACTACCCACCCGCTTCGAGAACGAACTCTACAGCGGCAACGACTATCAGATTGACCTCAAAAAATGAGCCTCTTGTCGCACATCAACGAACAACTCGTACTTGCCAACATCAAGCCAGACCGGTTCCGGGAAATCATCAACCGCCTGATGGCCTACGGTGCCATCGTCCGCGAAGAGGACCGGGTTGAGCAGCTTCTGTATGACGACGCAAGGCGCGTCGAGGGCTTGCTAGAGGACTACTTCGACATCGCTGGCTTCCGTTTGCACCATGACAGCAATAACCAATTCTATCGCCTTTACGTCGCGGGCGCCCTAGTCGATGGACTGCCAGAGGACAACTTGGAGCCGACGCCATCGCTGCGGGCTCGGGTGTCTCCCGACTTCGTTGCGGTGGCCCTTGCTCTGCGCTTCCTGTACCAGAACAAGCTCAACACGGGCGACATCCAGCCACAGGGCGAAGCGCTCGTGAGCTTCGAAGAAATCGCGGCCACCATGCAGACGCAATTGAGGCGTCCCCTACCGAACGGCATTGGAGACAAAATGGCCTTGCTGGCCGAGCTGAAGCGGCATCGCCTGCTCAGCTACACAGCCGAGTTTTCGATTTCGGATGAAGACGCGCTGCTCGCTATCCGGCCAACCATCTTGGGCATCGTGTCTAACGACGCGCTGAGTGCAGCTCTGGAAGCAGAGGGCGTGATTGACCAAGAAACGTCCGTCGAAGAGGCAGACCAATGAAGCTCGACCGCTTGGTGCTTGTGAACTGGGGACAACTGCAGCCCGGCAACTACGAGCTAGGAAACATGACGCTGCTCACTGGCCCAACGGGTGCGGGAAAATCGACGATGCTCGATGGTCTTCAGACCATCATGACGGCAGCCTACCAAGGTATCGTGGCCTACAACCCTGGCCAAGAGGAAGTCCAACAAAACCATCGCCGTGGCAAGTCCAAGCGCACCCTTGAATCCTTCGTTGTCGGCGCCGAGTACAGCCTCTTCTCTCGGCCGGCGGGTGCTCAGGGCTACCTCGCGGCGGTATTTCGTCCAGGGCCAGAGGACGGCTCGGCCAAGATGTTCACTGCGCTCGTAGCAGCCTCTGCACGCGTGGACGGTTCCCGGGAGCGAAGGGATGCAAAGCTGGAACGCCTCGTTCTGGTTATCGTAGAAGACGCAGCGTTGTCGGTGGAGCAGTTTTTCGAAGACCTCGACCAAGGCATTTGCATACCGGTCGAAGACATCGTCAAGCGGTTGAAGGCCAAGTACCCAAGGGTCATCACCTACGACGACCACAAGCGCGATTACCTTAGCGGGCTTTATGGCCGGTTCCGCGGGCGCGTGTCCATCCCGTGGGACGAGGCTCAGAACGCGGCCCGGGCATGGTCGCAGTCGATTGCCTACAAGCCAATCGGCTCGGTTCATGACCTAGTTCGGGACGACATCCTCGAGTTCGATGGAAAGCTGCTGCAGGAAAGCATCAGCCGCATCAGTGACCTGATGCGCCAGGTGACGAGCTTGAAGGTTGAAGGCAAGCGCATTGAAGCGACCGTCAATCGACTTCGTGAATTGAAGGAGGCCATAGGCAAGACGACTGCCGCCTTCGAGGAGCAGGTCCAATATGACTTGTTGTTGGCGAAGATGCAGCTGGCCGCAGACGAGGAGCGCATCGCTTCCGAGCGGAAGAAAATTAAGGACGATAGTGCGCTGGTCGACCAACACGAGCTCAAGGCCAAGAGCGAAGCGCAGTTGAAGCGCAATGTGGATAGCAGCCGCATTAATATCGCAGCGAAGTTGAGCGGCATTCCGGCCCACACCGAGAAGAAGACGCTTGATGAGCGCCTTGAGCGGGCGACGTCGAGCGCGCGCGGCAAGCTCGTTGAGTTGCATGCAGGCCTCCTTGCCGCAGCTCACATCAAGAACACCGGCGACACTATCGTCAAGCGGCCCGTGCCGGAACAGTTCCCGAAGCTGCGTGGGTCTGTCGATGTTGTGGCCAACGCCCTTGCATCCACCAATGTGGACCGGCTGGCCGGGCTGCTCAATTCCGTGGTAGACGCAAGCGCTGATGACGTCCTGTCAGTCGAGAAGCTGTTTCAGTTGGCCCCAGCGTTTGACGGTATCGACACCGGCTTGAGCCAGCTGCACAACACGTTGGTCGGTACCGAGGGTAGTGTGCTCATGGCGGTTGCTGCTGAATCGGCATCGCTCGGCCAGCGCGTTGAGGCCGCTAAGAAGGAACGCGGCGAACTGGCTGACCGTAAGCAACGTCTTGCGGCTGGCGCGGGCAACTACAACCGCGACACGGTCCTCGCGCTTGAACGCATCCGAGAGAAGCTGCCCGACGCGGGCGTCCAGGTGTTGTGCGACCTCGTCGAGCCGGTGTCTGAGGAGTGGCAAGGCGCAATCGAGGGCTACATGGACGGCGCGCGCTTCAACCTCATCGTAAAGCCGGACTGGGAAGCCCGCACGATTGACTTCCTGCAGTCCTGGGGTTCACGCTCGAAGGTCGTTCAAGGCAAGCGATGCTTGGAACGTGCCGACCAGTCTCGTGTGCCCGGCACTTCCATCATCCATGAGTTGCGCACCGACCATCCTATTGCGCGGGCCTACCTCATCGAGCAGTTCGGGTCTGTCGTGAAGGTGACAGACTCCGAGGAGCTGCGGCGGACCCCGCGCGGCCTCACCAAAGACGGCAAGGGTAGCGGCGCAATGACGATGTTCATTTGCGAACGACGCGACTTTGTACTTGGTCGCAAGGCTCGTGAGCGGGCGCTGCTGACCACCACCGAGAAACTGGAATCCGTTGACCGTGACATCCTGGCCCTGGAACAATCCCAAGACACTTTAGACGGCTTCCGGAGAATGCTCACTTCGCTGAAGGAACCGTCTTTTGATGCTGCACCCTTGACGCAGCATGCCGGCGACCTGGACGCGACACGTCGGATGCTTTCGCAGCTTGACTTGACCGAGGTCGAACAGTTGACGGTAGAGCTGGTTCGTCTGGAAGAACTCATCCGAGTACATGATTTGGAAATCGAGGCTGCCAAGAAAACCGTTACGCTGGCCGAACAGCGCATCATAGCTGCGGAAGGAAACATCAAGCGCATCAACGAGGGCCGAGACGCTCGTTTCCAAGAGCGCGGAAATCAGATTCGCCGACTGATGCACCTTTGCGAAGCGAACTCAGAGAAGACGTACACGGTGATGGCCCAAGAGGTGGACGACCTCATTGCATCTCATACGTACGAAGTCCCAGCCATCCAGGCTCGGCTTGCTCATCTACGTACACAACCCGAAAAGCTATTGGGTGACGTGCGCGAGATGCTCGCGGAGTACAACGCTGTTGTTCGTACTGAAGAACGCTTTCAGTCTGCGCTGCCGCATCTGACTGACGCGCTGTGCTTCGACCCCTACTACGGCCCCTTGGTTCTGCTCGGGCGCTCGGTCAAAACGCTTCACAATTCGCTCGAGAGCATCGGCCTGTACAATAACCGCGCCAAGGTCGAGGAGGCGGAACGCTCATTTCACGACGTCTTCACCAAGCAGTTCTGTGTTGAAATCAAGAGCAAGGTAGACGATGGCGTGCGAATGCTGCGCCAATTGAACATCGAGCTCGAGAAGCTGAAGTTCGGCACCGACCGCTTCAGCATCGACTGGTCGAACTGGGAGCCCGAATTCCAGGAGTATTACGGCTTCTTCTCCGCCGTCACGGAGCTGGCTGATTCGCCTGAAGTGGTGGACCTTTTTGGTGAAACGGAGCTTTCGCCTAAGCACATCGAGGTCCGTGACCGCCTGGTCAAGCTACTCCTAGACCAAGACCAGGACAGTGCAGGCCGCGAGCTGTTGCGCATCGCTGACTACCGCAACTACCGGCGCTATGAAATCTGGAATGACTCGGACAGTGGCGGTCGCATTGCCCTGTCAACGTGGGGCACGGGCTCGGGTGGTCAATTGGAGACGCCTGCGTACATTGTGCGCGCCGCCGTTGTGACCAACCGCCTGCGCCTCTTCGAGAAAGGCGCCAGCTTAAAATTGCTTGTTAGCGACGAGTCCTTCTCTCGCATGGACGAGCCGCGTGCACGTGCCGTTCTCCGATATCTGCGAGATAGCATGGGTTTGCAGTTGGTCAGTGCCATGCCGACGAAGCACGCCGGCGCGCTGCGCCCTGAGTTCGACCGCGAGTTCAGCTTCAGCCGGATGACCGTTCCCAACAACGGTGAAATTGATTTCGTCTCGGAGTGCGACGAGCGCATCTTCAAGAAGGACCGCATGCGTGAAGTCTGGGAAGCGCAGCGTCAAGATGTTCGCGAACAAGCCAAGCTGCTCTTCGATGCGGCCGAACCTGAACAAGTCATGGAAGTCGTGAAATGACAGAGCATCCGCTTTGGCTTCAGTCTTCGCCCGTTCAACAGTTGTTGAATCTACTCGTGGACCGAATGGATTCTGCCGAGCAAAGGGGGAGCGCTCGTACACAGTCGGTCGCGCTCTGGGAACGAACTTGGCCAGCTCTCTACAAAGCTCAGAGGGAGTCGGAAAAGGAAGAGCTTTGGGGTCATGCCGTCGACTTGGTGCATTGGGGGTGGCTCACGGTCAAGCCAGCCGGCGCTATCCGCTCCCGTTCCGGCTATGCCGATTCTCCTCGCGTCACAGTTGCCAACGAGGTCGAGGTGAGGAACGCGGTTGGTCGCGCACATCGCCTCAAGTCCGCAGCTGAGCGTTGGCGAGAGGCTGTCCGCGACGGAATTCATGGGGGCCCTGAGGTCAAGGCTGCCGTCGCAGAATTCTGCATCGACATGCCGGACCGCACCATGGCCGATGTTGTCGAGCGGCTAAACGAGCTCCCCGCGCTTGCGGGTAAGCCCATGCTGCTCCGCGAAGTCTCCTCTCAGCTGTTCTGGGGCATGTCGAAGGTTCTGGACAAACGACAAGGCCTCGTTGCCGCAGTCATGGGGGTCGACGAATGCCCGTTTCCGGAGTCTCCGATTCAGCTGCAGGTGTTTCTCCCGCCGGCGGGCTGCCGGGGCGTGCTATTTATCGAGAACCTCGTGAGCTACGAGCGCGCCATTCGCTCGACGAGCTCGGCGTTTGATGGGCTGGCACTGGTCTACGCATCAGGCTTCAAGGGAAGTGCTCAGCGGTTGCGCACCCCAGATGGTTGCTCTCTCTTCTATGCCGCGCGTGGAGGCATCACTCAAAGCCTTCGTGACAGCTTCGAGGCCTGGCTCTTTGGCGAGGGTGCCAATCCGGTCTTCTTCTGGGGTGACCTAGATTGGTCCGGCATGCGCATCCTATCTGCTATGCGCGCCAGCTTTCCCGGTCTCACGGCTTGGGAACCGGGCTACTCCCTGATGCTGGCCGCGCTCATGGAAGGCAAGGGGCACTCGCCTGAAGCCGCTGATAAGAGAGGACAGAAGGCGCTTGGCACCTCCGGATGTGTCTACGCGGACGCCCATCTTATACCTGCCCTGCAGACCCACGGAAGGTTTATTGACCAAGAGCAAATCAACCCGTAGCGTCTCGGGTTCCTTTGTCTTGTTGAGCCGGATTCTTACCCTACAGGAGCTCACTTCTTGCCAAGTAGAGCTATGTCCTGCAGCCTGCGGCCAAGCACGTCGTCCCGTGCAAGAGCATCAATATCATTGTCTAATCCCAACACACGTAAGGCCCGCACGTAGGTGCCGATGGCAATAGTAGGGTCGCCGTTCTCCAGACGCCGCAGCGTTTCGCGAGATACGCCGATTCTCTCAGCGAACAGCACTGCGGTAATTTTGCGCCGGCGCCGAGCCAAGCGAAGCCGCTCGCCCAAGCTAGCGAGCTGCTTAAGCGCAGTTGGGAATGTTGGTAGGGTGGTCTTTGGCATGCCACATATTTTGGTTTATTTGAACAATTTTGACCAGTTTATGTGGCATATCGAGAAATTGCTGATAACCGAAGGGGGCAAAGAACGTTGATAAATTGACCTTTTCGCTGTATATTTACACAGTATTTCTGTGCGTCTGACGTCCGAAGTTTGCCTATCAACATAGGCGTAAGAATTGATTAAAATTGACTTATTTGCATTATTTACAGTATTAAATTGCATCTGTACAATCTGCGCAATGTAAAGACAAAGTGTAGATGAGGTATGACATGCATGAGCGAAAAACTGAAGTAATCAATCTGCGCATGACGCCCGAAATAAAGCGTCTGCTTAGGCGGGCGGCGGACCATGACCATCGCACCTTGTCGAATATGCTTGAGGTTTTAATTCTCGACTATTGTCGGACGCATGAGTTGCTTGGCGCGAACGAAGCTTTGTTGCCCCGGGAGTCTAGCGCTATCGCTAACCCAGACCTCAGGGTTGCTGCCGACTTTAAGAGCGGCGTGCCAGTGAAGAGGGGCGGCGGCAACACACGCAAAACTTCGCAGCCGGTCGTCGTCACTTAACGTGACCACCTAATATCTATAAAAGAACAAAACACAGCCATGCTTCTCGATAAAATCAACGAAACCAATTCAATTTCTCAACAAAGCTCGATTCTTATACCTGGCGTTGAGCTTGAATTAGCAAGCCCAAACGCGAAACCGTTCCTTAGATGGGTTGGTGGAAAGAGTCGTCTGCTTTCATCAATTCTTCCGTATGTTCCCCAGAAAATTAATTCTTACCATGAGCCGTTTTTAGGCTCTGGAGCGATGTTTTTTGCTGTTCGCTCGCGCGCTAAAAAGTGCTATCTCTCCGATTTAAATGCTGAACTTATTAATGCCTGGACGGTAGTACGAGATGAACCGTCAGCTTTCCTAGCGAAGCTCGACGATTACCTGCTACGACAAGGGGAAGATGCCTACTATGAGGTTCGCAGCGAGTCTCCTGAGCATCACATTGATAGAGCGGCTCGTTTCTTCTATCTCAACCAAACTGCATGGAATGGGTTATGGCGCGAGAACCGCTTCGGAGTTTTCAATGTTCCCTATGGCGCTCGCGCATTCAGGGGAATCAAGGATGATTTTCTGACCGTAGTAACGGCTGCATTGCAAAAGGTTTCGATTGAGCTGACAGATTTTAGGGAGATTGCAGGTCGAGCAAAGGCTGGCGACTTTTGCTACTTTGACCCCCCATACTTACCAATTTCCGATACCAGTAAATTTAGTGGCTACAACGGAAAGCGATTCCGATTTGATGACCTAGTTGAGCTATCAGACGTGTGCAAAGATTTGTCCCGCCGAAAAGTGAACTGGATTGTATCCAATAGGGACAATGACGTTATGCGAGAATTGTTTGCACATGCTCGCGTGATATCGTTCACCACTCGCCGTTCTGTAGCTGCACAAACAAAACGACATGTACAGCCAAAGGATTCCCCTGAGGCGATTATTATTGGGGGGCCACACTCGTGACCATCGGAATCGTCGAGAGCGTTTTTTTCTACCGGTACAGTCTCTCTGCTTTCCGAGCGTTATATGGACGTCTAGGAAATACTGGTGGATACACCAAGAGCTTTTTGCAAGTAAGGACCCCTGTTCAGCGCGTGCTGGACCGGGTCCTTGAACGCAGCGAACAATTCGCCCCAGTTGAATACCGATGGCCGACCGGGTCTGTGCAGGGTAGCTGGGTTGATGCATCGATGCGTGGACAGCTGAAATGGGAACGCGCGCAGCCACCTTTGCCGTGGGTTATTGGCGACCCCGCTACAAACATTGCTATCGGCATTTCAGGCGATACGACGTTGACCACTCCCGACGATGCCGATGCTGAATACGAACGAATCTTGGGCACCGGTTGTGTGCCTTGGCTGATAGCTGTGAAGTTGCGTGGTGAAAGCCGTGCTCTTCATTTACGAATGTATTTTGAGAATCCGCCAGCCGGGCGCGAAGACCGCGATGTTGAAGCTCTGCCTGAAGAATTGCGCGACGCAATTGGGCGTGAGACTGAGGACAGCGGCATTCTTGAGTTCAATAACGTTCAGCTCCAGGATGGAATTGAGGTTGAATCACGCAGTCCCGCACTCGTAACTCAAATTCTTGAGACACTTCGTCGAGAGCCAAATATTTTGCTGGTCGGGCCGCCTGGAACGGGGAAAACGGTGGCATTGGAAGAGCTTCGAAAGCACTATGGCAGCGGCGCTCAAGTTCGTGCCCTCACTTTTGACACAGACGTATGGGGAGATGCGTGGGGGACAACAACAGAGTCACGTTCTTTGTCGTTGGTTTTTCATCCAGCCTACGCTTACGAAACTTTCGTAGCTGGATTAATGCCGGAGGCAAACGGTTCGGGAATGTCATTGCGGGCTGAGGCAGGCCCGTTGCTTTCTTTAGCGCATTGGACTGCTGATGCAGGCAGAAAATCACTTCTTATTCTCGATGAATTCAACCGAGGCCCAGCGGCAGCTATTTTCGGCGATACCTTGAGCCTTCTGGATAAAGAGAAACGCTCATCAGAAGGACTTCCTGGCGCATCAACGATTCAACGGCCCTATTCAAGTTATGGAATGGCTGTGCATTCTTCGTTCGCGCACTCTGATGGAAATTGCGAAGTTTCTGACACGATTTCGCTCCCAGCTGACCTGGCAATTGTGGCAGCGATGAATAGCACCGACAGGTCGGTTGCACCTCTCGATGCGGCACTGCGCCGTCGGTTTGCTGTAATCAGGGTCGGGCCAGATTATCAGGTCTTAGCCACGCACCTGCAGAGTGCCAGTGCTCTGGCCATAGGCCTTCCTGCGCATGACAACGTAGCTGATTGGTCAGTAGAGGAAGTCGGAGCTTTAGCGGTAAAAATTCTCTATCAGCTTAATCAAAGAATTGAGTTCTGCCTTGGTGAAGATTTCCTGCTTGGGCATGCATTGATGTGGAATATTTTTGATGCTAATCCAGAGAATTTCGTACGAAATCTCTCAACTGCAGTAGCAACTAAAATAATCCCAACATTGCAGACAACTTTCCTGGACCAGGACGATGCACTAGCAGCAGTCTTGGGGGTTCCCAATGACGTAGCCGTTATGATGGGACATCCAGCTCCTGAAGGCGTTGCCGCATATTGGAAGACCGCGCCGAATTATCTATCTGCACTCAATCCTCGCCGGCTGACAGTAAACCATTTGCACGAAATGAGCCTGACTCATCAAATCGGCGCTTTGCGGACACTTCAGAATGCCTAATGCCTCAAGGAGGATTGAAGTAACTGAGGGCCAAAATTTTCGCCATCCTAGTATTCATGGCGATGACTTGCGCAGAACGATTGAAGGCCTCGAAGACGTTCTGAGACCCCGGATAAGATTCCTCTCAGAGAATCGTGCCGGGCTTCGCCTACAAAATGTCATCGGCAATATCCAGTTGAACAATGGAACCATCTTGCAGATTCAACCAAAGGTTGCGGGTGGGGAGGACTGGACTTCTGCAGTGATTTCGTTACTAACTGGTGAGGAACGTATCGCTGTAGCTGGTGAAAGACGCTCAGGAACTTCTTCTGTTCACCGTAACCTTCTGGATGCCCTGGCAGATGTCTATCTAACCAGGCTAGAACGCGCAATGCGCTTAGACGGTCCGTTGCTGTTGATGGAGCGTGAGAACCTCGTGTTACCTCATTTGAGGGGAACTTTGAACGCCAGCGAATGGTTAAAAAAGGCAGCGTGGATGCCACATCGTTTTCCCGTCTCCGTCACTCGATTGGCTTCCGATAATCCGTTCACCAAGGGGCTTTCAGAGGTCGCGAAGATTCTTGCGGCTGCGTCGTCATCTGCTCGTATCAAAGCAGGGCTCAATGCTGTTAGACGAGATTTGTCGGCGAACACATCACCGTCTAACTTCAGTACTCAAGCTGCAACGAGCAGGAAGTTGCCAGCGCAATGGAATGCATATAAGCCAGCATGGTCAATTGCCGTCGCGGTACTTAACCGCTCATCACTGTTCGGAACAACTGGAAATCACGTTGGATTATCGTTAGCAATTGAGCCTTGGCCCCTACTCGAAAAAGCTTTGGAAAAGACTCTATTCGCGATTGAGTCGCGAGGAGCCATGTCGGGGCGAAGCATTGAGACTCAAATGAAGGGGCGACTTCCACTACTTGATGCGGAACGCTCGACACATCAAGGCTTTAGCGTTGAGCCAGACGGACGGATGTTTGAGGACGCGAATGTTGTAGCGACTTTCGAAGCGAAGTACAAACCGTTTGACGGCATCCCTGCGCGTAATGACATTTACCAAGCGGTTACAACTGCGTCTGTGTGTGGCGCAGCGTTGGCTATTCTCGTGTATCCAACCTCGTTTGCTTCGCGAATTTGGAATGTGAACTCTTTCAATGGCAAACCGGCAAAGCTGGCCGCAATTGGGATGGATATGTTCTCTTGGGCTGGCAACGAGACCGCTAATGAGCGAGCCAACTATCTTCTGAATTTTATTGACGGCATTCGCAGCGGTAATGCCGTCCACGTTGGAACTGTTGCATGAGTAATGTTTGGAATGTAGTTCATCAAGCGGCAATGTCAGTAGCTCCATTTGATGCACTCCGAGTAGCGAATCTCGCAATCACTGCGGCAAATCGACATGCCGCATCAAAACAACGCAAAGTAGCCTGGAACGGCGACACGCTACGAAATCGTGTTGAAACCCTGGCGCTCTCGCCATTGCTTCTTGAAGATGAAGACAGAGTTCTCTGGGACAAACTGGCAGCGGTGGCTACTGATGCAGCGCATCTTGGCGCATCTCCAGAAGGAATGCATACTTGGGCTGCCGCGTATCAGTTCGCCTCTACAACGCAAAAGGCACTAGGAGCATTTGCAACGCACAGTGGCTTTGCCACAGCCTTAGCACGCTCAACGCTAGGTCCTATTAAGTCAAGCAAAAGCTTGCGCATTGTTGACCCAAGCGTAGGAGCTGGCAACCTGCTCCTGGCTGCAATTGAGCAGTATGGGCGTGACGGAACAGACTCGGGCATAAGAAGTTTTGTGTTGAATTTGCATGGCGTTGAACTTGACCCTAAGGCGAGAGAACTTTGCTGTCTTCTGATTTGGCTGGCAGGCGCCGATGCGGGAGTAGGCCTAAGGCAAATTGCGAAGAATATCCACTTGGCGAATGCTCTAACTTATGATTGGTGGTCTTCATCCGCCCCTTACGACGTTGTCTTGATGAATCCCCCGTGGGAGTCACTTAGGCATGAGATTGACACCGATGGCCAAACAGAGCGTGATAGGACTATCACGCGACTATCTATGGCCACGCCAGGCGCACCAGGACTCCCCCCACTATATTCCGCCCAAGGGACAGGAGACCGAAATCTGTTCAAGGGATTTGTTGAGCTAGTTCCTCATCTACTCATAGATAGAGGACGACTGGGAGCACTACTGCCGGCAGCATTTGCATCTGATGCGGGGATGGCTCCACTTCGCAAACGATACATCGAGCAGTTCGAAATTGCGAAATGGACCGGGTTTGAAAACCGCGGAGGTTACTTCCCCATCGACAGCAGGTATAAATTTGGGTTACTCGCAGCTACTAGGTCAGCTAAAGGAACAAAGAAGCTCCAGGTTCGCTCGTTTGGAGTTCAACCGGAGGAAGTCGACGCACCGCACATTACCTTATTAAGGAAGGACGTTGAGCTCATCGGGGGGGCATACAGCATCATTCCCGAACTTTCCACCGTTGCCGAACTAGATATTCTGCGGAAGGTACTCGATGCTGGAACGCCATTGTTCGCGCACAGTAGTTTTGGAAATGTTAGCTACAAGCGAGAAATAGACCTTACTGGCGGCAAAAAGAAGGGCGCCTTCAAGCATTTCAACGCTGTTAAATTGAATGGATATGGTGATGGGACCTTCTTTGACTCCGATGGGGAGCACTTTGCCCCTCTGATGGAAGGCCGCTTGGTAGGTGCGTATGACTGCTCACAGAAGAGTTTGGTTTCTGGAAGTGGGAGAACCGCATTATGGGAAGAAAATGCGACTCGCTCACTAAAGGATTGTCGACCGCAGTATGTAGCGCGAATGTCGGAGAACAGCCGTCCGCGAATAGCTCTATGTGATATCACGGCCGCGACTAATACTCGAACGGTCATTGGAACGCTAGTACCCGATGGCTGGAAATGTGGCAACACTGCGCCAGTACTGGAATTTGAAAGCATTGGCCAGGCGTTAGCTGGCCTTGGTGTATTAAATTCGTTGGTTTTTGATTGGGTTGCACGACGGGCAGTCAGTGGTCTTCATTTGAATAAATTCATTCTCGAAGGAATGGTATGGCCAAAATTCGATGAGCAAACGCTCGAGAAAGTGGCACATGCTGCATGGTCCATTTGTAAAATGCGACCACGGTCAGGATTATCTGATGCCCATAAAAGGCGATTTCCCTCACCAGAGGCTAAGTCGAATGCTGGGAGGCCATTGCCAATTGTGGAGGCTCACTGTGCAATTGAATGCGAAGTTGCATTAGCTTATGGATTGACAAGAAATGACTTGGTCGCAATCTTTAACGATGACCCAACTGATAGGCGCGGGTTCTGGCGTTACTTTAATAGCGACCGATATGCAAGAACAATTGTTTCTCGAGTACTCGAGAGCTATAAAACATAATTCCATCTAATAACTCTCATGAGTGACATCCAACTATTCCGCTTAAATGATGGAAACGCTACCGAAATAACAGGTCGTTCCGCATCAATTGAAAAGGCACTACAAACACTAATCGAGAGTCAAATGGACACTTTGCTTGGTGTTCGCTTTCTCGCAAGTGAATATGCTACCGGAAAAACCCATCGAGGAAGGATTGACTCGCTTGGCTTAGACGAAAACGGCTGTCCAGTCATTGTTGAATATAAGCGCAGTAGCAACGAGAATGTTATCAATCAAGGTCTATTTTACCTCGATTGGTTATTGGACCATCAAGCAGAGTTCCGCTGGTTGGTTATGGAAAAGCTAGGCAAGGAAACTGCTCAACACATAGAATGGACTGGTACTCGGCTAATTTGCATTGCCGCCGATTTCACTCGCTACGACCAGTACGCGGTCCAACAAATTCCTCGAAATATTGAATTAATTCGCTATAAGCTATTTGGAGATGACCTGCTGCTTTTAGAGCTGGTAAATACACAAACGGTGAACGATGCAACGACGGCGAAGGCCTTAGCATCAACCGAGCCATCTGATGACCAAGTAGTTGTAAAGACTGGTGGAAAAGATAAATCGCTGGTCGAACAACTGGAATTGGCGGCGCCTGATATTCGCAACCTCTACTCACAAACCACGACATTTTTGCTATCGCTTGGTGAGGATATCCATGAGAAGCCGCTTAAGCTTTATTCGGCTTATCGCCGATTAAAGAATTTTGCTTGTATCATAGTTTATCCCAATCGATTACTCATCACCTTGAAGCTTGCGCCTGAGTCTATAAATTTGGAAGAAGGCTTTAGTCGTGACATCAGTCATGTCGGACACTGGGGTACCGGAGATGTTGAATTGTGCCTTCGTAACTTCGTTGACTTGGACCGAGCGAAGCCATTGCTCGAACGAAGTTATATCGAAAACTGAAATAGTTAGGCGCAGCATCTAGTACGCTGGCAGCCTTACAAAGGCGTTTGGAAATTGGAAACCACTTGTACTGCCATGGTCAAAGCCATGTTTGTACACCGTGGCCTGGTGACACCATAGAAATGCTTGAGCCTGAACCCGGCGTCCGCCGGGTTGGAGCCCGGCGGATGGTCTCTGTTGTAAGCCGCACCCCCATAAAAACGGCACTTTCGCAAATAGCGTTTTGGCGAGGGTCCCGGGATTCGAGCCATTATTGTATTATTGTTTTTTCTATTTGCCAATGGGGCTCGAGTGACATCACTTCTCGCTTGGATTGCGGTAGATAAGAGACGTCCCACTGGTCTCTATTTTGCGAGCGATAGTAGGCGCTCCTGGAAAGACCGGGACGAAATACGAGACGACTGCATCAAGCTTTTCCTTCCGAGTGGGACTCGCGAGATTTTCGGATTTGCTGGCGACATTACGTTCCCATCTAAGGTGCTAACTCGCATTTGCAGCGAGCTCGAATCCGACCCCGAGCTCGTAAATGGGACGGAGGACCCATACAATCGGTACTGCTGTGTACTGGCGAAGTTGAAAGCTGAATTTGACGCGCTCACATCAAAACCGGAGCACGAATTCACCATCCTACATGGAACACGAGTCGGCGCGATGTATAAGGCGTCGTTCCATCTCTTCCAGTACACTTATGACTTCGCGTCAGGCCAGCTTTCGAGTGGTTCGCTGAGTTGCGAGGCCGGCTCGTCGGTCATGGTTAGTAGGCAGGGCAGCGGAGGGATAATTGTTAAGAGCTTTTTAGAAAAAGAAACTGCAAAACTTGGCGAAGTATCCCGTGCGCATTTTTCCGCTTTTTGTAACGCAGTCGATAGCGGTCAGGATAAATGTACTGGCGGCCCTATTCAGTTAGCTGGAGTTCATAGCATCAAAGACTCCCTCCACTACGGAGTCGTTACACCCAACGGCACTTACTATCGGGGGAGTACCCAACTGCCTGCAAACGTTTCTGGCATTAGATGGCGGAACAGGGAGTTTGCGAAGGTAGATTCACTTGGGAACGTATTGCCGCGCTAGTTTTTCGAAAATGCCCAGGCAGCTGATAAGTCCTGGAAACCTCTTGAAATTACCATGCAAGAGACAGTCGAAACAGTTGACCGCGAGACTCTTTATAACGAAGTATGGTCGGAGCCAGTTTCAGTCGTTGCGGCACGCTACGGCCTATCAGACGTCGGGCTGGCGAAGATTTGCCGCGCTTGGGCAGTCCCACTGCCAAGTAGGGGCTATTGGGCCAAGGTCAAAGCCGGGCGCGTCATGAGGAAGGTCCCGCTCCCAGAGCTAGCGCAACCTGTGAGACGCATTGCCAATTTGGTGAAACTGCCGCCAGAACAGTTCGCAATTCGCGAGGCCGCCAAGGAAACAAAAGCGCGTATCCGCAAAGAGGTTCTCACGTCGCCAGTTGAAGAAGTGGCTGCATCTCCCATGCATCCATTGGTCCGTGCTGCGTCCAAACGACTGCGTAGACGAGATGGTTGGCCAGCTGATACTTTGGTTCGCTCAGCCCCAAAGGAAGTTATCAACGTCGCTGTAACGCGGTCGACAATCGACCGTGCCCTCGCGTTCCTCGACTCGCTTCTGAAGACATTGGCTACGCAAGGGTTCGACGCTGAAGTCGATGAGGAACGTGGCGCAACAATACTTCGAAGAGTTGAGACTGACACGAGGCTAGACTTCACTTTGGTCGAGCATATTCGTCGAACCAGGCACGAAGCCACTCCCGCTGAAGAACGCACACAAAAACGATATTGGGAGCGTTCGCGATGGGACGGAAATTCAACCTACCCGCACATTCCAATGTATGACTATACGCCCACGGGTGTGCTCACTATCGAAGTGGGTCGCTGGCCTCGACGCACTTGGAAGGACACTCCAAACAGAAGTCTCGAGCAACGGCTTGCCGAAGTAGTTGCGGGGATAGTGGTGCTTGCCCAGGAGACGTTCGCCAAAGAACAAGAAGAGATTCGTAGACAAGAGGCTCTGCGTCGAGCCCAAGCTCTCTACGAGTTCCTTATGAAACGGCGCGCTGCTGAAGCGGCGCGTTTCAAGTCTTTAGAAAGTGATGCGACCAATTGGGAGCGAGCCGTAAAATTGCGCGCTTTCGCCGATGCTTTTGAACGAAATGCCTTGGCAGCTGGAATGCTGTCCGAAGAGCAAACGAGTTGGCTAGCCTGGGCTCGAGCCAAAGCAGATTGGCTTGACCCCTTTGTCCTAGTTTCGGACGTGATACTTGACGCTCCTGAACCTAAGAGACCTCTGTACTAACTAACGCCTCACCGGCCACGCGTTCGCGGGGCCTCTTCTTTTACACTTAACGAAGAAGTAGGCCGTAGACGGCACAACGGTCGCCTGAGCGACCGTCGCGTGCGGGATTCTCTTAGCCACTCCAGGTGGGACCGTGGCAAAAACACTGCCAAGGTGGCACTACGTTTTGCGCACCCGCTCAATACGTAGCCTTTAAAGTTGTTGGAAACAATAGGACAGCCGCATCGAGATGTCAACCGCACTTAGGTTGGAGAGCCTGAAGCGCCTAAGGCCTCGCGCTCGAAATTCGACTCACAGACTTTGACGAGTCCTGCCTGGCCCCCTCATTCTCAACGGCAGGCCTGCTGAAGTGCTCCCGCAGCGTCATCCGGATGTCCTTCTCGGAGAGCCGCTCGGCCGTTACCGACCTGACTAGATACCTGCGGTCAGGATAACAATCATGAGTAACATATGGCCTCTTAAACGATATATTGACCCATATCCGACCGTTTTTGATGACGCGCTGCTGTTCGCGTTAGGAATGCACTATAGTGGTCGAACATGACGCTTTAACCGCTTAAGGGTTCAGTTATGACCGATAAACAAAAAACGGCGGCGACACCCAAACCGTCTGGCTGCCTCACCAAAAGTCCAATGCCTTTACCCGTCGAGCGTGCGCTGGTTGCTGCCGGAGATGACCTTGCGCTGGCCCGCCGACGCCGGGGAATTTCTACGTCGTCCATGGCGGAGCGGGCGGGCATCTCAAAAAAGACGCTCTACCGACTGGAACACGGAGACCCCGGAGTGTCTTGGGGCGCTGTGGTTCGGGTCCTGAACATCCTGAACCTCCTCCCCAAGCTCAACAAGGCCCTGAACACCACCAATGATGCGCTCGGCCTGGCGCTCATGAACAAGGCGGTGGCCAAACGCATCCGGGTACGCAAAATCAACCCGGACAGTGGAGCCCTGTAATGGATTCGCGGCAAGCGCCGCCCAATTGCGATTGTCTTAAGATGCAATGTTGTTGGGACAAGAACCGAAACGAAGCGACCGTCGAAAAAACTGCGCTACTGCACTTAATCACTAAGGGCCAAGCTACATTGGCGTAGGAATTCCGAGCCTTACGATTCCGACCGCTGCAACTTCAGCGTGTCGATAAAGGACCAAACTGCTTTACGCTCCAGCTCGTGGAGCGAGTCCCACGCGAGCACGAAATTGGCCAACTCGTCATTTTCACAATAGAAGTATGCAACAGGCACATTCAGGGCCTGACCCAGCCGCACTGCTGTATCGAACGCTGGTTCATGGATACCGGTCTCATATCGACTAATCCTGGCGCTAGCTACTGTCTCATCTAGTCCGATATGCACTCCCAAACGGTCCTGCGGGATGTCCGCGCGCAGTCGGGCTTCCCTTAGCCGTCGACCGAATACCGTTTGAGGAGTTCCCTTTGCCATTCCTACGAATATCGTAGAAATCGCTTGTTCAATCTCTACGAAATTCGTAGAATTTCCATTTGGAAATAATACGACCCCCTGGCTCGGCATCTAAAACCGTTCGGTCGCAACCACGTCAAAAGGGATTTAAATGTTCAAACGCATCGGTCTGGCTGCTACTTTAGTGCTTCTTTTGCAAGGGCAGTCTCAAGCGGCTTCCCTTAAAGAGCTTTCGAATACACTCACGGTCTATCCTGACAATCGTGTTGGCTACGTCTTCACTGGTGCCGGGGGGGCCAATCCAACGCGGGTTTGGTCTAACGGCGACCAGGTTCTGGCGCTACGGGTGAAGGACCGATTAATCAATGTAATAGACATCGATACCGTTTCGGTAAAGTACACAGGGCAGGGCCGGTCGCCGTTGGTGATTGCTGTAACGCTGAGAAACGGCGATGCGATGTCCGCGAATGTCGCAGACTGGGGAGGCGAAGTTGAATGGGCGGCTTGCTCCTCCGCAAAGGTATGCGAGTATCCTGAACGGGGCCCTACCCGACTTAGTTTTCCGAGCTTTCCTACTTTCCTAAACGCTGTAACCGACGCTAGTATCGAGACGGCGGTACGTGAGCTCGTGTCCTCAGGTCGGCAAGTAACTCCAGAAACGGTCGTGCCATCGAATAGCTTGGGTAATGCGCTGCCCCTTGGTCTTGGTAGTTACAAGCTCACCTTCTCAACTTTTGACGAAGTTTCCGACACTCAAGGTGCAATCCAGAAAGAACGGGAACGTAGGTTGGCACTTAAGCAATGTGTTTCGGACGAAGTGCGGGCCGCGGAAATTCGGCTGAAGGAACAGGAGGTCCAGTTCGTTCGAGGAGCTCCATCTGGTCGAGAGGCGGAATGGCGGGAACAATGGCTGCGTTCGAGCCCGTCCTTCTCAACATTGCTTTCACAGAGCGAAATGCTCTGTAAGCGAAAGCATCAGACTTCGCGTTGAATTCGCAGGTTTTCAGACATCTCAGCCACGAATCCCACACTTTTCAGACATCGTACCCGCGTTACGGCCGACAATCAGCCCCTTGTCAGTCGTGGCGCCGGCCGGATAAAAACCGGCGGGCCGGGGAGCCGATTTAGCTGCCGCTCGCTATGCGATACCAACCAATGATTACCACTCCGCCGAGCTGTTAGCCGCAGTACTATCTTTTACGGCCATGCGTAACTCCAGTTTGAGTATCGAGCACCAGCTAAGTAGCTGCTTGAAGCTGATTTCCTCGGGGTGCTTCTCCAAGTGTGAGATGCGATTTTGGCTAAGCCCGACACGAATCCCTACAGCAGTTTGGGTTAGCTTGAGCCGCTTACGTTCCGATACAAGCAGTTGACCGAGCTGTGGAGCGGTAATCAGTGTAGGAGCGAAAGACATTCCGGGCACCCGTTATGCAGATAAAGCGATTTTATCTGAATAACGGATAATGACAAAATAGCTGTATTTCAGATAAAGGTGGAATACTCGGCCTTCAGATAATTCGCTTGCCTAAGAGCGCTAACCGCCGAAACACGACGCGCGTCCCCGAGGGATTCACTGACTTCGACTGAAATTCCTGACTTTCAGGCAATAAACCCACATCACTCTTCCAATCGTGCGGGAGTACAGATGTAGTCGAATTTATAATTATCTTTTGACAATTATTCTGGCTACGCGTTGGAGGAGGCATGACCCAGCCCATCATCGTATTCGGCGACAAAACCACCCATGGTGGAACCGTAATAGGTAGTTCCATGGTTTCGGACACACATGGAAAAGGCTGGGCGCGAGTTGGCGATATGGTCTCTTGCCCGCGCTGTAAGGGCGTATTTCCTATCAGCCAGGGGGACCAAAGTCTAATCGACGAGGGAAAAGCCGTGGCCTACCATGGCTGCAAGACTGCTTGCGGAGCCACGCTCATTTCAGGCCAGGTCGTGACAACTACAAGTCCTTCTGCAGGCGCGGCGCCAAAGGCTGACGTTGCTGTCACCACGTCGAGTGTGCCAAGAGGCTTCGGCCTAATCGGCCCGACGCTCCTGGGCGCTTACCAAGACGAAGCCGTCACCGACAGCGATAACCCCAAGTTCCGCGGCAGGTTCCAAGTCGTCGATGCGACGACAGGCGAACCTATTCGCAACCAGGCAGTGCGATTGCGCTCCACTAGCGGCCAGTACGTCACCGGAAGCACAGATGCTGACGGCTACACGCAATGGGTTGAGCGTGACGTACAGGAATCGTTGGCATTTGATTTGATTCAGGATTCGGCTACATGACATCACCTTCTCAACCGCCCCTCGCAACTGGACCTACCAGCCCCCAAGGTGCAACGACCGTTGTAAAGCTCAACTCCCCTCAGCTCGATGCCGCCGATAAGAAGGTGCTCTGCAGCGCAGTCTGCCATTGCAAGAACACGCCTGGAATCGGCAAGGACGGGCGGTCTCTGAAGCAGGTCTGCGTTTCGAATCAGCTGAAGGGACTCGATGAAACACTGCGACACCGAAGCCCGTACAAGCCAGAGATTAGCTACGACATGACAAAGAGTCCGCCGGAACCCTTCATGGACAAGGAGGTCGAAACTAAAAGCCGCGACCTCTGGCCTGGTTGGACGAAAACGCTATGGCCCAAAGACCCGACTCGACCTGTGCCCTACAAACCAGGCAAAGGGTACGTTCGGCGCCCGGATGTCGTCATCGTCAACGACTCGACCAAGCCGCCGACACAGGACAACATCAAGAAGGTCGTCGAGGTAAAATTTCCTCCAGACGAATATGGCAGTCAGCAGCGTGAAGCCTATGTCGCCATCGCGGGCGACGAAAAGAAGTTAGTGACGTTGACTCCGGATGACTGCGACTGCGACAAGTCCGAGCCAGATGGACCTAAAGTTCCCGTTGAAGATGCGGGCAAGGTCGGTGCAATCCTTGCCTTGCTTTACGCGATTATGACTAAACGGCCACCTCCTCGTGGATTGGCCTACTAAGAATCGAATATGAGCGAATTGCCTTTTGACCCTGTTCAGTTGATGCGCGAGCATCCCGAAAAGCTTGAGTTCCCAGGCGGCCTTCTTACAAAGAAAGGAGCGCAATCCTATGTCGGAAGCGTGCCGGCCATTGCAGGTACGCTGTTCTTTGCCGATGCTCATCTTCCAGCAGTCCGGGAGGCCATCTGCGAATGCTTTGATGAATTCAAAGACATCGCCGGGAAGCATTTGACCTGGCTATTTCGCGAAGACCCTCCTGAAGGACGCAGTGCGAGCAAGCTTGCCTATGAAAGCGTGAAGCCGATGCGGACCATGATGGCCGCGTTGGAGCAAGACGATGCCGTTAGCTTCCACTACACAAGCGGCAAGCAGGTAAATGATGCCGGTCCATGGGAGTTTCAGGCATTCGGTCTTCAAGACTGGTGCGCAAAGGCCGGCGACCGGGGTTTGAGCGGGTTACGCTTCAGCTTCCCTTTGCTATTCGTGGAAGATAACCCAAAAGCATTTCAGGCGATGTTCGTGAGTTTTGCGAAACGCCTTCGCGCAGTCCACGGCTACGGTGGGTATAGCCTGATACTGTCGGCTATAAAATATGATGATAACCAGGCATTTGAAACGGTCATCGCCTCCAAGATGCTTGGGTTCGACGCCGGCATTCTAGTAAGCGGAGCGGTAAAGGCTCACACCGGCATCAAAACCGTATCGTGGCTCACCGCAGTCAACTACCAGCTTCTCGAAAAGGTAGGTGGGATGAGCAAGCTTCGTTCAGAGTTGCCGATGGACTGGTTTGCGACTTACGACTATGGTGGTGGCGTAGTTATTCAGAGCGGCCCGAAGCCGGAAGCTGCCCCTGTCGATGAGTCTGGCGTAAAACCAGCTCTGCTTGTGCTTCCCAACATGCTGCTCAAGCAGGTGCGCGCTCCACAAGTCAGGCTGCATTTCGCTTCGGCTGGCAGCGAATTCCGACTCATCGGTTTGGCAGCAGAGGAATGGCTTCAGCGCTTTGATATTGATGAGAGCGAACTTCTTCAATACAAGGCCCAACTGTTGCAAGAGCCGAAATTGACTAACGAATCGGTGCTGTCATCTGCAGGACTACCTTAGCTCACGATTCGTCGCGATGACAAGGGTGACCGAATTAAAGGAGAACGCGATAAAAACGGTGAGCAACATAACAGGCTTAAAATTGCCGCTTACATAGATATTTCGGTGATAATGGGCTTAATTTAACCCTTTATTGCAGGCATAGTCTTGATAGGTGACTCTGATGGTGCAGTTCAGAACTCCAGAAGAAATTGAGGTCGAATTAGGCAATAACCTGAAGCGGCTCCGAATCCGTAAAAACCTCGAGCAAAAGGCGCTGGCTTCCCAAGCCGGCGTTAGCCTGCGCTCGGTGCGAAATCTCGAGCAGGGGAATGGCTCATCGTTGCGCACCCTGGTGCTTATAGTCAAGGCGTTAGGAAGACAGTCCTGGTTTGACACAATTGCCCCGCTTGCGACTGTTGACCCATTGATGCTGTCGCGACAAGCGCAACCGCGGCAGAGGGCAAGCAAACCACGGAAGAAGATTGAAAACCCGACGCTCCCCTCTAACGAATCGAAACTTTGATTTGGCTTGGTGCTAGCAGGCATTGAAGTTAGAAGCATCATGTTCCAGCTACGAGGTTTCGCAGGTGCCGTCGGCGCTCAACCTCCGTCACTTCGCCTTGAACCTCCTTGCGAAGTTCGCACCTCTCGCGCGCCAGCACCTTAGCGCGTCGCACGTGAACACAAACAAATGCTTGTACTAGTACGTCGCAGACGCTATAATCGCCCCAATTATTCGCTGGCAGCGTGCTGTCAGCTCAAAAGCCGCCCTCCGGGGCGGCTTTTGCTTTCTGGCCAAGGGGAAACGATGAAGACGTACGTGTATGTTGACGGTTTCAATTTGTACTATGGCATCAAAAATTCCGGCGCGAAGTGGTTGAACCTCAAAGCGCTTGCTGAACAAGTAGTCCCTACCGCAGTTGTAGAAAAAGTACGCTATTTCACTGCACGCGTTTCAGGCGCAATTGACCCCCAAGCGCCAGGCCGGCAACAGGTCTATTACAATGCACTCAGCACGGTGCCGGAAGTGGAGATGCACTTCGGCAATTTCCTCGCGCGTGGCAAATGGCATCCCCTTATGTACTTGCCCGCCGGCCAGCGGCTTATCACTGACTGCAACGGCGTTGCTGCTACCCTTGCAAGTGGCGTGGCAACCGTCGGCATAGATGCTAACGTTCTTACCAGCCGCCAAGAAAGCCTCATTTTCGGCCAGTATGGCGCCAAAGGCAGCAACGGGAAGCCGTCGGCACTCCCCGATGCCATCAAGGCACGAGTTTTCACTATGGAAGAGAAGGGTTCCGATGTGAACCTCGCCGTCCATTTGGTCAACGATGCGTGGGCTGGCCGCTTCGATGCCGCCATCGTTATCTCCAACGATACCGACTTGGTCGAACCCATCCGCATAGTGACCCAAGAGCGTGGCCTCCCCGTGTACGTGCTCACCCCGCCCACGAATTTTGGTGCAGCAGCAGCGATGAAGAATGTCGCTTCGCACCAGAGGCATATCCACCAAGCCCACTTGAACGCCGCGCAGTTCCCGGACCCCGTGATTGATGCCAATGGCACGGCGATAGCGAAACCCGCTAGCTGGTAACAAAGCCCCGCAACGGGCTTTTCCTTTTCTAGGTCGGACGAGCCTTCACGTTAAAAAGTCCGCTCTTCCCATAGCCCTGAGCAGACACCGCTGCCGCTCGCACCTAGGCATGACTCACTAGCTGCCCCTGGCGGGCGTTAACAACGGCGTCGACGAGCAAATAATAATTCGCCGAGCGCCTCGAGTTAGGGCCACGTATAGGTGTTGCGCAGTCATGCGCTCAGGCTCGAGAATGACCGCGACGTCAGCCTCTAGTCCTTTCAAAAGAAGCGTGCTTCCCACAGCGCGCCGGCCCAGCGGGCGACCTAGATGGCGGTTTCGTTCACGGGCTTGCAGCACTGCGCCGATGAATCCACCTTCGCTGCCGGCTGCACGTAGCGCTGATAGGCAGCAATTGAGCACTTCGGGTCGATACACACGAGCACCGAGCTGGTCTGCCAGGCGCTGTAACAGCTCAATCGAGGTCTGGTGACTGGGAGACGCCAAGAACGCGACAGCCGCAGCTTCCGCTGGCGTCGCCGGTGTGCGGGCTCGGCCGGTTCGTATCGATTCCACTCGTGTGAGCAGATGGGCGGTGCCAACTTGCGTCATGAGTGAACTCGCAAAGTCGGCAAGGACTCTCAGCGCGTTGGGACTATCTGGGTCGAACTGGCGAGCAAAGCTCATTAGGTCTCTAAGGTCAACGGCCTCGACCGAAGTGGCGCCTGGTGTCTGCATAGTGAGTTGATGGCGACCATTAGCGTTGATGGAGTCGCCAATTACCAAAACGCGACCGTCTCGGTTTGGCGCCTCCGTACGAGCTGCCATGAGTCGCTGCTGTACTTCCATGCCCGGAGTCAATTGAACCCAATGGACGCCGTCTGGCGCCTCTCGCAAGTTCACCGGATGGCCAGCCTGCAGCAATGCACGAACCCTCAGTAACCAGTCACCCAACGCGTCCATGCCCGCTAGCCGCCATCTCCAAGGCGTCTGCAGTGCACCGATAGGCAGGAACGCGGCCTGAGCCTCACGCTCCCAATGAACTAAGGGGTCGCGAAAGCCGAATATCGCTTGCATTGGGTCGCCGAGAACGCAGGTCGGCAATATCCGCGCGACGGCACAGATGATGGCGTGCTGTGCCATATTGCAGTCCTGATACTCATCTACCAGTAAACGCGAATACGTCGAAGCAACGGGGTCATCGATGTGCCCCTCTTGAAAAAGCCTTTGCACGGCGCCTCGAATAGCAGGATAGTCTGCATTAGGGTTAGCCAATTCGAGGACACGTGCGTCGATACCTGAGCGACGTGGAAACTTGGCTGCCAGGCGCATCGCAAAACCGTCAATGGTCGAGACTGAGTACGTCGAGCTGGCGACGCCACCACGCTGTAGCCTGGCCCGCAGTGCGGTGACGCCAGCGTTGGTGTGCGTGAGCACCAGGACAGGCTTGCTGTCGGCGTGCTGGCTCAGCGCATCCGCGATAAGCTGGGTCTTACCGCATCCGGCGGGAGCGGTGACGGAGCCAAGGCGTGCCTGAAATATGTCGATTTCAGGCGCTGGCACTCATCCACCCCCAAATCTGTTCATTCACGATTTTGAAGAAGCCGTGCTCAGCATTCGCGATGTGAGGGCCGACGATGTCTTTAGCGATTTCCTGGTAACCGCTCACTGATTTGAACCAGCCATTCTTGTTGTTGCGGGCGGCCACTCCTAGCAGTGCGCGGCTCTCGGGCGTGTAGGCACCACTCACCCGTTCGGCTTCTATCGCCTCCAACGTGACTTTTCCATTTGACTTCGACTTGATGTGTTCGGCCATGAGCTCGCGGCCCACCATTTCTTCTGCCTTTTTCAGCAGCGCGTCCACGGCGTCATTGCTTGAATGTAGGAACAGCTCGTCTTCGAGGGCCAAGCCCTGCCGCCATTGGATGTACTGGCCGCCAGCCGCAACGAATCGCTCGATGAGTCCGGCAGTCGTAACAGGCTTGTCGGAGTCGATGAAAACGAGAACGCGATAGCCCAATTTGAGAAACGCTTCGCCTCTGAGGAAGCATTGGTCGGGGGTTCCTCCGCCCGAATCAACGTAAGAGCCTCCGTTGGCCAGGAACGACCTTGCGCCATGCTGGACCCAAAATTGGTCCATCCCTCGAGCGAATCCGACCTCGCTGGCACCTTCGCAGACGATGACAGACTTGGCTAGGAAAGCTTCAGCGGCCTTGCGCAGCGTGCCCTGGATGCCGTCGTCGTTGCCGGCGCACGTGGCTGTATGAATGCCTACATGTTGGCGCACGACGAATAGCTGGTCGCCAGAAAGTTCTCTGAGAGCTACCGGTGAGTGGGTTGTCATAAAGACTTGCAGCGGCTGGTTCGCATCTTTCGCCCCGAGCGAATCGAGCAGGCGCATTAGCCGGTGCGGCTCGAGTCCGTACTCTACCTCGTCCACCAGGGCGACGGTGGCGGCCGCCGCAGCGGCCCTTTGCAACCCGGCGACTAGGAGCCGCCCAGAGCCAGTACCCAGGGAACGCAAAGGGATGCCAGTTTCGCTGTGGAGCGCGATAGCGCCGTCGCTAATTGATACCGCGTGGGCATCAAGTAGAGCCTGAGCGTTCGCGCCGACCGGTACTCCCAATGCGGCAGCTGTCTGGGTGACCACTTGCAGGGTCTGAGCGAGTGGAGGGCCAGCCTGGGCGCCAAAGGTAACCCTGGCGGCGCGTGCTGCATTTGCGAGTTCCGAGCCAAGGTTCGCACGCTCCTCAGTTAGCCGGTTCAACACCGAGCCCCTCGCCCAGGAAAGGTTCGTGTTTGCATAGGTCCCGATTCGCGCTGGTGTTAAGAGACTGCGGTCTTTCCAGGCCAGAGACCGTTCCAGCTGCTGCTGGGCGGCTCGGTTGGAATGGAGTGTCCAACTCGGTTCTAGGTCGCCGTTGACCTCAAGTTTTAGCGTCAGAACAGTTTCTAATCCTGCGCGTGGCTCGTCTTCGAGGAACCCGGTCTTAAGGTCAAATCCGCGAAGAAATTCGCCGTAGGTGTCGATGTTTTTCAGCGCGTCGGGTAGCCCGCCAAGCGTGACCGAAATCACGATGGTCCGAGTGGCATCCAGGCCGAAGAAATCCGTGTCGCCAAAAGGCGCGCTCCTGCGTGCTCCAAGACATAAGTCAATGGCATCGAGGATGGTAGATTTGCCGCTGTCACCCGGACCAATCAGGCAGTTTACTCCGTTTGACGGTGCCCAACTCAGCATCTGTATCGAACGGAAATTGCGAATTTCAAGGTGACGGATGCGGGTCATATTTTCTCTGTTAGTAGAGCAGTAGTTCAATACCGCGGTAGCCACTCAAAACGTGCCAAAGTGTCCGCACGCAGGCTGCAATAATGATATCTCTCCCCGCCGATGAGTCGATGGCTTCATCCAGAATTATTTTCAAACTGGATATTATCCTTTTGAGGATAATTTTGGATAACCCCGAGCGCCCCTGGCCTGAACATGGAATTCGAGTCGGCACCGAGTGTGCCAACTTCCAGATGAAGCTTGGTGTAGACGTACCCAGCAGACGCGGCTAGGGCTGCCAGGTCGTCAAATATCAGGGACTCTCCCGCGGCTTCTTCATCGTTCTTCCCCCTGGAGTGTTCGAGGTTTGCTGCTAACGCTTAATTCGCAGGACTTGGTCGTTGTTAAAGCCTCTCGAAGGAAGAGATGGTCGCACGACTGTGTCAGCTATGACAGCCGTCTCCTCTTCCTGTCGCAACGGCCCGTAGAGACCGTCGGATTGCAGTCGCTGCAGGAATTCGGTACCAGCCCGCTTTGCTTCAATTCGCTCTTCAGGAGTCATGTCCTTGTTCTTCTTGCGTGACCCCCTATCCACGGTCGTCATGTCCTTCTGAGTCTTTTCAGATACGTATTGCTTTGCGTTCCATTTCTTCTTTTCATTGGCAGCGTCTTCTTTACGCGCATTTTTCCGAACATGGTTTCTATGCATGTTCTCCATCTCAATGTGCCACTTATGCCCGGAGGTGAACGTTTTCACCGTTCTTGGCTTGGCTTTCAGCTGCACAAGGCGCCCGAATGGAGAATCCCAGAAAAGGGTAAAGGTCAAAGTGCGAAGTTGGTACACCTTACCGACATAGGTCTTTCCATATTGTTCTTGATGTGCTTTGGCATATCTCACAAGCGACGGGGAAGAAAACTCGCGATTCTCGATAGTGATAGTTCCGTCCGGAGCCTTCAAATCGAGCTCGTCGCCAAGCTTCTTGATAATAGTTTCCAAGGGCCAGTCCCATGCAATATCACCACGACGACGTCGGCGATAATAGTTAAAAACCCCTTTAGGATTCGCGGCGAAATTTGGGTCCTTGAGCATGTCCGGCGTCGCTTCCAGCGCTGTGTCAACGCTCAGATTGTGTTGGCTTACCATATCCCACAACGCTCTCATAAAGACCTGCACCGGGACGGCCCCATCCTCAGCATACCTTTTCCGCACCTTGTCCAAGTCAATATCACCGCTAGGGAAGTAGGAGCCGGAAATAACCCTCGCCAGAACTTCCTGAAATTTTCCCATGCTCCGTTCTACAGTGGGTTTAGCTTGGGGGGTGCCCGGTTTTGCAAAAATGGAGTGCGCACGAATCTTTTCGACGATTTTGGAGGTAACCTTCTCCGAGCTGCCCGCACCGCGGTCGACAAAGATTCCGCTCGGACAACCGAACACCATGCCGTCTAAGTGAGAAGCACCCCATAGCTCTAGCTCCCACTCTTTGGGCAGGAAAGCCGAAATCAAGCACCCCAAATATCCGTCCGCACTTTCGGCTTTGTATGTCACGTACAAACCTACTATTGCTTTACTGCGCCTGTCCGTGGCCATTACAACCGTCGGCTTCGCACACCCATCAATTTGGATGATGCCGTCGCCGTAGAGGAGATAATTGTCTGCGACTGTGGCATCAAGGTCATAGATAGGCAGGTCATCATGAACAATATCATTTGCAGTACCGCCAGCATCCTTATAGCCGAGACCTCGAACTGTCCCTGTAATCTCCACGACCTTTGCAAGACACCGGTTGTAGATTTTCCGTCCAAGCTCCTTGAGCCGCTTCGCAGGAGGTAGCTTATCCTCACCAATCTTGTGTTTCATTGGCTTTCCGTCTGAACCTTTGTTGTATGCCACGAGACCATGCTCCAGCATTCGACTGTGGATGTATGGATAAGGGTCATTCGTGGCCCACACCTCTTTCTCGATAAAGTTCTCCATCAGCGCCTTAATGCGAGGAGACAGGCGTCGTACTTCATGTACTCCCTTCATGCCGAGTCGCTTACTGGACGGGGGGCGGCCCACATGTGATGAGGAAGTCTTCGACTTGAACCGCTTTTTCTGTTCATGCTGACCTTGCCTCTCCGACTTACCACCTTGTTCCCAGGTTCTGTGCAAGAGCGCATTTGGATGCTCTCGATAGAAGTAGCTCGTTTCAATCCACCTCCGGATGGAAACGTCCGAGGCCGAGAATTGAACAACAAGCGCGTTGATAGCTTTGGCATAGATGTACTGATTCTGAAGAAGGAGGTCTCCCCATTGACTGAGAGCGTAGGCAACGACTTCTTTTTTTTTCTCGAACTTTTCCAGCATGCCAGGCGCGCAAGTTCCAACCTCCATCTGACTGGGTATAAAACTGTCGTGCACACATCTGAATCGCTGTGCGAAATAGAGACGGTCACACTCGGAACGCTCCATGCGAATACGGTCCGTCGCCCTCTTCGTTGGAGAAAAATACAGCGGTTTTGAACCATCCATTCCGCCGATTTTTATCAAGTACAAATGCTCCTTGTCTGCAAGCAGAATTCGTAAAACGTTTTGCGGTCCGCGGTTATCAATCAACACCCAAGTCGAGTATCTGTTATACACCGGGGGCTCCATAGAGCAGGCCATGACCGAGACCGGTATAGCGGAAATGTGGTTATCATTCGCCTTCAATGCCCTCGACGGCAAAGTTTCATTTTCAGGACTCATGTCAGTGTGCTCTTCAATTTCATTGGCTTGTCCGGAGCAAGCTTGAAGTCGTGATTCCAAGATAGATGGCCGAGAAAATGTGCCACAGCAAAAATTCGATAGCCTGTGTTGAGGTCCCATGCAAACCGACGGCCGACAACTTTAATAACTCGGTCTAGTGTTCCACGGACCCGTGTCCGGTTGAGCGCTTCAGCCAGAGCCTTCGCTGATTCCGAAAGTTCTTTGATGTCCTCAACGTTTCTCATATACGCTAATAGCAGAAGATTGTTGCTGTGCTCCATCTGCGAAATGGTCAATTCGGTCATCACTTCGTGGGTTGTGCCCCAGCCATTCACTTCATTTCGCTCTTTCGTATGCCGTACTTGATTTTTTTGTTTGCCTACTAGAGCATACGGTTTGCCTGCGATAGCGTGATAAATCACATCGGGGCATCCTGGAAACTTCAGGGTAACCATGATGTCAATAGTCATAATTTTGTTACGGGCAATGCGTCGTCCCTGCTGAGCAATCTCCGCGAGATAGTCCTCATCCCACTCTGGGTACTGGGCACGAATCTCTACGACATATGGGCATAATTCAAGCGCGGTAAGCAGCCTCTTCTCTAGGTCTGAGTGATGAGGCACTTTGCCTCCGGCCTTATGGCTGAAGAAGTAGCCGGGTAAGCCCTTTCGACTCGCCTTTGCATTCTTACCCGGCACATAGCCGTTGCTGACACTACGATGGCCACGGGGGTCGTAGTCCGGAAGTACCGGCGGCCATTGCAAAGCCGGCGAGCCATCCATTTCCCGAAGTTTGCGAGTAGGAATGCTTTTCCCGTCATTGCAATAGCTGATGGCGTGAAGCTTCCCCTTCTTTGCGCGAAGAAGAGGGCTCTCAAACATGAGGTCGCTAGTGTCGCCAAAAATCATTCTGTATCGTTCAGCCATTTTTCAGCCCTTTTAAATCGATATAACACGGTCGGCCTCGTGGGATTTTCCGTGTACCAACTGGGGTTCGAATAAAGAATGTGAGGTCGACTTCTTTCGACTGACCTAGAGATGAAGAGAGCCTTCCTCGCGAAAAAGCGCTCGTCGTCGTCTACCATGGCGCTTAGAACAGAAGCTATTTCGGGGACTGAGTGCAGATGCCGTACGCAATTTCTAAAGGGCGTGTCTGCCAGGAGCTGCTTCGTCCCGATTCGCTGTGTCGGCGCGGTAGATAGCAATCGCAAGTACATTTTGTGGATAGCTAGAACTATCGAGCGGATGCGTTCCGCGGGCATAAACTCCTCCAAGAGCCGTGACTTGCCGGAGCCGTTCGAGGTGCTCCTTTTTCTCGGCAGATTACGTTCAAGCCACTCGTAGTCCGCGACCCTTAAGTGCAGGATTACGGGGCCAAGACCAAGATGTCTATGGAGTTCTGTCCTACTCGCATTTGGATAAAGAGATAGTTTTTCAAGGACGCGTTGGCGACAACGTTCGGTGAGCTTGTGTGTTTCATCCGCGGACAACGCCTGAATAACTTGACGATGTTTCTCGCTAAACTTCGAATGAGTAGAGCTGGCTATTCTTACTGAACTGGTGGTTAGGTCCAGCTCCTCCTCTAAGCATTCCATCGCAGGCGCAGCGTTGGGAACGACTTGGCTTAACCCGCCTAATAGTGTTTGGACAACCAACATGATTTGTACCGGGTTTACTGCCCGCCTTGACTTGACACTATCGCCGGAAATACGACGGTATGTGTACTCTTGAAATCCATATAGTTGGAGAACTCCTTCGCCGACCGCATCGTAAAGAGCTGATTTCAGACCCGCGGAATTCGATTTGAACCTGTTTGCTATCGCTCCGAAAATGGTCAGCGAATTGACGCCAGCCGGCAGCCCTTGATTAAGCACATGAGCCAACACTTTGGCATTCTCTGCTGACACTTCAAGCAAGCGGTCGTCAAGTTCTACAATGGGACGCAGGCTACGGCCACAATGACATTGGAGCGATGGCCGCCAAAGGCTTGCACTTTCTTCTCCGCTCTCGCAGGCCGCACAAAACGTGAACAGTGGCCGTCCATGCCGGGGGCAAGCAAAGACGCTTGCCATTAAGAACAGCCGTTGCCATATTCCGAAGCCCCAATCGGCATACTGTTCTTTCAGGCACTCTGTGCAAATCCCTCTGCGGCTGCGGCTACTTCCATGTAGACCCGCAAGAGCCCACATTCCGATTTGTGCCTGGCCCAAGTGGTGCTCGACCAACCGTCGTTTCCTATCATCCGGTAGAAACCCCGTGAGCAATGGCAATAGTGTATGGCCGTTCAACCAAGAATCCATATCCTTGTCTGGCATAGTCAGACGGCATGAACGGACATAAGCCTCGATGTTAGACGGGAAGAGCCACCCTGTTCTAGTTATCGCTTGATGGATTATCTTCACTTGTTCAAAGCCCCGGGTCTCAAAATACGACCTCCGTAATGCGTAACCGATGACATGTTCTTCTGGCGCTATGTGTGGTGAGAAAAGCGCTATGTCTCGTGGTGAGTAATTCAAAACTACGGTCTTTCCTCGATTGTTATTTGGTTGACGGTCTCAGTTTTCTGACGCCGCTTATCGTCGTCTCACGTAAGCCTGCTTTGCGTGCAGCTCTCCATGACTTCAGCTTTCCAGGCGAGGGGTCGGCCCATTCAAGTCTACGGCGAACGAATGTCGAATTGCTTTCAAGGAGGCCGTCTATCGTTGTCGCTTTATGAAATCTGCGCATCTGATATTCAGTGATGCCCACGGTACGTTGCAGCCTGCCTAACGTTTTCCATAAGGGTAGCTTTCCCTCTTTCTCGCAAGCAGATGCCGCCTTACGTACCGACTTACTGAGCGTCTGCGTGAGAGGGTTTGGCCAATTATTACGGCGATGTGCTCGACCCGCCGAAGGGGGGGCACGATGCTCCTGCAGCCAGGTGAAGGAGTTCCGCCGAAGTCGGGTCCAGAGTGAGTAATGCATCGTCCGGAGCTCCGTCGTCGTCTTGCCTGGGTTCGCGAGTAAGACCTGTTCCCATAACGCCCTATCTTCGATTGCACGTCGCTGCACAGGTTTGCTCTTGAGCTCCGTCAAGTCCGCACGACAGGTCCGAATCCAGTGCGCGGTCGAGAGAGAGACGCCATATCGCTTCACTACTTGGCTGGGAGCCAACCCGGCATCGAAAGCAGCGTGAATACTCTCCCAAAGCACGGGGTCCAGCGTCTTGGCGCGCCGATTAATGGGAACGCCGTGAAGCAGGCAAAGGGCTGTAAGCTTTTTCATGTTCACGCCCAAGACACGAGAGGCCGCAGTCAATGTGCCATGCTCGACCATCGCTCCACGAACTTCGTCTGCGCTCAAGGTCGGCAAAACGTGTCGTTTGGTTGGTCGCACGGATACGGATTTGTTTGCCTTAGGGCGAGCTCGCTCTTCAGCCATCCAAGACAATAGGATGCAGTACAAGGGGAATACTGCTCGCTCCGTCCTCATCAAATTGCGAAGCGCTCCCAAAATGCACTTTTCAGAGGTGCACATGTATTGCATGCGCTCATCAGGGAAAGCATCGCCGAACATTTCAACAAAAGTGCGTATCGTATCGCCGACCGCCAGGCGCCCAGTCCCACTAAGATAGCCCGATTCCGTTAGTCGACGCAGCGTGTCAGCCTTCGTATAGCTACCTATTTCGGCCGCTGCGTTCAGACAGTGTGCCGTGCGCCGCGAGAATTGCACGGCCATCTGCAACTGGCTGGGGGATAGCGGATGGCAGCAGTCAGCATCAAATAGTCGACCCTGCTTACCTCTATGCAGCAACTCCAGGCCGTGCTTGGAGCAAGCTGCAACGTATGGAGCACAAAGCTCGCGGTGTACATATCTGAAACCATAATCGTGCAGCTGCTGCTCATCACATTCAGGGCAGTAACGTGCAACACCGTCAGTGGCGCCAAGGGTTACCTCTGCACGGCATAAGCGCACAGGACCGTTCAGTTTCTCGATTAGGTTGCGGCGTTGCCGTTCGTACTTCTCTGGCGGCAGACCTCGGCAATACCAATTCAGCTCAGTATGTCCATCAAGTAGCATGTCCAGAGAGCCTAGCAAATGACCGACCACTTCATGAAAGCGGCCAAGCCCGTTCGGCATTCCGTGGAGGCCGGGCTTTTGATTTAGCAGCTCTTCGAAGACCATCCTCCGTGAGGCCGAGCTTGAGTAGCCGGCGTTCCTCCGGATGTAGTGTCCGATTAGCTCGCCGGCGCCGAGGGGCGCGAGGAATGGAAAGGCCGAGGTCGCAATCATCGTTTCAGCTCTTTTGGTAACTTCATTCCAAAGCCGTTCAAATATTGCCTGAATCTTCGAGTCTGAAATACGTGTATGTCGAAATGGTCCAGAAAACTTAGGAAGTCCGCATCATCGAGCGATGACTTTTCCTCCCAAGATTTGACGATTGCGGTGCGCGCTCCATGATGAACGTCCAGTTGATTGTGGAAGGCAGCCGTAACCAAGTCTTCAGTGATGTCGGATGCAGTGAGTTCCGGCCTCGAGTCGGCGATGGCACGAAGTGCTTCAAATCCTTCCGATAGCCAGCCAATCCGACCCAAGCCATAAGGGTACGTCCATGCTGGCAGCTGTTGTGGCATATGGCCTTGCTCAAATCTCGATAAGCCGAATTGCCACTGGCACATTTGATACCAGATGCCTGTGCTGGCCAGATGTGTTCCTTCTGCTTTCCCGTCGCGTCTCAGTTCTATCTTCGGTGCTTCAAACGGTGACAGATGTAAAGCCGGGCCGTTGAATAGATTTGCAAATACGCTGCCGCGCTGGGCGGCGACGTGCATGAACACTGGCGTTGCTGTGAAAATGATTGGGATGCCAGTGTAGTTCTTCAGCCTGTTAATGGCCTTCAGCACATCCACCAGGTCGCTCGTAATCGCATCGAAGGATGCACCATCGATTGCAATTAGGCCGACGTTGGCGGTCATGCAAGCACTTATAGCTTGTGCCACGACATCGCCTCTCAACATCTCCTTGAGCGCAGTGGGCTTGGTGTCGACTGCGGCGAGCTGAGCTAGTAGCTGCTCTCGAATTCCTGCGATTAACCCCTTCACCGTGCCGCAGTCGGGGTAACGCACTATCAGCATTGGAACAAAGCAGAGTTTGCCCTGAAGCCCCTCGTGAAAGTGCAGGTAATGTGGCGGCCCAAGCAGCACGCGAAGACGCTGAAGTAATGCTGTCTTTCCAGACCGCGAAACTCCGGTGACTCGAATGCCGACTCCCGCCAGGCCTGCAGGGTAAGACGGTAGATTTACCTTCGGGTTCCCCGAGAAGAATTCACCTAATGCATGGAAGTAGCGATTGAAGGTAGGGTCGCCGAAATCCTTTCGTTCCAATGTGTGTCGGATAGCATCGAACACTTGCCCAACCGTGGTGACGATTTCACTGGTAGGCATGTAACTTTCGCGCGCCTCTGAGGCGGAGCCCTCAGCTGGTTCGCTAATCAACGCATCATAGAGCTCGTCGAAAGACGGACGACGCAACAGCACTTTAATCCATGGGTTGTCGATGTCATGGAGCGACGCTGAATTATGGAACTCAGAAACAAGCGCCTTCATCGAAGGGCGCCGCGGTCTGACTTCAGAATAATTTGCTACGCCGAACGACTCAGTCATGTTTGCCCCCTATCCACGGCAAAAGGGGCGTAACGGCATCTGGACGGATTCGTTCCGCGACTTCTCGCTGCAAATAGGAGGAGGGCGAACACACATGGGGAGATGGATTCGCCTGGGATGTTTCTGAGAGCGGTTTTGAGCATGGCGCTTCCACCACGTTGCGGATAGTTATTTTCATATCAAGTTGGCAATAGGCTGCCCGTGCTGCCAGGCTCGGGCAGAGTTGATGTCCGTCGCCGCATATGAGACAATCCGCGCGTAGGAAGCGGGCGTCCATGTATTTGGCGTACCAGCGAAGGGGCAAGGGTCCGAACCTTGCCCCTTCGTGTTTTTGGGCTTCGTTTTTTCTACGTCAAGTTTCTTCCCTGAAAGTTTTTCCGTATTGCGTTGAGGGGGTTGCACAATTTTGTTTTTATGATATACTTGCGGATTCTATCATAGGACAGGCTATTTTCACAAGCATTGTGAATTTGCGCTCCTACGCCCCTTCGATTTGTGCTCGCGAATCCTCTAAGCTCCCGGTCACTATCAGGCACTCTACGAAACTTCAGGTTTGTGCCTGCAAGTCTCAATCATCATTAATTTGTCTTGGCAAGAGGGCGCTTGGTATTTACACTCGTCCAGTTGCCTCACTTCCCTGCCGACATCAAACCGTTATGACTTTTCGTCAGTAATTACTGTCGTTTACTCTAATTCATTTTTTTAAAATCGCAAGGAGTGCTTTGAGCGAATCTGAGAACGTATGGAGTGAACGGGCTGGGCGAGTCGTTCGAACGGTGTTGGCCCGGAAGGGAATAGGTTACTCCCACCTCTCAGCTGGCTTGGCCCAATTTGGGGTAACCGAGGGAGAGAAGGCCTTGGCAGCGCGCGTATCCCGCGGGCGTATCTCCCTGATGATGTTTCTGCAGGTCATGCACGTCACAAGAGCGAAGCTGCCTCAGCTGTGGGAAATCTCTCACGATGCGCTGGAGTCATGGGATGTAAGAGCTCTTCATGTAATGAGGTCCGAGCTTAAACGTCATCCATCAGTTTCGCTTGGGGACCTAGCTCGCAGAATTCAAGTAATAGGAGCCAGTCAGTCCGAGAACACACTGGTTACCAGAATGTCCTCCGGCACTTTATCCCTAGCGACATTTCTCCAATGTCTAGTGGCATTGGGTAGTTCCAGTCTCGAATCTTTCATCGATTACGAAGATTTGGTCTCTGCCGCCCAAACTTATGTTGGCCAGGACGACGCCACTACGGGCCGTTAACGTCAGAGAATAGTTCTGAAAAACGCAGTATTTATATCCGCTTTTTCACTAGGTCTTTAATGGAAACGCGAGATGCAGCCGCGGACTCGACTTGCTTCTTGCAGAAGCACTCAAGGCCACCCGCCATGCAAAGCAACGCACGGCTACCGTAGATGGCTACCCGCTATTACCGATACCTACCGAGCCAGCGGACGCCTCTGGTTCATGTGACACAGGTCTCACCATCCTCAGCGCCCAAAAATGGATGGAGCACTCCGTGACCAACTGCATTGGCGTGCAATCACCTGCGGCGCCGCTCTTTTGATGGCCACCGCCGCATGTGTCGCGCGTCGCAAATTCCGAGGCAAATCAGCGAAATCAGAGGGGTAAAGTTCCCTGTATTTTTGGGCCCAGAAAAATGCTATCAACGTTTAGTTAGAAGCTAGGTTCTATAGGGCTTTCTTCGCATGCTGCCCCCCACTTCTAACCTATGGTTTTCCCGGGCCACTAACCTATCTAATTAGCTCGGACACAGTCCAAATGGAGAGAAGGCAGGCTTATTCGACCGTCACCGACTTCGCCAGGTTACGAGGCTTGTCAACGTCGGTACCGCGTGCCAGGGCGGTGTGATAGGCCAGCAGCTGCAGCGCGACCACGTGCAGGATCGGCGACAACTGGCCGTAGTGTTCCGGCAGGCGGATCACGTGCAGGCCGTCGCCGGAGGTAATGCGCGAGTCGACGTCGGCGAAGACGTAGAGCTGGCCGCCGCGGGCGCGCACTTCCTGCATGTTCGACTTCAGCTTTTCCAGCAGCGCGTCGTTCGGGGCGATGGTCACGACCGGCATTTCGTCGGTCACCAGCGCCAGCGGGCCGTGTTTCAGTTCACCGGCTGGATAAGCTTCCGCGTGGATGTACGAAATCTCTTTCAGCTTCAGCGCGCCTTCCAGGGCGATCGGGTAGTGCATGCCGCGGCCGAGGAACAGGGCGTTTTCCTTGCGTGCGAACTCTTCGGCCCAGGCGATGATCTGCGGTTCCAGCGCCAGCACGGATGCGATGGCGGACGGCAGGTGGCGCATGGCTTTGAGGTGTGCGGATTCCTGTTCTTCGGTCAGCAGGCCATTCACTTGCGCCAGGCTGAGGGTCAACAGGAACAGGGCGGCGAGCTGGGTGGTGAAGGCTTTGGTCGATGCCACGCCAACTTCAACACCGGCGCGGGTGATGTAGGCCAGTTTGCACTCGCGCACCATGGCGCTGGTGGCCACGTTGCAGATGGTCAGGGTGTGCTCCATGCCCAGGCTGCGCGCGTGCTTCAGCGCGGCGATGGTGTCGGCGGTTTCGCCTGACTGGGAGATGGTCACCACCAGGGTTTTCGGATTCGGCACGCTGTCGCGGTAGCGGTATTCGGAGGCGATCTCCACGCTGACCGGTACCTTGGCGATCGATTCGATCCAGTATTTTGCGGTCGATCCGGCGTAGTAGCTGGTGCCGCAGGCGAGGATCAGCACGCGGTCGATTTCCTTGAATACCTTGTAGGCGCCGTCGCCGAACAGCTCCGGCATGATGCCGGTCACGCCTTCCAGCGTGTCGCCGACTACGCGTGGCTGCTCGAAGATTTCCTTCTGCATGAAGTGGCGGTATGGGCCCAGTTCCGCAGCGCCGGTGTGGGCGTGCACGGTCTTCACTTCGCGCTGTACCTGTTTGCCGTCGACATCGACGATCCAGACGCGGCCCAGTTGCAGGTCGACCACGTCGCCTTCTTCCAGGTAGATGATCTGGTCGGTGGTGCCGGCCAGCGCCATCGCATCGGAGGCGACGAAGTTTTCACCCTGTCCGATGCCGACGATCAGCGGCGAGCCCTGGCGCGCGGCGACCACGCGGTGCGGCTCTTCGCGGCAGAATACTGCGATGGCGTAAGCGCCGTGCAGGCGTTTGACTGCGTGCTGCACGGTGTCGAACAGGTCGCCGTTATACATGTGGTCGACCAGGTGGGCGATCACTTCGGTGTCGGTCTGGCTGGTGAAGACGTAACCCAGAGCGGTCAGTTCGGCGCGCAGTTCGTCGTGGTTTTCAATGATGCCGTTGTGGACCAGGGCGATGCGGGCGGCCGATTCGCTTGGCGAGAAATGCGGGTGGGCGTTATGCGATGCTGGGGCGCCGTGGGTGGCCCAACGGGTGTGGGCGATGCCGGTGAAGCCGTTCAGGCCACCTTCGTTGATCTGCTTTTCGAGGTCGGCCACGCGGGAGGTACTGCGCGAGCGCTGCAGCTTGCCGTCCAGGTGCAGGGCGACGCCGCAGGAGTCGTAGCCGCGGTATTCCAGGCGCTTCAGGCCTTCAACCAGGATAGGGGTGATATTGCGCTGGGCGACAGCGCCGACGATACCGCACATACGAAACCTCATTCTTAAAGAGTTAATGGATGCATGCTAGAGCAGTCGCGAAGAAATTTGCTTTCTCATTTATCGATACTGTGAAAGAATATTTCTCACTATGCAGTCATTGAAATATTCTTTCAAATTATGGACTTTGATGAAATTGATCGGCGTATCCTGAACGCCTTACAGAAGGATGCCTCCCAAACCAATGCCGAATTGGCTGCCACCGTACACGTTTCGGCACCCACCTGTTTGCGTCGGGTCAAGCATTTGCGCGATTCCGGCGTAATCGAGCGCGAGGTGGCCCTGGTGGCGCCAGGCAAGGTCGGCGCCCACCTGACAGCGGTTGTGGAAATCTCCTTAGATATCCAGGCCGCCGAACGGATGGCGGAATTCGAGGCGCTGGTGGCGCCGGAACCGGCTGTGCTGCAGTGTTACCGCGTGTCGCCAGGGCCAGATTTCGTGCTGATCGTGCAGGTGGCTGATATGCCGGCCTATCACGCGCTGGCCCACCGTTTATTCGCAGGCCAGGCCAATGTGCGCAACGTCAAAGCCTACTTTTCCACTTTCCGCAGCAAGTTCGAAACCAGTATTCCGGTCTGAACAACTTATCCCGGCTTATACCCGGCTGAACACAGGCTTATGCACAAGTTTTTCCACAAATGTGCATAAGCCAGATGCAGTTATCCAGCGTTCCGCACCGCATATTCAGTCGTTTTCCTCGGGGTTTCCCACATCGTTATCCACAATTTGGAGTTATCCAAGGTTATACGCAGCTACTCCCCAGGCTTTTCCACAATTGCCGCGCCAATGCTTGCTGTGTGAATAATTCATGCATACCACTTCGTGCTTATCCAATGCCTTTCCCATGGTTTTCAGGCGGAATTGCACTGGCTTTTACACATCTTTATCCACAGCGCTAGAATGAGGCATGAACTACCTCGCACATATCTACCTGGCACGCCATAGCGAAGCGGCGATGGTCGGCGCCATGCTGGGCGATTTCGTCAAAGCGAACGGTGGGGATCACTATGCGCCCGAGATCGCGAACGAGATTGCGCTGCACCGGTTCATCGATTCGTTCACGGACAGCCACCCGGTTGTAACCGAAGCCAAGAGCCTGTTCACCGAGGGCAGGCGACGTTATGCAGGCATCGTGCTGGACGTGTTCTACGACCATATCCTGAGCCAGCGCTGGGACGAATACTGCGAGGAGCCGCGCCAGGAGCTGATCGAGCGCTTTTATGGCGCTTTGGCGGCGCATGAAGGGCAATTGCCGGAACGGCTGCGCGAAATCCTGCCCAAGCTGATCAAGCAGGACTGGCTGGGTGCTTATGGAGAATTCAGCGGGGTCGAGCTGGCGCTGACCCGCATGTCGGACAGGCTAAGCCGCAATGGCCACCTGCTGCGCGAGGGCATCGGGGAAGTGCAGCAGCACTACGACGCGATCGCCGAAGGATTCGATCGCTTCTTCCCCGAACTGGTGAAATTTACTTACCAGCGCCGCCGCCAGTTTTCGGTAGCTTAGGTTTTCTTGACCTTCACTGGGCGCTTCCAGCCTTCGATCGTGAGTTGCTTTGGACGCGAGATGGTCAGCTTGCCGGCCGGCGCATCCTTGGTAAGCGTCGTGCCGGCGCCGATGGTTGCGCCCGCGCCCACGGTTACTGGGGCCACGAGCTGGCTGTCGCTGCCGATAAAGGCGTCGTCTTCGATCACGGTGCGGAACTTGTTTGCGCCATCGTAGTTGCATGTGATGGTGCCGGCGCCGATGTTCACGCGCGAACCGACGGTTGCATCGCCCACATAGGCCAGGTGGTTTGCCTTGCTGTGCGCGGCAACCTGGCTGTTCTTGATTTCGACGAAGTTACCGACATGGACGTCCTCGCCCAGTTCGGTGCCGGGACGCAGGCGGGCATATGGGCCGATCTGGCCCTTGTCGCCCACCACCGCTTCTTCGATATGGGTGAAGGCCTTGATATTGGCGCCGGCGCCGATCTTGGCGTTGATCAGCACGCAGTTCGGGCCGATGGTTGCGCCTTCGCCGATTTCGACCTTGCCTTCGAAGACGCAGCCAACGTCGATGGTCACGTCGCGGCCACAAGTCAGTTCGCCGCGCACGTCGATGCGCGCCGGGTCGGCCAGGGTCACGCCTTTGTCCAGAAGGGCGTTGGCGACGCTACGCTGGTAGATGCGTTCCAGTTCGGCTAGTTGCGCCTTGCTGTTCACGCCCAGCACTTCCCACGCTGCGGCAGGGTGGGCCGATACGACTTGCACGCCTTCCTCCACCGCCATGGCGACGATATCGGTCAGGTAGTACTCGCCTTGCGCGTTTTCATTTTTCAGCTTGCCCAGCCACTGTTTCAGCTTGGCGGTCGGGATCACCATGATGCCGGAATTGATTTCCTTGATCATGCGCTCGGCTTCTGTGGCATCCTTCTCTTCAACGATGCGCTGGATGGCGCCGCCCACGCGGACGATGCGGCCCAGGCCGAACGGGTTGTCCTGCACCACGGTCAGGATGCCCAGCTTGTCCTTGCCGGCGGCTTCGGCCAGGCGTTTCAGCGATGCGGCGGAAGTCAGCGGCACGTCGCCATACAGCACCAGCGTTGGCTGGTCATCGTCGAGGTGATCCAGTCCTTGCTGGACAGCGTGGCCGGTGCCCAGTTGCGGTTCCTGCAACGCGGCGGAAATTTCGGTGCCAGGAACGGCCTTGTGCTTGTCCAGCGAAGCCAGCACCGCTGCGCCGCCGTGACCGTAAATGACGCACAATTTAGCCGGAGACAGGCTGCGCGCGGTATCGATGACGTGAGACAACAGGGACTTGCCGGCAACGGGATGTAAAACTTTTGGCAGCGCCGACTGCATGCGTTTACCCATGCCAGCGGCGAGAATGACGACGTTCATAGACCGTTTGTTCTTGTGTGAGTTGATATATGAAAAAGTTTAACACGTGGATCGTGCTGGCTTTTGCCCTTCTGCTCGCAGCGTGCAGTTCCCTGCGCCTGGCTTATAACAACGCTGACACCCTGTTGTACTGGTGGCTCGACGCCTACGTCGATTTCGACAGCGAGCAAAAGGCGGACGTCAAGCAGGATATCGGGGAGTTCTTCCGCTGGCACCGCAAGACCCAGCTGCAGGACTATGTGCAATTCCTGCAAAAGGCCCAGCAACAGTTGCGCGGCAACCCGACGCAAGCCGACCTGATGGCCGATTACGTGGATATCCGCGACCGCACCGAGGCCCTGCTGCTGCGCTCCGCGCCCGATATTGCGGACCTGGCGCTATCGCTCAAGCCCGAGCAACTGGCGAGCATGGAGAAGAAATTCGCCAAGAACAACGCCAAGTTCCGCAAAGAGAATATGAAGGGCGACGCGCAGGACCAGAACAAGTTCCGCTACAAGAAGTCGATGGAACAGTTCGAACTGTGGTTCGGCGATTTCAGCGACGAGCAGGAAGCGATCATCCGCAAGGCTTCCGACGCAAGGCCCCTGGATAACGCGCTGTGGCTTGATGAACGCATGCGGCGCCAGTTCAAGATCATGAGCCTGGCGCGCAAGATCATGACCGAGCAACCGAGCAAGCAGGTCGCCACGCAATGGATAGAGGAGCTGATCCGCTCGGGCTTCGACCGCTTTGGCATCTCGGAGCGCAAAGCCTTCTTCGACAACTATACGCAGTCGACGCTGGAACTTGTGCACACTGTGGTGCGCATCTCCACGCCTGAGCAGAAAGCCCATGCGCAAAAGCGCATGGACGGCTGGATCAAGGACCTGAATACCCTTGCGGCGCAAGTGCATTAAGGCTTGGCCCTCGGGCGGCATGAGATAATGCCGGCCATGCAAAAGAAGAAAGTCCCCAACCAGGTCCGTATCATCGGCGGCGACTGGAAGCGCACGCCGCTGCCCGTCCTGGAAGCGCTGGGCCTGCGCCCGACGCCAGACCGCGTGCGCGAAACCGTCTTCAACTGGATCAACCACCTGCACGATGCCGCCTGGAGCGACACCCAGGTGCTGGACCTGTTCGCCGGCAGCGGAGCCCTCGGTTTCGAAGCTGCCAGCCGCGGCGCGGCCAAGGTCACCATGGTCGACGCCAATAGCGCAGTGGTGCGCCAGCTCGAAGCCAACCGCGAAAAGCTGAAGGCCACCAATATCGCCATACAGCGCGGCGACGCCCTGGCGACGGCGCAATCGCTGGCCGGCCGCGGCGCCAGGTTCGACCTGATCTTCCTCGACCCGCCTTACCAACAAGGCTTGCTGGAGCGCTCGCTGCCGCTGTGCCGCGCACTGCTCAAGGACGGCGGCCTGGTTTATGCCGAGGCGGAAGCACCGCTGGCCCTGGAAGGCTGGGAAGTGGTGCGTGCCGATAAAGCGGGCATGGTCTACTACCACCTGCTTCAGGCATTGCCTGAAAATGAGGCATAATCCTTCTTTGTCCTAAGCCAAACGCATGGAGTTGCAATGGTTGTAGCAGTTTATCCGGGTACTTTCGACCCGCTGACCCGGGGTCATGAAGACCTGGTGCGCCGCGCATCGGGCCTGTTCGACACGCTGATCGTCGGCGTGGCCGACAGCCAGAACAAACACCCGTTCTTCACCCTCGAAGAACGGCTGGAGATTGCCAACGAAGTGCTGGGCCATTATCCAAATGTCAAAGTTGAGAGTTTTTCCGGCCTGTTGAAGGACTTCGTGCGCGAGCACGATGCGCGCGTGATCGTGCGCGGCCTGCGCGCCGTGTCCGACTTCGAATTCGAATTCCAGATGGCGGGCATGAACCGCTACATGCTGCCGGATGTGGAAACGCTGTTCCTGACCCCATCCGACCAGTACCAGTTCATCTCGGGCACGATCGTGCGCGAGATCGCCGAGCTTGGCGGCGACGTTTCCAAGTTTGTTTTCCCGTCCGTCGACCGCTGGCTGCGTAAAAAGATCGCAGCGCGCAAGGGCGAATAAGAGAGTATTGCCATGGCTTTAATGATTACCGACGACTGCATCAATTGCGACGTGTGCGAGCCGGAGTGCCCGAACGACGCGATCTACATGGGTCCGGAGATCTATGAAATTGATCCCAACAAGTGCACCGAATGCGTCGGTCACTTCGATGAACCGCAGTGCCAGCAAGTCTGCCCAGTCTCTTGCATACCATTTAATCCAGATTGGCGGGAAAGCAAGGAGCAACTGTTGGCAAAATTCGAGAAATTGCAGGCAGATAAGACCTGATGCCTCCCAAAAAGGGTAGCGCTGCGTTATATTGCTATCTGATACAAACGGAGACAAAATGAGTATTACTCGCCGTAAACTTTTACAAGTTGCTGCTGCCGCCGCTTTTCTGGCCACCAGCAGCCTTCCAGCCTTCGCCGCCGAAGTGGCAGGCGTCAAATTCCCGGAAACGGTCAACGTTGCCGGCCATGATCTCAAGCTGAACGGCGCCGGTGTGCGCACCAAGCTGGTGTTCAAGGTCTACGCGGTAGGTTTCTACCTGCAGGAAAAGAAGACCACCGTTCAGGACGTCCTGAGCGTCGGCGGCCCGCGCCGCATTCGCATCGTTGCAATGCGTGACCTGAGCTCGGACGACTTCGGCATGGCCTTCATGAAGGGCCTGAACGACAACGTCAGCCCGGAAGAACGTACCAAGCTGCTGCCTCAGACCAAGGCTTTCGGTGAGATTTTTGCCCAGTTCCCTGGACTGAAGAAGGGTGACGAGCTGATCGTCGACTGGAATCCGTCGACCGGCTCCCAGCCGTTCCTAAACGGTAAGAAGGTTGGCGAAACGCTGCCGGACCAGGCGTTCTTCAACGCCATCATGCGCATCTGGATTGGCAACAAGCCGGTTGATTCTTCGCTGAAACCGAAACTGCTGTCGGGCGCGGACAAGCCAGCCCCGGCTCCAGAAACGAACTGATTGCTGCGCTGCGGAAGGCTTACGCGCGGCAGGCCAATGCTCGCAGTTCTGCGACGTGGCTAGGCGAGCCTTCCATCGAATTCAGCATACGCTTGAACATCATGGTGTCGCGCATCAGGCGACGCTGCAAGCGTTCCTCTTTGCTCAACTTTGGCTTAACGACAAGCACGGCAGCGCGGGCGATACCACGCAGCAGCGGCTTGAACACGACAGCCAGCGCCAGCGCCAGGATCACCAGCGGCAGGTACTGTGCGAATTCGATGATGTTAATGTAAGTAGACATGGGCGTTTCTATACCTTTAGAATCTATTGGTACTATAGTGCGCCGCAACATATAACGCCAATTCCGTTTCTCCATAACAATCATTATTGGTGTGAATGACCGATGAGCTTTCTGACCCTGGACCTGAATCTGCTGCGCGTATTCGACGCGGTAATGACTGAGCAGAACCTGACGCGCGCTGCCGGCCACCTGGCCATGACGCAGCCGGCGGTGTCGAATGCCATCAAGCGCCTGCGCGAAAGCCTGGGCGACGATTTACTGATCCGCACGGCTTACGGCGTAAAGCCGACGCCGCGGGCGGAAGCGCTGTGGCCGCAGGTGCGCAGCGCCCTGGCCTCGCTGGAAGCAGCTGTGACGCCGGGCACGTTTGATGTCTCCAAGACGCACGCCACGTTCCGTATGGCCATGGCGGATGCCACGGCCGCGTTCTGGCTGCCCTCGCTGATGCGCTCGATCGAACGCGAAGCGCCTGGCGTGAACATTCGCATGGTTCCTTTGACAACGCGCGAACCGCGGCCAATGCTGCTGCGCGGCGACATCGACCTGGCGGTGGGCTTCTTTCCCGGCGTGGCGGCGCAATTGATGAGCGAACCGAGCTCGCCGATTCGCCATGAGCGGCTGTATTCGGGGATATACGTGGCCGTGATGCGGCGCGGGCACCCGCTGGCCAAGCAAGACCTGACCCTGGACAACTACTGCTCAGCCAACCACTTGCTGGTCAGCTTCTCCGGCCGCGCGCATGGCCTGGTGGACGAAGCGCTGGCGCAGATCCAGCGCGAACGCCGCATCCTGCTGACGGTGAACCAATTCTTCACCGCCGGCCGCGTGGTGGCCAACAGCGACCTGATCACGGTGCTGCCGAAGCACCTGATCGCCTCCACCGGCATGACGGACGCGCTGATTTACAAAGAGCTGCCATTCCAGCTCCCGGCGGTGCACCTCGACATGCTCTGGCACGAACGCGACGCCCGCAGCCCGGCCCACAAATGGCTGCGCGGCCACCTCGAAAGCATGAACTCCGTCGCCCAGAAGACCGCCCCGGGCACCAATCCCAAGAACGACACCTACTAACAGCTGACTTCGTGTCAACCTTGGGGTCAGGCTCTCAAGTTGACACAAGCTCATGCGCACGACGGTTGTGCCCGTGTCAACCAAAGAGCCTGACCCCAAGGTTGACACGGGCTCGGCCGTTTAGGCGTCGAGGGTCATCAGGCTGGCGTTGCCGCCGGCGGCGGTGGTGTTGACGCACAGGGCGCGTTCGGCCACCAGGCGCCACAGGGGGATGTCGCCTTCTTCTGTCGTATCGATTGCTGAGACGATCGCGCCGTCGCGTGCGGCCAGGTCTGGGCGCAGCTTGGCGCCGAGGCTGGATTCCACCAGTGCGATCTGGAAGTCGGCCTTGGCGAGGTCGGCGGCAGATACCGTCTGGATCGCTGCTTTTACGTCGGCTGGCAGGTCTGCTGGCAGGGCGCCTTCAACGACCAGGGCGCGGTTGCCGGTCGACAGGGCGGCCGCTACCTGGTTCAGCAGCACTTCCGTATTCGACGCGAAGCAGGCGATATTGCCGCGTGGGACGTAGGCCAAAGTATTACGCTCGCCGGTCGGTCCTGGCAGGGCGATCAGGCTGCCCACCGGCGTGGTGCGTGCATAGCTTTCGATATGCGCGGCCAGGCGGCTCTTGCCTTGTGCCTTGGCCCATGCGGCCAGCGAATCGATCGCTGGCACGCTTTGGCGCTGGTGGCGGTCCAGTGTGACGGCGCCGCGCTGCAGGCGTTTCAGGTACAGCGGGCCGCCGGCTTTCGGTCCGGTGCCGGATTTGCCTTCACCGCCAAACGGCTGCACACCCACCACGGCACCCACGATATTGCGGTTCACGTAGATATTGCCGACGTGCGCGCTGGAAGTGATGTAGTCGATGGTTTCGTCGATACGCGAGTGCACGCCCAGGGTCAGGCCAAAGCCGCTGCCGTTGATCTGCTCAATCACTTTTGGCAGTTCGGAACGCTTGTAGCGGATCACGTGCATCACGGGGCCGAATACTTCCTTGGTCAGCTCGGACAGGGAGCGGATTTCCAGCACGGTCGGCGGCACGAAAGTGCCGGCGTCGGCGCCTGGCACTTCCAGCGAGAAGCTGGCCTTGGCGTGGGCGCGTACTTTTTCGATGTGGTTCAGCAGGTTTTGCTGCGCTTCCTTGTCGATCACCGGTCCGATGTCGGTCACCAGGCGGTCCGGCGAGCCGATTCGCAGTTCCTTCATCGCGCCTTTGAGCATCTTGATGGTCTTGTCGGCGATGTCTTCCTGCAGGAACAGCACGCGCAGGGCGGAGCAGCGTTGGCCGGCGCTGTCGAAGGCGGACGAAATCGCGTCGCCCACCACTTGTTCCGGCAGCGAGGAGGAGTCGACGATCATGGCGTTCTGGCCGCCGGTTTCGGCGATCAGTGGAATGTCCACATTTTCAGCAGCGGCGCGCTTGGCGAGTGTGCGGTTGATCAGCTGCGCTACTTCGGTGGAACCGGTGAAGATCACGCCTTTAACGCGTGCATCGTTGCACAGGCCTGCGCCAACCACTTCGCCGCGGCCTGGCAGGAATTGCAGTGCGGCGCGCGGTACGCCGGCTTCGTGCAGAAGTTCTACTGCGCGCTGGGCGATCAAAGGGGTTTGTTCTGCTGGTTTTGCGAGCACCACGTTGCCGGCCGCCAGTGCTGCAGCAGCCTGCCCGGTAAAGATCGCCAGCGGGAAGTTCCATGGGCTGATGCAGGTCACAGGGCCCAGCGCCAGCGTGTTGGTGGAACCGCGCACTTGTACGGCGTAATAGCGCAGGAAGTCGACTGCTTCGCGTACTTCGGCGATGGCGTTCGGCAGCGATTTGCCTGCTTCACGTACGGCCAGCGCCATCAGCTCAAGCTTGTGGGTCTCGAACAGGTCGGCAGCGCGATCCAGGCAGGCGGCGCGTTGCGATGGCTCGGTGGTTTGCCAATCCATGGCGAATTGGCTGGCGGCGTTCAGGGCGTTGTTGACGTCTTCGGCCGTCGCTTCGGTCACGGAGCCGACGACATCGCCTTTGCGGGCCGGGTTGATCACCGGTTGGGAGGCTTGGCCGGCGCTGGCTTCAACAGCCAGCAGCGGGCCGGCATTCCAGCTACGCGGTTGTGCCAGCGCCAGCGATACTTCGCGCAACACGTCTTCGTTCGAGAGGTCGATGCCGGTGGAGTTCTTGCGCTCGGCGCCGAACATGTCCAGCGGCAGGGCGATGCCGGTGTGCGGCTGGCCATTCAGGTTGCGTGCTACTTCGATTGGGTTCGAAATCAGCGAATCAACAGGGATGCTTTCGTCGACGATCTGGTTGACGAACGAGGAGTTGGCGCCGTTTTCGAGCAGGCGGCGTACCAGGTAGGCCAGCAGGGTTTCGTGCGAGCCGACCGGTGCATAGATGCGGCAAGCCTTGTCCAGGTTTTCAGCGCCGACCACTTGGTCGTACAAGGTTTCGCCCATGCCGTGCAGGCATTGGAACTCATAGCCGTTGATGCCGTCGCGCTTGGCCCAGGTGTAAATCGTGGACAGGGTTTGTGCGTTGTGGGTCGCGAATTGCGCGTAGATCACGTCGGTCGCAGCCAGCAGGCGCTGCGCGCAAGCGAGGTAGGAGACGTCGGTGTAGACCTTGCGGGTGTAGACCGGGTATCCAGGCATGCCGTCAACCTGGGCGCGCTTGATTTCGGCATCCCAGTAAGCGCCTTTCACCAGGCGCACCATGAACTTGCGGCCGCTGCGCTTTGCCAGGTCGACCAGGTAGTCGATCACGAATGGGCAGCGCTTCTGGTAAGCCTGCACCACGAAGCCGATGCCGTCGAAACCTTCCAGTTCCGGGTTGAAGGCCATTGCTTCCATCAGGTCAAGCGACAATTCCAGGCGATCGGCTTCTTCGGCGTCGATGTTCAGGCCGATGTTGTAGCCCTTGGCCAGTTTGACCAGCTCGGTCAGGCGCGGCAGCAGTTCGGCCATCACGCGTTCGCGCTGGGCGCGGCTGTAGCGTGGGTGCAGTGCAGACAGTTTGACGGAAATGCCAGGACCATTGCGGATACCGCGGCCGTTCGATGCCTTGCCAATCGCGTGGATCGCTTTTTCGTAAGCGGCGTAGTAGTTGGCTGCATCGGCTTCGGTCAGCGCTGCTTCGCCCAGCATGTCGTAGGAGTAGCGATAGCCGCGGGCTTCGTTGTCTTTGCCGTTCTTGATCGCTTCGTCGATGGTTTGGCCGGTGACGAACTGGTTGCCCAGCATGCGCATTGCCAGGTCCACACCTTTGCGGATCAGCGGTTCACCGCCTTTTGCGATCAGGCTGGTAATTGCCGAACCCAGGCCTTCTTCGCTGGAGGAGCTGACCAGCTTGCCGGTAATCAGCAGGCCCCAGGTCGCTGCATTCACAAACATCGAAGGCGATTCGCCCAGGTGTTTGCGCCAGTCGCCTTTGGAAATCTTGTCGGCGATCAGGCGGTCGGCGGTTGCCGAGTCTGGAATACGCAACAGCGCTTCGGCCAGGCACATCAAGGCGATACCTTCTTCGGACGACAGCGAGAATTGATGCATCAGCGCATCGACGCCGGAAGAACGGGTACGTTTTTCACGAACCGCGGTCACCAGGCGCTTGGCAAGGGACTGTGCATCCTGGGTCGTTTCAGGAGAACCGACGTTAATTTGCGACAGCAGCCATTGCACGGCAGTTTGTTCGTCGCGGCGATACGCAGCAGTGATGGCGCTGCGCAGCGGAGTCGGATCTCGCAGGATTTCTGCTTGAAGTGCGGCGAACGGAGTGGTGTTCAGATGCATGAATGTCTCTATTGGCTAGTATGTAAAAAATCGTTTGGCACCTACGAAAACACGCCCGGCAAACGCTGTTTGCGCGGGCGTGTTGTGCAGTGCAACTAATGATTCGATTGTACGGCGGAATCGCTCGGATTAATTCTGGTATTACTTATTACTAGCAATAGATAGTTTTTGGTGAGAGAATTTGACCGAATAAAATTAAAAGTGGGGATGTAATGCTGGACAAGATCAGTAAGAAGATTCTGGCCGAGTTGCAGAACGATGGCCGGATCAGCAACGTTGAATTGGCTGCGCGAGTGAACCTCTCGCCTGCCGCTTGCCTGGAGCGGGTGCGAAAACTGCACGAAGCAGGCTATATCATGGGTTATACGGCGCAGCTGAACCCGCAGCTACTGGATGTTTCGCTGCTGGTGTTCATCGAAGTTGTACTGGATCGGACGACGCCGGAGGTATTTGATGCCTTCAAACATAGCGTCCAGCTGATTCCTGAAGTGCTGGAATGCCATATGGTCGCCGGCGGTTTTGACTACCTCGTCAAGGCGCGCGTGAAGGATATGGCGGCTTACCGTGAATTCCTTGGCAAAACTCTGCTGCAGAAGGGTGTGCGCGAGACGCACACTTATGCGGTGATGGAAGAAGTCAAAAACACCACCAAACTTCCGATCAAGTAAGCGATTTGCAGAAGTTCTGGATGACACCAAAGGCGTAGCGAGCGGCGACGGTTTGCACAAAGTGCATGAAATCCGTCGCCGCTTCTTCATTTGCGTTGTCCGAAATCGTCCTCATGATGGCAAACGGCACTCCCAGTTCGTGACAGACCTGGGCGACTGCTGCGCCTTCCATTTCCACTGCCAATAATTCAGGCAGTGCGTCTTTCAGGGCTTCCAGATGGGCCCGGTCTTTGATGAATTGATCTCCGCTGCCAATGAGGCCTCGGTGCACTTGTGCATCGTTTTGCAGGAATTCGCGTGTGGCCAGGCTCAGTTTCAGGCTCAATTCGCGGTCAGTAGGCATGCGCGAGAGCCCTGTCAGGGGAATTTCGAAGCGTGGGAACAACGGGCTGGCATCAAAATCATGTTGAGCCAGGGAATCCGCGACGACAACGTCTCCAATTCGAACCCCAAGGTCTGCAGAACCGGCGACGCCGGTAAAAATAATGTGGGTAACGTTGAACTTCTCCACAAGTGTCGCAGCTGTGACTGCTGCAGCTACCTTTCCAATTCGCGATAAAACGGCCACAGAATCGATTTTCCAGAGTTTTCCGGCTGTGTACTCACGCTTACCGTGGATGAGCTTGTAGGGGCTCTCCATGGCTTCCAGTAGACCCAGTTGTTCTTCTGCCAAGGCCGAGATGATCCCGAGACGCATGCGCGAGTTGTCCTCTATTTATTTAAAGTTGTATACGA